>Ga0181520_10008519_pt1 | contig 14509 bp, 7 predicted proteins | sample PEATcosm2014_Bin_29_FD_132451 | JGI IMG/M metagenome (GOLD analysis project Ga0181520, IMG submission 132451) | Peatland microbial communities from MTU Mesocosm Facility, Houghton, MI, USA - PEATcosm2014_Bin02_30_metaG | ecosystem: Environmental > Terrestrial > Soil > Wetlands > Peat | place... | reverse complement strand
TGCGGGGGTCTGGTGCTAAGATCGCATAGCGATCTTCCTGCAATCCCCCAGGACGTATAGGCCGCTGGTGTGCGTGGCCTTACAAGCCGCTGCCTAAAGATTCACGACTGACGGAGCACTAGTGGCAGGGTTAAGCCACACCTTTGGGGAATGACGCCATATTGAGGCATTCCGTTCCATCTGCAGAGGTGACCTGCTTTGCGCGTCCCAACTTTTGCCGGTCGTAGGCTTTATCGTGTGTCGTCTACCCTCCCGTCACGGGCTTGGCGCCATGTGCGGCGGGGTGCAACATGGGGAGCCCTCGCCCTCGTCGTCCTCTGCTCCATCGCCTCGGCAGCGCCGGTCCTTGTGCCGGCACCGAAGAGCCTCACCGCGCTTCCGGGCGCTCTCGACCTCGCCGGGGCCGTCGTCGCGCTTGCCGGCCCTCAGTCGCCGCAGGCTGACTATGCCCTCGAAGTGCTGCGGCACGCTCTGCCGACCGCCGGTCCGCGCAAGTCGGCTGTGCGCGTTACGCTTCGGCTCGTCCAGTCCGCGTCACAGTTGTCTGCGGCCGCCGCCGCTCTCCACCTGCCGTCGCCGCCTGCCGACCGCTGGGACCAGGCCTTCGTGCTCGATGCCGGGGCGAGCGACCCGACCCGCATCACGATCACCGGCGGCCCCTCCGGCCTGATATACGGGGCCTACGCGCTGGCTCATCTCATGGCGACCTGCGGGCAACCCGGCGGCGCGCCTCGTGTCGCGGTCTGTGACTGGCCCTCGCTTCTGACCCGGGCCTACACCGGCGTTCCTCGCGACCCGAAGGCCCCCGGGTTCGCGGCGCAACTGGACTGGCTCGCCCGCTGGCGCATCAACGCCTGTTACTACGAGATCTATGGGGACGAGGGACAGGACAGCGCGCCGCCCGAGATCGCGGAGATCCACCGCGAGTGTGCGCGAAGAGGCATCGCGCTCTACGGGCAGATCTCCAACTGGCGCACCGAGCGTCTCTTGAAGCGCGAGCTTTGCCCGTGCAACCCCGACGACATCGCCCATATCCGCCGGTACGCCGAGGAGCTTCTCGACCGGGGCTGCGACGGGCTCATCTTCCTGTTCGATGACATCCCCCAGGCCACCGCCGAGCACGTTCTGCACTGTGAGAAGTGCCGCGCGCGTTTCCACAATCTCGCCGAAGAGCAGCTTGAACTGGTGCGCCCGATGCTCGAGGTTGGTCGCCAACGCGGCGTGACGCATTTCATCGTTTGCCCGACCGCGTACTACCAGGGCTGGCAGGACACCTACGGCGGCAAGATCGACGGGAAGCAGTACTTCGCCACATGGGGGAACTCCAAGCTCCTCGACGGCGTGCAGGTCTATCATTGCCTGTTGAGACGCGCCGACATCGCGGAAGTCCAGAAGGCGGGCCTGCGCAACTTCGCCTACTGGTACAACGGGGACTACGACTACGAGAGCTGCCTCCCGACACAGCCGGGGCTTGCGGGGATGTGGGGAGGCGTGACGGATATGAGCTTCGGCTGGTACGCCTACCGCTGGGACCCAGCGCTTGGGGTCGTCCCCCAACCTGGAATCTACGATGCCTTCCGCGATCTACCGCGCCTGACCCAGCACGCGTGGCTCTGCGGCGGGGGCAGCTACCCGTTCGCGCTGTGGGGTAGCTACTGCTGGAATGCCGACCGCTTCGACCCCGCTGTGACCGAAACCGGCCTGCTCGCGACGCTCTGGGGCGCTCCGGCAGCGGAGCAGTACCGTCAATGGCGCGACATCACCCGCAAGTGGTACCCGCGCCTGTTCGCGCCCACGCACTCGGCCAGCGCCGACCGCGACGTCTACCTGCGCGAACTGTCCGCCGATGCGGCAGCCGCCCGTGGATCCGCCGAGGCCTTCCGCAGCCTCGTCGCCCAAAGACAAGTCGCCGGGCTTTTCGTCGCGCCGCCGGACAAGGACACTTCCGCCGACCGGATGCTTGCCTCCGCCGACGCCATGACGCAGGCAGCGAAGAGCGCCGCCTCCGGCCAAAGCGCAGTGCGGATCTCCCCGGTCACGGAACAGAAACTGGACAAGGGCGTCTGCCGCGAGCAGCGCCTGGAAATCGGCAACTTTTGGAGCCGTTTCGCGTTGCGGTACTCGCAGACCACGGAACCCGACGGCACCCGCCACCGCACCCAGTGGCACTTCGGCAGCGGCCTGGGGATGACTGGGCCGAGCTACCGCAACTGGTACGACGCCGGTTTCATCGACGTGCTGCTCGATGGCAAGTCGCTGGACGCCTACGCGCCCGAATTCTCAAGCGTGCCGGGCCAGAACGGGGAGTGTCTGCTGGCGAAGTGGCGGACGGATGGGGGAGAGGTCACGCTACGCTTCAGCATCATCGAGGATGCCCTGCGCATCGACGGTGCGGTGGCGGGAACGGGAGCGAAGCTTGGCTTGCGGCTGTTCACGATCCCAAGCGCCGGCTCGTGGAAAGACATGGACAAGTACGCCGTCACCGGGGTTGGAGAGGTACGGCACGGAACGCCGGTGACGCTGCAGACGGGGGACGACTGGCTGCTGCTTGCGGATCGCACCTACGACGTTCCGCGCGAACATGCCGAGGGCCCCTGCGCGGTGCTTTTCGGGGCCCCCGTGCCTGCCGTGAAGTGCGACAATGGCGAATACGTGGTGCAGATCGACGCCGAGTATCCGCCCGAAACGCGCGCCTTTAGCGTGGCAGTATGGGACTTTCACGGCCAAAAGAACGCCGACGCCCTTGCCGGTCTAAAGTCACGTCTGGCTCGGCTTCGCGACGCCTTGAAAGCTGTTCAATAGCGGCCTGCAAGCGGCAGGGACCGGCTCTACCGCGCCACATACGCTTTGTACCGGTACGTCAGGCTAGCCTTGCCGCCCGGCTGTAGCGGGATTTCCCAGGTCAGCACCTGTTGCGGGTTGAGGTGCCAGACGCCTTCCGCCCTGGCCTCAACCTGCGCCTTCGGAACATCAGCCAGCACCTCACCCGAAAGTGTCTTCTTGACGAGCAGCGTCACAGATTTGTTCTTGTAGTTGCGCACCCGCAGTTCGCCTTCGATCGTGACGAGGTCCCAGTTGCCGGAGGCGTAGTATGGCGGTTTCACGCCTCGCTGCCGGTCAGCTTCCTTCTCGGACTTCTCTGCTTTCACGTCCATCGAACGTGTGATCTTCAGCGTCGTCTGCCCGCCGGGCGAGGTGTAATACAGGGTGTCCTGCCCGAGGATGCTGCCCTGCTGCACCGTCATCGCAGGAGCCGTGGTCCAGGGGGTGTCTCCAGTGTTCGTGAGCCGCAGCGAATGCCAGACTTCCTCTTGCTCCGGCGCGCGGTTCCGCTGGTCCTCCCACGATCCGGCGTATCGCCACCGCCCGCCCTCGTCTAGAGAATCGCCGATCTCCCACTCATACACGTCCTTATAAGGCACTTCGCGCGTGAAGAGCTGGTAGTACCCGCGTTCGCCGGGACTGAGCGTCACGTCCGGCTGCGGGTAAAGAAACAGGTCCTCGCGGGTCTCGCCCTCTTCGGGAAGCGTCGGGTGTCCACTACCGGAGACGCCCGGTCCCGCGGCCTGCTGCATGACGACCTGGTTCATCGTCACGTCGGGGCGCGCTCGGTGGGTTCCCAGGGAGATCAGCGACTGGATGAAGTCGGACACGTCACCGATCATTGCGAGCGGGCTTACGGCCTCGGAGAAGGCGAGATTGGGGAATCCCGTCACGAAGTTCATCTTCGTGGACTTCAGTTCTTCGACATCGTTGATAACCTCAGCCTTGCAGGCGAGAGAAGCCCGCTTCGGGTCAGTGATGTCGATCCGGTAGCTCGGGGCCCAGGTTAGCCCCCATTCCAGATATGCGATGCGGAAACGGCCGCCCGGCCCGGTCACCTTCATCCTTAGCGCAGCGCCGGGTTCGCTGTGGCTGACACTGGTGGCGAGGTTCGCTCCTTCGGCTCTGACGCCCTTGATCTCCGCGGGCGGCAGGGCCATCACGCCCTTGTCGGTCTTGATGAGGACGAACTGCGCCTCCTGGGCCTCTCCCTGCGCTGTCGGCGGCCGGTATGCGCCACCGTATCCGTAGTAGCCGTAGTATCCACGACTGCTATCGCCTGAAGCCCGCAAGGGGAGTTTCGGGGTGCGCTCCGGCGTGGCGAGCACCGTGCCGGCCACCCAGCCCTCGCCATCGGTCCGCACTTCAACTTTCCGCCCCACGTTCGCCTGGATCAGTTCCTGCAGCGACAGCGCCTCGATCGGCTCGGTCCGCGGCGAGCTGAACGCCACGGCCTCCTTGACCGCCGAACCCGCCTGGTCGGACAGTATCCAGAATGTCCCGTGCGCGGGAACGGGGAGGCCTTTGAGCAGGTACTCGCCTCCTGAAGGCACGGTGAACTCCCGTGTCACGAAACCCAGCCCGTTCTTGAACAGTGACACCTCCGTTGTCCGGGGAGTTACGACTGTCTGGGCCTGTGCGGTCACTGCCAGACAGGCCAATGCAGCGACGATGACGAGAATCCCTGCGGCGTTCCGTTTGCCTGTGCGCGTCATGGTAGTCCTCCCGCTTTGACTGTTCTCTTCTGTTGCGTTGCCCGTGCTCGCCGCTTTCGCCTTCGGTGAAGAGAGAACCGGCCGGGTTCATCCCCTCTCCGCGATCACTAGCCCGCCCTTAGGCACATCCACCCTCAGAGCATCGCCCTTCCTGACGCTTAACCCCGGCTTCGGTTCCATCAGTTTCCCGTCGGCGTCATAGCGGTACAACAGTACCTTCCCACCATCCGCGGGCCAGGCAAACGAGCGCGACACGCTTGTCGCCAGCCGCTCGTGGCCGACTACCCAGCCCGGCCCGATTTCCTCGACCGATATCGGATATAGCTTACAAACGAAGTTGTCCGGGCCGTCGAGCAGAAGGTTGACCGCACTCGGGGAATAGACACAGCCCTCCGCCAGACACGTCCTCACGCTTTGCAGCACCCCTCTTCGGCTCTTTTCGTCGCCCATGTTGCCGAGAATCAGCGGCACTGGGCTCAGGTGGCCCTGCGAGAACCCCCCAACGCCGTTACCGCCCTCGACGAACCGCGCGTGCGGGACGCTGCCGACGCTGCGCAGCGCATTTCCGCCATTGTTCAGAAAAAAGCGCCCTCGCCGCAATACGGCGTCCATGATCTGTAGTTGGCTGGCCTCTGTGACGAACGCATTATCGCTCTTCAGATGCACCACTTTTCCGCTCTCGTCGAGGTCTGCCGAGTACCCGTCCCAGCGGCTGTAGTCGTACCGGCTGTATCCGCGCGTGTTGTAGGCCCAGGAGAACTCGTCGGAGTAGATGCCGTCCAGACCGCATTGATCCAGCCCTCTGTCCACGCCCGCCAGTATCTGCCCCAGATAGGTGGACCCCGGGCGCGGCACGTAGTAGTTCACGACCCAGCCCTTGTCCACCATGTTCCCCATCCATGCCTTGCTATAGCCGGGGTCCTCGAACACGCTGCCGTCGGCCCGTCTGATCGCCTCTCCCGCGATCGCCCAGCGGTCCTCGAGCGGCTTGTACACCGCTTCCATCGCCGGATGAAGCATGCTCATGACCTTCGCCTGCGGGGCCGCGCGACGGATGAGGTCCGCTTCGGCTTTGAGACCTTCCCAATAGGCCTCCCGGTGCGCGAGGGTCAGGAACGTATCCACGTCGAAGTCGGGGCAGGCTCCGGGCGCTCGTGGCGCCCCTGGGGGGAGCTTGGGATACGTCCCGGCCGCCACTACTTGCGCGTCCGGCTCCAGGCGCTGCCACGGTCCGATGACCACGTAGATGGGCCCGAGGTGCGCCAGTGCCTTGCGCACCTGTTCTTCCGGCGTCTTCCCGCCGGGCGCTCTCGCGTACGTCCAGAACACCGGGCGCTCCTGCACGATGCCGTTCACGCCCCAGCGCTCCCGCAGTCCATTGATGAATGTCCAGTACCCCCCGCGTGCCACCGGCGTGATCGTGAGATCGAAGTCGATGCTGCCCTTCGGCGGAAGCGCCAGCGTGTCTGTCAGCATCTCGCCGACCCCCGACCTGGCCCGCATCGACATCAGGAGCCGCAGCCAGTCGCTTTCCGCCGTGACGCCGAAGCCTTTCTCACCTCGCTCCGCCTCAACGAACAGTGTCGGATTCGACGCGCTCCCTGCTGCGCTGACCGCATCCTCGGCTCCTCCTATGCGGAATCTGCCCGCCTTGCTCCTGAGGAAGAACCGATGCCGGAAGGGCACGCCGGCGATGGCGTCCCCTGTATTCGTCCAGCGCTCCTTCCACTCGACCAGGTCTCCGCGCACGGCAACCGTGCGGGTTAGGGTCAGGCCCGCCAATATGGCGGTCATGCGGAATCCGGCAGGCCCCCAGGGTTCGGTGGCGACCTTGACGTTCGGTGCCGCCTGTGCGGCATCATCGGCGATCAGCGTCGAGGTCACATCCGGCCTCATACCGATCCCCGTTTCGACCAGCAGGTCCGGGCCTCCCGCCGCTGTGACGACAAAGCCTCCCCGGGCGCTCTGCGCGAGGGAGATGGCGCCCACGGCTACCTTCGCCCGCACTTGGCCCCGCATAGGCACCGCCGTCTTCGGCTGCGGCAGGCTGGCCCGATCGAGCCAGCCCACCGCAATGTCCTCGACCTGCAGCGCGCCTGTGCCATTCTCGGGCGGCTCCGGTAGCTTGTTCTCAAAGGTCACCGTGTTGCCGTCCACACCCCGCACTGCGTCGCCAATGTCCAGTAGGAAGGTCGCTCCCTGTCCGTCGGTGGACATGCCGTCCCCAATCGCCGCTGACGGCGCGAACATCATCATCAGCTTGTCACCGTTGAAGACCGGGAATGCCAAGTTGCGTTGCGCGGTCAGCTCGAAGCTGGTGTCGCGTCCAAGAAGCCGTTCATCTCCGTTCGCAGCGCGTAGCCCCAACGCCTCGCCGTTGATGCGTACCGTCGCGTTGTAATTGCACCCGGCCTCCGTGCCGGTAACGATCACCGCCCGAAACCTCAGTACGGTAACTTTGCCTGCCTTCGCGGGAAGCGGAGGCAGCTTCAGGTCTGCAGTCTTGCCACGCGGCACTGACACTGCGTCGGGACGCGCGGCCGCGTCCATCGCCGGCTGTGCGCAGGCGGCAGCGCAGGCCACGGCGGCAAGGCCTATCGCCGCGGAGAGTGAGTTCATCATGCTCGTGCTGCCTTCCGAGGGGGGATTTCCTTCAGGCCTCGGGGGCCTTCAGGAAGAGGAGCTTGTTCAGCGGCGTGACCGGAGGCCCTGCCGGAGCGGATACCAAGATGCAGTGCCATCCCTCGGCAAGTTGCCCCAAGTTCGCGGGATTGCCCGGCTTACACGGGATCAGGTTGCCGTCATCGACCGACACACCCAACTGAGTGGCTGGCGCAGGCTGCAACGACAGTGTCCATGCCGCCGAGGGCAGGTAGACCCACCACGCCGCGGTGTCGCCGCCGGCAAGCACGACGTTCTCGCGGCGTACGGCCCCCTCCGCCGGCGGTGTTGTGAGCTTGCTGCGGCTCAGGCAGAGCGCGCCCGCATCTATCGCAAGCTGCTTGTCGTCGGCGAGTGCCTTGGCGATCCCTTTGTAGGCGAATGCGAAGTCCGCCGGCGTCGTTCCGGGAGCCTTGGTAAGCACATCGCGCAAGACCGCGTCGCCGTGTGCCGCGTCGATCCACAGCATGAACCCGACGAAGAAGTTCATGCCGTCGGCTCCGACTCCGCCCGCCAATTGTGATCCAGGCCCCTCCATCTGCCACAGGTCAAGCGTCTTGCGGCACTTCCCCACGATGTAGTCTTGCAGCGGAAGCTCCTGGTGCACCCACAGGTTGTTCAGCACGCTGAGGGCCTCCGGTCTGGGCCACGGGGCCTTCGCGACCTGCCCGGCCTCGTCGGCGAGCCACTGCAGCGAGAGGCGTTCGCCAAGCTCACCCGAAGCCAGCGGCTCCGGCTCGACGAACTTGCCGACCTGCGGAAGAATGTAGTGCCCGTACTCGTGCGCCAGCTCGCGCGTCCACTCGAGTGCTGTGCGAGGCGTCACTGCATCGTACAGGTATATGTTGTCGTCGAGTTGCTCCGCGCCCGCCGGCCCGCTATCGCACAACCACACGTTCACAACGCGATCCTGCCCTTTGAGCCCGAGGTGCCAGCGATTGTACCAATACATGCGCAGGAGCATGTGCATGAGGTGAGGCGCAAGCTGTGAGTAGTCGGCTTGTTTCGCGCTCAGAAGCGGCGAGGGATAGTAGAGCATGAACCGGAGGTCGGCGGTGTCGTTGCCGGGTTCGACGATGTAGCCGTAAGTCACGCGGTTGAACTGTGCGGTCGCGCCTGCACCACCCGCCAGCGCGGGGAGGGGCGACTGGATCGGCGGGCCGTTGTCGGTCATCTGCTCGGGAAAGAGGGGGGATGTCGTGTAAGCCAGGCGGCATCCGGTCTCCGGCTTCCCATCGGGACCGACGAAGTGGCAATCGTCCACGACGGCGGAGATCGGAGCGAACCTGAGGTGAGACAGCTTGAAACTGCGCGGGAACTTGCCGGTGAGGAACAGCGCCTTGATACGCGCGGACGCGTACTGATTGCCGGCGTCCAGGTACAGCAGGTGACCGTAATTCGACAGGGCTGCTTCCTTGTCGCCCTGTGATTCGTAGAGGTACCCGAGGTTCGCGTAAACGCTTGGATCGGTCGGGATCAGGGCCTTCGCGGCATCAAGTTTGTCCCGCGCTTCCACGTACTTCTTGGCACTGATAAGCTCGCGAGCCTCGCGAACCAGCGTGTCCACCTGGTCGCGCGAGGTGGCCTGTGCGCCGACCCTCGGGCAGATCATAGCCGAAGCGGCCAGCGCGAGGCAGATGAGAGTGATCGGTCGGCACATCGCTCGGCGAACGGTCGAACGCCGAGAGTTGGCAGAACCCCGCTTGCTTGCCAGGCGCCTCATCGTTGATCTCCCGACCCGGTTACGTTTCGTGACAGGTTATGGAATCGGCGATCTCGGCGTATAGCTCCTCATGCGCGAGATCGACGAACGTCTCGATGATGTAGATCTTGTTGTCGTCGGGGCAGTGCCAGACCAGTCCGCGCAGACGGTCGGCATAGAGTTTTCCCCGGCAATGCTGCACGAACCTTTGCACAGTCTGCACGGGCGATAGCGTCCCGCCGGTGATCTTCAGGGCCTCGTGGCCGGCGTGCTCGGTCTTCTCGTGAGCCGGCTTCTGCACCTTGAGACGCTTCCAGTGCTGCTTGATGGTCCAGTCGCCGAGGTTCGTTCCCCTCAAAGCGACGCCGGCCATCCCCCAGCGGGAAACGCGAATCGTCTCTGTATCGCGCTTAAACCAAAGCTCCACCAGGCCGGACATGAGCTTCTGCCCCTCCAGCTTGAAGTCCTTGGGGATCGCGAAGTCCAGCCCGTATGTCGCCCAGCGTGCGCTCTCGCCCTCAGGATGGTCCTCGACCCCCATGAGAATCCGCTCGGCCAGGGCCTTGGTGTCCTCGTCCTGCGTGCCCATAACCTGTGCGATGATCGTCCGCCCGCAGTCCTTGCAGTACCAGGCTGCGCCGTACCCCTCAATATCGCCATGCCAGGAGAAACACTCCAGACTGCTCTTCTTGCGCTTGCCTTTGCTCAGTAGTTTGATGTTCCGCTCGACGGTGACCTCGGGGGCGTTGCGCTTGCGCGAGCGGCTGACCTCGGTGAGGTACTTGTCGACGATTCTCTTGATGTCGACAGACCCCTGGGGCTTCGCCCACTTGATCTCGACCCTTGGCATGACCGTGGAATCGATCCGCAGATAGCCCTCGTCACCCTCTCCGCCGATTGCGCCGATGTTCCAGTCTTGGGGCACCCCGATGGTGAGCCCCTGCCATGCGACTACCGTCCATTTCTCGCTATCCTGTGTTCTTGCCATGCAAGCCTTCCCCTGCAGCGCTGCGTTGCTCCCGATGTGGCCCCGTCCGCCGTTCAGAAGATGATCTTGTGCCGCCTCATGTGGACGCTTTGCAATAGCCCTACAGCGATGAGCATCGTCATCATGCTGGATCCCCCGTAACTGATGAACGGGAGCGGCATGCCCTTGACCGGCATCATCCCCATCGTCATACCGATGTTCACGAAGACGTGGATCAGGATGAGCGCGGTGACGCCGCCGGCAATGAGCCTTCCCGCAGTATCCTTCGCCGACGCGCAGACCGCGACCCCTCGGTAGAGCAAGGCAGCGAAGAGAAGCACGACGAGCAGCCCCCCGAGAAAGCCCCACTCCTCGCCGATCGAGGTGAAGACGAAGTCCGTCTCCTGGTCCGGGATGAACGCCCCCTGCGTCTGGGTGCCGTGGAACAGGCCCTGTCCCCAGAAATGCCCCGAGCCGATTGCGATCAGGGACTGCTTGAGCTGCCAGCCGCTGCCGTTCGGGTCGCGCTCAGGATGCGTGAATGCGACAAGCCGTTCCTTCTGGTGCGGGCGGACGAGATTAAGCGTCCACGCCGCCGAGAAAAGCATCAGGAACGCGAACACGAACGCCCCGAGGTGCACGACCCTCGCTCCCAGCACGAACATCATCGTGAACCACACGAAGCCGATGACAACCGGGGTTCCAAGGTCGGGCTGTGCCAGGATCAGGAGCCACGGAACGGCAATGTAGCCCAGTGACCGCCCCACCAGGGCAAAGGTCTCGCGCTCCTCCTCGTGGTGCGACAGGAAGGCCCCGAGCAGCAGGATGACGGCGAGCTTCGCCAACTCCGAGGGCTGAAGGTGCATCGGCCCCAGAGGTATCCAGCGCTGTGTCGCCCGCACATGCCCGCCGACGAAAAGCACGATGACCAGCAGCACCGCGACCGTACCCATGATCGGCAGTGCGAAACCCAGCAGCTTGTTGTAGTCGATCGCCATCGTGAGCGCCATGAGCACGATGCCCAGGGCGATCCAGATAAGCTGCATGTAGACTTTCTTGACGCGACTCTCACCCTTCGTCGGGGTGGCGCCATGCGTGCAGCTATAGATCATCAGGCAGCCGAACGCAAGAAGCAGCACCACGATGACGAAAAGGGAGATATCCGCGCGTACGATCAACCTGCGGAACAAGGCGCGATCACCTTTGGGCCCTTCGCAAGGGGCAGCCAAACCGACATCGGCGTTGGGGAGCCGTGCGGCGCCCTCTCCTGCCGACGATGAGCGACATTATAGCACAAAGAAGCGACAGTCGGGGGAGAGGCGGACGGCAACCAGGCATCGGCTTGACCTTACGGGCCGGGGGGCTGCTGAACAGGCTTCGCCTTCGGCGCAGTTCCTGCGAGGGCTGGGAAGTGACCGAATCGGAACGCCATCCGGCCCATGATCTTACTCCGCCGCAGCCAGTAGGTCGCCGAGCGGGGCTTATTGTCGCCGACGATGTGCACGCTGTCGCCCTCCACTGCTTCGACGCGCTTGACGACCGGCAGGAGCTCGCCGACGTTCGCCAGCACGACGTCGCCGGTCTTCCAGGGCAAACGCGCGAAGACAATGCCGTCGCCCTGAACGAACGTCGGCTCCATCGATTCGCCAATCACGACGGCCAGTCGCACCCACGGGCGGGGAGACCGCGTTCCGGCCAGGTGCAGGAGGGCAAGCGTCCCTGGGGGAATGAGGATGACGAGCGCCATGATGCTCAACCACTTACGCATGGAAATCGGTGACTCCCGCTTGTAATGCTGATGATAGCCGGCAACGCTGTGATGAACGCCTCTGGGCTGTGAAAAGGTCCCTCTGCCGCCTCACAAGATCAGATGCGAGGCCGTGTAGGACACCAGTTACCTCTTGTTGAAGACACGCCGAATGCCATGTTGGTTGCGAGGAGTACATGCAAATGAGAGTTACAGTCGCTTTGCTACCACTGTTGTGCCTGCCCGCAGTTTGGGCCGACGCGCCGGTTGCGATCTTCTCCGAACCGGGCTTCCCCTACTACATCGCCTCACCGGCCGTGACCCCGGAGTTCGTACAGCACTGCCTTACGCAGGCAGGAATCCACAGCGAGTTCATCGACGCTCGGCAGCTCGCAGACCCGGCGGGCTTCAACGCACAGCGCTATCGAGTGCTGGCGTATGTGTACGGCAACACGTTTCCGTTTCCCGCGCTTGAGAACTTGCAGCGATTCCACCGCTCCCGCGGGTGCATCGCGGCTTTCGGAGGCGTCCCGTTCTGTCATCCCTGCGAGATGCAGGATGGCAAGTGGATCGACCGGATCGAGCAGTATGGATGGGAGTTCGTCTCTCATCGAAAGATGGGCACCGGGCTTTGGGGCGAAGCGAGGGATGTCGATGCGGTCCGATATGCGCCTGGCGACCCACTCGGCCTGTCGTGGATGCCGCTGGCGACTCCGGTCGGGGTAGTGCAGTTCCCTCGGCTGAACATGACGCCGGCAGACGACCGAGCGACAGGATACGACTACCCCCTCGGCCTGCCCCATGAGGACACCATCACCCCGCTGGTTTCCGTCCTGAAGGGTGGCAAACCTGTCGGGTATCCCGTCTGCGCGATCGAGCATCACTGCCCCGAGTTCAACGGCGCAATCGACATCTGGGCCGGGGGCACACTCCAGGCCGGACTTACCATGCAACAGCACGAGCAGTTGATCGTCGCCACGTGCTCGTATGTGCTCGAGCGCATCGGGGTCCTGGACGCGGCCGGGCGGCGGGAGGCGCTGCGACTCACGCGCGCCCGGTACGTTGTGGCCACGCGCGCGGGCGCGGCCTGCTCAGGCCCGTTCATCCTGCGGGCGCCCGCCCCGGCGCGGAAGCTGATCGTGCTGGATACCACTGCCCTGACTGCGGACGAGAAGCTCCTGGCGCTGACACTGCAGGGCGTCATCAACCGCAAGCAGCCTCGCATCTACGTGATCGGCGAACTGAAGGACGCCAGGTGGCTGGACACGATCCGGGCTGACGGATACGAAACGGCCGAGTGCGCCGACCTCGCCAGTCTGATCCGCATGTTCCGCCATGAACTCCCCGGCTGCGTCGTCTACTCTCCCGGCCAGCCGCACACCATCAACTTCGCGACAATGCTGGCCGGAGTGAAAGGCGTGCCAATCGCGACTCGCGAACTGGCGCAGCGCTACAGGTTGGCGGTTTTGGATGACTTCACCGATCGTTTTCCTGACCCGATGTCGGGGTATGAGTGGGCCTTGGAGAACCTGTGGCCGCATCTGGAACACAAGGCCATTGCGTGCATGGCGCCAGATTGGATCGCACCGCGCGACTATCTCGTCCAGTTTCCGATGTTCACCTTCTGGTTCGACTGCCAGTGCAGCAAGGCGATGACGCCGCGTCAGGCCCTGCTTTTCGAGCGCGTCCTGGCAAAGATGCCCCCGCATGGATCTGTGTATGGCTGGTGGCAGGAGGGGGACGACGGCGGGATCGGCGAAGGGCGCGGCGTGGCGATCAGCTCACAGTACGCGAAGATAACGGTCTGCACCGTTGGGGCGTACAATCTCGGTATGCTCTCCGGAATGCCGATGCCCGGATCGCTGAAGCAGAAGCCGATCACGTATGGCAGCTTGGACAGGAAAGCCTATATCGCCTTCATTGTGTCCGACGGCGACAACTTCGGCATGAACCTGTACGCCGTGATCGGGAGGTTGTGGGAACAGCGGCTGCGGGGCAAGGTGCCTATCGGCTGGGGAATCTGCCCCACACAGGTCGAGCTGACGCCAAACGCGTTGCGTTACTGGTACCGGACGGCCTCGGCGAACGACCTGTTCGTGACGATGGACGGTCTCGGCTACATCTACCCGGACCAGTACGGCGCGGCGCTCGGCGACCACACGGGCCTGTCGGAGGCGTTCTTCCGCTGGAGCCGTCAGTTCATGGACCCGCTCGACCAACACCACCTGTGGTTCCTCAACGGGACGAGCGCCGCCCCGCAGATGGCCCGCGTTCTGGGTGTCGATGGACTGTTCGGCGAGTATGGGGTTCCCGACAAACAGCGCCAGGAACTCCTGGGGCGCACCGCCGCGATCTGGGCCGATGTGAACCCGTGGGAGAAGCCGTGGGATGACGTCGATACCTATGTCAAGCGCATTCGGGACCGCACACCTCCCGGTCGCCCGGCTTTCGTCTTCGTGGGACTCAACGGATTCTGCGCGGGGCCGAACGAAGTCGTGCGCATCCTGCAGAAACTGGGGCCGGATTACGTGGCCGTGAGGCCGGACGAGCTTTGCTACCTATTCCGCAAGTACAAGACCTCGGGCCTCGATGCGGCTCCCGCGCCGCGCAAGCCCCTCGACCTGTCGGTCCAGCCCATCGCTGCCTCGCAGGTGAGGCCTGACGGGACGCTCGTGGTGCAGGAGGACAGTGGCGATGTCGACGTGCTCGGCTGGTACACCGACCCAAACGGCACCGCATGGGTGCGCAAGCGGGTGCAGGTGCCGCTGTCCGCCACAGCGGCCCGGGCGACGATCCGGGTCTTCGTGGCAGGGAAACGCGGCGCGCAGGTTCACTTCCGCATCAACGGGCACGACCACTCGGCGCCGATCACGTCTTCCGCATGGGCCTGGTTG
>Ga0181520_10008518_pt1 | contig 14514 bp, 13 predicted proteins | sample PEATcosm2014_Bin_29_FD_132451 | JGI IMG/M metagenome (GOLD analysis project Ga0181520, IMG submission 132451) | Peatland microbial communities from MTU Mesocosm Facility, Houghton, MI, USA - PEATcosm2014_Bin02_30_metaG | ecosystem: Environmental > Terrestrial > Soil > Wetlands > Peat | place... | reverse complement strand
ACTATATCGGCGGCGGGTCTCCAAACCGTGGGATCAGCCGCCTTTTTCGTGCCCGCATCCGGTCCAAGCCACCGCATTTTCAAATCGGCGGATTTACCCCACTTTCAAACCGGCGCTAACAAATATGGCGTGCGCGGCATTCCCACCATGGTTTTGGTGGATAAAGAGGGTGTGATCCAATGGCTTCAGGTGGGTTACGCGAGTGACGACAATGAACTGGAACAGAAGGTTAAGAGCCTGGTTGAAAAGTAATTTATGGCAGCCATTTACACGGAAAATCTGGGAAAGGCATACGCCAGTTTTTTTGGCAATCAGCCAGAGACCCACGCCTTAAAAGGGTTGAATTTGGAGGTGAGGGAAGGCGAAACCTTTGGCTTTCTCGGCCCCAATGGCGCGGGCAAGACCACCACCATTCTGCTCCTGCTGAACCTGATCCGCCCCAGTTCGGGCGCCGCGCGGCTGTTTGATCTTCCTGTAACGTACTCCCAGGTGCATCGCCGTTTGGGTTATCTGCCGGAGACGGTCAACATGCATGATTACTATACGGGCCGCGGTTTGCTGGAGTTTTACGCCGCCCTCCTCGACATACCCGTCCAAAACCGGCAGGCACGGATTGACGAACTGCTCCAGTTGCTGCAGCTGGGGGATGCCGCGGAAAAGTCTGTTTCGAAATATTCCAAGGGCATGTTGCAGCGGCTCGGCTTCGCCCAAGCGATGCTGCACGATCCCGATTTGCTAATTTTGGACGAGCCCACCGCCAGCCTCGATCCGGTCGGGCGGAAGGAATTTCATGACATACTTTTGGAATTGAAGAAGCGGGGAAAAACCATTTTTATCAGTTCGCATATTCTATCCGAGGTGGAGACAGTCTGCGACCGCGTGGCCATTCTCCAAAAGGGCGAATTAAAACGGGTGGGCACGCTCCAGGAACTTTCCGCCCAAAAAAGCACCTGTCTGGTTTTGAACAACGTGCCGGGCCCGGTGCTGGAGGCGCTTTCCCAAACCGACGCCGAAGTAACCCTGTTGCGGGGCCGGGTCACCATCAAATGCGCAGACCCGGCAACCCGTGAAGTGATTGACGGATTGTTGCGGCAAAACGGCCTGCAACCGGAACGATCCGAAGTGGAAACCCAGTCGCTGGAAAACATTTTCTTTTCCACCATTGAATTGCCGCCCAAATTATGAAAATTATTCTGCTCATTGCCCGCGACAGCATTCGCGCCTTGCTACACCAGCGTTTGCTGGTCGGACTCATGCTGGCCTCGCTCGTCATGACCATTTTTTTCTCGTTCGCCATGAGCCGGACCCGGCAAAACATCACCAGCCAATATGCCGTTTCGGACGCGCAAACCAATTCGCCCATGTTCTCAAAAATGAGCGAGGATGACCGGAAGAAAATGAATGAGGCAATGGAACAGGGCATGACAATGATTCAGGGATTCTTTTACGCCGCGACCTCCTTCGGTGGAAGCCTGGTCGCCCTGTGGATTTTCAGCACTGCGGTAACGTCTGAAATTCGCCGGGGCACCATTCGGATGACGCTTTCAAAGCCGGTGAGCCGGGGGCAATATCTCCTGGGGAAATATCTCGGCGGCGTGGTCGTGATGGGAGGATACGCGGTCATCGCCAGCCTGGCGGTGCTTCTGTTTTCCGCCTCATCCAATGTGGAACTCAGTCCGGTCATGAAGTATGCGCCGTGGCTGATGTTTTGCCGCCAGTTGATGCTGGGGGCGCTGGCGATGCTGTTTTCGCAGTTCGTTCATCCAATCGTTGGCAGCATACTCGCATTTGTGGCCGGCAACGGGATCTATTCATCCGCCAATCCGCTCTATTATATTCTCCCCAGTTATGCGCCGTTCAACGTGTTTGCACAAATCCTTCAGGGCAACATGATGAAGGGCGGCGATGTATTGCTGCTGACGCTGTATGCGCTGGATTTCATTATTCTGATGTTGCTGCTGGCCGGGTGGCGTTTTCACCGCAAAGAGGTTTGCTGAAACAGAATTCCTGCCGGCTCAGACCTGAAAAACAGGACGCCGCTGTGACACTTTGCCACTAATTCGTCCCTGAACCGCGCTTGCGGCGCAAGGCAGTTGGTGTAACCTTTTCAGCATGTCGAGCGAACAATTACTGTCGCGCATAACCATGGACCCGAACATCTGCCATGGAAAGCCTTGCATTCGCGGCTTGCGCTATCCGGTGGAATTTCTATTGGAATTGTTGAGTGGGGACATGACAAACGAGCAAATCCTCGCGGACTACAGCGATCTTGAAGCGGCCGATTTGCGCGCCGCCATTGCTTACGCCGCGCGGCTGAGCCGGGTTAAAAGCATCGAGCCCGTGGCCGCATGAAATTTATTGTGGATGCGCAATTGCCGCGCCGCCTGGCACGGGAACTGTTCGCGTTCGGGCACGATGCAGTACATACGCTGGATTTTCCTTCAGGGAATCAGACCCCAGATGGGGCCATTATTGCAGTGGCAATCCATGAAGGTCGCATTGTGGCAACGAAGGACAACGATTTTGTCACCTCGTTTCTTTTGCGCGGAGTGCCGCCCAAATTGCTCCTGATTTCGACCGGGAACATTTCAAACGAGGCCCTGTCAAAACTCCTCGCGGCGAATTTGATGACTTTGGAAAATGCGTTCGCGGAATATGACTTTGTTGAGTTAAGCGCCTCGGCAATTACAATCCACTCGTGATGATGTGTTGCCTGAGGTGGAAATTTTCCACGTGGCTGACGGCGGTTTTCCGGCCGTTTATTTGAGTTTGATATTGGCCGGGAGAAATAAGAACCCCACCCCGCCGACAAAACACATGAGGCCCAGCGGTCCCAGCCTCAGCCAAGGTATTGGTCCAGCCGGCCGGCCCTCGGAAGCAAAAGCCATCGTGACCAAAAAAATGCCGGAAAGAAGGAGCAGAATTCCAAACAACCGATACCATTTATTTTTGGTCAAGTTCATGGGTTGACTCCTATGCCTTCAACACCTCAATGAACGCCTCCTGCGGAATGTTCACGTTGCCGATGGATTTCATGCGCTTCTTGCCTTCCTTCTGCTTCTCCAGCAGCTTGCGTTTGCGCGAGACGTCGCCGCCGTAGCATTTCGCCGTCACGTCCTTGCGGAAGGCGCTGACGACTTCCGAGGCGACAATCTTGCCGCCGATGGCCGCCTGAATCTTCACCTGAAATTGCTGGCGGGGGATGACTTCCTTCAGCTTTTCCGCCAGCGTGCGCCCCCGGCCCTCCGCCTTGGTGCGATGCACAATGCACGAAAACGCGTCCATCGGCTCGGTGTTCACCAGCATGTCCAGCTTCACCATGTCGCTCTCCTGATAATCCGCCGGCTCGTAATCCATCGAGCCAAATCCGCGGGTGATGCTCTTGATGCGGTCATGAAAATCAATCAGGATTTCGTTCAGCGGAATCAGGGACGTGAGCATCACCCGTTTGGCGTCGAGCGTCTCGGTGTGATCCACGTTCCCGCGCTTTTCAGAAATCAGCGCCATCATGTCGCCAATGTTTTCATTTGGACAAATGACGAACGCCTTCACCATCGGCTCCTCAATTTTCCCGATATAGGTCACGTCCGGCAGGAATGCCGGGTTGTCCACATCCTTCTTCGTGCCGTCGGTGAGCGTGACCTTGTAAACCACGCTCGGATAGGTCGCGATAATGTCCATGTTGTATTCGCGGCGGAGACGTTCCTGCACGATCTCCAAATGCAACAAGCCGAGAAAGCCGCACCGGAAGCCGAAGCCCAGGGCCACGGACGTTTCCGCCGAATAAACGAACGCCGAATCGTTCAGCTTCAGCTTGGCAATGTTCGCCTTGAGATGTTCGTAATCCGCCGTGTTGATCGGGTAAATCCCGCTGAACACCATCGGATGAATCTCCTTGAAACCCGGCAAATACCCGGACGGATTCCGCGCGTCGGTGATCGTGTCACCCATCTTGACTTCGGCGGCGGTCTTGATGTTCGCCGTCATGTAGCCGGTCTCGCCGGTTTCCAGCTTTGCACGCGGGTAAGGTTTGGGATTGAAGCTGCCCACTTCCTTGACCTCGTAATTTTTGCCGGAATGCAGCAGCTTGATGCTCATGCCGGGTTTGATTTCGCCATTGAAAATTCGGACATGGGTGACCACGCCCTTGTAGGTGTCAAAATACGAATCAAACGCCAGCGCCTGCAAACTGGGTTCGCCCGTCGGCTTGGGCGGCGGCACGCGGGCCACAATGGCTTCGAGAATGTCCTCGATGCCGATGCCTTCCTTCGCGCTGCACGGAATCGCCAGCTCGCTCGGAATCGCCAGCACTTCCTCCAACTGCTGCTTGGCCTGCGCCACGTTGGCGTGTGGCAGGTCAATTTTATTGATGACCGGGATGATTTGGAGGTTCAGTTTCGCCGCCAGATGATAATTCGCCACCGTCTGCGCCTCCACGCCCTGGGCCGCATCGATCACCAGCAACGCCCCTTCGCACGCGCTCAAGCTGCGCGACACCTCGTAGGTGAAATCCACGTGGCCGGGGGTGTCAATCAGGTTCAACTCGTAGGTCTCCCCGTTGCGGGCCGTGTAACGCATTGTCACCGGATGCGCCTTGATCGTAATGCCGCGTTCGCGCTCCAAATCCATGGCATCCAGCAGTTGATCCTCCATGTCGCGCGTGGCAATGGTGCCAGTGCGATGCAACAGGCGGTCGGAAAGCGTCGTCTTGCCGTGGTCAATATGGGCAATGATGCTGAAATTTCTTATATGTGCGGCTTCCATTAGTATTGCGAGCGTCGTTGAAACGCGGAAGCGTCAAAGCGGGATAAAACGCTTTAAGGCTTCATCGCTGCAACGAAGCTCGAGCACACCAAGATAACTGGAAAACACCTGAAGCAAAGGAAATTTGACAAACCGTGGCGGCGGCGGGCGCAACTCAAATTATGGCAAGGCGCTGGCGCCGCAAAAACAGCCGGACATTTCAATGCGGGAGCCGAGGCAAAAGGACATCGAGCCCCAGCGGGACGACTGAAAAGCGCGTCGCTTTGGGCCGTCCTTGCGGGATTTTTTGATCTATTTCAACCGGCTCCCGGCGTTGAGGGGGAGCAGCGCATCGAATAGGATGCCTCCTGACGGCGGCTACGACAGGTTTTACGAACTGTCGGTTTTGATGTGATGGGTCATTTTGAATTTTTTTTAGTCGGATTTACTGGGATTTAGTCGGATAAATCGCCGGGTCGATTCAACTCGGTAGCAGGGTTGATCGCGTGCGTCCGGCCAAAGCCCGCGACGGCACGACGGTGGCTGGCGCTTTGCACGCCCACCAATCCGCGTCCAATCTGCCGGTCAGCATCCGCTGCGGTGAATCGCACTTTAAACCGCACCGGTATGAGGGGGTGGCGCGAGGCCTGAATTTTTTGCCTTTATTCGGTTTGATTCGGTTTGAGCAGGCTTGATTCGGCTGGATTTGTGGGCTGGTGAACAGTTGGAGTCGGTTTTGGCAGAGCAGCTTTGTCCGTCAGGGCGATGGTCACGGGGCAAAACCGGCGCCGGCCAGTCGGTTTGCGTTACAGATGTTCGCATTCAACGGCGACTCTACACCCATTTACCATGAGGGCAACGTAGCCGCTAACAGAATCTGTATTCTATTCAGCCGTCCCGGTGGGACTCGTGCTGGCGCCGATGACAACCCGGCGTTGAAACGCCGGGCTATTGTCTGGTTGTCCCGTTGGGGACAAAGTTGGCCGCTGTACCCACAACTGGTGACATGCAGGGGACAGGGATTGGTGTATGCTATTCACAGTTGAGGACGGCGGTGGACAGTAAGAATTTTAAAGTGTTGTTGTAAAGCGGCCGGAGTAGTGTCCGGCCGCTTTTCTTTTGTGGAGGGCAGTAAATCCGAAATCCGAATCCCCGAAATCCGAGAGAAGGCCGAATCCCGAATTCCGAAATGGGTTTCCCACCGTTTTGGGAAAGTGGGGTGAAATTACGTACCAACCTGCTGATCAGGCATTTAGAGCGTTTTTAGTGGTTCCTCGCTGTTTTCAGTGGAATGGGTCGGGTGACGGATTGGCTCTCAGCAAACGGAATTCACCGGAGCGATTTCCATCCAAAAGAGATCGGCGAGCGTGCTTATGGGTTGCAGAAGACGCTGGAATTAAATGGTTTAACGCTCGCCCTCACTCCGGCCCTCTCCCCCCAGGAGAGGGTGAAACGCTCCCATCACTTTGGCAAAATGGAGCGTTGCCGGTTCAAAGGATTCCTCGGGAATCATGTGCCGGCGAAGTCAATTTCACTGAAAACAGCGAAGAACTCCCACCAAACATGGACGACCGAACGGCTGATAAAGAACTCACGGCTTGATTTTCGGATGGCGGGGGATCAAATTTGCACATCAGGCACAAGCTATGAAATATATTTCAGCATTCGTCTCATTCGCATTTGTATTTTCCGGAGTATTCTTTCTCGCGGGTTGGTTCCTGATGCCGCACCTGCCGCCAGTTCCAGACCATCCAATTTCAATGTTTGAGGGCGAGTATTGGAAAGATAATTGGATTGGCTATTTGCTTGGCGCAGTTCTCGGCGGATTATCGGCGCGTTCGGTTTTGAAGAAGGCAGCAAAGAAGTCACCGCAGCCAAACTGATGTGATGCGCGACGGCGCGACGGGTGGATTTCCTTCGGATTTCGGGGTTTAGGGAAAATCAACTAAAACCATGGCCACAAATAGGCACAAAAGGCACAAAATAAATTTTTGGCGCATTTTTGTGCCTTTTTGCGGCTGCAGAAATAGCTAAACTGCTCTAGGATTTCGGATTTGGGGCTAACGCTTCATTGGTGCTGCCGCGGCGGTAGCCGAGCAAATCCAAGGTCACGTGCGCGTAGCCGATTTTTTTCAGTTCTTCCGCCACGGTCACCAGTTTGCCGTTGGCCAGCAGGGCGGGAATTTCCGCCGGGGCCAGTTCGATGCGGGCCAGATGCAGTGCGATGGGCGCAGGGCGCGGGACGGAACTGACGCCGGCGCTCTCGCTCCGCACTCCGGATTCCGCACTCCGCATTTCATGGTGCCGCACGCGGACGTCGCGGAAGCCGAGATCGCGCAGGACGTATTCGGCCTGCTCGATCATCCGCAGTTTTTCCGGCGTCACGGTCTCACCATAGGGCACGCGCGAGCTGAGGCAGGCCATCTGCGGCTTGTCCGCCGTGGGCAGGCCGAGCTGGGCGGACAGCTCGCGGATTTCCGCCTTGGTCAAACCGATTTCCTTGAGGGGGGCGTACACCTGGAATTCCGCCGCCGCCTGGGCGCCAGGACGAAAATCGCCGATGTCGCTGGCGCTTTCGCCGTAGGCAATCACCGCAAAATTTTCCGCGCGCGCCAGTGGCGTCAATTCCTCAAACAATTCGTGTTTGCAGAAATAACAGCGGTTGGCGGGGTTGGCGGTGTAATTTTCGTTGGCAAATTCCTGGGTGTGCAAAATGCGCACGGGGAAGCCAAATTCCACCGCGATGTCGAGGGCTTCCTGTAGTTCGCGGCGCGGCAGGCTGGGCGAATCGGCAATGGCCGCGAGCGCGCGGTCGCCAAGGGCCTCATGCGCCACGCGCGCGAGGAACACGGAGTCCACCCCGCCGGAATACGCGATGAGACACGAACCGTAGCTTTTCAGCAGGGTTCGCAAGCGTTCCAATTTGTTGGCGGTTTCAGTCATTTTTTAGTTTTCGGCGGTCACAGACCGCCGCTACAGACATCATTCGCTGGCACATGCGCTGAGAATCAGCGGGTGCGCCGCTACGTTCGCGGCGCGCGCGGAGCGACGCGCCCTACCTGGCCTCGGCAATGTGGCGCTCATTTCTTTAATTCTCGGCGGTCATAGACCGCCGCTACAGGGCATCGTTTCCGGCGGTCACAGACCGCCGCTACAGGCAACGCTTCGGCGGTCGCCAGACCGTCGCTTCGGGGCGTTATTTCTTTCGGCCATAGACTGCGGCTACGGCTTCGTAAATCTGTTTCACGGGCACGGCGGCCTGGGCTGCCAGTTTTTTGGCCGATTCAAATTCCGGCGCGGCCTGCACCACCTTACCATCAAGTCGTCCAATTTTCACGGTTACTTTGCCGAATGGGGTGCTGACTTCGGCAAATTCGCGCCGCAACTTCCGCCGCTCGGCAATCGTTTTACGCACGCCAAACGCCGTGGTTTCCCGCAATATCAATTCCGCGAATTTGTCCGCGTCGCCTTCGGCGCATAGAACGGTGAGCAACACGCCGGGCCGGGTTTTCTTCATCTGGATGGGCGTATGAAAAACATCCAGCGCCCCGGCGGCCAGCGCGCTTTCAACAAACGCGCCCAGGATTTCGCCGGGGCAATCGTCGAGATTGGTTTCGAGCACGGCGACCCGGTCGGTTTCCCAATCCAAAGGGGACAAGTGACGGGTGGCGGGTGACGAGATTTCGCCGGGGTGTTTCGCGTTGCCGGTCCCCAAAACCGCCCGCAGCACGTTTGGCCGCGTTTTGTTTTCGCGGGTGCCGAGGCCAAAGCCGATTTTTTCGGCGACCAGATTTTCCATGGCCCCAAAGCTTTCGACGAATTCCGCCAGCAGCGCCGCGCCGGTGGGGGTGACGAGTTCATGCGGTTCCTCGCATTGCGTGAGGCCGATGCCGCGCGCGCCGAGAATCGCCAGCGTGGCCGGCGCGGGAACCGGGAAATGCCCATGCGTGCATTGAATCCAGCCGGTGCCTTCGACCACGGGCGAAGCGAACACACGCGGTTTACCGAGCAATTCCAGGGCAATGGCCGCGCCGACAATGTCCACGATGGAATCCACCGCGCCGACTTCATGGAAATGAACTTCGCCCGGCGGCAGGCCGTGAATTTTGCCCTCTGCCTCGGCGATGCGCTGAAAGACTGCAATGGATTTTGACTTCACCCAGGCGGAAAGTTTGCTGCGCGAAATCAACTGTTTGATTTCCGAGAAATTGCGCTGCTCCTCGTGTGAGTGGTCATGCGAATGACTGTGCGGATGGTCATGGTGATGATGCTCGTGGTCGTGGTCGTGAGGTTCGTGAAGCTGGATGCCACAAGCGGTTTCGTGGACATGAGGTTCGTGCGCATGTTCATGATCATGGGCATGTTCGTGGTTGTGGTCATGAGAATGATCGTGCGCCAGGTGAACATCAAACTTCACCCCGGCGATGGAAGACTTTTGCTGGCGCGAAATGTGGAGGTGATAGCCTTCCAGCTTGAGTTTTTTTAACTCGCGTTCGAGCCGGCGCGCATCCACGCCCAGGTCGAGCAGCGCCGCGATGAACATGTCGCCCGCGATGCCGCTGATGAGGTCGAGATAAAGAATTTTCATTTTATTTTTCAGGTGGCGGTCATAAGACGACGGCGGTCACAAACCGCTGCTACAGGTTAGGGCGTTGATCTGGCTGGCGGCGTAGCCGGCCCCAAAACCGTTGTCAATGTTCACCACGGTCACGCCGCTGGCGCAACTGTTCAACATGGCCAGCAACGCCGCGATCCCGCCAAAGCTCGCGCCGTAGCCGATGCTCGTGGGCACGGCGATGACCGGTTTGGAGACGAGTCCGGCCAGGACGCTGGGCAACGCGCCTTCCATGCCCGCGACCGCCACGATGACATTCGCACTTTGCAACCATTCCAGCCGCGCGAGCATCCGGTGCAGGCCGGCTACGCCAATGTCATAAACGCGTTCGACGCGGTTGCCCATGATGCCGGCCGTAACGGCGGCTTCCTCGGCCACGGGCAAATCACTGGTGCCGGCGCAGACCACGGCGATGAAGCCGGCGCGCTTGGGCAAGGGCTTTTTCTCGATGGTCACGCACCGGGCGGATGAATGATGCACGGCGGATTTGAATTTTTTCTTCAGCGCGCGGGCGTAGTCGGCGTTGATGCGGGTGATGAGCACCGGCTGGCCCAGGGCAAAAAGCTTGGCGGCGATTTTGACCACCTGCCCGGACGTCTTGCCGGCGCCAAAAATAACTTCGGGGAAACCTTTGCGGAGGGCGCGGTGCGTGTCCACCTGTGCGAAGCCGAGATCGGCCACGGGCGCCGCTTGAAAGGCCGACAAAACCTTTTCGCGCGGAATTTTTCCGGCGCGAAACTGGTCCAATAAACGGGCGGCCTCTTCGGTTGTCATCGCCGGAAAATGCCTCACGAAACGCCGGCTGTCACGCGGGAAAACGCAAACGATGAGGATGGAAGATCGAGGATTGAAGATGGATGGAGCGGAGGGAGAAACACTCCCAGCGTTTTTCTGAGTCATGCCACCAATCACTCGTAGCCACAGACAAGGAGGCGCTGATTACGAGCCATGCGATTGGAATGCTTGGGAGCGCCGCTTGCGCCCGTGTTTTCCGCGAGGGCGCGGAAAACAGCACCCGGGGCGGGTGCGCTCCCCGGGACGTTGACGCTCCCCGGCCATTGATTTTGCACCCTTTGGGATAGTCAATTAATGCGGCCAGGCGCGGGGGAGTTTGCCGGTGAATTTGAAATCGCCGAACAAGACGTCGGTCATCCCCTGCCCTTCGCTGCCAGGCAGCCACGCAGCGACCAGCGCATCGCTGTCTGCCAGCGCCGTGCCCAAGGCCAGGGGCCGCCCGGAATACAGCACCGTAATTACCGGTACACCCGCCGTTTTGGCTTTGGCAAGCAAGGCCGTGTCTTCCGCCGACAATTTTAATTCTGTGCGGTCGCCTTTCATCTCCGCGTAAGGCTCTTCGCCCACCACGGCAACGATGGCATCGGCAGTTTTCAAATCGCTGGCATCCGGCGAAAATGTCACCGTTGTGGCGGGCGAGACGGTCTGGCGGATTGCGGCCAGGAGCGTCGTGCCGCCGTGCGTGACGTTGCCGTGGCCACCCTGCCAGCTAATCGTCCAACCGCCGCATTGCATCCCCAAATCATCCGCCCCCGCGCCGACCACCACCAGATGCTTGAGAGATTTCGAGAGCGGCAAGGCGTTTTTTTCATTTTTCAACAGCACCAATGATTCGCGCACGCATTGGCGCGCCACGGCGCGATGTGCCGGCGAGCCGATGGCGGCGGTCAGCGCGGGATCGGTGGCGGTATTTTGGAAAAGCCCCATCGCGAATTTGACGCGCAAAATCCGGGTCACGGCGGCGTCAATGCGCGCCGGTGAAACTTTGCCCTCCGCAACGAGCGCCTTCAAGTCGGTGATGAACTCAACGTAGTTGTTGGGCAGGTCCGGGCCGTTGGGAATCATGATCATATCCAGGCCGGCATTGATGGATTGCTCGATGTCCTGCTTGTAATTGGGCGAAAGCTGGTCAATCGCCGCCCAGTCGGAAACCAAAAAACCGCGAAAACCGAGTTTGTTTTTCAGGACGTCCGTCAGCAGGTGCTGGTTGCCGTGCATTTTTTCGCCGTTCCAACTGTTGTAGGAAACCATAATGGAGCCGACGCCCGCCTTGATAGCGGCGACGTAAGGCGGCAGATACAGTTTCCGCAATGTCGCCTCGCTGCAAACGGTGTTGCCCTGGTCAATGCCGTCGGTCGTGCCGCCGTCGCCGACGAAATGTTTGGCGCACGCCAAAACGGAAGCTGGATCCGCGGAGAGCTGTTCGCCTTGAAAACCCCGGACCGCCGCCGCGCCCAGTTCGGCAACGAGCTTCGGATTGTCGCTGTAACCCTCGTAGGTGCGGCCCCAGCGCGCATCCTGCGGAACCGTCAGGCAGGGCGCAAAGGCCCAGCGAATGCCGGTGCCGGCGACTTCCTGGGCGGTGACGCGCTCGGCGCGCTCGACCAGCTTGGGATCGTGGGTGGCACCCAAGCCAATGTGGTGGGGAAACACCGTCGCGCCGTCTATGTTGTTGTGGCCATGGACGGCGTCAATGCCGTAAAGCAGCGGAATCTTCAGTCGCGTTTGCAGCGCATAGCCCTTGAACTCCTCCACTTGTTTCAGCCAGTCCTGCGGGGTGTTGCCGCTGGCGGGATCAGAATTGCCGCCGCTCAGAACCGAACCAAGAAAATACTTCCGCACATCGGCCTTGTCCTTCAGGGCGTCAGAATCCACCTGCACCATCTGGCCAATTTTTTCGTCGAGCGTCATCTGCTCCAGCAGGACTCCCACGTCGTTTTCGTGCTGGGAAAACGCCGGCGCGCCGTGGCCGGTGGAAACAGCCAGCCCAACTAAAATTCCGCCCGCAATCAGTTTGAGTTTGTTCATGGTGCTTGTCGGCTTTCGATAAATCTGAGAGTCGCCCTATTGTCTTCTTATCATTGCCGAAAAGCCGGTGACAGGAAACCTGAAAATTTTCATGCGATCAGGTGTTAAGCGGAAACTATTTTTGCGCACCGCATCCGCATGAAATAGCGCCCTTTCAGACGCGCCGTGGATGATTTACGTTTGACACCTGGCAGCTTGTGTGGCGTTTATGAAATGCAGGCAGCAAACCGCAGACCCATGTTGCAATTCATTAAACGACTGGAAAAGCCTTCGCGACTCATCGCGATTGCGTTTTCGTGCGTGATTGTTGCCGCCATCGGGCTGGTGGATTATCTGACCGGCTATGAAATTTCGTTTTCCGTTTTCTACCTGCTCGGCGTGGCCTTGGCAGTCTGGTTTGTTGGAAAATGGTTTGGCGCCTTCGTTTCCGTGGCGAGCGTCGCCGTCTGGGTGGCCGGGGATATTGCCAGCGGCGCGCATTTTGCGAGTCCGTTGATTCCGATCTGGAATGCGCTCATTCTCCTGACGTTTTATCTCGTGGTCGTCTGGCTGCTGGCCCGGCTGCGGTCGTTGCACCAAAACCTGGAGGCGCAGGTGCGGGAGCGAACGGCCGCGCTCACGGAGGAAATGGCCGAGCGCGAACGGCTGGAACGCGAACTCCTCGAAATCAGCGAACGCGAACAGCGCCGCATGGGCCAGGACCTGCACGATGGTTTGTGCCAGCATCTCACGGGCGCAACGCTGGCCGGACAGGTGCTGGAGGAAAAACTGGCCGCGCTCGGGCTGGCCGAAACAGCCGACGCCGGCAAGGTCGTCGAGATCGTTGAAGAAGGCATCAACCTTTCCCGCCGGCTGGCCAAAGGCCTGTATCCGGTGGAACTGGAGGCCGATGGCCTGATGCTGGCGCTGGAGGAATTTGCCGGCACCAGCAGCAAATTGTTCAAGGTTTCGTGCCGCTTTGAATGCGATCTGCCCGTGCTCATCCATGACCCCGCCACCGCCGGGCATCTTTATCGGATCGCCCAGGAGGCGGTTGGCAACGCCATCAAGCACGGCAAGGCCATGAACATATTGATCCGGCTGGATGCCAGCGAAGAAAACACGGAATTGTCCATTAAAGACGATGGCAGCGGGCTGCCCGATCCATTGCCACCAAGGCGCGGCATGGGCTTGCGGATCATGGCCCACCGCTCCGCCATGATTGGTGGAATGTTCCAGGCGCGCCGCGACGAAAACGGCGGCACGCTGGTTACCTGTGCCATCAGCGCCAAACCTGGCTCCGAAAAATCTCCTCGTGAATAAATCAAAAGCAGAAATCTATCTTGTAGACGACCATCCGCTCGTGCGCGAATGGCTGACCAATCTGATTCATCAACAGCCCGACCTCATCGTCTGCGGCGAATCCGCCGATGCGCCCCACGCCTTGCAGGAAATTACGGCGACCAAACCCGACGTGGCCATTGTGGACATTTCGCTAAAGAACGGTTCGGGAATTGAGCTGATCAAAAGCCTCAAAGCCGCCCGGCCGGACATTGCCGTCATTGTGCTTTCGATGCACGACGAGCGGCTTTACGCCGAACGCGCTTTGCGGGCCGGGGCGCGCGGTTACATCATGAAATCCGAAACCGCCAAGAAGGTGATCCTGGCGATCCGCCAGGTGCTGGCCGGGAAGATTTACATGAGCGAAGGCCTGGCGGCGATCTTCGCGGAAAAGTTCGTGGATGGCCGGCTGCCGGCCAGCGGCTCGCTGGCGGACCAGTTGAGCGACCGCGAACTCGAAGTGTTTCAACTGCTGGGCAAGGGCTATGAAACCCGCCAGGTCGCTGAAATGATGAAGGTGAGCATGAAAACCGTTCAGGCTCACTGCGCCCACATTAAGGAAAAGCTCAAGCTGACCAACGCCGCCGAACTGCTGCGCGAAGCCGTGCGCTGGCAGGAAAACTATCCGGCGGGCTGACCTCTGCAAAACATGTCGTCTCAAGGCGGTGGCTCGACGGTTTTGTACCAAAATCAGCATTTCCGGCCACAGGCCGGACACTACAGCCCCCCCCCCGACGATTTGCACAACGCTCATGAGAGGTGGCTTACATTCGTATAGGGTAATGCCCTATATAAAAACTATACCTCGCCTGATAGTCGGGCTCACGCGTCTCTGTTCAAATGTGGTGTGCTGATTCGTAAGTTGTTCCAACAATTAAGGTTTGCGCCACTGCTGCTCGCAGCGGCGGTCAGTGTTTTTCAGTCGCAAATTCTTGCGCAAGATGACACTGCGGCGACGAACACGCTTTCGCTCGCGGACGTCCGGCGCCTGGCCTTTGAGCGCAACTGGGATT
>Ga0181520_10008517_pt1 | contig 14515 bp, 13 predicted proteins | sample PEATcosm2014_Bin_29_FD_132451 | JGI IMG/M metagenome (GOLD analysis project Ga0181520, IMG submission 132451) | Peatland microbial communities from MTU Mesocosm Facility, Houghton, MI, USA - PEATcosm2014_Bin02_30_metaG | ecosystem: Environmental > Terrestrial > Soil > Wetlands > Peat | place... | reverse complement strand
GGTGAAGTCGGACGCCAACCCGTTCGACCCACTGTGGCGTGGCTACTTCGAGTCTCGAAAGAGATTTAGGGGAGCCCACCCCCGTCGCTGACTCCTTGGGTGATGTGTTCTACCGGCTCCGTTTACGCGGGGCTTACACACGGCTTGAGCCGGATGACGGGAAACTGTCACGTCCGGTTCTTAGGGGAGGGAGCGGCAGCAATGCCGTTCCCTTACCCGACCCCGCTAGAGGGGTAGCGCAAGACGTGCCGTTTTTCACTGCGGCGCGCCTGTAGCGTAGGGCAGGAGCCCTCACTGGAACGAAGAGATTCTTAGAGTAGAGTCGGGGAGGAGATTTCAGGGATAGTTAAAAACATCATTTGGCTTGCTGCTGCTAACGGGGCGCTGGGGCATTAGGAACCGCCGGGGAGTCAACGATTGCCACTGGGGGAAGACTTCGGGCCGAGCATTTGATGCTTTGATTCGGGGACGCTTTGAGCGTCAATAGGATATATAAGCGCTGTTTATTTCGTATTAGATGAACCGCCACCAAGTGGCCCTTTCGGGATCGCTGATCGTCATCTGTGTAGTGTTGTCGCGGCGTCCGTCTTCAAGAGTGGCCATGATCTGATTGCCGCCCGGCGTACCAAGATCGTAGACCTCATAGACAATACCCTGGGGCGTACGCTCGAAGCGGGCCATGGGTTGATTCAGATTGAGCGTTTCTGGAAGTTCAAGCTTCATCGTGTTGGGATTGCCACGCGCCAGTGCGACGTTAATTGTATGTACGTCGCCGGTTCTGCTATTTGTGACTGTGCGGTCGTTGGCAAAGAACGTACTGGTGAGCCGCATCGGGATCTGCGTCTGAGTGCCACGCGCAATCCTGAGCCGCATGATTACAGTGTCGCCAGGTGCAGCGGTTCGTGGCTGCGGCGGCGGTACCGGCGATCTGGTTGCCGTTCTCCTTGGCGTGGTGCCTACAGAGGTGACTGCATTTCTCGCAGGAGGGAGTGAGGCAGGGATAACTCCTGGAACTGCGGGCGCGGTCACTCGTTTGGTCCCAAAGAGCGGCGGCGTATTTCTGGCGGTACGGCGCGCTCTCTCCTGACGAATCATGTCACGGGAAGTGCGTTCGTCGATCACGTATCCTTCAGCCGTGAGCTGTGCAAGAAATGCCGCATCCAAACGAAACGCTAGTCTGCTGGTCGTATCCTTCCAGGTGGCTAGAGCATCAAGAGCTTGCCTAACCAAAGGAGCTGTCGCGCGTGTGTCGACCTGCAACCCTGCTTCAACGTTAACGAACAATCCGGCTTGAGTCAGATTGTTTGATCCAACGATTAGTCTAGCCTCTTGGCGGTTCCTAAACAGATAGAGCTTCGGGTGAAAAATGCTTCCAGATTCGTTGTGATACACGAACGTTTCGGAGTTGCCGAATTGCTCAAGATCAAGAAGTGCCTGGAGACCTTCGCGAGTGGTGCTTTTGAGGTCGATCCCAACGACAAAACAGAGTTGGCCACCATGACCAAGAAACTCCGTTAATCTCTGAGTGAGATGCGCCATACCAGAAGCGCGAACCCATGCGACAGCGATATCGAGCGTGTCCCAATAAGGGGCGATTGTTGGGTCAACCTGCTGTAATAGTTCTGTTCCGAAGCGGGTTGCTAACGGCTGGTTGTAGAACACAGGCGCTATCCCTTCGATTGGACTCGTACTGCTCGTTTTGAGACCTTGATGCCATTTGTCGATGACGGAACTGTTGACTTCTGAGAGCCCATTAGATCGCTGTACCGCCTGACTTTTGGCCCCTTAGTCCTAGTTGCTGAAGGCTTCGCGAAGATAAGGATGTACTCGTGAACGTTCTTGAATAGGAAATTGGGTGGGTAAGGGTAGCTTCCAAAAATTGGGCGTTGCGATCCGTACGATCCCCACTTACCACCAGTACCATCCTTGGACCAGATTATTTCATTCACCATGACGAAGCCTATTTCGCGCAGCAAAACCGCAAAGTCCGTTGCTAACGGGAAGGTAAGCAGGCCCATGTCTGTATGTTGGTTCACATTTGCGGTAACAAGGCAGAGTTTGCGTCCGGGTTTCAAAGTGCGATAGCACTCCTCCCAAACTGGCTTGGTTGCCTTGATAAACGACGGGTATGAATCGATGATGCCGAGATTGTTCTTGCCGCTACCGTAGTCCGCCTTGTTCCAATATGGCGGACTCGTAATGACTAAGCCGACACTCTCATCGGGAATAAATTTCAGATTGCGGCTGTCTCCATGGATGGCATCCAATGCCCTGAAGGCAGGCCCATGACCATTTTTTAACGCGCTACAATCCTTGCGGATGATGTCTAGGTAAAGGGGATTTTGGTCAACACAAATCACCCGTCTCCCCAATGGGATGCCAGCTTTTGCTGTGGTGCCGGAGCCAGCAAAAGGGTCAAGTATAGTCTCCCCATAAAAACTGAAAAGCTTCGTAAGTCTGGTTGGAATCTCGATCGGGAAAACTGCTGGGTGCTCGTCATGCGATGTGTTGGCAATCTGCCAGACAGTTTTGGTGTACTCGCGCCACTCTTCTTTTGTGACTTTGGAAAGCTCTTTGGGGTCAGTAACGGCTGATGTTTTCATCCGACAAATACCTCTTCCGGGGCGTATGCATCTGCCTCACTAGGGGGCATTGCGAATACGACTGAGTTGATAAAACTGTCGAGTTCTCTAACAAATATGGCGGAAAGACCAGAAGCACGAATGATGATTTGATCGATTTCACGTTGTTGGTCACGAAGTCGAGACGCCGGAAAGGAGAGCGACGAGCGTCCACGGTTAACGCTAGATACGGGGCATGATTGGAGCGACTGCCACAATGAACGACCTACCGAAGACAACTCTTCGAATGCGACGCCATTAAACAGGGTTGGGCCAAGGGGGAAATCCTCCAAAAAACTGCGGCTTACATGAAAACCATCACCCAGCGTATGCCAGAGCCAAAATGCGACTCCACTCGAAAGCAGTGCTAGTACAGCAAAAGCGTCGTCAATGGTGGCGCAGCTTAGACCGTGCATGGTGTTGGTGGACAGGGAGCCATTCTCCGGCCGCAACCGGGCTGGCGGCCGAACGAATACATTCAGAAAGTTGTATGCAGTACCGCCGACAAAAACGGTCTTCCGATCACCAACAAAAGTACGCTCTAAGGTTGTGGAGCTGAATGACCGGACCAAATCAGAAAGATTGGCGCCTTGCGCCGTCAAGCTGTCTAGGGCGTCGGCCTGAAGGCTACCGCTGAGTTTAGGAATCCCATTGACAATAGAGCTATGTAGTTCAGTATGCCTAATGCCATGGAGCATCCGTGCACGATCATCACCACGCCACTTAAGAAGTGGGCCGGTCATTTTACGGGAAGTGCGGTCGAACGCATTCCGGTTCCAGGTAATGATGGCATTCCTTGTTTTGACGTCCTCACCAAATAGGGCGTGTGGCTCCCGGTCGAAGAAGCTGAAGCGCCAAGAACCGGCAGTTTGCTCGATCAACTGCCGCATCGCTTGATATTGCTGTCCGGTACTGAAGGCAACCGAAAGAGGAAGGACCAATGCACCCGCCGCCTCTGGTGCGGATAATCTGACCATTTGTTCAAAAAAGAGCGGATGCATATCAGCGCTCAACGAGCAGCGAGCGGGAAACGTGCTAAATGCGGCGGAGAGTTCCGCGATGTCTGCACGCGAGCTTACGGCTGCATATGGCGGGTTTCCGATGATGACGTTCGGGGCGTCGCTCATCGCAGGGAAAACATCGGCAATACAAAACCTAGCGTTCTCGTGTGGCAGATCGAACAGCCTGGGGCGAACAGGTGCACGGGATGGGTCAAGGCTGAGGGCATCGCCCACTGCTAGATTGCATCGTATAGATTGCCAAAGCGAACCGGGAGAAACGCCAACTTCTGGCGCAAGCGAAATGGCGTCATGGAGTAATACATAGGCGGTTCCATCAACAGACCATGGGTCAATATCCATCCCGAACAGACAATTCTGAACGATGTGCAACGGGTCCGCGCCCTGAGCATGAAGTGTACATAGAGTGGCGCGTAGGAATACTCCAGTGCCACAAGCTGGATCGAATACGCGCAACGTATTTGGCGAAAGGTCGATATTGTCTAGCGCGGACTGTGCCATATGTTCTGCGACATCGGCGGGAGTATAGAAAACTCCGTGAGCGCGGCGCATGGCGCGGGCGACTTTGGTTGACGCATTACGCATTACGCTAAGTCGGCTGCCCGGACCGTGCGGGTCAAGGATGTATGGCAACAGATCTGCGAAAGCGATTGGGTCGGCGACGGGAGCAAGATTTTCCAGCACCCGCTTTACGGTTTGGGGCTGAATGGCATGGAGGGCTGCCAGGAGCGGATTGCGGGTGTCGAACCAGATTAAGGCTTCGTTGAGATCGCTGTCCTCAGTCAGAAAGCCCAACGACACTCCAAGAATCCACTGGGCGCAGATATGACGCGCTGCCTTCTCAGCGCGTGACCTAGGGATAATAAGATGAGAGGTCTCAGTTAAGCCTGCTTGGTGCAACGGTAATAGTGTCGAGGCTCCTTTTAACCCGATGCTTAGAAGCTCAACAGCGGTCCGAAGCGGACCCGCGTAAATCTCTGTCGCTGTTGACAAAACATGCCCTCTTCGGGGAATGGAAAGGCGTCGAGATATGCGTTCAGCACATTGCGGTACTGTAAAGCCGCTCATTGTCCCTCTTCCTTATTTCGGCTGAACAGCGGAGTTTGTTGGTCTAGGTATGTTCTTACAGCATCACGGATCATCCAAGCCAGAGAAACGCGCCTTTTTTCGGCTAAACTTGCTAGCAGCTCATGGTCATTACGGGAAAGCGTCACAGTGGTACGACATGAGACTGCCCCATTTTCGGGTGCGCCCGTTTGCATGAAGCTCCTCCTCTGCATCAGACTGCATCACTCCGATGCAGCAAGCAAGGCCCGAATCCACCTATGTTCCAGAATCCGAACATTCTGGTGGAAAAACCGGTCGAAACCTATTAACGCCATTCAAATACCGAAGAATGTTCGCCTCTTGTTCGCCTATCATATCTCAAATGGGGTTTATGAAGCGAGCGGTAACGCGGGAAGAGGAAGAACGCCAGAGAGAGGCGTTCACTCAGGATAGCAACGTCGTTGATGTAAATCCGCAGTGTTCATATCATCCCAATTCCCTGGCCCATTGACGGTGCTTGTGAGATTTCCAGCGCGGAGGTCTTGGAGACATCGGCGCTGAGTTGTGGGCTGAGCTTGTTGATGTCGTCGGTGAAAAGCGTCGCTTCGTGGCTGGCGCGAGAAATGGAGACGTAGCCAAAGCGGGAGTTGAGCAGGTCCGGATGGACGCCGGTGTCGGCGTTTACCAAAACGCGCTCTGCGGTTAAGCCCTGGGAACTGTGGCTGGTGACGGCGTATCCGTGGTCGATGTGTCGGTGGTCATGGGCGTTGAATTCGACTTGGCGGTTGTTGTCGAGAAGTGCTGAAATTCGGCCGTCTGGCGCAATGGATTCGATTGCAGCGAGGTCGCGATTGGCAACGCCGAGCGACTTGTCGGGCGCGGTGAATTGGATGCGGTCGCCGACGGAGAACTCGCGGTCGATCTCACGGTAGACGCTGACGCCGGACAGACGGCGCGGGTCGTAGGTGGCTTGTTCGCCAGAGAGCTTTTCGACGGTGAGCAGGTTGGCGGCGGAGTTGATGCCGACAACCGCGCCGTATGTTCCGGCTTCGATTCCGACAGCGTTGCTGCCACGCGAGTAGCGCACCACGTCCTTGATCTCATAGTGGCTGGCCCAGGAGCGTTCGGCGCCGGTCATGTCCTGGCGCGGAACGAGTACACGGAAGGAATGATCCTCCGGCGCAAGCCTTCCGTCGGCCTTCAACTCCTGACGGACGGCGACATTCAACTCGCGCCGTGAGGCGTTATCGGGCGAGACGATCAGGGTCTTCTCCGGTGACTCGACATAGCTCCTGGCGATGGCGCGGATGCGTTCTTCGGTGCCGGGAATCTCTTTCACGCGGCCCTGCTGCTGGAGGGATTCAAGGGCGGCGGAGACCTGGCCCCTGGCCAGCAACTCGACGGCGGATTTGAGCGCCGGGTCTTTTTGGCGAACGATCTCATCGAGCTTGGCAGTGCGCATTCCGGCCTCCTGCAATTGCTCAAAGGGGCGGCCTGCTTCGACGCCCTGGTGCTGGCGCGTGTCACCTATAAGGAGCACGCGGTCTTGTGGACCGAGGCGCGCAAGAAACTCGCGCATCTGGTTGGTGCTGGCGAGACTGGATTCATCCACGAAGTAGAAATGTTTTTGTTGCTGCGCGGCGGGATCGGGCGAACGCGCAAGGAAACCTTGGAGTGTGCCGGCATCGACGCCAGCGTCTCCGAGCTGGCGAGCTGCGCGGGAGGTCGGGGCGAAACCCTCGACCGTATAGTCCTGCGATTCGGCGGCGCTGCGGACGACGGAAAGCGTGGTTGTCTTGCCCGCGCCGGCGAAACCTTGAATACCCTGAATGCGGTCGGGCGAACTCAGAACATCTTCGATCACGGACTGCTGGGCGCGGTTGAGATGTGGATGCTGGTCGGCCACATTGACGGCCTGCATCCGCGACAATACAGGCTCGACTTGATTCTTTCCTTCTTGGACCCGGCGAACGATTTCATGTTCTGCCTCGATGGTCTTTGCTGTTGTGAACTGGCGCGCTGGCTGACTTTGCGAACGCTCGACGATCTGAAATTCCCCAGACGCAAGACGTGCATCGAGGTTGGCGCGGACCTGACCATAAGTAATGTCACCCATGCCGCGCCGGAGACCGTCGCGGATCAATGCACGTTCATCGACCACGGCCTCGCGCTCGAAGTTCTTGTCACGGGCGAACGTCAGCGACTCCCGCACGCGGTCAATTGTATTGACGGGCTTCTCCTGATGTTCAAGCCGTTCGCGTGCGGCACGGACGACGGCCTCGGCCTGGTGTCCGAAGTCGGCGGCGAGCTTGCGATGCGCCGCCATGACTTCGCCGGGTGAATGAATTTCCTTGCGGTCGCGTGTGGAGTGCGCGGCGATCTCCGCAGCCTCAGAGCCTGTGCGTCCTGTGCGCTCCAGATACCCGCGAATCTGCTGGCTGCGCGGGCTCGATGCGTCAAGATACTCCTGCGTGTACCCCTTGATCTCCGGCGCTCCGCTGCGGCCAACGGTGATTTCGTAACCGAGTTGCCGCAACTGATACGTCAGTTCAGATTGATAGACGGCGGTAGCGAACTGCTGCGATGCGAAGAGGCTTTGCGGTTGAATGGCGCGCGACTGCCCGTTGTCACGCTCGGTCATATTGAATACAACGGCGTGCGTGTGGAGTTGCGGCGCAACGTATCCATCGACCGGGCGGGCGGTGTCGTGCTCGAATTTGGCGGCGATGAATTTGGCTGTCGTCTCCGGCGCGTGGTTGCCGCCGATACGAGCCTGTGTGTAGTTTTCAAGCTGCTCAAGCGCGACGCGAACGCTCTCCCGGTGAGCCATGCGAACGTTGTCATCGCCGCCGACAAGGGCGGTGAGCGATACGGACTTGGGCGCGGAAAAGGTTGCATCCCAACCGGCCCGATGCTCCATCGTCTTGACGGTTTTGCCGTCCGCATTCTGGTATTCATAGGCAGCGCGCTGGCGGACGAGCTGCTCGCCAGTGGCCGGATGCTGGCCCTGACTGAGCTTGGCAAAATCCTCGGCGGTGACCGCTCCGGCAACGCCGTATTGCGGAGCAAGCCGGCCTTGCCACTCGCCCGCGATTACGCCGCGCTCGGACCAATAGTTCTGTTCCTTCGCGGTGAATTCCTTGGCGTGATAGGTCTGAGCCTGCCCTGCGGATAGTGGTTTGGAAATAGTCAGCATGGCGTCTACTCCATCTGGTGTGCGGCGGATTGAACCTCGTAATCAGGAAACTGAAGATTGCCCTGCGTCTCCTCTGGCTCTACTGGGAGATGCTTACTGGGAACAATCAGGTCGTCCATAGGTCGCTCATCGAAGCCGGGGCTTTTCTCTTCGAGAGCGATGAATGGGAACGAGAACCGGGCGACGTGGTTTCCGTACTTGAGAAAGCCGCGCAGATCGTCAAGGCCGGATACTTCCGATGGCAGGACAAGCGGCTCAGTCTGACGGTCGAGCGCGAAGTTCTTGCCTGCGCGGGAACCGTCGTAGTGGGTCTCGCGAAGCCGCTCGATCTCAACTTCTCCGATGGCCTCGCTGACCCATTTCGCGGCGCGTGGCTCCGTTGTACGAAGGAATATCTTAGTGGCAGGCTGTGACAGCATGGCCTCGGAGTCCTCACCGTACCGGGCCTCCATCTGGCTGCGGCCCTGGAAGCCGAGAATGACCGGGTTCTGCGATTTCCGGTTCTCAGTGATGGCCGTGTGAAGCTGGGGCAACCGTTGCAGGCTGGCCAGCTCGTCGATCACAAACCAGACCGGCTTCTGGTCCGGCATCGGTTCATTGAGCAATCGCAGAACCAGGGTGTCGATCCATAGACTGATGAGCGGGCGAAGCGCCTCGCGCATCGTCGGACGCGATGTAATGAAGATCCAGCCGCGCCGCGTCTCGGCCCATTTGGTCGCTGTCCAGACAGAGGCGGCTTCGTCCTGCCTGGGCAACAGGCGAAAGCTGTCCGCACTCATATTTAGGGAGCCGAGCACGCCGGTTCGCTGCTGCGGAGCCTTCGGATCGATCAGCGCCCAATACTCTGTTCCCTTGACGCGGCGGTCGATCTCCTCCGGGTCGGACATCCACTTAATCAAGTCTTCCGGCGTCGGCAGATAGCTGAGAAGATGAGCGAAAATCTTCTGCGGAGCTTCGACGAAAAAGCGATTCGTCACGCCCTCCGGTTGATAGAGCGAGACGGCAAGAGCTTTGGCTTCCGCTTTGCGCCGCAACTCCTTCGATGGATTCCAGTAGGGCATTCGAGAGTCAAGCGGATTGAGAACAATGTCGCCGCGATGCGGATCGTAAAACTGTTTCACGAACTCGCAAGCCGGATCGTAGACAATGGCGCTGTCGCCGCGCGCATCGACCTGATAAAGCATCTGGCGAATGATGCTCGACTTACCGGAACCTGTGTCGCCGACAATCAGGAAATGCTTGTTCTCCGCATCGCGCGGAATGCGGAGCGGCAACTTGGTATCGTTGGTTGTGATGCCGATTCCATTGCCTGAAACCGCCTTCGTGAACTCCTTCGCATTGAGAAGAACGGGGCCTTTGAGACGGCGGCCATAGCGCAGTCGCTTGACGCGCTCAATGTCTTTGCGAATTGACAATGGGAGCTGCAAGATGAATGCAGCGAGTCCAAAGTAAAGCTGCAATTTGAAGAGATCGTAGAGCGAAGCATCTCCGTAAATCCAATGGGCTATCCATGCGTGAAGTACCTTGTTCTGGTAGTCGCGGGGGGCTTCTCGATTAAGGAAATAGGTGCCATGTTCGGAGGCCCCCGGCGTGACCATCATCGGCAATGGCTTGCCGGCAAACTGTATCGTTGACCCTGGTTGAACGTCTGCTTCCAAGGCGGGACGGCCCGGTGTTTCGCCGTCAGAGACATAGACCAACTGATACTTGCTGATCGGGTGCGCGAGGCCCGCCGTGATGCTACGCAGGTAATACGGAAGGTAGTATCGTTGCAGCGGCTGTAGGCCAAACTGAAAGCGTAGGTAGACGAAGAATCCAGTCGCGACACACGCAAGAAAGAACGCTCCGAGCGTGTAAAGATAGCCGCGCGGCGGCCAGATGATGGACTCCCTGCGGCCCCACTGTTGAACGGTTGGCATAGGTCATTTCTCCTGCTTCTGGCTGCGCTTGGCGAGGAGTTCCTGAGCCTTCGCAGCCTTGGTTGTCTGTACATGGCGGAAGAGAATCTTGACTTGTTCCGGGGTCATTTGTTCGCCACGCAAGAGTGGTTCAAGGGCGTCCATCAAGAACATCTGGATGCCGACAAGCTCGGTGAAGATATGCATCTCCAACTTTGCGGAAGCCTTGTTGGCTATCTCCTCCAAGAGTGCATCGCGCGTCCAATCGGCAAGGGTCATGCTCTTCGACCATGCAAAGGTTTCAAGTGCGATGTACTCGGCTTCAGTGAATCGAGCAGACAAGATCCGGCTGCGTGCGACAGGGCGCTTCGAGCCGTCGTTCGCGGGTTTGATCAGAGTCGGTACTTCCATCGTTCAATCTCCTTTCTGCAATGTGTTTACGACCGTAAACGGCGTATACAGGCAAATCGGTAAGTGCTTTGCTCTCAGCCGGTAGACGAATGTATACGCTCGTTTACGTTCGTGTACCCTCCAAGGGGTGGAGTGTCGAGATACAGCCGGTGCGAAGCACCGAACGGGCGTTTCATGGCTGCACGATTAGCTGCGAGGGCGCGATTCACTGGCTGGCTCCATTGGCTTCGTATGCGCTGCTTCAATTGCTCTGGCGGGCTTGGCAGGCTGCGGAAGCGGCTCCGGCGTACCATTCTGCGGCTGACGGCGTACTCGAAGGCTCTGCGCAACACGGGCGGCCTCAGGAGTCCGAAGGAACTCCTGAAAGTCGCGGTCCTTAGCGAAGACGTAGGCCAGCGCCTTGTCCACGACCTCATCGGCGGGGGCGTGGAGAAAGGCTGCGTACTGGTCAATCTGTTCGGCCGTGGTTACGTCAAGGCGAATCGTCGCGTTGACGTGGCGGGTTTGTACGATCTCAAGCAACGGCATGGGCTGGCTCCTTTCGGTGAGCAGGTTGGGGTTGGTTGACGTTGTGAATCTCCGCCCTTGCCTCCGATAGAATCTCAACTGCATAGGTGCGGCAATCGTGCGGGGAAAACTCGAAGCGGCGGCGGACTTCGAGCATGGTGAGAATGTCCGCAAACGGCGCGCCTTCGGCAAGCCATTGGCGAGCCGAAAGGGTGTCGGCAACTCGGCGCAAACTGACGCGATTGTCCGCGTCAGACCGCGTCAGAAAGCCGGATGAATTGCCGGCGAATTGATCCCGGAATGGTGGCGCTTTGCTGAGTGCTTTCAGCATGGCTTGACCTCCGCAATCTCCCGGTTCTGTGCCTCATAAACAAGCTCGGTTTGGAAGCACTGCGCTGCCCGGTTGTAGCCGTTCATCTTGAGCACTTCGCGGATGACGCGGCGGCCCGGTTGACGCTCGACATGGACGACCAGATCGACGGCCTCTCCGATCTCCGCTTCGATGTCCTCGAAGGTCGCTTGCGAGTGGCTGCGGAGAACGAGGTTCGCAAAGCGGCGCAACGCCTTTGCAGCGGAGTTGGCATGGATCGTTGCCAGTGAACCGGAGTGGCCAGTGTTCAAGGAATCAAGCAGCGTGCGGGCTTCGGTTCCGCGCACTTCTCCGAGGATGATGCGGTCTGGCCGCCAGCGGAGCGCGGCCTTCAACAAGTCATCGAACGTGACTGGCTTGCGGTGCGTATCGGTCTGGCATTCGACCGGCAAAATGTTTGGCTTCTCGATGTGCAACTCCGAGGTATCCTCGATCACGACGATGCGTTCGTGGTCGGGGATTGACTGGCCAAGGATGTTGAGCAAGGTCGTCTTGCCGGTGCCGGTTCCGCCACTAATAAGGATGGTCTGGCCGCGTTCAATCTGGAGGGCCAGGAACTCAGCGAGCGGGCGCGTCAGCGTCCCGCGAGCAATCAGGTCTTCAACCGTGAAATGGCGGCTGGTGAACTTGCGAATGACCATCGCGGGCGCGGGCCGAACGACTGGGGGAATCACCGCTGCAAGGCGGCTCCCATCGGGGAGCTGCGCATTGAGCAGTGGGTTGTCTTCGTCGAGCTTTTTGCCGAGCTTGTTGGCAACTACTTCGAGACCGGTGCGCAGCCGCGCCGAGTCGAAGTCAATGCTGGCGTCGTGGCGGAGAATGCCGTCGCGTTCGTACCACCAGGACGAGTCGGGATTGCCCATGATCTCGCTCACACTCTCGTCCAACAAGAGCGGCTCGATGGGCCGAAGAAACGGAAGGATCAGCTCGAAACTCATGCGGGCCTCACAGTGTTGAAGGCCCAGCGTCTGCCGAGCCTTCGATTGATACGAACGCGCCCTATTCGGGCACGTCCTGATCCACGTCGGGAGTTGAATCGTCGGCTTCTTCCGGGGCAACCTTCTCGGCCCGGTCGAGCTTCAGAATCGAAGAGACACGCACCTCCCATACACGCTGCTTGGCGTTGGTCTTCTTGTTCGTCTGTTCGCGGCTGCGAAGCTCGCCTTCGACGGACAGATGAGCGCCCTTCGTGAGCGTCTTCGCGTACTCGGCCAGACGGCCCCAGACGATGCAGCGATGCCACTCCGTGTGGCCCTTGTACTCGCCGGTCTTCTTGTCTTTGTACGAACTCTTGGTGGCAAGCGAGAGCACGGCGAAGCTGGCGTTGTTTGCGTTGTGGGTGGTGGCATCTTTGCCGAGGAATCCGATGAGCGTTATGCGGTTCTGATACATGGTGAAGTCTCCTAAGTTGAATTCCCGGATTGACCGGGTCACCCCTTGGCTAAGCCCGAGCGAGAGGCCCGGCTCCCAAGAAGCGGTTTGCACAATAAACAGGCTCGTATTCCAAGCCCTGTGCAAACCGCTGACGCCAAGCCGTGCATTCTGGAGCAGGGGCCCAAACTTGCTTTGGGAGAGGAGTCCAGAAAGCAGAGCGGCGCAGTGCCGCAGGGCGCCGGAATTGGCCCGAAGCGTGTGACCGGACAAGCAAGGAAGAGACTCCAGAGACGAGCGCTTCATGATCTGCATAGAACGAGGCATTCTCGGTGTGACCCGCCCGCGCCGCACGCGGCTGAACCTCCTCATTGCCGCCCGTTCAAAAGAAGACGGAAGTAAGGTGCCACGGCTCCGCTTCGCGTATCGGGACGCGCTTCTCCGTCTGCGAAGAAACGAAGGGCCTATCTGCCGCGATTTGTGACCGCGTAGGGACATGAAACGCCTCGTATGGGATGTGTGTCTTCGGTCGGCGTTACTCGAACGCCTGGTCGGCCCGGAAGCGGACGATGGTCAGTCCGAGTGGATCAACGGCAAGCTCGTTGTTCTTTACGTTCTCGCGGAAGACATAGGTCACGCTGGCCGTCCAACGCTCACGCTTGAGTTCGGAGTGATCCGCGGGGTTCGTGAAGACTTTCACGAATTCAATGCGCGCTGAATAAGGCGACTGCCGCAGGTCGTCAAGCACGACCTCTTTCACCTCGACATCGACATACGGAAGCGAGCTGTCCTTGATGTAGGTCGGGATGACGTTGTCCTTGCGTTCCTGGTCGATCACAGCCCGTTGCACGTCGCTGTTAAGAAAGTAGAGAGCACTGGTCTGGTCGCGCTCAATCGTGAAGCGATTGCGGCTGAAATAAAGCTCCGCCCAGCGGGTCAAGTAATACTTGTTCTCGGCCTCCTGGGGGCGGTACTGAAAATTGCGATAGTCGATCGCTTCGGCACGGCCCACGTCGTTGATACGGACAATCATGGGGTGCATGTTAGCAAGCGCCAGCTGACTTTTGAACGTGAGGCCGGCGAGTGCGAGGCAGACCACGGCGAGTACAAGGATCGTGACCTTCAAGTAGGTGTTCATAACCAGCGGGTCGCCATACTGCTCAAGGTAGCGTTCCGCCGCCCGCGTGATCTCCGGTGTTGCCTTTGCCTGTGTACTCATCTCTCACCTCCAAACAGTAGTGGCTAAACCAGCGCGTGAATCGCCATCATCGCCAATCCCATGCCACCACCGCCGCCGCTGGTATGGCCGCTGAAGAGTGCCTGAGTCATGGCGGGAATCTTGAAGAGAATGTATATATTGACGAACACCAAAAGGATCAACAGTGGCAAAGTCTGGATCAGCAATGAGGGATCGGAAAGGCTTTGCCCAAGCTGGACGTAATAGTTCGTCAAGACGTGCGAAAGAACGTTCATTGCGGCTGCCGCTACGACCTTGTAGAAGCTGAATCCGAGATACGCCTTCAACCATCCCCAGAACAACCAGTCCAGCTTGTTGAAGACGAGAAACGGAATGAAGAGCGGGCCGAGCAATCCAATGATGGTTGACGCGATTGCGCCGTAGGCGAGAATGGCGGAAACGATGGCCGCAAGAACCGCCAAAAGAAACTGCACTACGAAGTACACAATCGAGTAATACGGGGACATGATGCTGGTCAGCATCGACGGCCCGGTCTTCGATGAAGCGGCATGGATCTGGTTGAGCATGGTTGCCGATCCATCCGCGCCAATGACGTTGACGAGATTGGTTGTGCCCCCGTCGATGAATCCCTTGATAGAGAAGCCCAGTCCGGGTATTGCGCTGTCGTAGAAGTTCACCATCGCGTAGGCGAAGGTGAGCAGCATGAAGAGGCCGACAAATCGCCCCACATTGAACCCGGCTCCGCCCTGTGATGAGGCCAGTGCTTCCTGCACGCCGAACCAGACCAGCATCATGGTTGCCAGCGCGACTACGATGTGAATTCCCATCGCAGTAATAGAGGGTGCCGCCGTTGCAGCGAGCGACTGGCACCCCTGTG
>Ga0181520_10008515_pt1 | contig 14516 bp, 27 predicted proteins | sample PEATcosm2014_Bin_29_FD_132451 | JGI IMG/M metagenome (GOLD analysis project Ga0181520, IMG submission 132451) | Peatland microbial communities from MTU Mesocosm Facility, Houghton, MI, USA - PEATcosm2014_Bin02_30_metaG | ecosystem: Environmental > Terrestrial > Soil > Wetlands > Peat | place... | reverse complement strand
AGAAATCGCTCGCAATTACATCGAGCGCGCAGCCGCCGAGCGATCTGAAGGAGGAACCTGCAACATCAATACTCGCGTTCCCTCGGTCTTCATCAGGTTGAGCGACGGCTCCGAATTCTACTTTCAGGAGAGCCACGCCGACGAGATCCTCGACACCGCCAAACAAACCATGCGTGACACCGGACTCGATGGACTCCTCTCCGTCGAAGACTTCCTCCTCGCCACGAGCTGAAAACACGCCTGACACAATCCCCTCAACCTCGATAGGAAAAACCATGCTTATCCGGTTCACACACTCCACAAAAACGATAGGAATTAAGTCGTGAGAACCTGGGAGAACAAAGTCGAAGAAGTGATTGGAAAGCTGAGTCACGTCGCTTGGTATCAAGCGAACCATGACAAACAAGGGAAACGATTCAAGAAACACCGTCCCTATCGAGTGCCTGAAGAAGCTCAACGCCTAGTTGAATGCCTTGGCATGCACGACCGTAGAGAAGCTGAAATCCAAGCCAAGGAATATATGGAGCTTCTACGAATTCGCGGACTCCCCATCGATTAGGGGCGTCAACCGGATAGGCATGCGATTTTCGCCCGAAGGTCTTGATCTTGAGCAAATCACTATCGGTCTTCTGCACAAGCTCGCCGATGTAGCGAATGTTGGCACTTGCCAGGCATCTAAAGACGCGCGTCGACAGCTCCAGGCGATCGTCAACAAGTTCGTTCAACACTTCGTAGGCGGTTCGTTCTTTTTTCAGTACCGTCAGCAACTCTTCCAGATACTCCATACCCCTTCGCATGGCGGCCACACCGTCTTCGAAAACGCTGATCATCTCCAAAGTTTTCTTGTCCAGAATCATCTCGTCCCCTTTCAAGGTCTGGCTCTAGTTATCATCCGGCAACGCGAACGGATTCCACTCCGGCAGCCCCGCCGCCACGCACGCTCTTATCGACGCGAAGAAGAGCCCCTCCCTCTCCACATCAGCCTCGACGGGCACCAGGCGAAATTCGCTTTCGGCGAGCGGCGGCTTGAGTTTCCATTCGGCCATGTGCTTTCGGGCGGCCTCTTCATCGCTGAAGGTGCAGGCCGCCGGCTGCCTCATGGGCGAGGCATAGGACCAGGCTTGCAAGCCGAGGGCGGTACCGAGGTAGACGCCCCAGCCGTTCCGGTAGATTGCGATTCGCTTCTTAGGCTTCTGCTCCTCGGGCACTTCCAGAATCCCAGGTTCCTTCTTGATCAGGTCGCAAACGATCTTGTTAATGCGTGGCCTGTTTTCGGGATGGCTGCGCCACAGGACGATGATCAGTGTCATTAGCGCCGCGCACGACTCCTCGACCTCCAAACCTCGACAGCGAAGCGCTTGCACGAGAGCGTTCAGATCGTCAACCTCTTCGCTGGTGTCTTTCCCCGCCGCTCGATCCTGCTCCGCCAGATCCTCGAGTAGCAGGCGAAGGACACGTTGTATCGCTCCCCGCGAATCGTCGTCCTTGAAAGCAAGCTTGTTGAGCACAACAGCCACGTTCGCGCAGAATCGCTGGACATCCATCTTGCGATCCGCCATGACCTTTGCAAAAGCGGCGAAGTCCTCGTTCGCTTCCTGTTCGTCCATTTTCTTGCTGGCCATGAGCTGTTCCCTAGTTGGAGGTTTCCTCTTCGAGCCATGCCCTCCGGGCACCAGGGTCGGTGGCTAAAGCCACGACAGCGATAGCGTCGATCATGAGTTGCTTTGCCGGGCAAGCGCGTCGCAGACCCAGGATCAAGGCCATCATCACCGCGCACGCGCGCTCCGGGGTCAATCCTCGCGAGCGCACGGTTGCTAGGATGGCATCTATATCGCTGCCGCCCTCGGGTCCTGTGCCCTCGCGCGCATCTTGCCGGGCCAGATCGTCCTGCAGATCGCGCAGGGTGACCTGTATCTGAGCTCGAGTCTCGGCGTTGCCGAAACTGAGCTCGCCGAGCTTCGCGGCGACCAGGTCGCAAAAGCTCGGGGCATCCAGGTGGAGGTCGGCCACGAGCTTGTTCAGGGCGGCGACTTCCCCGGAAACTTCTTCGTTTTCGAGAACGAGCGTCTTCTTGCCTTCGTCTTCAGAGCACATCATGGTCCTTTCAAGCTATCTTGGGCCACTTCCAGGTCGTTCCGTACTAAAGATTCTTCTCAGATTGTGTGCATCTTCGACTTGGCAAGTTCGTCTTGGACGTTAACGTGTCGGACTTCCAGCTTGGGGGTGTTCTTCATGTAGGCAGCCGATGGTTTGAGACCGGCGAAGATTCGGCGAGTATGCACTTCACAACACTAACGGAAACCACTAAAACCTACACCTAATTGCAGGTGCTACTTCTTTGACTTGGCGGGCCGATTCACTGGCGTCGTCTCGTCAGTTCCTAGGGGCTCCGGCTTCGAGTCCTGGAACGCTTGGCGCATGATGCGGTCGAATTCATCGGCCGGCATCCGCAGCGTGTCTTCCTTGTTCTTGTCCTGCGGCTTCTCTGTCTTCATCGGTACACGTCCTTTCGGTCATCAACCTCAATGACCAGCACCGAGCTGTGGGGAAGCGTTCTGACTACATAAAGTATTCGATAGTTACCAGACCGGACTCGGTAGATTGGCTCCTTGGTATCCGATGTGATGTTGTGCAGCTTCAAAGATCCGGGGGGATGGGGATTAAGTATCAACGTTTTGGCCTTCTTTACTATTTGAGCACGTATCTTGCCAGGAGACATTCGGTCAAGATAAGCGGTTGCGTGCGGCCCGAACGCCAGCTCAAAGAGTGGCTTCGCCATCTGTTCAGGATTCCCATTCCTTCAACTTCGCCTCCAGTGCGACTCCCCGTAGCACGCGCTCCGGATGCTTCCTGATCTCGTCGAGCCGACTCTCTGCAATCTTCGCGTCCGTCGCATCAATAGCAGCGTCACCACAAAGAGCCATGCGTTCCACGGATGCAGCGCGCTCCAAGCAGACTGCTATCCCATCCAAAAGAGCATCCGTGATTGGTAGCTTGAATGGGGCGATTCTATCTGGTGTGATTTTCCTTCCGTAATTGAATCTCCACTTTTCTCTGCGAAGAACCGCTGCCGCCGCATACAACACAGGTAGCGCAACCCCCTTGTGAGGGACAAGAACGAGGCAATCGCTGGTGACGGCGCATGGCCACTCTTGGACATGCGCCTCACCGATGCTCCCTGTCCTTGGGACTGTCACGAATGGCGGTGCAAGTAGGCTATCGAAATCGCAGAAACCATAAAGCCCATTGTCTATACCACCTGATGCCACGACCGCCCTGTTACCATCGGAAAGCCAGCTCTTATCTTCTATTTCAGGCTGACCATAGACGATTGAGAAGTATGACCCAATGGTTCCCTTTGCCGAATTGTGGGAAGGCTCTTTCCCACTGAGTTGAAGATACGGAACAGGGGTGACGTGGCCAGCATCAATGTCATCCATCATCGCGATGATCTGTGGCGCGAACTTCACGGTTGCAGAAGACTTGAGACGACAGACCAACTCAGACTCTTCAAGCAAATCCTTCGCCGATAGTGGCCGGGTCGGAATGTAGGAGCCAGGAGCCCACTCGTCATCGGTCGTTATTGTAGATAATCCGCACAATCCCGGTACAACAGTCCTTTGACGATATGCTCTAAGAACGTCCGCTACTTGCGAGCCTAGCCGAGCAATGCGGGTTCCTTTGCGCAATCTAAAACCGTCATTTTCAATTCTAGCGAAGAATACTGGCTGATCCGCTGGATGTGGAACTCCCTTTGTGACCAGAACAATTGTAGTCGTGGCTGAAGCATATGGCTGAAATAGTTCCCCCGGGAGATCGACCACCCCATTTAGGGTATGCTTCCGCAACAATTTGTTGCGCCATTCTTCCTTTTTCACCAATATCGACCCTGGCAGAATAACAGCTAAGCGACCACGTTGGGAAAGCCCAGCTAGTGCGCGATCAACGAAATCCTCTGGAGGAGTGTCGGTCTTTCTGTGTGGAAACGGAGGATTCATTAAGACAACGCTCGCCTTACCCACTGGGTATTCATCTGAAGTGAAGCAATTGCCGTGTTTCACACCCGTTGATCCGTCCCCCCTCAAAATCATATTAGCGACACATAACGCCGCCGTTACTGGTTCGTCGTCGAATCCAATAAGGTGACTCTTCACGAGTTTAACAACAGCGTCTCGCGAAAGCTTGTCTACCTCGACAAGTCGATTCATGGCGGCAATCAAAAATCCCCCCGTACCACAAGCAGGGTCAAGTGTTATGTCGCGCTTGGACACGTCACACATGTCCGCCATCAATCGGGCTATGTGGCGAGGGGTGAAATACTGGCCAATTGTGTTTCCTCCGGTGTATCGAAAGAACGTCTCGTACAATTGGCCTAGGTAGTCGTGTTCAGCCGTCAAAACTGCCACGTTCAGCAGTTCCAAAATTGTGACTAGGCGCTTGGCCTTGACTCGCAATGTCTCATTTGCTTCGTCAACTCTGAGACTATCGGCTAGATCGGGTTTCTTAGCGTTCCAGAATGCCTTCTTGCACTCCTCGTTGATGTCTCCAAGTATATGCGCCGGATCCTTGCGAAGGGTTCCCTTTGAATGCCACAAAGCCAGCATGATCGCTGCTACTACGGCAGGTCGAAATTCGTCCTTGATGTGAGATTCGCGCAAAAGCCTGTTGATTTCATCTGCTCGTGCCGCCAGAACTTCTGGCGGTGGAATGGTTGGGCGTAATTCCGCCGATCCGCCTGGAATACATAAGATCGCGGCATCTGCTCGATTGGGAATCCAGCCAATAGCGTTGCCTTCGTAGGTTGCCTCACGCCATTTGTGTCCAGTCCATTTAGACACACTGACAGAAAAGTCATCTTCTGATGTCCCGGCAACGGCAATTGCGAGCGGTGTGAAGCCAGCGTGAATGCACGATTTTCCATATTCTTCAGTCGCTTCGCGTATGGCCTTTGGGAGGTCCGAAAGGGTTGCCTTGACTTCAATGACAGCGATCGGTTGCATCGTCGCCTTATCGACAAGCAACGCCTCTGGAAGCCCGTCACCTCCACCTGACTTCTTGCTCTTTCCTCGGAATATGTCCAAGAGGTGCGGATAGTCTTTGTATTCTTGTTGGCGCAGCAATTCCCCATTGGGGGGACGGCGGACATCCCATCCTTGCGCCGTTAGAAGCTCTGTGAGAAGAACTTCAGTGCGAGTTTCAGCAACGCGAGCAAGGCGTGGCATCTTAGCTTGCCTTCCGTTTCGGAGCGTGGAGCATGAGGCGCTTGCCTTCCATGCGGCGGATGCCGACTACGGTGCGTTCACCGTCGGTCATCTTGCGAGTGTTGTACTTGTGGTCAAGCTCGGCGAAGTAGAGCCCGGTGTGCTTGTGGCTGATGCTGTGGTGGGTGCCGTCGATGCTGCGCTTTGAATTCCCGAAGAAGCCCTCGGCGGTATTCGTGGTCACACGCACGCCATCCTCGGCGGTGCGGGCTCGAGTGAATCCGGCTACGCTGATTCCGTTGCGCGCCCGGCCACCATCGACGCTCATCGCAGCCGCAGCGCGCCGTCGGTGTTCGAAAGCTCAAACTGCGAACGAATGTTCCTGTTCAACTCACGCGCCGACTGCCGCCCTTTTCGCAGGAGTCCTGCAAGGGTCGAGGGTGGTAACGCCGCAAAGGGCCGCAACCTCTTGGAAAATTCTCGCGCTCCCGGCTTCTTGTTCGGCATCGCGCTTACTCGTTAGGACGGATCATATCACCAAACCCGTTCGAAGAGTACCCGCATTTCTTGAGCCTGCCAAGAAACGCGTCATTCACCAATACGGTCCAGATCTCTCAGCGGGTAGTTCATAATGAGAGTGGTCAGTCCAGGACCACCTCGTCCATTTTTGGGCGCAAGCAGATTGTCCAGACTCATCAGAACATCTTGGATAATCTGCGGATTGGTTACAGTTGCCATGGTTTGAGTCTCCTTTGCTTATGTTGGTCTCAGCGACGAGAAAGACGTTGTTGTCAAAAATCCCAGAGTCTTCTCTCCAGGCACTGCGCTGCGAGCTTTTGGTGCATCTTGCCGCGATCGGCAGCCATGTCTTGATCTAGTTTGAATATAGGAGCATAGCAATCGCTACACACCAGGAATGACTCGTCCATCTCTTTGTTGTAAACGTATCCCCACGGTTTGGTGGGGTTATAAGGAACACCCACAAAGTCAGACACGTTTCGTTCGTGCTGGGTGAAGGCTTTCTCGGTTATCTCGCCCCTCAGAAGCTCTTCGGGGTATGTCTTGCCGCACAGCTTGCAGGTGACACCTAGTGAAATTACCAGGTGCAACTCACCGTCGATGATCTCTGCCTTGAACGCCATTTCGCTTCCTTTCATGCCTATCCGGTTAACAACCATTGACCTTTTCCAAGGCTTCTACTCTGTCGAACAATTGGCCTATTGATTTTTCTAACACACTAATTCTTCTGGAAAACTCACGCTTTTGCTGTTCTTCTGATTTCTTTATCAGCTCTTTCGATCTTATAATGCGAAGTTCAGTGTCTTTTTCGCTCATTGATCTCTCCCTATAGGAATACTGGTGGTCGTCAACCGGATAAGCATGCTTCCTTTCATTCCGCGTCATTCATGTTGTTCCAGAGACCTGCCCAGTCTTCCTCCCTGGCCCGCTTGAGCTGCCCCCAGCGCCAGAGCACGGAGTCCGCCGTTGTGACCCTATCTCCGGTGAGGCATCCAAGTAGCCGGCAGAGCTCCTGCGGCGTCGTACCAGCGGCTTTCGCCGCCCTGGTGAGGTGTACATCGGGCTTGACGGTATCGGCCCCCAGAAGCTTAGCCAGGTGGTAGCACGTGACGGGACCAATGAAGGGCAGGCGGCAAAGCTTCTCGGGCTCATGACGATCGCGCAGGAGACCATCGAGATCCTCGCGCACTACCATGGCTATGGCCACAATCGCGTCAATCTTCTTCTGGTAGTGCAAGACCTTCAGAGCCGCCGGCTTGCAGGCGTCCGTGATCTTGGCCGGGTCGAAACCGTGAAACGCCGCGCTGAGACGGGGCCACATCTTGAGCACCACCTCGTAGCGAAAGCCTGAGTTAAGCACGACCCAGGCTGCTTCCCTCATCACGTAGATCGGGTTGGGTAGGATTCTCCCCAAACCTTCGGCCCACTCGATGTCATCGCCGTGGCCGGCGGCGCAGATGAACTGCTTGGCTTGCAGGTAGCCGGCGAGCAAGCGCCGGTCGGCGGGCGGCAGCAGAGCAATGTCGGGCAGGCAGGAGCCCGGCGAAGGATCAGGGATGGTCGGATTCAAGTTTTCCACCCCCAAAATTTGTAAACCTTCTTACGTTCCTGGATGATGAAATCCATCACGAGTGGATAACGCAGCAGATCCCAGAAACCGAGCAGGCCCCAGAAGTCAGGACCCGCCGTGCTCGGTCCCGTGTGGGCGATGATTGCGGTCAGCAGGGGACGCTTGTGGGCATATTCCTCGTCGGCCACCGCGCCTAGAAGCGAGCTCATCATCCGCCGATCGTGGTCGTTATGGAAATCGCCCTTGAGGCGCAAGCGATGAAGCAACTCGTACCTCGAGATGATCTCGCGCCGCGTAGCAACGCCGATGAGCGCCGAGCGCGCCCTCATGACGGTCGATCTCGAGTATCCCATCATAGGAAAATCTCCACCGTGCTCCCATTGCAGAGCGCCAGGGTGTAGGTGTCCGGCGACGTTGGTGGGTTGATCTTCCTCGTCACCTGCCAGTCTATCGAGCTGGCATTCCTCAGCATGGCCAGGTGAATCGTGGGCAAATCCTTGCGCTCTAACGTGATTTGCAAGGTCTGACCGGGGTGCCCGAGCGCGGTCTTCAGCAGCTCGTTCAGGCGTCCTTCGACATCTGGTGACAGGCGCGAAGCGAAGTTCTTCACGTACACCTTCAAGTCCACCTGTATGTCCTCGATACCAAACACTTTTTCGATATCGGTCAGACCGAAGCTTTCCGCGTATTCCTCGAACGAAGATGCACAGCTCATGGCAACCTTTCAATCTTCAAACAGCAATCCTGACCATTCTAAGGGCAAATGACGAAGACGTCAAGAAGATAGTCCGCCGTCCTTTGGCTCCACATCGTATCGTTCGAACGTGAGCCCCGGCAAGGTCATCATGTACTCCTTCATCTCATCTGCCAACCTGTCAAGGAGAGCATTGGCGTTTGGTATCTCGCCATTGCAAAGCGATTGATCCATGATGTTGGTGGAATAGACACCCACCGAAGATGCTACCACGATGGCCAGGTGCATCGGGTTCAAGCCCTTTTCGGCTAGTTCGCTACCCAACTTGTCCAGGACCATTATTTTCTCGGTCATGATTACTTCTCCTTCTCTTTCTGCGACTCGATCACTGGCACCTCGGCATCTCGCGGCTCCAAATTCCGCCAGCGAACGATCGCCGGAACCTCATCGGGACTTGGAACCGGTATCGCTCGGAACGGAAGCCTCTCTTCCCTGGTAGGTAACGACTCGATTGGCGGCAATATCACAACGCCCGGTTCCTTTTCCCCACCAAACCGGGCAACGCAATCCGGACAGCTACACTGCCTGAAATCGGGCCAATCCCCCACATCGATCTCCCGAGCCACCTCGGGCCGGGAGCGCGGGTGAATGGGCCTGCCGCGCATGTCCACGAGGCCATAGTAGCAGGCGTAAGCGGGGTCCTTGATCTTGGTCCTGGAGGCAAGGGTCTTGGCTGCCTCGAACATGTAGTCCTTGAAGCCCAGCGTGGAGCAGACTCCCTTCATCCCGAGCGAGACGGGAGCCAGAAGGGAGACCTTCCAGCGCATCACACGCACGACCCGGGACTTGCCAGACCGTTTTGGTGGGGGCTCCGGAAGCGTTATCTCGACGAACGAATTCCGGACCATCTCATCGTCGGGTGTGTGATGGTAAAATCCCTCGAGGGGGATCTGCTTGACGCTCATGACGGACCGGTCTGGCTCAGGCAGCCTTCAGGCCGAAGTGTTGATTGAGCTCCTTCGGGGTGATGGTCAGAGCCACCGTCTTGGGCGTGTCGAGGAAGTCCTTCACGAAGGGTGCCGCCTCGGGCCAGACCTCGAGTAGCTGCTTCATGGTCGAGCAGCTTCCCAGGGCCGCGCTGGCGGCGGATTTAGCCTTATCCTGGCGTTCGCGAAGGTTGCGTCGCTGCTTGCGCCACTCATCGTGCCGTTCGGCTATCGGATCAGTGCTCTGATAGATCTTCGCTGCTGTGCTACAGCGAGTGTGTTTGTGCGCGACCGGCTTGTGCTCGCTCACCGGCACTTGTACGAATTCGCCGCCGATCTGCACGTAGAGGTCGACGCCCTCGGCGAAGTAGCCGGAGGGCAGCTTCCTCATGAGCGCCCGGAGCTTTGCCGAATAGATATCGTTGTAGATATCCTCGTTCAGCTTCCGCTTCTGGTCGGCCAGATCTTTTGTCTCCTTGTCAAAAGCATGGCGCATCAGTCGTTCTACGATTGCCTTACGCATTCCCTCGTTCAGTCTCTTGGTCATCACTTCCTCCAATCCTTCAAAATGGTCTATCGAACATCAATCGGGCAAAGTACTAATTGACAAGCTTGTGAGATTTGGGCGGCGAAACCTCTCTGTAGCATCTCTTGCTAAAGATTCTGGTCTCCGCGTAAGACTCAACCTTATCTGACAGCTTGTCGGCAACAGGTCGCAACGATTGAAGCAGTACCTGGCGAAGCTTTTCGACTTTCTTCTTTGGGGTTTTGCCCCTCATGGTCATCTTGAACGTGCCGTCTTCTTTCAGTGTGACAACACAGTCAGGAGAGTTGAGAAAATCGTGCAATGGACCAAACCAAGTTCCCTCGACTTGTGAGCGGTAGATGACCTTAGCCTTGAGTTTAGCCATTGTTGCCCTTCTTCTTTTCGTCTTCCTCGAGAGCCACGCCTCGTCCGTCCCGCAGCGCTTCGAAAGCCTTGTTCATGAACGCATCGTCAGGGTGCCCCGACGTGTGCTTCCGGAGCCTCTGCAGGTCCGATATCAGGTCCGCCATCCATCGTGCTCTCTGCTTTCCATTCATCGTGAGTTGCTTTCAGGTACGCGTGAAAATCGTCTTTGAGCTTCTGCATCAAGTCGGTGTGGGGAAAAGGATCCCGGCGAGCAAGATGACGCAGAAGCATTCTCGCGCCATCGGGGTGAATTCTCAAGAATTTGCTGATCCTCTTGTACGGCATTCCCTCCACGACGTACAGGTAAAGGCAAAAGAGCCTTCTCGCCTCTGCCACTATCGGAGCACCTTGCTTCCAGTGTAGATGGCCCAGGGGCAGACCGAAAGCATGGGTCACCAGCTGGCCCAGGTACTTCAAGTCGTCGGTCGAGAGGGCACCTCGCTTCATGCTATGGGTTTGTTGGCAAGTTGCATGATCTCGTCGATGGCATCTCGCAAGGTGCCGGCGGCGATAGCGCAGGCAGGAGAGTCGGGAACGTGGTCGTAGCGTTCGAACCTTTTGGTCAGAAGATCCACAACCTCCCGGAGGGTGGCCGCACGAACGTCATCTTGAGGCTTCGTGGACATGTCAGGTGAGCACGGCGATCAGTTGCCAGTCGGCGAAGAGCACCTTCGCCCTGTCTCCCATCTCCGCCAGAAACTTGTCGACTGCAGTTCTCACTCCCCAGTCTTCGGTGACCTTTTCGCGAGTCTTGCAGTAGTCATCGAAGATGACAACGCCGCCAGGTACGAGCAATCGCGCCACCTCGCGCGCATCCTCGAGGACGTTGGCTTCCCGGTGCGAGCCATCGACATACGCGCCGTGAAAGCTGCGGTCCCTGAGCAAGGGCAAAACCTGGTTGGATTTGCCGCGCAACTTCACGATGCGCTTATCCCCTCGGGTGTTGCGGTCGAATACCTCCTCTACACGTTCGCCTGCTCGATTGAGGTACTTGTCCGGCCAGATATCCACACACACCAGCTGGGATTTGGCTCCGATGAGGAGGTTCGCTGCTGTCCACAAGGCCGAACGACCTTCGTAACTGCCAATCTCCAGCCACAACACACTGGGTCTATCTCGCAAACGGGGCAACACGTGGGTTGCCCAGGCCCCCGCACCGTTGACAGCGGAGCCCGAGAACCAGTCGTCGGTAAAAGCGGGCTCAGTCATGAAGCGGCCTTTCGCGCAAGCTCTGTCTTTGCATAAACCAGCTCGAGGAGAGCATCCTTGTGCTCGAGGCCAATCGTCCAGTTAGCATGGTGCATGAGCAAGGCGTTGGGAACATTCACGTCCTGCCCGGGCTCCCACAAGCAACCTGTCTGCCCAAAAGTCCAGAATTTCTCGGAAGGCAAAAAAGTCCAGCGGCAGTTCGTACCACCGATCACTCGCGCGAGCGCCTCCTGGTCGTGGATGTCGTCATTCAACATCGCCGTCAAGACTCGCTCGAAGAGGGTAACAATCTGAAATGATGGCCGGATGACCATGAATCCGGTGCAAGGTCCCACCGGGCCATCGTGCTGAAAGGCAATATCCCGGTCGCCCAGCGCACTCAGAGCCTCCTCGGCCACGCAACCGTAGAACCTGATATCCACGTCTGAGTAGACGAATGGACTACCCTGCCGGCGCAGACACGTGAGCAGGTGTCTGATCTTGAGCTCGCACGCCCTGTTGAAACCTATCTGGCCATAGGTTCCCGTCGATCTCTCATTGGTCTTTGAATCAAGTAGTGGCTGCTCCAGCTGGGCCAGCTCCACCAGGTTCAAATCGAGAGGAATGGAAGGTAGAAAATGGTGGCGAGCGAGCTTCATGTGGCTCGGAGAGGCGCAAGCGTACATATTCATTAAAGCACTCTTGAGCTAATTGGCTGATTTGGGAAACGACGCAAAGAACATCTCAGTCACTCGATTGATGTAAAAGCCACCAATCGTGGCGTTGCGATAGAATGCAAACTCTTCACCATTTAGAATGTCCACTGTGATGAATCTCCACGATGATCGCAACTTTTTGTCTTCTCTTATATTTTTGTCCATCGCATCCTTTTCACTCAATGGCAACCACAGAAAAGGAGGATGCTTCAATTTCGAATCGGGCATATCGGGATAATCTATCCTTACCGAAAATGTTCTGCACATGTGAAACAGAAGGATAAATACATCGCCGATATTGAAGTCATGTATCTCGACAATTTTCCTATTGTCGACAAGATCATGAATGGTGTACGGCGTTCCGGGAGGTGCGTACTTCATTCGAATATCCTGTGCTCCATGGGACCAACGAAGAGGTCGAGGTTCTTGAGGTACTCCGCCCGTTCGGGCAGAAACTGGATGATACCGAAGTTTCGCGGTATCACACCCGACCACCTGGGGTAGCTGTAAGGCTCCCTCTCGAAAACTCTTGCGAAGAAGTCCGTCAGATACGTCGAGCCGAAGTACTCATTTGGGACATTGTCGTGAAACCAGGGCTCTTTCATCTTGGCCAGATAGAGACTGTCATCCTGATCGAGTCTGATCACCTCGTCCACAACCTCATCGAGCGACGAAAACTCGTGGCAGTTGACGAAGCTCCGAGGATTGAAGTCCCGTTCTATGAGAGGGTTGCCCCAGTAGATCGGCATGCTACCCACCAGCATCGGATCGACGATCTTCTCGGTCGTGTACCCGGGCCAGGAGGCGTTCTCGAAGGCGATGGTGAACTTGTAGGGCGACAGGAAGTCGAGCTTGTTGTCAGCCAGATACCCGACATTGTTGCAGACCCTGCCGGCGGCATCCACGCGCTTGTACCGTGATAGCTTGTGAAAGAATTCTTGGCGGATGCGCGCGTTGGCATTGGTGTAGACGAAATTGCAGAAGCGGGTCTTGGTGCGCAGCATCGCCTCGAGGTCGGCCTGGGGCGACTTCACCAGCCATGACCATTGGCAGCCCCGGACATACAGGGGAAAGCGCAGGTTGCGCGGCTCTTTCTCCATGTAGTCGAAGGTCAAGGCGTAATCACACTTCGTAAAATCCGGTCTGAAATTCTCGTCGGTGTACCAGATGCGAATGCACTTGTCGTACCTAGCTCGAGCGTGCTCGTAGCCAATCACGCCGAAGAAAACGAAGTCCGGATCGTCGCTGATTTCCAGATCGAAGCGGGTATCGAGCCGGTAGGTGTAAGGATTCCGATCGGTGAGGAAACCGGGATAGCCGTCGAGGAACTTTATTTTGATGGGTGCCGCCACGTCTCACCTGTCCGCGTCCGGCAGACCGCGACGAAGGGGCTTGTGCCCTCCTCCGCAGGTCTGGGCGTTGAGGGTCAGGACATCGGGCTTGAGGCCAGCTTCTGGGTTGGGCTTGCGCGGTCCCATCCCGTTCAGATCCTTCACTCCTTGAGACGTGAGGTTTTGGGCTTGGCGGACATCGTTCCTCTGGCGTTTGTTCATGTGGATCCTCTCTTGTGGTAGGTGAACACCATGCGCATGAAATTGATCAGGTCGTGGGGCATGCAGTACTGGTTGGGGACATTCCCGGCAAACCAGGGCTCGGCCATCATCTTGCAGTAGTCATCATCGTGAGTATCGAGCCACGCGATCTTGCGAATGACGTGCTCGAAGTGGTGCTCGAGCTCGGACGAGCACGACCCCACGGGCTCGTTGGCATGCACAAAGGAGAAAGGGTTGAAATCGAGACCGATGCTCCGGCAACCCCAGTAGATTGGTATGCTGCTGGCCACCATCGGCTCGACGATCTTCTCGGTGACGTAGCCGGGAAAACGCGAATTCTCGAAGGCGATGGTGAACTTGTATGCCTCGAGAAAGGCCAGCTTGTCAGCGACCTTGCGCCCGCCCATGTTGTTCTCGACCGCGCCGCCGGCATCGACCTGCTTGTACTTCGATAGCATGCGGAAAAAGAGGATCCGCTCCTTCGCGCCGGGATTCGAGTAGACGAAGTTGCAGAATTTCGTCTTCTTCGCCAGTATCGCCTTCGGATCCAGGTCAGCAGGCTTCAGGATGGTCCTGCCGGTGTGGTCGCGCAGGTGAAACAGGTACCGGGCATAGATCGGCATGCGCAGGTGCTGCTCGTCGGGCATGGACAATCGATCGCCGGTCATTGCGAAGTCGCACTCCTCCCAGGGGGTACGGATGTTCTCCTCACAGGTGAAGATCTTGACACAATCGTTGTAGTGAGGCGCAAGGTGCTTTTGGCCGAACACGGAGAAGAAGAGATATTCGGGCACTTCCCCCTTGTCGATATCCACCACAGCAAAGGGAAACTCGTCTCTTAGTGCCAAAGTGATGTGGTTGAGCACCACATTGAAAGACGAGTGGAACCCGATAAATCCCAGCGTCGGATTCTTTTCGTATGTACCTGGCTTGCGCCCCACTTGCTGCATTTCAGGTTCCCTCGTCCTCGTCGCACGCTCGGCCAAAGGTTCCGCCGAGATTTTTGAACGTCTTTCCTTCTTCCTTGTTGGCAGTCTTGGTCTCCCGACCCTCCCAGTAGTTATCGCTCACCTGCCGGCACGTCCATTTGGTCATGCGGTCCGTCGGTGTCCAGGGCTTATCGGCGAGAATCTGGTT
>Ga0181520_10008511_pt1 | contig 14523 bp, 10 predicted proteins | sample PEATcosm2014_Bin_29_FD_132451 | JGI IMG/M metagenome (GOLD analysis project Ga0181520, IMG submission 132451) | Peatland microbial communities from MTU Mesocosm Facility, Houghton, MI, USA - PEATcosm2014_Bin02_30_metaG | ecosystem: Environmental > Terrestrial > Soil > Wetlands > Peat | place... | reverse complement strand
GCGCAACAGGGTTATCAGAGCGGAGTAATAAAATTAAACCGGAGATATATGGACAGGGAAACTGAAAGAAAGCTTGTCGAGGAGGCCAAACGCGACCCGAAAGCTTTTGGAAAAATATTCGAGGAATATTATTCCCCGATACACAGATACGCGCTTCACCGCACCGGCAACGCTGCCGCGGCTGACGATGTGACCAGTGAGACATTTTTCAAGGCTCTCAGCAAGCTTTCGGGATTCAGATGGTCCGGAGTGCCTGTTTCCGCGTGGCTCTACAGGATAGCCGGCAACGAAGTCATAAATTATTTTCGCAGAGGGGCGCACGAACCGGCGCCATATGATGTCAACGGGAACGACGGCTCTATAAGGGAGCCTGCTTCGCCCCAGGATATGGAAAAAGAACTGCTTGAAACCCAGGAAAAAATCGACAATTCAGCCCGGTATATCCGCGCCAAAGAGGCCCTTAAAACACTCCCTTTAAAATATCAGGAGACGCTTACCTTAAGGTTTCTTGAAGATAAAAAAATAACTGAAATATGTGAAATACTTGGTAAAAACGAAGGCACGGTTAAATCCCTCATTTCCAGGGGGGTGTCAAGGTTGAAAATTTATTTTGAAAAAGCCGGTAAGGCGCAACCTTTGACGGGCGGCGGCGTTATACATAATGAAAGCAAAAGAAAGGCGGTTAAGTAATATGGAAGAAAAGGATGTAATAAAAATTCTTGAAGAGGCCAGGCTGCCGGAGATAGAAACTCCGGGTCAAAAGGCTTATTTAAAGGCTTCTCTTATAGAACGCGCGGCCGTAAGAAGGCCATTCCTGGATATTTTCCTTAAAAGATATCTGCCTTCAACAGTTCTGGCATTTGCGGTGGCTGTTATGACAGTTTATGTTGTGGATAATATGGATTCAGGCTCAAAATTTAACAGGCAGGGCGGAATGTGGTCAACTTATTCAGACCATCAGGAGGGCGGGGACTCGACAGTATGGCCGCCGGAGCCGACCTCAGCCGGAAACCCGTTTATCATGTCAAGCCCTGGTTACGGATCCTCAAAATACGCTGTACATGTTACAGGAACGACGGGCGGCAGGTTCGGGCTCAACTATAACTATCTGGGCTTTCTCGTGCGCTTTTCCGCTGACACACAGTGCCCTGTATGCAAGGGTGTTGACATCTCAAAATACTCCGGAATAAGGTTTAAAATAAAGGGAAGCCTGCCTTCGGGGCGGCTTAATTTTGTGCTGCCGTACGAATCAGGCGAATGTGACGCGCAGAAGGCTACATGCAAGAGCCTTACTGGTTATGCAGATTTTGAGAAGGACATTACCGGGCAGGTTACCGGCGAATGGACCACTGTCATAATTAATTTCAGGGGGGATTTAAAACAGCCTTCCTGGACTCCGTTGAAGTCGGAAGTTAAAATAGAAAATGTGCTTCAGAATGTTCATCTTTTTAAATGGCAGTATGAGAACGGGAATGGATCGCTTGCCGACATATGGCTGGCGCAGGTTGAGCTTTTTTAGGACGGAAAATTTAATAAAATTAAAGTTATTAAAAATCTTTTAAGGAGGGAATTGGATGAGAAAGTTTTTAAAGGCAGCAATGGCAGTATTCTTTTTCACCGCATTTGCCATGCACGCGTTTGCCGAAGGAGAAGATATTGCGGCAAAGCACAGGGTGACGCTGTGGAACTTCGAGTCAGGCACGGCCGAAGGATGGCACGGCAACGCGAAATTCGCGAAATCATGCTCTGTATCAAAGGAGCACGCCTCCGAGGGCAAGTATTCACTCAAGGTGGATCTTACGGGCTCAAAGGACTGGAACCAGGACATTATGGTTAATGACGGGCCGTTTGATCCGTCGATCAACAAACTGGTGGAATTGTCCTTTGACGTATTTGTTCCCGACGCGACGGTCAAGGGGCTTGATTACCAGGAGATGTATATAGTATTTTCAAGCAAATCAAACGCCTGGTACCAGCTAAAGAGCCCGCTGAACGCGGGTGAGAACAAAATAGTTTTTAAGATAGACAATTCAAAAATTAAACAGGACATGTGGCACATCTATATCATCACCAACAACAGCCAGCCTTTTAACGGCCCGATTTACATCGATAATATGGTCGGCAGGATAGCGGGCGAACCGGGTACTGTTGAGGGTAAAATTACTGATAAGGACACAGGCGCCGGAATAAAGGACGCCAGGGTAGTGGTTGGAGATTCGCTTGTGGTTACGGACGATAGCGGCAATTTCAAGATGACCGTACCGGAAGATGCGTATAAAATGGTTGTTGTGGCATTTGGATACAAGGATCAGAGTTCGGATGTGGTCGTATATGCCGGCAAAGATAAGAACCTCGGCAATGTGGCCATTGTAAAAAAGAAAGAACCGATAAAAAAAGAGGTAACAATCAACATTGATCCCGCGAAAATAATCAGGACAATTGACAAGCACAAACTGCTTGGCCAGAATATCGCGGCATGGCACAAACCCGACGGTTACAGGGACGCGGTGGCTCTCGGTAAGATAGAGAAAATGGGAGCCACTTTCTTCAGGATACCCGGCGGAGATTATGCAAACCTTTACGACTGGAAAACGGGCGACGTTTATAAATTTGACGGGGCCGTAAACTGGACGCCGGAGCTTAATTACCTGGGCGGGATGGTGCCTTTTGTCAAGAGGATGGATGTCCTTGACGGCAACCAGACAGAAGTTCTGCCGACGCTTAATATAATGACTCCGGCAAAAAAGTCAATAAACGAGAGGATCAATTACGGGATATTGTGGCTCCAGGATCTTAAGGACAAGGGCATAAAATACCGCTATGTTGAAATCGGCAACGAACTTGACAATAAACCGGATTCGCCGGGGCCGGCAAGGGCCAAAGAAGGCAAGTCCATGTTAGATTCGCCTACGGATATGAAAAATATCCACTGGTGGACAAAAATCGACAATTACTGCGCCGTATTTAATCAGGCGGCTTATAAAGTAAAAGTGTTTGACAAGACACTGAAGCTGATGGGGCCCGTTCCAATGCAGCCAATGAACCAGGAAAGGCTCGAAGGCTCCCCGTGGATGGCGGCCTCATCCAAGGCGCCCTTCTGGGTGGAAGAATTCCTCAAGAAATCAGGGCAGTATATGGACACGCTTGCCGTCCATGAATACCCCTTCTGGGCAAACAACGACGCCAGGCTGCTGCTGACAAAGCCGCAGACAACCTGGCCGGTTTACATGCCAAAATTCAGGGAATGGATCAAAAAATATGTAAATTCAAAGCAGCCCAACAAGTATGTTGAAATAGCCCTTACCGAGTGGAACTCGGGGGACGAGAACGTCATAACGGCCCTTATCGAAAACGGCCTTTTCTGCGCGGATTATCTCGGAAGCTTTATGAAATCCGGCGGGGACCTTGCTTTCTGCTGGGATCTTTTCACGCAGAAACCGGGGCTTGGAGGCGGACACGGCGCCATGGACGAAGAAAACGACCCGACAAACAAGTACTCGGAGAGGTCTCATTACTGGGTATTCTCCATGTACAACAATTATTTCGGGACAAAAATGGTTGAATGCTCCTCATCGAGCGCGGACCTCTCGGTTTACGCGGCAATGGTCGATGATTCCACTATATCAATAATGGCCATTAACAAGACAAAACTCTCTATTTCCAGCGCGAAGATAAACGTAAAGGGAAAGACAGTTTCCGGCTCGGCAAAGGCATGGCAGCTCTCTGACAGGGAATATGTCTGGTCCAAGGAGCTTTACAGGCCGATAGTGAACTCAGGGCCATCGGAGCTTAACGTGAACCTTGAGAACGGCGTTTATGACTTCCCGCCGTATTCAGTGACGGTTCTGCAGGTTAAGATATAAGAAAAAGTTTTCAGTGCGATACGAAAGGGCGGCCCTAAAAAGCCGCCCTTTTCTTTTTTTGTCTACCCATTGACATTTACCCTGTTTTTATTATAATAGAACATCGTCTGAAAATTAACGCAAAACAAATATTACCCAATACAAGGAGAGCACAGATGGCAAAGAAGAAAGCTGCAAGAAAAGGCGGTATTATTTCAATTCCTCCGCAGGGCATGACCACGACTATTCCCAATAAATTTTATCTAGTGGCAGGCCATTCCGAGGGGATGACGCCCCTTAACGCTTTTGACAACGCATTAATGGACGCGGGTATAGGGAACACAAACCTGGTAAAGATGTCTTCAATACTCCCTCCAAACTGCACCATGATTAAGCCGGTGAAACTGCCGCTCGGGGCGCTGGTGCCCGTGGCATACGCATCCAAAGTATCATCGCAGACCGATGAGGTAATATCCGCGGCTGTTGCCGTGGCAATACCGAAAGATAAAAAGAAGAACGGGCTCATAATGGAATATTCGGCGGCCGGACACAAGGAAGAAGTGGAGCGGATAGTGCGCCACATGGCCGCGGAAGGCTTTAAGACCAGAGGCTACGAATTAAAAGAGGTAATTTCCATAAGCGCCCAGCATAAGATTAACAAAATCGGCGCCGCTTACGCGGCCGTAGTTTTGTGGTGGTAACCAGATGGGAAAAATGACCGGCAAGTGGTGTACCGAGGTATATAAGGATACGGCGCTGTCGTTTAAAATTAAGAAAAAGCTTTACGCAAAACGCTCCAAATTCCAGATGGTAGAGGTTTTTGAAACTGAAAAACACGGCAACCTTATGACCCTGGACGGCTGCTATATGGTATCCACGGCCGAGGAATTTGTTTATCACGATATGCTTACACATGTGCCTATGTTTGCCCATCCCGATCCTAAAAAAGTACTTGTGATAGGCGGCGGAGACGGCGGAACTGTAAGGGAAGTAATACGGCACAAAGGGGTGGAATCAATTGATTTTGTGGAGATAGATGAGGATGTTTATACAGTTTCAAAAAAATATTTTCCGGCGCTTGTAAAAGGGCTGGAGGATGACGAAAGGGTACATTTTAAATTCGGCGACGGCATTAAATTTGTAAAAGACTCCCGGGACGCTTATGACGTCATCCTTATCGACGGCACCGACCCTTCAGATATAGCAGGCGGGCTGTTCGGCACAGAATTTTTTAAGGATGTAAAAAGGGCCCTTAAAAAAGACGGCATCATGTGCATGCAGTCCGAGGACCCGTGGTTTGACACGCCCATAATAAGGGATGTCCAGGCCAGGCTGAAAAAAATTTTCTCCTATTCCGGACTGTATCTTGCTTTTATCCCGATTTATCCCTCCGGAATGTGGAGCTTTTCATGCGCCTCTAAAAAACACGACCTCAGCGTAATCAGGAATAAAAAATCAAAAATAACGGGATTTAAATATTATACGCCGGAGGTACATTCGGCCGCTTTTAAACTCCCGCAATTTGTAAAGGATGGCATAAAATGAATTTTCTAAAAAATAACCACTTTGTCGCATGCACCACGCCTTTTGAAAAAGCCTCAAGCGTAATCGCGGGGCTTCCTTACGACGGCACATCTTCTTTCAGGCCCGGCTCCAGGTTCGCTCCGGAGTCAATACGCAATTATTCTTACGCGATTGAGACTTTTTCCCATGAACAGGAGAAGGACCTTAATGAATATAAATTCTGCGACCTGGGGAACCTTGAAATACCCATGGGCAGCAGCGAAGAGGCACTGGCGCATGTTGAAGGATTGTGCTCATGGATACTTGAAAATAATAAAAAAGCACTTTATATCGGCGGGGAACACCTTCTGACATATCCTATAATGAAAGAATACCACAAGAAGTACAATGACCTCAAGGTAATATATTTTGACGCCCACGCTGATTTCCGGGATGAGTTCACAGGCAGCAGGCTCTCTCACGCCTGCGCCGCGAAGCTCACCACGGAAGTTATCGGCAATGAAAATATCTATATGTTCGGCATCAGGTCGTTTGAAAAAAATGAGTGGCTTGATATGAAAAAGAAGAATATTTATGTTGACCACAAAGTCGAGCATTTCAACGAGATTGCCGAAAAAATAAAGGGATACCCGGTATATATGTCACTGGACATGGACGTATTTGACCCTGCCTGCCTTCCCGGACTGGGGACGCCTGAGGCCGGAGGAATGTTCTACAGGGATTTTATAAACCTTCTTCCGGGGCTCTCAAAATTAAACATAGTAGGGATGGATGTCCTTGAAATATCCCCCGAATATGACCCGCAGGGAAATTCGTCAATTTTTGCCGCAAAAGTTGTAAGGGAACTACTTCTTAACACCGCGGAAAAATGAAGAAAAAAGAGGCGCTTTATTTTTCTCTTTTCGTCCTCTTTACAATAATATCGTTTTATCCTGTTTTTTTCTCGCACAAAATAGTGATGTGGCTGGACATGACATTTTATTTTCTGCCTTTCCGCGAACTGACGTCGCATCTAATAAGGGCGAATATAATGCCTTTCTGGAACCCTTATATTTACGGCGGAAACCCGCTTCTCGCCAACATGCAGAGCGCGGTTTTTTACCCTATTAATATTTTCTTCCATTTGTTTTCCTTTCCAACGGCCCTGAAATTCTTCATTTTATCCTCGTATTTTATAATGGCTTCCTTTATGTATAAATTTCTTGAAAGCTGCGGAATATCAAAGGAAGGCGCGTTTTCCGGGGCCACAGTATTCGCCTTCGGGTTCTACACTGTCATAAAGGCGCCTGAAATGGCGGAATTAAGCACTCTTGTATGGCTGCCGGCGGCGTTATATTTTATAAAAAAGTATTTTTTGTCAAAAAAACCGTCGGACATGGTGTTCACAGCCTTTGCCCTGTCGCTTTCGCTGCTTGGCGGACACCCTCAGTTTTTTATATACTGCTGGCTCATATTTGCCGCATTTTATGCGTACCTGTTTTTTATAAAAAAAAGGGACGGCGCTGCGCGGGCCACGCTTGATTTTTTTATAATTCACCTTATATTTGCCGCGGTTACGGCTATCCAGTGGGTGCCCACTCTGCGGTTTCTTCTGAATTCAAAGCGTTTTTACCGCGGCTTTGAGCTGGCCCAGATAATAGGAAGCTACATGAATTACACACAGATTCTGAATTTTATCTGTCCGATATTCGGCATGGCACTGCCGGAGAGGGATAATTTTATGAATTGGGCCGGGAAGATAGATGTCGGCATCGCCGGGCTCATGCTGCTGCCGCTTGGGGCATCGGCATTGAAGGATAAAAAACTAAGGATAATGCTTCTGGCGGTATTTGCCGCGGTTCTATTTCTGGCTTATCTTGGCACGATGCCATTTTTTATACCCCTGTACGAACATTTTAAGTTCATAGGAATTATACGTTACCCGTCGAGGATAATTGTAATCGGATATTTCATATTGTGTTATTTTATAGCCGCGGGTTTTGACTCTCTTTTTTCCAGGCCTGCCGCGGAGTTAAAAAAATACCCATATTTTGCGGCGGCTGTATTTGTTTTCTTCGCGGCTGTATATTTCGCTGTTTTGTACAATAAAAATTACGTGCTCCGCCTGGGTATGGACCTTTTTAATGTCAAAAGGAATTTTCAGGATGTTTACGACAGCGTCGAACAGTACGCTTTTGTAATGAACGATTTCTTTTTGTTCGTCCTGCTCTGCGGAGTATCGGCCGCCGCCTTTACGCTGGCCGCCATGGATAAGTACAGGGGGGCGGTAATGAAGTATACGGCCCTCGCCCTTGTCGTTATAAGCGTCCTTGTCTTCAACAAAACGGGCTATGATTCGTTCGGCAATTACGAATGGAGCTCTCAGGATACAAGCCAGATGAAGTTCCTTTCGGGACGGGCGACGGACGGGCGGATACGGGTGCTGGCGCCCAATGTGATAAATCCCTTTGACTTTGTTCCGGACCTTGACGGATTGAAACAGTGGGCATATTACGCAGCTGATACGCTCACACCCAACGCGCCTATGTCATACGGGATTTATAATTCCGACGGTTTTGACTCGCTTTTTCTCGGAAGCTATCATGAATTTACATCCGGGCTGATGCTGACAAAGGCGCCATGGCGCAGCAGGGCTTTTGCGCTCCTCTCGGCAAGATATATAGCAAGTTCCGCAATAATAAAGGATCCTGAATTAAAAACGGCAAGCAGGGGATACAGCATTATATATGAAACAAAAAATTATTTTGAACGCGCTTTTTTTCTTGATGACGGCGTAAATACCGCGCGGCTTAATGAGGCCCGGGGCAGGGAACTTCTTTTAAAACATGATTTTGACCCGGCTAAAACCCTTATACTTGATGAACACTCTCCGTTAATTAAAGCAACAGCGGCGGCGCCGGAAAATAAAGCCGAAGTAAGCATAAAAAACTCGCCCGATGTAAATATAATTGATGTTTTCGTCAGGAATTCCAGGCCGGGCTGGCTTGTGGCAACCGACAATTATTATCCGGGATGGAAGGTATATGTTGATTCCGTGGAAAAAAATCTTTTAAGGGCATACACAACGTTTAAGGCGGTGCATATAGAGGCCGGCGAGCACAGGGTAATCTTTAAATATTCGCCTCCGGAATTTGCGGCAGGACTTACGGCATCTTTTGCGGCGCTGTTCCTGGCCGCGTTATTTCTTGCTTTTCATACCGCCCGGAAGAAGGGTCCGGAGTGCTGAAAAAAAGCAAAATCCTGGTTTTGGTTTTTTTCGCGGCATGCCTTATACTTTATCTAGAAAATATGGCGCCTTCGTTTAATTCCGATGATTCTCCGGAAACGACCGTGGCATATCAGACGCTCGGAATTCAGCACCCGCCGGGCTACCCGCTTGCCACAATGACCGGAAAAATATTCACATTACTGCCGCTGGGCAGCCCGGCTTTCAGGGCAAATCTTGCCGCTGTTGTTTTGAATTTACTGGCGGCATTCGCTGTTTATATGCTTGCCGGAATTATTTTTAGAAAGGTTTTTACAAAATTGAACGCCGGCGTTATTGAAGCGGCCGCGCTTTCGGCGGCCGCCATGTATGTATTTTCGGCCTCGTCATGGCTGCAGGGTTCGATAGCAAAGGGGTCAATTTATGCCCTGAACAGCCTGCTGTTATCCTTATGCTTTATTTCACTTTTTAAAATGGAGAAATCGGTAAAATATTTTTACCTTTTCGGGCTTGTTTTCGGACTTTCCATGTGCAACCACTGGACCAGCATGGCGGCCGCGGCCCCGGCTTTTATATATTATATAGTTATAAGAAGAAAAGCGCCGGGAGCCAAAAACTACGCGGTTGCTTTCCTGTTTTTTGCGCTTGGCGCTCTGGCCTATGCTTATGTGCCGGTAAGAAACGCCGGCAGCCCGGTTTACGCATGGGGAGATGTGAAGTCGGTAAACGGCCTATTCTGGCTTGTTTCGCGGGCCCAGTACGCCGGTATGGAAATAAAACACAGCTTTTCCGATACAGTGGGCCTGCTGAAATTTTATATAAGAAACCTTTTTACATCGGAATATCCGTGGTATATAGCGCTTGCCTCGCTTTTTGGCGCGGCCGCGGCCGTGTTCCTGCTGCCAGCCGAAGGCGCCGCGCTGCTGATATCCTATATAATGCTTGCGGCAGCAGTTGCCTCGTTCGCGACCCCGCCTCCTGATACCGAATGGATAATAAAGCCATACCTTGTTTCGTCCGGAATTTTTACGGCGCTTTTTGCCGCACTTGTTATATTTTATCCGGTCAATGCCATAAAAAAAGGAAAAATCAGGGACACAGCCGCGTATGCCGCATTTGTATTAATAACATGCGCCTGCCTGTTTTGCGGAAATCCGGGCTATTCAAGGTATTTCATAGGATATGATTATTCAAGAAATCTGGCAAAAACCCTGACGCCGGGCTGTATTTTTTTTACTGAAGGGGACATGAACGTCGGGTCCGCTCTTTACCTGACCCTCGTGGACAGGGAAAATTTCGCGCCGGTAATACCGGTTGTTTCGCTCTATCCATGGTATATAGCGCAGCTTAAGAGGAACTACGGCGCGATAGTTAATTTTCCGGCGCCGGCCGCAACGGTCAAAGGCTATATCGCGGATGTAATTGCGGCAAACAGCGGAAAAGATTTCTTTTATTCAAATGTATTCACCGGAGAGCTTCTTGAACCTGGAACCCTGGCGCCGGCCGGCATAACATACAGGATAAAAGGGGCTTACGACAGGGCGGTTATAACGGATAGGTACATGAAACTTTATTCTTTTCGCGGGCTCACAGGCGACAAGACTGGATATGATGAATTTACCCGCAGGCTTGTTGTTGAGAATTATGCAATGGCATATTTCAACCTTGCGGACGCCCTGAGGACGGCAGGAAATAACGCGGCCGCAGCTGACTTTTATGAAAAAGGGCTCTATTTTTACCGCAATCACGGCGCTTATATAAATGCCGGGTTTTCATATTACACGGCAAATATGCCGGAGAAGGCCCTTGAAATGTGGCAAAAGGCACTTGAGACCGGCCCGAAAGATTCCGTTGTATATTTAAATATAGCCTATATCTATATTTCAAGAAAAGACTATTCAACAGCCGTTGAATATGTTAAAAAAGCCATTACCCTTAATCCGGATAACCAGGCTGCGCTGAAATTAATACGCGTCCTTGAAAAAACAAACCGCCCGGAATAATCGTCTTAAAAAACCTTGAACCACCGGGTAAAAAGGTCTATAATATATTATAATATATGGAAAAAACTGTTATTGTAAAGGTACCGCAGAATCAGGATGAAGCCGGGATTGCTTCCGACATAGATGAATTAAAAGGGCTTATTGCCACTGCCGGCGGCGAAGTATCGGGCCATGTCGTTCAGTTCAAACGTGACATTTCCCCCGGATATTATATAGGGAAAGGCAAGGCGGAGGAGATTGCCGATCAATATGGAAAAGAAGGCGTTACCCTTCTTGTATTTGACGCGGAGTTGAAGCCCATACAGGTAAAGAATCTTGAGGATATTACGGAAATGCGCGTGATTGACAGGACCCAGCTCATCCTTGACATTTTTGCCGCCAGGGCGCGTACGGCCGAAGGCAAGCTGCAGGTTGAATATGCCCAGTTAAATTATCTTTTGCCCAGGCTTTCAGGGCGCGGTTCTGATTTTATGCAGCAGACCGGAGGCATTGGCACCAGGGGCCCGGGCGAAACAAAACTTGAAGTGGACAGGCGGCGTGTCAGGTTCAGGATACAAAAAATAAAGGAAGAGCTTGAATCAATCAGGGGCGTACGCGAAAGGCAGCGCCTGCGGCGCAGGTCGGTGCCGGTGCCGCAGATAGCCATTGTAGGTTACACAAACGCGGGTAAGACAATGCTCTTAAACTCACTTACAAAAGCGGGTATGCTTTCCGAAGATAAATTATTCGCGACGCTTGATCCCAAGATAAAGCGGTATATCCTTCCTTCGGGATATAAGGTACTTTTTTCGGACACGGTGGGATTTATAAAGAACTTGCCCACGCATCTGATTGCCGCTTTCAGGGCCACGCTTGAAGAGGTAAGGGAAGCGGATATAGTCCTCCACCTGATTGACGCAAGCGCCGCGGGGTGGGAAGCAAGGCGTGACACGGTTTATTCAATATTAAGGGACATCGGCGCCAGGGAAGGCGGCATGATGCTTGAAGTTTTCAACAAGGCGGATTTGCTGACGGAATTAAAGAAAAAGTTAATTAAGCCTGACGGAGGGCTCTTTATATCGGCGCTGACGCAGGAAGGGTTTCCGGAGCTCTTAAAGGAACTTGACCGGATGGCCTCGGTAAATTTTATCGAAAAAAAGATAAGGATAAGGCCCGGGCAGGAAAAATATGCCGGTGTTTTTTACGAGGAAGGCATCGTTGACTCAGTTGAGTACGGTGAAAAAGCCGCGTACTACAGGGTGCGCGCCATGGAAAAAACTTTTGAACGGTTTGAAAAAATGACGGGACAGGAGAATAAAAAATGAGTGAATTACTGAGGGTAGGCGTTATCGGGGTGGGAAGCCTGGGGCAGCACCACGCCAGAAATTACGCCGCCATAGAAGGCGTAAAACTTACCTGTGTGGCCGATGTTTCCGAAAAGGGAAAGGAAATAGCCGACAGGTACGGCGCGGAATTCATGACGGATTACAGAAAAATGCTCGACAGGGTGGACGCCGTATCTATCGTGGTACCCACGACGATGCATTACAAAGTGGCGAAATTTTTTCTTGAAAACGAAAAACATGTGCTTCTTGAAAAGCCAATGACCGCGACGCTTAAGGAAGCGGAGAGCCTGATTGCCATCGCGAAGAAAAAGAAAAAAAGGATAGTGTTCCAGGTAGGCCACATAGAACGTTTCAATATGGCCATTAAAAAGCTGCAGGAATCCAAGCATGTACCGATACTTATCGAAGCCTCAAGAATGGGGCCGTTCACGGCGCGCTCTCTTGACGTTTCGGTCATACTTGACCTTATGATCCACGATATCGACATAATACTTCAGATAGTGAAATCGAAAGTTAAGAGAATAGACGCCATAGGCGTGCCGGTGTTGACGAAGTCCATAGACATGGCCAATGCAAGGATAGAATTCCAAAACGGGGCGATCGCGAACGTCACGGCCTCAAGGGTATCGCCCAAAAGGCTCAGGAAGATAAGGGTTTTTGAAAACAACCTTTATATGTCTATAGATTACATGAGGCAGTCCATAAAAGTTTACAGGGTAAAGGACGGCCTTCCCATGGACAGAAAGGTGGCCTGGAGCGACATGATGGAAACCGAGTCGTTTCCGCTGGTAAAACGGGAGCCCCTTGCGACCGAGCTGCGTTCATTTATAGATGCTGTAAGCGGCAGGAAAAAAACCGAAGTCACCGCGCAGCAGGCCCTCGAGGCGCTCAGAATTACGCTGGAAATAGAAAAACAGGTGCAGAATAAATTCAGAAAAATAAAAGGAACGCTTATTTGAAAAAAATTCTGATTTCGGCCGGCGAAGCCAGCGGAGATTTTTACGGAGCCGAGCTTGCCAGGGAAATTTACAGGCAAAAGGCCGGCAAAGTAAAAATAATAGGTTTCGGCGGGGCCAAAATGCGCTCGGCGGGCGTGGAGTTAAAAATCGACCTTGTTTCGCACGCTGTCATAGGCTTCCTGGAAGTATTGCTGAAACTCCTGGATTTTATATCCATATTCAGCGCGGCCAAAAAGGCCATTATCTCCGAGAAACCCGACTGTCTTATAGTTATTGATTATCCCGGGTTCCACTTAAGGCTCATAAAAGAGGCCAGGAAACTCGGGATAAAAAAAATAATTTATTACATAACCCCGCAGGTGTGGGTCTGGAAATACAACAGGATTTTCACCCTGAAAAAATATACGGATTACTGCATAACGGCGCTTCCGTTCGAAAAGCGGATACTTGAAAAGGAGGGTATAAAGGCGGGATATTTCGGCCATCCTATATCACCGTATCTGAAAAAAGCAACAATGAAAAAGAGCGGCGCCGTTGTGGGAATATTCCCGGGAAGCAGGAAGAATGAAATAAAAACTTTTTTTGAGACGATACTTAAATCCGCGGCCCTTGTAAAAATGAACATGGGCGGCGTAAAATTTAAGTTATTCAGGTCAGATACAATAAGCGATGAAATGCTTGCGCCTTACCTCAAAAAATACCAGGGGTTAAAGATTCAGGTCGTCAACGGATGGGACCTTTCTTCACGGGCCGGGCTTTCCGCCGCTATAGCCAAATCAGGCACTACAACGCTTGAACTGGCCCTTGTCGGAGTGCCGCAGGCTGTCGTATATAAAATATCCCCGGTTTCTTACGCGATTATACGCGCCATGTCAAAAGGCAGGTTTGTTTCCCTTCCCAACATTATTAAGGGAAAGGAAATTGTGAAGGAATTCATGCAGGATAATTTCAAACCGGAGAAAGTATCGGCTGAAATACTTAAAATATTAAGGGACGGGGATTATTCAAATAAGATAAAGGCCGGGTACGGCACGCTGAGAATGGGCGGATCAAAAACAGGCAGTATCCTGCGAAATATCGCGGCCGCGGCCCTCAGGAACGGCGGCATATGATATTCCTTTACAACCTGATCTTTACGCTGCTTTTGATTATAGCGTCTCCGGTGCTGATAATAATACTCGCGTTCAACCGCAAGTGGTCCGAAGGCATAGAGGAACGCTTCAGCATCAGGTTCCCCGGGGTCCCCGGGCGCTTTACCGGTAAAAAGGTGGTATGGTTCCACGCCGCTTCCGCCGGAGAAGTACAGGCGCTTGTGCCGGTAATAAAGGAATTCAAGATAATGAACGCCTCCGTGGAGCTTGTGGTCACAACAACAAGCTTAAACGGCAGAAAAAAGATAGAAAAGGAACTTGCAGGTGTCATTGCGGGCGCCGCGCTCATGCCAGTGGATATCGCTTTTATAATAAATCCGTTCATAGACTCACTCGCTCCAGAGGCGCTTGTGATTGTTGAAACCGAACTGTGGCCGAATATGCTTTCTTACACGTCAAAGTCGGGAGCGGCGATAATCATGATAAACGGGAGAATCTCAATTAAAAGTTTCAGGCTCTATTATGCCATGAGGTTCTTTTTTAAGAAGGTTCTTTCTGTTTTTGACGTCCTCAT
>Ga0181520_10008509_pt1 | contig 14528 bp, 12 predicted proteins | sample PEATcosm2014_Bin_29_FD_132451 | JGI IMG/M metagenome (GOLD analysis project Ga0181520, IMG submission 132451) | Peatland microbial communities from MTU Mesocosm Facility, Houghton, MI, USA - PEATcosm2014_Bin02_30_metaG | ecosystem: Environmental > Terrestrial > Soil > Wetlands > Peat | place... | reverse complement strand
GTTCGAGTCTCTCCCGGTGCTCTTGTTCATTGACAATTCGGCACACCACAACGCGCCCATGATGTAGCGGCAGCCTGTCGCCTTGCCATGGCGGAAGTGCGGGTGCGACTCCCGCTGGGCGCTCTTCAGAGTCCCGAACGAATCCGTTCGCCAGCACACGTCACGCGACGTTAGTCAACGGCACGGTTCGTTTCGGGCTCGCAGACAGGATGTAGGAAAGCCTGGTATTCCGCGTGTTTCGGGAGCACGAGATCGCCGGTTCAAATCCGGCCATCCTGACTATGTATTGCGGTGGAAGCCAACCGGCTGGATGAGGGCCCTGTCTTGAAAACAGGTGGCGGCTGATAACCGCTTGTGAGTTCGAGTCAGGGCACCGACGCGCAGCGTTGGTCTGCTTCCGCCTTGGTGAGATTGATTACGGAAGTCATCCGAACTGGTGAGGAACCTGCGTGGAAAGCAGGCGGCGGCAAACATGCCGCTTGTGGGTTCGAGCCCGGGCACCGAGCGCAGCTTGGTCGTCTTCCGCTCAGATAGACACGGGGTCGTGGTCCAACAGGAAGACACTGGTTCCGCAATCCAGCGATCCGGGTGCAAGTCCCGGCGACTCCACTTGAAACACACGGTCCCGTCGTCCAACGGCCACGACGCCTGGCCTACACCCAGGAAACGATGGTTCAACTCCATCCGGGACTACTTCGGCCCGGATACGCCAACGCGGCGGAGCGGCTCGGCTTAAACCCGAGTGTTTGCGGGTTCGACTCCCGCCGGTGCCTTTTTGCCACTCGATGACAAACGGTGACTTCCAGTGCCTAAAGTCATACGGCCGCATGGGTTTAGGTTATTCCTGCTGGGCTGGCCGTTGTCATTCGATACCACGCGAGGACTCTCAGAGACGCCTGGAATGCAGCGCATTTGCAGCGAAGGGGCGCTGCGGTCGATAGAAGAACATTGAGATAGTTGACCGGGCGGTTTGTTACGGCTACACTCGAAGCGATTACACGTAGCGTAGCATGGCCATGACCAGCGTCAACTTCGATCTGGAAAAACTTCTGGCCCAAGTCGAGGAGTGGGCATGACCGTATCGGACCAGCAACTTCAGGAATGGCTGAACGCCCGAGAAGATGAGCATCTCGAATTCAAGGAAGCCAAGAACAACTTCCATTTCGAGAAGCTCGTCAAGTACTGTGCTGCGCTTGCCAATGAAGGCGGCGGTTCGATAATTCTTGGCGTGAATGATACGGTTCCCCGGAAAGTTGTCGGTAGCCAGGTCTTTACCAACTTGGAGCGTACCAAGGCAGGACTCATTGAGAAACTCCGTCTTCGCATCGAAGCTCAGGAACCCGGACAGCGTGGTCATTCCGTTCGACACGGCGGCCTACGAGGCTCGGCTGGACCCGAGCGATTCGGTCCTCAGTCTGGCCGAGCGGCTGGCCAAGTACGGTGGCGGCGGCACGAACTGTTCGCTGCCGCTGGCGGCGGCCAACGCCCGGTACAATAACCGGAAGTTCGCCGGCTGCGTGCTGGTTAGCGACCAGGAGAGCTGGGTCGGCGCTGGCCGGAACGGCTCGACGGCCGTGATGGCCGAATGGCAGACGTTTGTCCGCAACCAAGTCCGGGGGGCACCCTCTGGGTCCGGCAAGGGCTTTGCAGGCCCGAAGCTGGTTTGCATCGACCTCCAGCCGTACGCGACCACGCAAGCCCCGGAGCGGAGCGACATCCTGAACGTCGGCGGCTTCAGTGACGCCGTCTTCAGCGTCGTGGCTTCGTTCCTGGCCGACGACAACGGCCGCTTCGTGGCCGAGGTCGAGAAGGTCGAGTTGTAAATGAAACCGCCCCCGGTTCAGGATTGCTTGGCCGGGGGCCTTGTTTTGCGCTACCGCTATTTTGCCCGTTGGCAAAATAGCTGCGGCCCGTTGTCTCGCTGTTGGATATGGCAACGCAGGCTTGCCGGGGCGGTTGAGTTCTATCGCCCGAACCGCTACACTGACCGTTCGGTGAAAACCTGGAATCGACCGGATTCATTGCAGGAACGAACAATGCGGATCGTGGTCTGGAACTGTGCGATGCGGCTGCGCGGCGAGAAGCTCCGCGCCTTGGAGAGTCTTCAGCCCGACATTGCCATCGTGCCCGCGTGCGAGAGCCCGCAAAGGCTGTGGGGCAAACAGCCTCTGCTCGCCCCAATCCCCATGGAATGGGTCGGCGATAACGAAAACAAGGGTCTGGGGGTACTCGCCTTCAACGGTTTCCGCGTCAAACGGCATCCCGATTACGATGCCAATCTGCGCTGGATGCTGCCCGTAGAGGTCAGTGGCGCGGTCCATTTTCATCTTCTGGCAGTCTGGGCGATGAACCAGTCGATTCCGCAGATGGAAGAGGAGGGATTGCCGGACCAGCCGCTGGAGCCCGCAAGATGCTACCAGGCGTTCTTGGCGACAGGTCCGGCGATAGTGGCGGGCGATTTCAACAACAACCTCCGTTACGACAAAGACAAGAGGGCCAGTAATCATGCTCGAACGGTCGCAGGGTTGGAGCGGCTGGGCATGGTCAGCGCGTACCACGTCGGACGCGGGGAACTGCACGGTAAGGAGGAACTGGCCACGCTGTATGGGCGGGGCCGGAAGCCAGACGGCCCGAAGCATCATGCCGATTACTGCTTCCTGCCGCTGGAATGGTGCTCCCGGTTGCGGGAAGTTGAGGTCGGAGCTTTCGATGCCTGGGTCGGCAAGGGGCTAAGCGACCACCTGCCGCTGATCGTCGATGTGGAGGTCGAGCTTCGGCTGGATCGGAAGCCAGCCAAGCCCGCCAAGGCCATTCGGACAGACCTGCGGTAGTTGCACGTCAGTATTCGGCTGGCTACACTAAAACCCATGAAACAAGGCCCCGGTGGTGCCGGGAGCGATCAACCAAATGGTCACTGCGGCTACCAATAGGGATGGACTGGCCATGCGGTCCGACGACAGCCAACGTGCGGCAGAGGTTCGATGAGCTGGCTAATATCGCTAGGCAAGGGCTCGGCCTTGGGCAGCCCATCCCGCGTCGGCAACTCGAAGCCGGTTCCCATCTCCCGGAAATTCACTGAGACGAGAGCCGAATGAGTGTCTTCCCCAAATCGTTCTCGCCACTGGGTGAGCGTATTATCGGGGTTCCAGCTCTCTCGCATGGTCGGAACCCAGCTCGTGTTGGCGAAGGCGTTGTAGTCCGAGTGATTGGAGAGGACCGTGCGGGTGTGGGGGGCCGTATCGCGGCAGCCCATGAAGAGCGTCAGGTCGCAGCCCCGAGTCAACGTGTCCGCCGTAATGTAGTTGCGCACGAGCAGGTTATTCAACACATGGACGTTTAGCAGCGGCCATTCGTCGCCCCGAGGCATGCAGACGATGCCGCAGTCGTTGCAGGCCACGGTGTTGTGAACGACCCAGGTGTTCTGCGAGCCGGAGACGTAGATCCCCCGACCGCGATTGGCATAGACCAGGTTATCGGCGATGATGCCGCCTTTTTTGTTGATCTCGAAGAAGATGCCAGCGCCGTCGTTGTGATGACAGACGTTGCCGAGAATGCGGATGTCGCCGTTTTCGGCGTCGAACCAGATGCCGTCCGAAGCAACGTTGTGGGCCGCCTCGCAGTTGCGGATCGTACAGCGGAGATTAGCCGGAATACACTTCATCCCTCCGCAATGCCATCCAGTATAGAAACGGCGATAGTTATTGAACAAGAGGGTACAGTCCTCGACCAGACAATCCTGGCATGCCCCCATGCCCAGCCCCGTGTTGCCGTTGTAGGACAGATCGCAGTTGCGGAGGGTGCAGGCCCGGCACCGCCCGATACCCAGTCCGCAGAAATCGCTCAGGCGAAAGCTGCACTGGTCGATGGTCACGCGCTCGCAATGGCCGAGTGAAGCCATGGGCCACTGCCCGCCCGGCTGCCGGTTGTGGCGGAATTCCAGACCGCGAATGACAACGTCGTGGACCTTCTCGGCAGTCAGTACGAAGCCGCGAACACCGACCTCGATACTGAACCAGGCTGGTTCGCCCGCCATTTTCAGGTAGAGGGTCTGGTCGGCCGGATCGAAGAAGAACGAGTCCTGGATCAGGTCGTCGAGTCCCCGCCCGACCGTTGCCAGTTGCAGCCCGCCTTCGTTTCTGTAGATGGGGTCGGCGCCGATGCGTTGTAACGGCCTGTCGTCGTTCACAAAAACTTGGGACACCCAGCGACGGGACCTGTCCTGATAACAACCCTGGAATCGCACGTCGGTGAAGTACGGCTCGCCCAGGGAAATCTTCCAGACATCGGCAAACGCATTGGGATAGGGCTCTTTGCGGCTGGTGTTGCCCGTAACTCGGGTCCAGGGGCCATGGACCACCTCCGATCCTTTCACCACCACGCGGTTGCCGGGCGCTGCGGTGAAGGTGATCGGCTTGCCCGGTTCGCCGGAGACCTTCACTTCGATGTGCTCGCGATACACGCCCGCCCAGATTACGACCGTATCGCCAGGCTTCAACTCCTTGGCTGCCGCCGCCCGTGAAATGGTTTTCCACGGGGCCGCCTCGGTTCCGGGATTGCTGTCGGCGGCCTTGGGCGATTGGGCTACGTGGTAGGTGGCGGCCCGGACGTCAGCGACTCCGAAGGCCAGTACAAAGAAAAGCAGGGCTGAGAACGAACGCATCATGTGATTCCTGGAGCTGGCTGAGGTACTACAGTTACGCTGCCAGCCATCATCGCACGGCATCCCGCTATTTTCAACCCCCGGCACCTTTCCTCGGTTCTCCAGATCCTTCTTCTCAATTCGCCACACGTACGAGTTTCCCGCCAGGCGGCAGCCGAAGATCGAGTCGCACGCCGCTGGCGGCAGACCATGCACTGGCGTGCCGGCCCTTGAGTGTCTGGCCGTCGAACACGAGCTTCCAGCCAGCCGCCTTCCCGGCCTCGGTCAGCGTATTGGGATTCGGCAGGCTGGACGCCTGTGGCCCTTACGCCCACGGACGTCCTGGAATCTCAATCCCGGCTTGAAGCCTATCGTCGATCCACCAACGGATCGAGTTGAAAAGCCTTCGTTCGATTGGCTTCTGCCTCGTCCAGGTCGCCCAATTTCTGGTTGGCAAGTCCGTTGTGATAGTAGACCTCGGCCACCAGCGGACGAACTGCAAGCGATCTATCGAAGTCGGAGACGGCCCGGCGATGCTGGCCCAAGGCGGTCCAGACGCGGCCACGCAGGTAAAGGGCCTCGGCATCCAGCCTGTCCTCCTGGAGCACGAGATCCAGGTTGCGCTTCGCCGCTTCGTATTTGCCCAACCCGAGATAAGCCGCGCCCCGGACCCGATAAGTCGTGTAGTCGTCCGGCTCGCTCCGTAGTGCCCGTTTGCAATCCGCCAAAGCCTTCCGGTATTGCATGGTGCTATTGTCCTTGAGAAAACGATCTTACTTGGCGTTCGCAGTCGGTTCGCCACTGCGCCACAGCCACCGCAGCGAGTCCGGCAGGATGGCCCCGCCATGCGTGCCGCCGTGCGTGCCTGTGCCGCCGACAAACTTGTAATCATACCCTCTGAACTTCAGCGCCGCCGCCATCTCCTGGTTCGCCAACCACCAGTTGCCGTACGGATTATCCAGGTCGTTGCTGCCGTCTTGGAGAAACACGCGTAATGGCCTGACGGAGGAAGAGCGGATCAGCGAAGGATAGACGTGGCCACCCCGGATGTTGGTGAAACTCCCCACATGGCTGAGCACCTTGCGGAAGGCGTCGGGCCGCTGCCAAGCCACTGTGAAGGCGCAGATGCCGCCCGAAGAAATGCCGCAGACCGCCCGCCGCTCGGGATCGTTGGTAAGCTTGTACTTCTTCCCGACCTCCGGCAGGATCTCCTCCAGCAGGAACCGGGCGTACTGATCGCTCAGGTTGTCATACTCGAAGCTGCGGTTGCTGGCCTGCCAGCGATTGCCGGGCGAATCGCTCCCCAGGTGGCCGGGGTCGATGAAGATGCCGATGGTCACCGGCATTTCGCCCTTGTGGATGAGATTGTCGAACACGACGGGCACACGGAACTCGCCCGTTTCACTGACGTAGGCGTGGCCGTCCTGGAAAACCATGACGCAGGCCGGTGTCTTCTCGTCGTACTGGGCAGGCACGTAGAAGTAATAGTCGCGCACGGTGCCAGGGTAGATCTTGCTGTGCCATACCGATCTGGTCACGCTGCCTTTGGGCACGCCCTCGTGACGCATCGAATCCGGCCCCAGCTTGTAATCTTCATTTCCGGTGTGGATGGCGTGCGATTCGCGAGTGTCCTTGGCCGCCTCGCCACCGGGCGTCACAATCGCCACTTCGCTGACCGGCATTGCCGCGATCTTCCTGGCGATCTCCTCCAAGCGCTCATGTTCCTGCTCACTGGGCCCGTGCCCCGTCCCAACTTTCGCATCTGGCTTGAACGAGGCCAGCAGGCCAAGCAAGGCGGGCGTGGGTTGTAACTCGACCGCCTCGCCAGTCAGGGTGTTCCTGACCCGCACGACGAGCTTCTCGGCCTGTACCCAGTTCAACGTCCGCTTGCCCGTCGTGGCTCCCGTCGCTGCCTGGATGCCGTCCAGGAAACACGCCTGCGGCGGCCGAGCCAGCGGACCCACGCATGTCACCTCGACATCGAAGTAGCCTTTGGCACCGACAGCATCACGACCGATCATGCCGATTCGGGCACCGGCTACGACTGAAGGCCCCAGGTGGCCGTGAAGCTGGGCGACGTGCACGAGCCACGCGGGATCGGATGGATGCTGGTCGTAATCCGGCGCGGGAAGGCGATCTTCTGCGAAGCAAACTGCAGCAACGGCCGCAAAGATAATGGCGAATTGGAAATCTCTGGCGAACATGGTCGGCTTCCTTTGGTTTTTCAGCAAATGCTGGACTTATCTGCGATCACGGTTTCACCTGCTCAACGATTGCCGCTGCGCGTTGGATTTGGTGATCATGGCCAGTCTCCGGTTTCGCGTCCGCGACAGATCGAACGCAAATCGCAGGATGCGTTCGATGCCTCGGCGGGTATGGATGGCCGACTGGATCGCCAATTCCGAAGGCGTGCCGGTTGCCAGCGTTCCGCCATCGTCCACGTATTCTCCTTCGGAGTTCTCCCGTACGACCACGACGTTGATCGGTAGGTCGCTGCGTAACGGGCCACGCACGCTTCGGAAGGTTTGGGCCGGGCGAATATTGGCGTAAAGATCGTACGCTTGGCGCAACTGAATCAGGGGCGCGAGCGCGACGCTATCGGGCAACCGCGCAGGCCAGCCGAGTGCTCCTAGAAAGATCGCGTCAAAAGCTTGAAGCGTGGTCAGGAAATCGTCCGGCACTACCCGCCCGTAACGGCCATAGTAGGCCGCACCCCAGTCGAAACGCGTGCAGTCGAGATGAAACCGGCCAACAACGCGCTCGGCAGCCTCGATCACCGCGAGCGCGGCGTCCAGGACTTCCGGGCCGATTCCGTCACCTGGGTATAGTGCAATTCTAAAGGTTTTCAAGTTCCTTGAATCTCACTGCTTCGTCGGGGTGTAGTCCGGACAAGTTACCGGCTCACTTTGTAAAGATTCCAGGTCAGGTGCGACTGCCCCTGGTGGTGAGCCTCGTGCCAAGCCAAGAGGGAGAAGACATCACGAACCGCGATCTTCCGCTCCCGCAGGGCTTCAGGAATTTCGTCGAGGCGGTCGTCGCCGATCCCACGGAGCGTCTCCAGCAAGTGCTCGCGGGCTCCCTTCAGCACGTCGCGGACCATGGCGGCGGAGGGCACGTCGTCGTCCGGCGTGCTGCCGCCGCGAAAGCGCTGCCAGAGTTCCTTCCAGCGGGCTTCCTTCTCAGGAGCCAGGCGTTCGGTGGCGAATATCTCTTCAGTAATGGCGATGTGCATCAACTGCCAGCCGACGTGCGCCCGGCCCGGTCCTGGTCGCCACGCCAACACGGCCTGGGGATCGGGTTCCTTCTCGATGCCGTCGAGCAGCCCCAGGGTGCGGGCACGGGCAAACTCAAGGCTTTTGATCAATAGTTCGGTGGTGCTCATGGATCGTTCCTGCTGCGGTTCCGGTACAAGACGATAGGCCAGGAAACTGTATATTATCCCGGTTCCTCCCGGACAATCAACCAGGCGGTGGCTGGTAACACGCCAACTTACGGCTGTGTGGCACAGATTCAGCCTGCCGCTGAACGTCGAAATAAAGGCGGGCAGGACGTGGGCGGACTGCAAATGAGGCGTACCACCGGCTCTGCCGGTGGTTGCTGATTGAGCCGCCGCCGGGTGTTTCGCCACACCAACGCGGCAAGGCCAGCGGCACCGATGCCGAGGAGTGTCGAGGTAGAGGGCTCGGGGACGGCGACGCCGGTCAAGCTGAAAGCGCTGTCCCCCTGGGCCCGGCTGCGGTTGGGCGAAACCGACCGAATGATTTCCGCGGACCAGCCGTCGCCACCCGTACCGCTCGACCAGTACCACTGGGGCGGACCGTTGACGGTCGGCTGAATCGAAAGCCAATAAGTCGTATTCGGACTGGCGGCAAACGCTGTCGGCAAGCCAACCCCATAATCGCATTCGTAATAACCATTACTGTCGCGCGTAACAAATTGTTCCCCTCCATTCCCGGAAATGTCGTAGGTCGCGAGAGCCTGACCGGGCAGACCGGCATTATTCGACCAGAAAATGATCTCGAACTGGGTGATTGGGTAGACCGGCGTCGCGGAATAACTCCCCTGCCATTGCACACCGGTGATCGACGCCCCTGTGGCCAAGGTGAAATCGTCAAACGCCGTGTACAGCGACCCGAACCAGTTGGGGGCATTTTGGGAGGCGTTCCCACCGACAGAAATGGCCGGCTGCTCGTATAGCAGTGAAGCCGCATCGGCGGTGTCGGCCGGGTTGCCCACCGGTACCGTCGTGATGCTCGTCTGCCCGCTGGGCATGTTGAATACGTCGGCATGAGAAATGCGGACGCTAAGAGCGAGGGCGACAATCAGCGCGGCGGTACGCAGGCACATAATGCTACTCCCGGATGCGAGGAACAAAGTTTACCTTGGCTGGCTCGATTATTGCATGCTTTTGCAAATCGCGATACAGACAACCTGTGGAAGGTCTGTGGAAGGTTTGTGGATGATCTGTGGAAGCTTGGATAGAATTGGCCAAAAATACCCCCATGTAGACTGGCCTGGTTCGATTGGCACGTGGCATAGCTGTCACCCACGGCTTCCGTCGCCGCCGCAGCACACTCTGCCGCACCCGGCCTGCCAAATCCAGGGCCCCAGCAATTGGTGAGGCGAGGTGCCGGAATTGCCAGAAGGGGACAGAGCGGAGCGGCCCTGTGGCGTCCCATAGGTGGGGCGATACGTGGCCTTTGCCTATCCGCCAGCCCCAAGAGTGAACCGGCTGAAGGAACCGTTGGTGAATCGCCAGACGATCATTCTCTCATTGGTCCCTTCAAACAAGTCGTTAAACCAGTCGATTTCCTCGTCCCAGCGCCCCGCAATGTTCGACTGCCGCACAAGCCGATCAAAATATCGCCCGCGGAATTGAGTGCGCTGGGCAATAAGGCCTTCAGCGACTTGATGAAAGGCCAAGACTGCATGTTGCGCACTTGGGAGATCAAGGGACGTCTGTCCGGTTTCCAAAGAGACATCCTCGTGGGATCAACTCAACGGTAGGTCGCTCCGGCGGAACGACGGCGACAACGACGGAGGTGATATGACCGACCCAGAACCCCACCCCACCCCATTGCCGCCCTGTCCGCCGTTCCAATTCACCTTGCGGACCCTGCTGCTCTTGTTCGTGGTGCTGGGGTCGTCGCTGGCGGTGTTCGTGGTGCTGGGGTCGTCGCTGGCGGTGTTCGGGGCATGGGGCCTCGCGGTGTTCGGGCTGGTGGTGGGGTTGGCCGTGTACTTGCGTCAAATCAAGTCCTTGTCGTTGCTCTCATACCACGTCTTGCTCGTTGTCGTTCTATCCCGAGTCATTCGACAAACGAAGTCCCCTAGCAACGGTTATCCGGGATCGGCGGCGACGAAGAAGATAACTTGAACGGGCCCAACATCGCCGCCCTGGCCGTATGGCTGCTATCGGTCGGCACGCTGCTGACGCACGCGCTGCGGAGCAGGAAAGCACGCACGCACGCTTCGTCGCCAGGTTGAACCTGCCAGCCAGCGGCGGATTTGATCGGCGATCTCGGTGACCGTCGCGTCGGGGAGCTTGGTCGCTTACCCTCCGTTGGCGGGTGGGGTTCGCCCAACAGGGCGAGATTCGCGATCCGCCAGGAATATTCCGGTGCGATGCATCCGATGTCAGTTCTGGGATGTCCACTGGATGCGAGGGCCTTTCGACATGCTTTACACGACCGGGTCGGGGCAAGACGACGTGCTCGACCTCTCTACCGAGGAGCGAGAAGAACAGTTCAGACGGTGTTCGCGCCGCTGGTGGTCCGCCGGGAAGTGGTATCAGTACCGCCTTTCCACGCTTCTGTTCATTACGGCCCTGCTTGCCACGATCATGGGCGGCGTGATAGCCAAGGCGCGTGCAAAGTGCCCCCGGCTGACTATTGGGTTGATCAGATGCTCGGTCTTTTCGTGGTGAACAACGCCCGTTCGCAGAGCCGCTTCGCGGTCGCCTTGGGCGTGGTACAGGCTGCCGTGAAGTAGTAGAATTGTTTCAAGAGATCGACGCCCGGCTAGGAGAGTTGACCGCATCAGCAATCACATGCATTGGCCCGCCCCCGGTCATGCCGCGTCATAAATGGTGGACTCCCGAGCCCGAATTCAGGCGAGACGAGATGACACTTCGCGAAGTCCGAATAGAAGAGGACCTCACGTTTGAATTCTTCTTTCATACGCCGACGACTGACCGCACTTACCTTGCACCGCGTGTCACATTTTCTGAATGGAAGGTCGCCGGTTCCGACTGCGTGTGCTGACCAAACAATATCAAGTTAGAGCAGATCCCAAATCGCGTTTCATCCCTGGCGGCGGCCTCTTTCGACCGCCTCGAATCGCCCTCCTGAGCGCCCCATCGCGTTTTTGGCGGCCTTCTCGTTGCAGGACCCCGGGGCCATGGAACATCGGCAGGCCCTCAGGCGAGCGTCCAAGAAGCCCGTAGCCGGCATGGAAAATTCTCGGACCGGCCCTTGCGCTGCGACCACAGAAATCGAAGGATATAAGCTGCCTCGTGTGACCCGGGCACAACTTCTGACTTCTTACCTTCTACTTGACGTTGACCTTAGGCAGCCCTTTCCGCCATCTCGGTCTATTCCTTGTTCAGCCGCATCTTGCGGCAATCACCCTATCGCCACGCTCGCGCTCAACGGCGTGGCGGAGCCCTCGGAGGAATCCCATGCAACAATTCAGTTGGCTAATCAATTTCGCCGCTTCGCGGCTAACAGCCAGATGGTCACGCCTTTGGCTTATGCTGCTTGATCCATGATTTGCCCGCCGTCGACTTGGCGAACTCGGCGTACTCCGCGTCGCCCTCCACGTTGGGCGCCATCGCGGGGCACTGCTTCTTGAAGGCGTTCAATAGCTGGCTCGTTTCGTTGTACTTTTTCTGGCTGAGCGAAATGCTGAGCAGGAGTTTGTAGCCTTGGTGGAGCGTCGGATCGGCGGCGACGGCTTTTTTCGCCAAACGCTTGGCGGTGTTGACGTCATTCTTGCCCAGGCTGGCTTCGGCGCAAATCACGTCAAGATAAGGGTCCTCCTTGCCGATCGCGGCGGAGATCGCGGAATTGAGAGCCTTGATGCGAGAGACTTCGCCATCGTACTTCTTGGCATCCTGGTAGTAGGCGATCGCCAGGGCGTTGAAATTGATCGCGTCGGGGAACGTCTTGTGGTAATCGCGCAGGGCCTTGTCGTAAGCGTCGCCTTTGACGCGCCGTGCGGCCAGAAGGCGGTAGACCATTACGGCCTGGTCCTGCTGCCACTCCGCACTCAGCTTGCCGTAATACGCCAGCGCGTCTTGATCGCGGCCGGCACTGTGCATCTCGCGCATTTTTTCCACGACGCCGGCAAGCGTTTTGGGATCTTCCGTCTCCGGACTGCTCGGGCCGGGCGGCGATTGGTCGTCATCCTCCATACGATCCTTGTTCTTGCGAACTTCTTCGATGAGCATGTACGAGTCCAATTGCGACTCCATCATGCCCATCTCGAGTTCCATGTAATCGGCGATCCGCACGCTGCCGTCGGCGTCCTGCACCAGAACGCAGTCGACATGGCGAAAGCCGCCGCCCTGCGATATGTAGCGGAACATCGCGCAGTGGTCGTCGCCGCGGACGTGGAGGCGCAACAGCGAATACGACGCGCCGTGCTCCAACTCGTCGCGGCCGACCTTGAAGACGGAAGCAAAGTACTTGCTTTCCATCGCGCGGAAACTCGCCTCGATGCCCAGCCGCAGCCGATGCGGCACATCGACGCCGGCCGATGCGCGGCGATAGAACGATGCCGTGTCGAGGCACTTGCCGATCGCCGCTTCGTCGCCCGCCTCGATCAACTTGAGAAATGCGGCGACGAACTCCTTGGCTTCGGCCCCGGCGGCGGGCGGCGCGGCGGGACCGTCCGACGCCGACTCGCCCGCGAGGTCCTTGTCGAAGACCCTGACTTCCTTTCGAATGTCCTTGACGAGCTTGTCGTCGGGTTCCACCTTGGCCGCGTTGGCAATCAGCTTCTTGGCCTGCGCGAAGTTGCCCATTTCCAGTTGGAAAGCGGCGCGCTGGGCGTCGAGATACGGGTCGCCGCCAAGGGTTTGGTCGAAAAGATCGACGGCGGCGAACGCTTCCGCCCAATGATCGCCTGTGGCGAGATAGCCCGGCATCACGCCGTCGAGGCCGTGATCGCCGGGATACTTGTTGCGGAACAGGTCCACGAGGCCGTCGCACAAGTACTTCTTCTTGTGCGTGGCGCCGATGCGGAGGGGGAGGATGTGGCGGCTCTCGCGGAGGATTTTCGGCAGCTTGTCATAACAGAGGATCACGTCCTTGTACTTCTCGTCCTCATAGTTCCGCTCCAGTTCGTCGATCTCTTTTTCGTGCTCCGCGTGCAGCCGCTGCTCCTCGGTCAAGGTCTTCGCGAATTCCGCGTTCTCCCTCGCAACTTGGCTGATGATCCCGCGGCGCAAGTGATCGGATTCGTATTCGTCGTCGCCGTAATGATAGACGTCGATGATCTTCGCTTCTCCGTCGGCATCCAGTCCGGCGATAAATTCGCTATAGCCCATGCGGTTCTTCGTATCGAAATGCCGATAGAGGGCGGTCGGCCGACCGACGATCTTCCGCGTCCGCACGAGATGGTATTTCTCTCCCTTCGAGACGTGCTCGGCCAATTGGCCGGCAAAACCCTGGGGACCTTCAAACCCCTTCATGATGCCGAGGGCGAAAGAGCGTTTGATCTCATCGGAAATCTCGACGCCGTTCAGAGCCTTGTCGACGATAACCTGGTAATACACCGTAGCGCGGATGCCAGCGGCGCTTCCCGACAAAATCGCTTTGTCGAACTCGGCAAATAGCGCTTTGGCGTCGGCGTCGCTTACCTGTTTCGATGCGGCCGGTTTTTCGGACGGCGCGGCGGAACCGGCAGATCGGCCGTCGGTCTTCTTGTCAGGGTGGCCGCCGGAATCCATGCCGGCCGCGAACAAGTCGGCCAGACTGCCCATCTCGCCCGCGCCGCCGTGTGTTACAGTTTCCTTGGCCGCGCTGGTTTTCGGTTCAACGCTGGCGGGCTTCGGCGACTGTTGCACTACGGCCGGCGGCGTCGAAGGGGGCTCCGCTTCGGGCGGTTGGCTGTCGCCGCAGCCGCTAAGAACCAGCGCGATGCCGCACATCGCGCCCGCCATGCTCGGAAATGGCCGAAAGTAACTCGCAAATTGCATAATTCCCCTCGATCGTCGGTTGATTCGCCGGAAGATGCAAGCCGAGCACCTATTATACATCGCGAGTGGTGCAAGTAAACAGTGGCTTCTTTCTGCCGGAAGGGACGTTGCGAGAGCAAAGATCCGCTGCCCTGCGGCCCGCCCACCACCTGATAGGAAACCTGATAGGAAATTCGATTTCCGTCAGGCCTGAGTATAATTCTGGGAAAAGTGTGGAACAAGCGAGGCTTGGGGGACTGGGCAGCGCCAACGGCTGTCGAACTGGCTGAGAGCATCAGGAATACGGTGCTCTAATCCTTGTGGCGGCATGTAGCCCACCCATGCGAGCGTAGTTCTGTATGTTTCCATGCCAACCTTCCACAGACCTTCCACAGATCATCCACAGACCTTCCACAGGTTGTCCGTAGACAGGTTTGTAGAAACGTTGTAGAACGAGGATGTAGGATTTCATACAAGGCTTTGGTGTTGGCTGGATTTGGTTTTCCTTGAGTTTCTCCGTGGTGGGTGCCATCGGCCTCGTCGGCTACGGTTTGCGGCGGCGACGGGCAGCAGGAGGATCGGTTCAGCCAGAACCGCATCCAGTTCAAAAGAGACTTTCGATGAAAACGATACTTGCAGTTATTGGTGCGGTGGTCTTGGTCTTTGCCGAACCATGTTCGGCGGGGACGATCAATTTCGACACTGACG
>Ga0181520_10008508_pt1 | contig 14531 bp, 16 predicted proteins | sample PEATcosm2014_Bin_29_FD_132451 | JGI IMG/M metagenome (GOLD analysis project Ga0181520, IMG submission 132451) | Peatland microbial communities from MTU Mesocosm Facility, Houghton, MI, USA - PEATcosm2014_Bin02_30_metaG | ecosystem: Environmental > Terrestrial > Soil > Wetlands > Peat | place... | reverse complement strand
TTGGCTGCGTCTAACCATATTACTTTTCCAGAGTAATCATATTAATAAAAATGATGAGGTTGAAAATTGGACATTACTGCACTAAATGAAAAAATTAAACAGGAGAGCGCATTCATTGATATATTAATGAATGAAATCAGTAAAGTTATAGTTGGCCAAAAAGCTATGGTAGAACGGCTTATTATCGGGCTGCTTAGCAATGGGCATGTACTGCTTGAGGGTGTTCCGGGTTTGGCTAAAACTCTGGCTATTAAAACTCTAGCCTCAGCAATGAAAGCGAAATTTCAAAGGATTCAGTTTACACCTGATTTGCTCCCGGCAGATTTAATCGGGACCCAAATATATAATCAACGGGATGGTAATTTTTATATCCGAAAAGGCCCTATCTTTGCCAATTTTATTCTGGCTGATGAAATTAACCGAGCTCCCGCAAAAGTTCAAAGTGCACTTCTTGAAGCAATGCAGGAACGACAAGTAACAATTGGCGAGGAAACCTTTAAACTCGAGGACCCTTTTCTTGTTCTCGCTACACAAAACCCGATTGAACAGGAAGGTACTTATCCGTTACCCGAAGCCCAGGTAGATAGGTTCATGCTGAAAGTCAAAATTATTTATCCCTCAAAAGATGAAGAATTAAAAATTATGCGCCAGAATGTAGGTGAACCTGAAAATTTGGTACAACAGGTAATTACTCCAAAAGATATCCTTAATGCAAGAAACCTTGTACAGGAAGTTTATATTGATGAAAAAATAGAAAAGTATATTCTTGATATCGTTTTCGCCACACGATCACCCAAAGATTACGGCTTGGATAAGCTAGTTGATCTTATAAGTTACGGTGGTTCACCAAGAGCATCGATAAATCTTGCAATTAGAGCAAAAGCCATGGCATTTATAAGGCGCCGCGGTTACGTTATTCCTGAGGATGTTCGGGCAATATGCCTGGATGTACTCCGCCATAGAATTGCCGTTAGTTATGAAGCGGAAGCTGAAGAAATAACAACCGAGATCGTAATCCAGGAAATATTAAATAAAATTGAAGCGCCGTAAGAACATAATTTATTAGCTTTGATATAATATTGTAGACAGATAACAACATAATGAAATTTTAAAGATGTTAACTAAAGAGATTCTAAAACAAGTTAGACAAATTGAAATAAAGACTAAGGGACTAGTCAACCAGGTCTTTTCAGGAGAATATCATTCGGTATTTAAAGGGAGAGGAATGGAATTTTCCGAAGTTAGGGAGTATCAATTCGGCGATGATATTAGAAGTATTGACTGGAATGTTACAGCACGTTTAGGACATCCTTTTATTAAAATATTTGAAGAAGAAAGAGAGCTCACTGTAATATTAATGGTTGACTTGAGCGGTTCACTTATTTTTGGTTCGATTGATAAAACTAAACAACAGATAGCAGCCGAACTAAGTGCAATACTTGCTTTCTCTGCTTTAAAGAACAGCGATAAAGTAGGACTTATACTTTTTACAGATAAAATTGAAAAATTTGTTCCGCCCCGAAAAGGGCGAAAGCACGTTCTTAGGATTATACGGGAAGTCCTTTCATTTGCTCCGGAAGGAAAATCAACAAATATAAAAGCAGCTCTCGAATATATGAATAATGCTGTTAAAAAGAAAAGCATTGCATTTCTAATATCCGATTTTATTGATAGCGGCTTTGATAAGATATTAAGAATAGTAAGTAGGAAACATGATTTAGTTGGAATAGTTTTGAATGATAAAAGAGAAGATGAAATACCGAAGATGGGTCTGGTAAAATTTATGGATGCAGAAAGCGGAGTTGAAAGATGGATTGATACTGATAATAAACAGATGCGGTTTTTATTTAAACAAATGCGAGAAAGGAATATTGCTAAAAGGAAAGCTTTATTTATATCAAGCCGTCTGGATAGCATTGAAGTTGACACGGGGCAGAACTACATCAAACCGCTTGTCCAATTTTTTAGAATGCGTGAAAAACGATGGTGAAATATTTTAAGCTTATATTAGGTTTAATATTTATATTAACTCTGAATGCTTTTGCACAAAACATTTCTGTAAAAGCATCAACCGATAAGACGGATTATCTTGTTGGCGATTATATATATTATACAATTCAGGTCGATCATAATAAAGAGCTTAAGGTTTATCCGCCTGATATAAAAGACAGTCTCAACAGTTTAGCTGTAATTAAAAAAGAAACACCGGTTGATCAGGCTAAGAATAATTCTATTACCACTACCTTTAAATATATCCTTTCGGGTTATGATTCTGCACAGGTAACGCTGCCTCCTGTTCAGGTACTTTTCAGTGCTCCGGGTGATACAGCTATGAGTTTTGCATTGGCAAATACAGTAACAATTTTAATTAAGACTATAAAGATTGATAAGCAGTCGGATATAAAAGATGTAAAAGCGCCCATTAAAATTCCCCTTGATTGGCGGTGGATTGCACTATGGGTGCTGATCGGAATAATTATAATAAATCTCATTTATTATTTTTATCGAAGATATCAAAAGAAAAAAATGGCTGCTCAGCCCGTAAAAAAGGCAATTGTTCTTCCATCATATACAATTGCGCTTAACGCACTACATGATCTGCAAGAACAAAAACTTTGGCAGAAAGGGCAGATAAAAGAATATCACTCGATTATTACTGAAATAATACGTAAATATTTTGAAGAAAGATTCAATATGCCTGCCCTCGAACTTCCTACATCTGAAGCAGTTGATCTGTTAAGAAAACGGGAAGGAACAGAGCAAATATTAGATACAACATATAATTTCCTCTCAAATGCGGATCTTGTAAAATTTGCAAAGTTTGTTCCCCTTGGTTCGGTAAATGAAGAAATGATGAAACAAGCTTTAGATATTGTAAATAAAACCACAACCGGATTCACAGATGCTAAAAAAGAAGAGGCCGGTAATGTTCAGTGACGTAACTTTTGTTTATCCTTGGATGTTTTATTTCCTGGTTATAATTCCTCTTATGCTTTTTTGGTATTGGAAAATGGGCAGGAGAAAAGAAACCTCAATAACATATTCTTCACTAAGGATTTTTGATGGAATTCCGGTTAACTGGAAAGAAAGACTAAGGTACACTCCTATTATACTTAGGTGTTTAGCAATTGCTCTTCTGATTGTAGCTCTTGCAAGGCCCCAAAGTTATTCTTCCGGTCAAAATGTTAGTACCGAAGGCATAGATATAGTTATGGCGCTTGACATTTCAGGAAGTATGTACTCGGAAGATTTGAAACCCAACCGTGTAGGAGCTGCTATAAATGTTGTTGAAAAATTTATCGAAGCCAGGCCAAATGACAGGATCGGTCTGGTTGTTTTTTCCCGTGAAGCATTTACACAATGCCCGATTACTATTGATCATAGTGTATTGATAAATTTGTTAAGAAAAATTTATCCCGGGATGGTACCTGACGGTACTGCTATCGGAAACGGCATTGCCGATGCAGTTGGAAGACTTAAAGACAGCAAAGCAAAAAGCAGGGTAATTATACTTTTAACGGATGGAGACAATAATGCGGGCGAAATTGATCCGTTAACCGCTGCTGATATTGCCAAAACATATGGTATAAGAGTTTATACTATTGGGGTTGGAACGGAGGGTGAGGCACCTTACCCGGTTAAAACACCATTTGGTGTTCGGTACCAGATGCTTCCATCCGACATAGATGTAGGCTTACTAAAGAATATTGCAGATATAACCGGCGGAATGTTTTTTCGGGCAACCGACAATGCTGCTCTAAGCAACATTTATAATAAAATTGACAAACTTGAAAAAACTAAAATTGAGGTTACATCTTACCGGAATGCTGCAGAACTATTTTCTGATTGGCTTAAAGCAGGATTTATTTTGATTTTGGTTGAATTATTATTATCTAAAACTGTTTTTAGGAAAATTCCTTAAAATGATTTTCTTTTTAAAAGTAATAAATTAAATTTTTATTAAAGATTATGTTTCGATTTGCACATATTGAATATTTGTATTGTCTTTACTTAATTCCGGCTTTCATATTAGCATTCTGGTATTTGCTGAGAAATAAAAGCAGGTTATTGGAAAAATTTGCGGTAAAAAAGCTGCATACAATACTTTTCCCGGCATATAGTAGAAGTAAAAGTATTGTACGTTTTGGTATTATCATATCTGCTATTATATTCTTATTAGTCGCAGCGGCAGATCCACAGGTTGGAACAAAGGTTGAAAATGTAAAGCAGACCGGAATAGATATATATATTATCCTTGATGTTTCATTAAGTATGCAGGCCCAGGATATAAAGCCAAGCCGGCTTGAAAAAGCCAAACTTGAAATATCCAATCTTATTGCTAAACTAGGCGGTGATAGAATTGGCTTAATTGTTTTTGCAGGTGAACCTTTTGTGCAATTTCCATTAACTACGGACTATTCTGCGGCCAACTTATTTCTTACAGCTGCGGGAATAAATACAATTCCGGATCAGGGCACTGCAATTGCTGCGGCAATAAACCTTGCAAATAAATCATTCAGTTATTCTTCCAAAACTGAGAAAGTAATGGTTATTTTTACTGATGGAGAAGATCATGAAGGTAATTTGTCTGATGCTATCGACGAGGCTAAGAAAAATAATATTAAAATATACACTATCGGGCTTGGTTCTCCGGATGGCGTGCCCATACCCATTTACAATGAACAGGGACAACCGGCAGGATTTAAGAAAGATCAGGATGGTAATGTGGTTTTAACAAAACTCGATGAAAGTGCGTTAAAAGATATTGCCTCCGGAACCGGCGGCCAGTATATGAGAGGATCAAATGATAGGGATGAACTTGATATGATATACAAAGATTTGTCAGGGATCAAAAAAACCGAATTTGGTGAAAAAATAGTCACTGATTACGAGGATAGATTTTATTATTTTTTGATTCCGGCTATAATATTACTTATTATTGAGTTTTTTATGACTGAACGAAAATCTCCTTTTGTAATAATGTTAAATAAAAAATTCGGGATTGAACAATAGTAAAATGAAAAAGATATTTTTTTTAACAAATTTGTTGACATTTTTTTTGTTTTTATTTGGCAGTTCGTTGTTTCCGCAGGCAGCACGATCTAATGTAAATAACGGAGTAGATCTTTATAATAAAGGAAAGTATATAGATTCCGAAGTTGAATTCAAAAAGGGATTGCAAAAAACACCCGGTAATTTCAATTCTAGTTTTGACCTTGGTGATTCATATTATAAAGAAGGTAAATATGATGAAGCTATTAAATCTTACTCTTCGGCTTTATCAAAAGCTAATTCAAATGAATTGAAAGCGAAAACATATCATAATATCGGAAATGCTTTACTAAAGGGTGAAAAATATAAAGAAAGTGTAGGTGCTTATGCTAATGCATTGAAACTTAATCCGAATGATGATCAAACTAAATATAATTTGTCCTATGCTTTATCAATGATGAAAAATCAAAATCAAAAGAATAAAAACGATAAAAATAAAAATGACAAGGATAAAGACAAGAATAAGAAAAACCAGGACAATAAAGATCAGAATAAGGACCAAAACAAAGACCAAAATAAAGATCAGAATAAGAATAATAAGGATCAGCAAAATAATCAACAGAATCAGAATGATCAAAAGAATCAGCAAAATCAGCAGCAGCCAAATAAAATTTCCAAAGACCAGGCTCAGGCAATTTTTAATGCCTTAAACAATGATGAAAAGGATTTACAAAAACAGCTTAGGAAAATGAAAGGTAATCCTGTTAAAACAAGTAAGGATTGGTAACTGCGGTTGAAAGTTTGAATAGATAGATGAATGAAAGGTTGTCCCCGAATGAGTGAATTAGTCTTTAGATTGTTATTACTGAAAATACATTTTTAATAAAGGTTTCATTTAGAATTATGTTTAGAAGAAACGTAGTTAGTTTAATTTTATTTCTAATTTATACTGCAGTATTATACCCGCAAACCTTTACGGCTACTGTGCAAAACACTACTGTGGGCCTAACCGATCAGTTCGAGGTAACTTTTAGTTTTTCGGGTCAGGATATTAATGGTGTAAAAAGCTTTACCCCACCTAATTTCAAAGGATTCATGGTACTTTCAGGACCAAACCAGTCAACCAGTATGCAGATTATTAACGGAGCGGTGTCTGGATCAAGATCCTATTCTTATTATCTGCAGGCACAAAATGTCGGGAAATTTACAATTGGAAGTGCAATAATTAATTATAACTCTAAAACTTATTCTACTCAACCATTAACTATTACGGTAGAAAAGGGCTCACCTAAATCTTCACCGCAACAGCAAAGCAGTCCGGAAATATCTCAGAAAGAAATTGCCGATAACTTGTTTATACTTGCAACCGCGGATAAAGAAAAAATCGATCTGGGCGACCAGGTAACAGTTACTTATAAATTATATACAAGACTTAATATAGCATCCCAAATGCAGGTTGCCAAGCTTCCTACTTATGAGGGGCTCTGGGCAGAGGAAATAAGTATTCCGAACAACATTACCTTTTCAACAGAAATGTATAAAGGAAAACAGTATAGGGTTGGAGTGCTAAAAAAAGTTGCACTTTTTCCTTCGCGCGCCGGGGAACTATCAGTTACACCTCTAGAACTTGCTGTACCAGTTCAAATACAACAAAAAAAGAAGTCCAATGGAAGTTTATTTGATGACTTTTTCAATGACCCTTTTTTTAATAGTGTCCAAAATGTCAATTATAATGCAAAATCAAATACAATTAAATTACATGTAAATTCACTTCCGACACAGAATATTCCCAAATCATTTAATGGTGCGGTTGGCGATTTCACACTTACCTCTCAGCTTAATTCTTCAAACGCAAAAACTAATGAACCTGTTACATTAAAAATAAATATTTCCGGAAGCGGTAACATACAATTACTAAATATGCCGGAAATAAATCTCCCTTCTGGGTTTGATAAATATGATCCCAAAACTTCGGACCAAATTAATAGAACTGGTAGAATAAATGGTACAAAAACATTTGAATACTTAATTGTTCCCAGGGATGCTGGTAAAAAAGAAATACCTCCTATTCAGTTTTCTTATTATAATCCGGAAAGAAAATCGTACGTTACATTATCTACACCCTCTTATTTTATTGATGTTCAGCAGGGTTCCAATAATGGAAACAGTAATGTTGCGGGGTATTCAAAAGAAGAGATAAAGATGCTTAGTCAGGACATTATGTATATAAAGACTTCAACCGGAGATTTAGCAAGGCAGGGCGATTCAATTCTATTTGGTTTCGGGTTTTGGACTGCGGCTTTACTTCCTTTAGTGTTATTAAGCGGGTTGATAACATGGAAAAGAAGATCCGATAAACTTGCAGGTAATTTGCAATTATTGCGCTTCCAGCGTGCTCAAAAAATTGCAAGAGCAAGATTTAAATCTGCTAAGACTCTTTTGGAATCCAATGATCATACCGGATTTTATGCAGAAATATCTCAGGCTCTGTTTGGCTATCTTGAAGATAAGCTTCATATACCTAAAGCAGAAATTTCATTTGACAGGGCGGTTGAGGAACTTCAGAGAAAAAATATCCATGGCGAATTAATCGATAACCTGAAAGTTTGTATAGAAAAATGCGAGTACGCAAGATTTGCTCCGGGTAGCGGTGGTGCCTCAGCTATGAATGAAATGTACAATGATCTCACAAAAGTAATAATTGAACTTGAAAAGTCTTTATCGGTGAAAAAAAATGTTTAAGATTATTCTTCCTAATAAAATAGGCTATTTATTTGCGATTATTTTAACTTTTATAATTATTTTATCTAAGATATCTTATGCATCAGAAGCAGAAAATTTAGTAAAAATGGGCAATGAGTTTTATCAGGAGAAGCAATATAATAAAGCAATCGATGTATATCTGCAGGTTATCCATCTCGGTTATGAAGGGACTTCACTTTATTACAACCTTGGTAATGCTTATTACCGTAGCGGTAAACTGGGACTTTCAATATTGTATTATGAGAAAGCGCTTAAACTTTCACCGGGAGATGATGATGTTATACATAATATTGCAATTGCAAATACCAAAACTCTAGATAAAATAGACACCCTTCCTAAATTTTTTATATTTCAATGGTGGGAAGGATTCTTAGCATTGTTTTCATTAACCGGTTGGATGCATACAACTTATTCCTTTTATTTGTTTTTGCTTGGGGCGATCTGTTTGTACTTTTTTACTAAGAAACCTTCGTTTCAAAGATATTCTTTCTTTTCGGGTTTAATTTTATTATTACTTCTTATTTTAGCCGCAATTCCATTGATTATTAACTTAAATAGGGAATTAAATGTTAAAAGCGGAATTATTGTTGAACCTTCTGCAACCGTAAAACTTGCACCGGATCAAACAAGCAGTGATGCTTTTATTGTGCATGAAGGATTAAAAGTGAGGGAATTAGACCAGGTTGAAAATTGGATAAAAATAAGGCTACAGGATGGAAAAGAAGGTTGGATTCCTCAAAGTGAAATTGGAACAATATAAGATTAGTATCAATATTATAATGATTGCTTTAGTTCTCACCGGTTCAAATTAATTAGAAAAAAAATAGCCGTAGGTTTGGTTGGCTTTGCTTTTAGGTTTATTTTTAAACTATGAATGCAAAAAAATATAATAAAATCAAGCTGATTGTGGCTATATCTAAGGGAATTGCAAGTTTTATCCTTATCTTACTGTTTATAGCTTCAGGCTGTAGCCTTATTCTTCAAAATTACCTTAAAGAATTTTTTTCCAACAGTTATCTCTTATTTATTTTGTTTATAATAGTTACGGGGACAGCAGCCGGAGTTATATTTTTTCCTATTAATTATTACACTGAATACTATATTGAACATAAATATAATGTATCCAACCAAACTTTTTTTAACTGGATATGGGAAAATACTAAGACCCTATTAGTTTCAGGCGTTATTGGAATCCCGGTTTTGCTTTTATTTTTTTATTCATTGAATAAATTTAATTTGTTATGGTGGTTACCTTTTGCCATAATATTATTTATTATATCGGTAATACTGGCAAGAGTTGTTCCCGTGTTCATACTTCCGCTTTTTTACAAAATTATTCCGGTTGAAAGCGAAGATTTAAAGAATCGCATTCAGGCTTTAGCAAAAGATGCAGGTATAAAAGTTGAAAATGTTTATAAATTTAATTTGAGCAAGAATACTAAAAAAGCTAATGCAGCTTTTACCGGTATAGGAAAATCAAAACGGATATTACTAGGAGATACTCTTTTGGAAGGTTATTCAGCCGATGAAATTGAAACTGTTATTGCCCATGAGCTTGGTCATTATAAGAGGAAACATATAATAAAAAACATTATTATTGGCACTGCCTCAAGTTTTTTAACTTTATTCTTAATTGCTTACTTATATAATTTATCGTTACCATGGTTTGGGTTTACTTCTATTGTCCAAATTGCTGCAATCCCGCTCATTTCACTTTGGGCAATGATTATTGGTTTAATCCTGAACCCGCTTTCAAATTTGCTTTCAAGAAAATTTGAATATGAAGCTGATGAATATGCTGTAAAATCAACAAATAAAATAGAAGCATTTATTTCTACACTTGAAAAACTGACGGATCAGAATTTAGGTGATAGGGAGCCCCATCCATTGGTAGAATGGTTCTTCTATAGTCACCCTTCAATTAAAAATAGAGTTGCTGCATTAAAGAGTTTATCGCTGCATCCAATAAATGAAAGCAATAATAGTAAAGATAATCTTAACCTGCAGGATAGCTAAGTGTTGTCATATATAAAATTTTTCTTAATTATCATTCATACTGTTATTCATTCAGTGCTTGCTCTTCTTTTTGCGTTGATTGATAGAAGCTATCATCTGTATTTTAAATTATCTAAAACCTTTTCATGGGGAGTTTTATTTTTGAGCGGAGTCAGGCTGCATATTACCGGTTTGGAAAATCTTAATAAGGATATGCCGTATATTTTTGTTTCAAACCATAGCAGTCAGTTTGATATCCCAACTCTTCAGTTTACTCTTCCCCAGGAAACATGTATTGTATATAAAAAGGAACTTGGAAAAATTCCATTATTCGGCTGGCAGATGAAATTAGGGCCCTATATTATGATCGATCGCGATAATAGGGAAAGTGCTGCCAGGAGTATAGAGATTGCAAAAAAAATCATGTCTGAAAAAGGCAGGTCAATTTTATTGTTTGCTGAGGGAACCAGAAGCAAGACAGGCGAAGTTCAACCATTTAAACGCGGAGCTTTTTATTTAGCCTCTAAAGTCGGTTTCCCCATAGTACCAGTGTCAATAAGCGGAGCAGAAAACATTCTACCAAAAGGAAGATTTAATATTAAAGGCGGTGTTATAAACGTTCATTTTGAAAAGCCTATTACAACAGGTAATATCCAAACCAAAAAAGATGAACTTGAGCTTATGGAAAAAGTAAGAAATATCATTATTGAACATAGAGGTATTGAAAATGACTCATTTTCATGAACTGAAATTATTAAAATATTTTTCGATAAAAATTTAATAAAAAAATATTTTGAAAGGGAATTAACTGATGGCCGTTACAAGAAAAGATGTTGAACATATAGCAGAACTGGCACGACTAAAATTTGTAGATGCGGAGCTGGATAGCTTTACAGATAAGTTAAATGAAATTCTTAATTATATGGAAAAGCTTAATGAGCTCGATACGGATAATATTGAACCTCTTTCTCACCCTGTCGAAGGAAATAACGTATTTCGCGAAGATGGAATAAAACCCTCAATCACTACTGAAGAGGCTTTAAAAAATGCTCCTGAAAAAGACGAACAATATTTCAGGGTGCCTAAAATTATAGGCGGAGACTAATTAACTAATTTTATGATTATTGGTATAATTCCAGCTCGATTTGCTTCTACACGATTACTTGGAAAACCTCTTGCTAATATATGCGGTAAGCCGATGATACAGCATACATATGAGAGCGCTAAACGGTCTAAGCTATTAAATGAAGTAATTATAGCAGTTGATGATGAAAAAGTTGCCCAGATAATAAACAGTTTTGGTGCTAAAGTTATTATGACTTCCAAAGATATTTCCACTGGTTCAGACCGTATTGCAAGTGTTGCTAAGAATTTACCGGATGCTAAAATAATAGTAAACATTCAGGGAGATGAACCTTTTATTAAGGGTGAAATGATAGATCAAGCTATTGAACCGCTTTTATTTGACAAATCTGTTAATGTTTCAACACTGGCAAAGAGAATTGATAATACACAGGATTTGAAATCGCCTTCAGTTGTTAAAGTAGTTTTCGATTATAATAACTTCGCTATGTATTTTTCACGCTCACCTATTCCGTATGTACGCGATGCACGTACCAACTTAGACAGGATTCAAAGGGCTGAGATATATAAACATATTGGTTTGTATGTATACAGGCGGGAATCCTTATTGAAATTTACGGAGCTTCAGCCGACGGATTTGGAACAAGCTGAAAAACTGGAACAGTTGCGTATGCTGGAGAACGGCTTTAAAGTAAAGGTAGTTGTAACCGAGTTTGAAAGTTTGTCAATAGATACTCAGGAAGATCTTGAACGAGCCAGAGTTTATTATACACATTATCTAAATATGAAAGACAATGAAATCTGATGATTATCCCAAAGAAGTTAAAACTTGCTAATCTTTTCACTCCTTTACATTCAATTAATTTTGACGGGAAAAATTTTCTTATTAAAAGAGATGATCTAACCGGATCAGAATTATCTGGTAATAAGGTTAGAAAATTAGAATACCTGATTTACCAGGCAAAGAAAGAGAAAGCCGATATAATTTTTACTAATGGCGGAGACCAGTCGAATCATGCAAGAGCTACCGTGATAGCAGCCGGCAGCGCAGGGATTAAATCAAAAATATTTTTGTGGGGGAAGGAAAATAAAACGGCCGACGGTAATCTTTTTCTGGATAAATTTTATGGCGCTGAAATTTCCTTCTTGAATAAAAAAGAGTTTTCTAAGGTTAATAATTTGATGTTTGAAGAACGTGCGAAATTATTAAAGAAGGGCAGGAATGCTTTTGTTATACCGGAAGGCGGTTCTACAACTCTTGGAATTTGGGGATATATATCTTTTATGAATGAATTGAAAGATCAAATAGATCTGAATAAACTTGAAGGTATAAATGTAGCCGCGGGATCGGGAGGAACTGCAGCCGGGTTGCTTGTCGGTGCAGCATTGTTGAAACTAGATTTGAAAATTTTTGCTGTAAATGTTCTTTATACCGAAACTGAAATCAGAAAAAAAATATTGCAGCTTGCGGAGGGCTGTATTCTTGATTACAAACTTCCGTGCAAAATTAACGGAAATAATCTGGAATTATTAAGCGAATATTCAATCGAAGGATATAAAAAAATTTCGGAAGATAAGTTAAACCTGATAACAAAATTTGCACGCTCAAGCGGAATTCTTTTGGATCCCGCCTATACAGGTAAAGCATTTAAAGCATACTACGACCATTTCCTTTTAAAGAATAAAGGAATGAAAGTTCTATTCCTGCATACCGGCGGATTATTCGGTGTTTTCGGCAGAAGACAGGAATATTTGAGAGCTGCTGCTAAAAAATCAGAATAGATAAAGAATTGGTTCTATTTAATGATCTGAAATTTTAGTTATATCTTTTAATATTATCTTTAATATATGAATTGTATATTTTGCGATATTATAAATAAAAAATCGGACGCCGAGGTACTTTTTGAGAATGAAAAGGTTATTTCCTTCCTCGATATAAGGCCTGTTAATTATGGGCACACGCTCGTTATTCCCAAAACACATTATGAAAATTTTCTCTCTCTTCCGGAAGATGAACTAAGTGAACTAATCAAAGTTACAAAAGATATTTCAGGTGCAATTATAAATAGTCTAAATCCTGAAGGATTTAATATAGTTACCAACAATGGAATTGCTGCCGGACAATCGGTGTTCCATTTCCACTTTCATATAATACCAAGATTTAAGGACGATGATTTTAGGTTCAGACCAAAGCTTAAAGAATATAATATTGGATTAATGCGTGAATATGCTGATAAAATAAGAGCTTCTGTGACAGTTTGACAGGTGCGATTTATGGATAAGAAAATAAGAGTTCTCATTGCTAAAGCCGGTCTTGATGGGCATGATAGAGGTGCAAAGATCATTGCCTCAGCCCTTCGTGATTCCGGAATGGAAGTAATATATACTGGGCTCAGGCAAAGTCCTGAAATGATAGTTGAAGCTGCTTTGCAGGAAGACGTAGATGTTATTGGGATCAGTATATTATCAGGGGCACATATGACGGTCTTCCCTAAAATACTAACTCTAATGAAAGAAAAAGGCCTTGATGATGTACTGCTTACAGGCGGGGGAATTATCCCGGAAGAGGATATTGCCGAGTTGAAAAGACAGGGTGCTGGAGAGCTTTTTACTCCCGGGGCTGCAACTTCTTCCATTGCCGCATATATCAAACAATGGTTAAGTGATCACCCGAGGTACTGATGGAATATTTTATGACTTATCCTGTAATATTATTGATATTTGCTCCAGATATGAAGAATTCTACAATTAAATAAAATTGAATATTTTCTTTTGTAACATTATCTTAATCTGAGACATTTTTGTTATAATTTTATTTTATAAATATCAAAAATTATTAAAAAACAAGGCTTTAGCATGGCATGCTAATTGACTCTATAATACTACAATTATATAATTCACGTGAATGTAACGAAGAGTTTCATCTTGAATTGGTAAAGTGGGGTAGCTTCGTTATGCAAGTAAGTCGCTAGCTTAAAAGCCCCCGAACAGTGCAACTGATTCGGGGGTTTTACATTTTCAAAAACTCTAATAGTTTATAGAGAATAATTGCTGGCCAAACAATTGCTTTAAGTAAACCAAGAACACCCGCCCAGAAAGTCGCAGAATGCTGAATAAAAAAAATAGCAGCGCCAATTAAGCCAAGCCCGTAAACTGCGTTTCCGCCGCCATGGTTGTTAATTACTCTGCTGTTACGATGATTTTTTTCTGAAGAACTATTCTCGTTTGACATGTATTCCTCCTTTTGGGAAAATAATTATATTATTGAATAAAGAACGGATAAAATACAAGGAAAATATTTATAATAATTTCTTCATTTTAAGCGTAAAAATAAGAAAATAATATCCGTTTGATGTTATAAGTCCAGGTTTTGGACAAAACTTAAATTTTAATCAATGTTTTCTCAGGAGCAAAAAATAAATTCTGGGGTTCGTAGAATTGAAATTCAGGTGTGCTTTAGCTAACTTTACAATGTAAACTAATTATTTTAAAAAGGAGTTCAGAATGGCAATTAAAGTAGGTATAAACGGATTTGGAAGAATCGGCAGACTCGTATTTAGCGCATTAGTTGATAAGGGGTTATTAGGAAGTAAAATCGACGTTGTAGCAGTAGTTGATGTAACAACCGATGCTAAATATTTCGCTTATCAATTAAAATATGATTCAGTCCAAGGTAAATTTAAAGGTCAGCTTGCTAC
>Ga0181520_10008507_pt1 | contig 14532 bp, 10 predicted proteins | sample PEATcosm2014_Bin_29_FD_132451 | JGI IMG/M metagenome (GOLD analysis project Ga0181520, IMG submission 132451) | Peatland microbial communities from MTU Mesocosm Facility, Houghton, MI, USA - PEATcosm2014_Bin02_30_metaG | ecosystem: Environmental > Terrestrial > Soil > Wetlands > Peat | place... | reverse complement strand
TGGCTGGGGCGCCTGGATTCGAACCAGGGGATGGCGGAATCAAAATCCGCTGCCTTACCGCTTGGCTACGCCCCACCAGGCGCGAAGGCCGGGCCGGCGTTCGCGAAGCGGCGGGACCATAGTGCGAGCCCCCCGCCGCCGCAACACTTGCCTCGCTTCGCCGCATTTTGCGCTTGCCCGCCGCGGGAGATTCCGCCATCGGCGTTCGCCTCAGCCCGCGATTAGCGCCGCCAAGGCGTCGAGGTCGACATTGGCCCCGCAGACCAACACGCCGACCCGTTCGCCTTCCGCCGGCCGATAGGCGCCGCTCGCCAGGGCGGCGAAGGCGGCCGCGCCGCCCGGTTCGACGGCGATCTGCATTTCGCGCCATAGCCTCTGCTGGGCGGCGCCGATCGCCGCGTCGGCGACCAGCGCAACATGGTCGACGGCGCGCCGGGCGATGGCGAGATTGAGCGCGCCGACACTGCGCGCGCCGAGCGAATCGGCGGCGACCGACTTGACCGGCACGTCGACCGGCCGCCCCGCGGCGAGCGCCGCATCGAGCGCCCGAGACCCCTCCGGCTCGACCCCGACCACTTTCACCCGGCGGTCGAACCACGCGGCGACGCCGGCGACCAGCCCGCCGCCGCCGACCGCGACCAGCGCGGTGTCGATCGGCGGCAGGCCGAGACGGGCGAGATCTTGTTCCCATTCCAGCCCGACCGTGCCCTGGCCGGCGACCGTCGCCGCGGTCGCGTAAGGGTGGATCGCCAGCGCGCAGCTCTCCGCGACATAGGCGTCGCACAAAGCCTGCGCGTCGGCGTAGGCCGCGCCCTGAACGACGACCTCGGCGCCGTAAGCCTTGATCCTGGCGATCTTCGGCGGCGCGGCGATTTCCGGCACGAACACCCGCGCCCGGACGCCGAGCTTGGCGGCGGCATAGGCGACTGCGGCGCCGTGGTTGCCGCCCGAGGCGGTGGCGCAGCCGACCGGCGGCGCGGCGCGGGTCAGCAGATTGTGGAACGCGCCGCGCGGCTTGAACGAGCCGGCGTGCTGCAGGAACTCGAGCTTGAGCGAGATCGGCGGCGCGCCGGCGATCGGCGAGACGGCCTCGATCAGCGGCGTGCGTCGCACGTGGGGCGCGATCACGGCGTAAGCGGCGCGGATGTCGATTTCGAGAACGTTCGGTTCGGGCGGCACGGCGGCCGCTTTACCCTCAAACCGGAACGACGTCGACCTCGACTTCGAGCGCGTGCGCGCCCGACGAAACAATCAGCCCTTCCACCGGCGGCACGTCGGAATAGTCGCGGCCGCGCGCGACGAAGATGTGGTCGTCGCCGACGGGGATCGCGTTGGTCGGGTCGAGGCCGAGCCAACCGAAGCCGGGCCCGCACCAAACGGAGGTCCAGGCGTGCGAGGCGTCAGCGCCGGCGAGCCGCGGCTTGCCTGGGGGCGGGAGGGTGCGGATGTAGCCGCTGACATAGAGCGCCGGCAGGCCGAGGCCACGCAAGCCCGCGATCATCACATGGGCGAAGTCCTGGCAGACGCCGCGCTTGCGCGCAAAGGATTCGACCGGCGAGGTCGTCACCTCGGTCGCCCCCGATTCGTAGACGAAGTCGGCCTTGATGCGGCGCGCGAGATCGGTCGCGCCTTCGTAGATCGGCCGGCGCGGCGGAAAACTGACCCGCGCGTAATCGGTCGCGGCGGCGAACAGCGGCGCGAGCCGGCTCGGATAGATCGCCGCCGCAGGTGAGTCAGCGTCGAGCGACGCGGCCGACGCGGCGAGCGCGGCGACGTCCTCCCAGGCGGGCGTCAGCGCGGCAAGCGGCGGCGACGGCCGCTCGACCACGACGCGGGCGCGCGAGTGCAGCGTCAGCTCACGGTGCGGCGTCTCGATGCGCAATTTGAGCACGCGATTGCCGAAGGCGTCGGCGCGCTCGGCGATGTCGAGCGGGCGCGGCGTCACCTCGACATCGGCTTCGAGCACCCGCTGGCCATCTTCCGAGCGCGGCAGCAGGCGCAGCACGCAGACGTTGACGGCGACCAGCGCGTCGTACTGATAGCGGGTGAGATGCGAAACGTCGTAGATCAAGCGAGGCCCACGCCGACGTCGGCGCGACCCGCCGCCGCGCCTTGCAGGAAATAACGGGCGGCGATCGCGTCGGCGAGCGTCATCACCCGCTGCTCGACCGCGAGAATGCGCGAATCGTCGACACGGTCGGCGTATTCGGCGGCAAGCTCCGCGCGCAGCAGCGTCGCCAGACGGCGCGGCTCCTCGGGAACGCCGTCCTGCTTGAGGGCGGGCAGGGCGGAAAGATGCTCGTCGACCAGGTTGACCTGGAAGGCGACCGAGCGCGGGTTGAACGGATCGAGCAGCGCCATGTCGCGCACCGGCGCGAGCGCGACGCCGATCAATGTGCGCGAACGATAGGTAATCTGCGAATCGATCAGGTCCAGCAGCACGTCGAGCGCGTATTCGGTGGCGTCCTGGCCGGCGAACTGGCGCGACAGGCGGCAGGTGTTTATGGCGCGCTCGATGCGACGGCCGAGTTCGTAGAACACCCAGCCGGCGCTGCGGTTGAAGTTTTCGTCGAACAGGCCGGCGAGCGCGGCGACGACGGTCAAAGCCTCGTCGACGCAATCGAGGATCTCCGGCTCGCCGAGACGTCCGGGCGCTTCGACGATGATCGTCTCCAGCCGGCCGATCAGGTGCCAGATCTGCGGCGTCAGGCGCTCGCGGATGACGGAGGCGGCCTGGCGCGCCGCGCGGGCGATCGACAGCGCCGAGCCGTAACTCTGCTCGTCGCGCAGCGCCGCCTCGCTGGCGACGATCGCGCTTTCGGCGGCGACCTCGGCGTCCGTCGCGCCCCACGCCACCAGCAGGCCCTTCAGCCGCTCGATCGATTGCTTCGAGCCGTGGATCGGCGCGTCGGGGTCGACCGAGCGCGCGCACAGGCAGCGCACCAGCCTCAGCGTCGCTTCCTCGCGTTCGAGATAGCGCCCGAACCAGAACAGATTGTCGGCGGCTCGGCTCGGTAGGTTGCCGAGCATGCGCACGATGCGCGCCGTCTCCGGCGGCGGCAGCAGGCTCGACACTTCGACCGGATGGTCGGCGAGCACCCAGACGTCGGCGGATTCGACGCCTTCGCCCATCGACACCGCGCGCCCGTCAGCCTGATCGGAAATACGGCAGAAGCCGCCCGGCATCACCCGCCAGCCGTTGGGCGTCGCCGCCGCGTAGACGCGCAGCACGAACGGCCGCGGCGCCGGCCGGCCGTCTTCCCAGCGCGGCGTCGTCGACAGGCGCACGACGTCCTGGCCGACGAAATCGACGCCGCGGGCGGCGATCGCGGCGCGCAGCGCGGCGCGGTCGGCCGCGGGAAGCTCGCCGGCGGCGACCGGTCGGCCGCTGGCGAGGCCGGGGAGGGAATCGGAAAAGGCGCCGGCGATCGAGAAGGATTCGAGTCCGGCGAGCACCCGGTCGCGCTCGGCGGGCTGGCCGCACCACCAGGTGGCGATGTTGGGCATGAGGAGGTCTTCGCCGATCAGCCGGCGGGCGAGGGCGGGCAGGAAGGCGAGCAGCGCGCGCGATTCGAGCAGGCCCGAACCGGGCATGTTCTCCACCGCCACGCCGCCGGAGCGGATCGCCTCGATCAGGCCGGGGACGCCGATGCGCGAAGCGGCGTTGAGCTCGAGCGGGTCGCACCATTCGGCGTCGACGTGCCGCCACAGCACGTCGCAGCGCTTGAGTCCGGCGATCGTGCGCACGAACACGCGGCCGTCGCTGACCACGAGGTCGTCGCCTTCAACCAGCAGGAAGCCGAGATAGCGGGCGAGATAGGCCTGTTCGAAATAGGTCGCGCTGAGCGAGCCGGGGGTGAGAATGCCGATGCGGGGTTCGCTGCGCTCGCCGGCGGCGCGCAACCCGTTGCGCAACTCGCGGAAGAACGGCGCCAGCCGCTCGACGTTCATCCGGCCGTAGAGATTGGAGAAGGCCTGCGAGACGACGAGGCGGTTCTCCAGCGCGTAGCCTGAGCCGGAGGGCGCCTGGGCGCGGTCGCCGAGCGCCCACCAGCGCCCGTCGGGGCCACGGCCGATGTCGGCGGCGTAGAGCCTCAGCCAGCGCTTGCCGGGGGGTGTGACGCCGCGCATCGCGGCGACGAAATCGCGCGAGCCGGTCACCGCAGCGGCGGGCAGCAGGCCCTCGGCGACCAGCCGGCCTTCGCCGTAGACGTCGGCAAGCACGCGATCGAGCAATTCGGCGCGCTGGGTTACGCCGCGCTCGATTTCGCGCCATTCCGATTCCGGGATCAGCAGCGGCATCCGGCTCAGCGGCCAAGTGCGCTCGACCGCCTCGCCCTGAACGCGATAGGACATGCCTCGATTGCGAATCCGGCGGTCGGCGGCGGCGAAGCGTTGGTCGATTTCGTCGGGCTCGAGATCGGCGAGCGCGCGCAGCAACCGCTCCCAATGCGGCCGCCGCTCGCCGTTCGCGCCGACGAACTCGTCGGGAATGCCGGGCAGCGGCGCATAGTCGCGCGTCCACGCCTCGACGCGCGCAAGCGCGTCGCGTTCCGGAAAAGCGGCGGCGCGGGCTCTAGAAGGCAATCGGCCTCCGCAGGTCCAAAGTCATCGGGAACTCGCTCGACGACTCGTCGGGAGGGATTGGAGTCGCGCCGCCAGTATGGCCATGATCGGCGAAGCGCGCCAGCCGCCGCGCCTCCGCTTCGTAGGCGTTGACCGGGGAGGTCTCGTAGTTGCGCCCGCCCGGGTGGGCGACGTGATAGACGCAGCCGCCGAGCGAGCGGCCGTTCCAGGAATCGAGAATGTCGAAGGTCAGCGGCGCGTGGACGTCAATGGTCGGATGGAGGCTGGAGGAAGGCTTCCACGCCTTGAAGCGCACGCCCGCCACCGCCTCGCCCGCCCGCCCGGTTGGTTGCAGCGGCAGCCGGCGGCCGTTGCAGGTCACGACATGGCGGCCGACGACGAGCCCCTTCGCCTTCGCTTGCAGCCGCTCGACCGAGGAGTCGACATAGCGCGCCGTGCCGCCGGCGGTCGTCTCCTCGCCGAGCACGTGCCAGGGCTCGAGCGCCTGGCGGATTTCCAGTTCGACGCCGCCGTGCGCGACGCGGCCATACGTAGGAAAGCGGAATTCGCTCTGCGCCTCGTACCACTCCGGATCGAAGGCGTAGCCGGCGCCTTTGAGATCGCCGAGGACGCCGAGGAAGTCGTCCCAAACGAAATGCGGCAACATGAAGCGGTCGTGCAGGCTCGTGCCCCAGCGAACCGGCGCGCCCAGTTGCGGCTCGCGCCAGAACCAAGCGATCAGCGCGCGCAGAAGCAGTTGCTGGGCAAGACTCATGCGCGCGTCGGGCGGCATTTCGAACGAGCGGAATTCGACCAGACCGAGCCGCCCGGTGGCGCTGTCGGGCGAATAGAGCTTGTCGATGCAGATCTCGGCGCGGTGGGTGTTCCCGGTGACGTCGACGAGCAGATTGCGAAACAGCCGGTCGACCAGCCACAGCGGCGCCGCTTCGCCCGCCGCCGGCGTGCGCGAAAGCGCGATCTCCAACTCATAGAGCTGATCGTTGCGCGCTTCGTCGAGGCGTGGCGCCTGACTGGTCGGGCCGATGAACAGTCCGGAGAACAGATACGAGAGGGACGGGTGGCGCTGCCAATAGAGGATCAGGCTCGCCATCAGATCGGGTCGGCGCAAGAAAGGCGAATCGGCCGGCAGGGCGCCGCCAAGCACGACATGGTTGCCGCCGCCGGTGCCGGTGTGGCGTCCGTCGGCCATGAACTTGTCCGTGCCGAGCCGCGACTGGCGCGCGTCTTCATAGAGCGCGCTCGTCGTCTCCACCGCCTGACGCCACGACGCGGCGGGATGGATGTTGACCTCGATGACGCCGGGGTCTGGCGTCACCTTGATGCAGTCGACGCGAGGGTCGAACGGCGGCGTGTAACCCTCGATGCGGACCGGCACGTTCTTCTCGCGCGCGATCGCCTCGACCGCGCCGAGCAATTCGAGATAGTCGTCGAGCTTGGGCGTCGGCGGCATGAAGACGCTCAGCACGCCGTCCCGCGGCTCGATCGTCAGGGCGGTGCGCACCGCGCCTTCGGCGGCGAACTGTTCGTTTTGGGTTTGCTGCTCCGCGCCGGTCAGTTCAGGCGCGGCCCGGCGGAATTGCATCGGCTCGGGAAGTTCGCCGCGCGGGTCCATCGGGTCCTGCTCGTGAACGAACGGGGCGTCCGACGGTTTAACATAGGGCAGCGTCTTCATCGGCAGGCGCAAGCCGACTGGGGAGTCGCCGGGCACGAGAAAGAGCTTGCCGCGACGGAGCGGCCAGCGCTCGCTGCGCCAGGCCGGTTTGGCCTCGGCGTTCCAGCGTTGCACCGGCAAGACGAAGCCGGTCGGGCGCGACAGGCCGTGATCGAAAGTGCGCACCATGCGCGCGCGTTCTTCCGGATCGTCGATCTTCGGGTCGGAGGGGTCGACGTTGACGGGCAGCGCGCTCTCGCGCAGCAGCCAATAGGGCGCGTCCTCGTAGGCCGGGATGACGTAGTCGGGCTCGATCCCCAGACGCACGGCGACTTCGCCGGCGAGCGCCTGAGCGTCCTCGTCCGTCGCCGCCGCCGTCGCGCCGACCCCGGCGATCAGCAGGGGGTCGTGCCAGATCGGCTTGCCGTCCTTGCGCCAATAGAGCGCGAAGGCCCAACGCGGCAGGCTTTCGCCGGGATACCATTTGCCCTGGCCGTAATGCAGGAAACCGCCGGGCGCGAACCGCGCCTGCAGGCGGCGGATCAGCGTCTCGGCGCGCGCCTGCTTGGCGCCGCCGACGGCGGCCGTATTCCATTCCGGGGCGTCGTAATCGTCGATCGAAACGAAAGTCGGCTCGCCGCCCATGGTCAGGCGCACGTCCTGCGCGACGAGATCCCGATCGACGCGTTCGCCGAGCGCGTCGAGCCGGCTCCAGGCGTCGTCGGTGAAGGGCAGGGTGACGCGCGGCGCCTCGCGCAGTCGGGTCACATTCATGTCGAAGCCGAACGTCACCTGCGCCGGCTCGACCAGACCGGTGATCGGCGCCGCCGAGCGGTAATGGGGCGTCGCGCAAAGGGGGAGGTGGCCTTCGCCGCAAAACAGCCCGGAGGTCGCGTCCATGCCGATCCAGCCGGCGCCGGGAATATAGACCTCGGCCCACGCGTGCAGGTCGGTGAAATCCTTGTCCGTGCCGCGCGGGCCTTCGATCGGATCGACGTCGGCCCGGAGCTGGATGAGATAGCCGGAGACGAAACGCGCCGCGAGACCGAGCCGGCGCAGGATCTGCACCAACAGCCACGCCGAATCGCGGCACGAGCCCGAGCGCAGCGCCAATGTCTCGTCAGGCTCCTGGACGCCCGCCTCCATGCGGATGACGTAATGGATCATCCGCTGCAAATCGGCGTTGAGCGCGACCAGGAACGGAATCGTCCGATCTCGCTTCGTGGCGATCTGCTCAAGATACTGCTTCAGTAAAGGGGTTTCAGGTTCGGGCGCGAGATAGGCGGCCAGTTCGGTCGCCAGCTCCTCCGAATAGGCGAAGGGGAATTCCTCGGCGTAGGGCTCGACGAAGAAGTCGAACGGATTGATCACCGCGAGTTCGGCGGTGAGATCGACCTCGATCTTGAATTCCTCGACCGGCTCGGGAAACACGTAGCGCGCGAGCCAGTTGCCGTGCGGGTCCTGCTGCCAATTGACGAAGTGATTGGCCGGCGTGACCTTGAGCGAATAGCTCGGCACCCGCGTGCGGCAATGGGGCGCCGGACGCAGCCGGATCGACTGCGGCCCCAGCGCGACCGGCCGGTCATAGACGTAGCTGGTGACGTGATGCAGGCCGACGAGAATCGCCAAAGGAGGGCTCCCTGCCCAGACGGAAGCGTTTGTCCTAGCAAGGCGCGGGCCGGCGGCCAATTGGCGGCGTCTGCGACGGGCCTGTCAATCCGACCGAGGTCGAACGCCGTTCAGCGCCCAATTTGGCGGCGCCGACGCGCCAAACGTGGCGCGAAACCCGGCGGCGCAAGCGCCGTTCGCATATGCTTGCATCGCCGCGGCGGTTGCGGCAAAAGGAGCGACCGTAGGAGTGTAGCTCAATTGGTAGAGCACCGGTCTCCAAAACCGGGGGTTGGGGGTTCGAGTCCCTCCTCTCCTGCCATCGGTTGGCGCGGCCTTGATGTCATTGGATTTTCTGTTCGTTTTTCTCCCACAATCCGGCGCTCGATAGTCTGCGGGAGGATTTCGTTCTTCATTCGTCCTGCTGCACTATGAAGTGCATTGCGTCTCCGGCGAGGTCGTCGAACGGCTCGCGGACGCGGAGATGGCGAACACCAACAGGGTCCGACTCGCCGCGGAGATTCTGCAAAAGTTGCCCGCCCTCAAGCTGATCGCAGTGGCGGCGACCGGCACGGATTGTATCGACAACCGCTACTGTCAGAAGAATGGCGTCGCGATCAGCAACATCCACGGCTATTCCGGCCGCACCGCGCCCAAGCGCGCCTTCGCGCTGATGTTGGCGCTGCGCCGCTCGATCGCGCCGTTCCGCGCCGACGTGCTGGCCGGCGAATGGCAGAAGGCGGACCAGTTCTGCTTCTTCAATCATCCAATCCACGATCTCGGCGGCGCCCGTCTCGGAATCGTCGGCGTGGGCTTCATTGGCCAGCGGGTGGCGGACATCGCCCGGGCGCTGGGGATGACGCCTATGTTCGCCGCCCACAAGGGCAAGACCGGGCTCGGTCCGCTCTATACCCCTTGGATCGAGGTGCTGGAGACCGCCGACGTCATCACCGTGCACTGCCCGCTGACGCCGGAGACCGCCAACGTGATCGGTTTGCTGGAGTTCCGCCAGATGAAGCGCCGGCCGCCGGCGATAGAGAGAAGAGATGCCGCTCGTCGCGGACGTTCTGCTGAGGCGAATGTTTGACGCCGCCATCGCTGCGGCCAAGCCGTCTGTCTGCGCTCCTTCCAGCCTGCGGCTCACGCAATCGGGGAGCTCCAGGCGACGCTCGGCGCGCCGATCGCGGACAAGATCTTCGTCGGCTCTGCGATCTTTCCCAGCGGCAACGACTATCCCGCCGAGCAGGCGGACGTGAAATCGATCCGAGTCCGCGAGCCCGAGGCGATCAGGCGGGTCATCGAGGCGATTTGCGCGGGCCTGGAGACATGAGCCGCCGCTCGTCGGCGTACGTGCAGCCAAGAATTCGATCGTCTCAGTCCCGACGCCCCGTCTTCCGCGCGCCCAGCCAACCGCCGGCAAATCCGGCCCTGTCGAGCCCGACCACGAGATAGGGACATCGCCGCATCAGACTCCAGATGAGACCCGTGCGGAAATTCTCCATCATCAGGACGGTGGGCCCCTGGTCGATGCCGAAGTGGAACGGCGAAACCCATAACTGCGGCGGACGGAATCTCTCGGCGATCGTGGCGTTGAATGTGGCTTTGAACCCATAGGGGTTGCTTTCCCGCAGCTTCAGCGTCTCGAAATATCGTAGAGCCGGCGCGACGATCTCGGGCGCGAACGGCAAGGAGGCGGCGACCGCCCATGGAGCGAGGCTGCCGTCGTCGGGGCCGTCAGGCGCGCCTCGGGCTTCATAGCCAAAGAAGCGTCGCTTCTTTCCCTTGATGCGATAGGTCGCCCGGCCCGGGCCGTCGCTCGCCGTGATCCCCCAGGCGTTCTCGCCATAGCCGGAAAAACGGCCGGGATTGGCGATCGCGTACTGCCGATGAACGTGGGTCGCGCGACGGCTGTTGTCAAAATAGTCGCTGCGCTTGCCGCGCATATATTCGTCCTGAATTCCGCGAAAATCGACCCAGACGTGAGGGAACTGATGGGTGAAGAGCGGCCCCGCGTACAGATATTCCTGATCGTAGGCCTTTCGCGATTGGTAGGTGGCGGTCCATTGCGGATAGCTTTCGACCGGCAGCGGATGCGTCGGCGAGCCCAGGCCAAGCAGGTAGATCAACAGCCCCTCGTTGTAGCCTTGCCATCGATAGCGCAGGAAGCCGCTCCGGGACTTCCAACCAAGGGTCACCGTCGCGCCGCCATTTTGCGCCCAGTTCCAATCGGCGCGGCGGTAAAGCGCGTCGGCAAGTTCGCGGATCTCGCAATCCTCGGCGCCGTCGCCGGAGAAATATTGCGCGGCGGTCAACATGCCCGCCAGGAGAAGCGCAGTGTCGATCGTCGAAAGCTCGCAATTCCAGGCGCGCTTGCCGTCGTTCATGTCGAGGAAATGGTAATAGAAGCCCTTGTACCCCGTCGCGTCCGCGTCCGCGCTCTGAACGCTGCTATAAAAGAATCGCAGGGTCGCGAGCGTTCGCTGGGCGGCGTTCGCCCTGGTCATGAAGCCGCGCTCTACGCCAACGGGATAGGACGTGAGAGCGAAGCCAACGGCGGCGATGCTGGCGGGCGAGCCCGCTTGGGTCTTGTCGGCGATCAAACCGTTGAGCGGATTCGCCTCGTAGACGAAATAGTCGAACGCCTCACGTTGTAAGGCGTCCATCAACTCCGGGCTTAGCGCCGCGTCGCTCATGGCGGAGAATGGCTCGCGGATCGCCGCAACGCCATTTCGTCGACAGGCGGTGGCTTCGAACTGCGCCCGTCGAAGCTTGAATCCGCTGACGATTGAGAGCCAAGCTCCATGCGATCCTGCCGTTGACCGCGGCCCGCGGCGCGGAATTGCTGCATCGTTCTTACCATGCGCCACCTCCCAGAGCGGTGGTCAAATCCCGTGTCTCTCAAGACGTCGCCTCTCTTCATCATCAATTCCGGTAGATCTTCATCCCGCTCGCCGCCGCGTCGGCGTCATGCTCCTTGGTGGCGACGCTCACGACGTCGTCGCCGTGCGGGACTCCGCGGCCCTTGACCACGATCGCCATGAAGGCGCGTTTGCGCCACATCGTTGCGATGACGTTCAAGGCGATCGCGTCGTCTCGCACGACGGCGTAGTCGCGGCTGGCGGCGTAGCTCGGCGGGAACAATCCGCTCGCGAAGCGGGCTCACCTTGGCGCCGCAGCGAGCGGGCGGCTTGCGGCGGTCCCGGCGATTCGCCGGTCGGATCGGGTTGCGACACGCCAAGGCAACCGAGGGGCCACCGACGACCGACGAGATGATGAGCTTTGCGCGCTTGTGGAGAAGGCCTCCGACGCCGACGTCTTGGGCGAGATGATCGGCTTTGCCGCCGAGCGGCTGATTGGAGGTCAGGCTCTGAGCGGCAGATCGCGCATCGGCAGGGTGACGAGGAAGCCGAACGCGGCGAGGCAGGCGCAGGTCACGAAAGCCAGGTGAAACCCGCTGACGAGGGCGGCCTGCGCCACCAGGCGTCCCGCCGCGTCAAGATGGGCGGCGTCGCCGTGGCCGCGCAGCACGCCGAGCGTGACGGATTGTCCGAACCCGCTGGCGGCGAGCCGGGCGGCGAAACGCGAGGCCAATAGCGACCCGACCAGCGTGCTGCCGAAGGCGCCGCCCATCGAGCGCAGGAACAAGAGCGCCGCAGTCGCCGCGCCGACGTCGCGGCGCTCTGCGGCGTTCTGCACAGCCACCAGGCTGGGCGTTTGGCAGAGGCCGATGCCGGCGCCCGCAACGAGCATGTCGAGCGCGATCCAGGCGTGGCTGGTCGCCGCGTCGACCCCGGCGAGTAGCAGGAAGCCGACCGCGCCCGCCGCAAATCCCGCCAGCATCAGCCCCTTGCAGCGGCCGATCCAGCGCGTGGCTTCGCCGGCGAGGAACGCCCCGACGATGACGCCGCCAAGGAACGGCACGATCAGCGCGCCGGCGTCCGAGGCGCTCGCCCCGTGCAGGAGCTGGAACAGCAGCGGCAGCAGGAAGGCCGCGGCGAAGATGCAGGACGTCGCGAGGAAGCCGGCGGCGACGGCGAGCGACACCACCGGGCTGCGGAGCAGCCGAGGCGGCAGCAGCGGCTCGGGGGCGTTGCGCTCCTGTACGAAAAGGGCGGCGAACGTCAGCCCGGTCACGAGGGCGAGGAGAAGGATCGGCGAAGAAAGCCAAGCATAGGCGTCGCCGCCCCAGCTCAGGATCAGCAGCGGGCAGGTGATGGCGATCGTCAGCAGCGCCGCGCCGGCGTAGTCGACGCGCGCATCGAGCCGGCGCGCTTTCAGCATCTTCAATGCCTGACCGCTCAGCACGAAGGCGGCGGCGCCGATCGGCACGTTCAACCAGAAGATCCACCTCCACGAGAAGGCGTCGGTGACCCAACCGCCGAGCACCGGGCCGGCGATGCTCGCGGCGGCCCACACGCCCGAGATATAGGCCTGGTATCGGCCGCGCTCGCGCGGGGCGACGACGTCGGCGATCGACGCCTGCGCCATGACCAGCAGTCCGCCCCCGCCGATTCCCTGCAACGCCCGGAAGACGACGAGCTGGGGCAGGCTGCGCGCGAAGCCGCACAACACAGAAGCGAAAACGAACCAGACGATCGCGGGCAGCAGTAGCGCGCGTCGGCCGTAGAGATCGGAAAGCTTGCCGTAGATCGGCGTGGCGGCGGTGGAGGTGAGCAGGTAGGCCGAGACGATCCAGGCGAGGTGGCCGTAGCTGTTGAGGTCCGCGGCGATCGCCGGCACGGCGGGCACGACCACGTTCTGGTCGATCGCCGAGAGCAGCATGCAAAGCAGGACGCCGGAGAGCACCTGCAACACCTGCCTGCGCGTGAAGGCCGGGCTGGCGGCGACTGGCGATTCCGCCAGCGTCGTGGCGGGAAGGGCGGGAGCGGGAGCGAGAGCGTTCATGAAACCGTACGGCGCTCTGAATAAGGCCGAACGAGTCCAGAGCGCCTTCAAAACCTCGTGTGCTCCGATTGTGATCGACTCGCGAATGCGCGACCGCCAATTCGCAAATCGAGCGGACGCGTGATTTGACCGCGATCGCCTTCTCTGAGAGGCCGCTCCGAAATTCGCCGAACCTCGACGACGGACAGTTCGGAGATTTCGGCGTTCGGCGTCGCCTCGGTTAGCCCAACATTCCCAGCGAACGCTCCGGTGTGAATAGGCGCCGAAAGCCGATCCCGCCGATGGAAAGCCAATCAATAGGTTGCGACGCCGATCGGCGTTCGGACCTCAGGCCGATCAGCAGGTTGACCGCGCGCGACCTATGGTGGAGTGGGCCCATCCTCTCCCGCCGGTTTCTTTCCCTGACCTTCCCATCGCTTGCGCGATCAAGTCGCCACATTGGTTGTCGGGCGCTGGCCGGCGCGCGCCAGCGCGCAGTGGTTCCGCCATAAACGTCTTTAAATCAGCGCGTTGCGAAACGCGCTTCGTTTCGGATCTGAAGCAACGTCAAAAGACGGGGGCAGGACGTCGCGCCCGTTTACGGGGATCGGTCAGCCGCGCGGTTCACGGGTCCTCGCGCTTGCCGCGAGCGACGATGCGCAGGGCGTCGTCGGGGGCGGGCGCCTGGAGAGTCAGCGCTACCGGGGTCTCGGCGGTCAGCCAGAGCTTGAACGCCGCCGGATCGGTCAACACGACCGGCATCGCCTTGGGATGGATCGGGGCGACGACCGCGTTGGGCGCGGCGGTGAGGAAGGCGAACAGCTCGTGTTCGCCCTCGATCGGCGCCGATTTAGGCCCGCGTAGTCCCCAACAGCGCCCCCAGACGCCGGCGAAGGCGAACAGCGGCCGGCTTTCGTCGCGGGCGAACCACACCGGCGTCTTGCGCGGCTTGGCGTCGGCGTATTCGCAGAAGGCGTTGACCGGCACGAGGCAGCGGCCGGCGGGCGCCAACCAGCGCCGCCAGAATGGGCTCGCCGCATTGCGCAGGTTGGTCACCAACTGCGCGCCGGCCTGGGGCGGGCCGGGCACGCCCCAGCGCGCCAGAACGAGCTCGCGTCCGCCGCCCGGCGCGGCGCGGACGATTGGCGCCGTCTGGTCGGGGAAGACGGCAGAAAGCGGCGGCAGGTTGCCTGCGCGGTCCTCGGCGACGACGAACAGGCGGCGAATCGCCTCCTGGTTGGTGGTGACGGAATAGAGGTTGCACATAGGCGGACGTTGCCCCGTCGCCGCCCTAGGGTCAAAAGCGCGGAAATCCGCCCGCCAGCGGCCGGATGCGCACATTTCGCTTGGCGAAGCGGCCCCGGTTCCTATATGACCGTGAATTGGCGCGGCGCCGAAAGGTTCCGCGCCCGAATTTTTTGGCCTGGCGCGACCGCTTGCCCAAGCGACCGCTGCGCCGGCATCGGACTTGAAGAAATATGGCCAATCCGTTCGAGTTTCTGCAGCAGGTGCGCTCCGAGGCGTCCAAGGTCGTCTGGCCGTCGCGGCGCGAAACGCTGATCACGACCGGCATGGTGATGCTGATGGTCGTGTTCACCAGCGCGTTCTTCCTGGTGGTCGACGAGGCGTTGCGGGTAGCGGTCAGTCTGGCGCTGGGTCTCGGACGCGGCGGCTGATCCGCCCGCGGCGCTCAGCCGCTCAATCGAGGAATTCGGAATCCCGCACATGAACATGCGCTGGTACATCGTTCACGCTTACTCGAACTTCGAGAAGAAAGTCGCCGAGTCGATCCGCGAACAGGC
>Ga0181520_10008506_pt1 | contig 14533 bp, 10 predicted proteins | sample PEATcosm2014_Bin_29_FD_132451 | JGI IMG/M metagenome (GOLD analysis project Ga0181520, IMG submission 132451) | Peatland microbial communities from MTU Mesocosm Facility, Houghton, MI, USA - PEATcosm2014_Bin02_30_metaG | ecosystem: Environmental > Terrestrial > Soil > Wetlands > Peat | place... | reverse complement strand
GTCGAGCGCCCAGCCCGCGGGGATTGGCTGCTTTTTCTTGTCTGCCGCAATGATGTTTCCGCGGGCCACAATGGAGGTCGCAAGGTCGATCTTCACATGGAAGTTCTTTCCGGTGGGGAAAGAAGCGGCGATGGGATTGGTGCCGAAGAATGCATCGTATCCGCCGGCGGGCGACATGGCAGGCTCGCAGTTGGTCATGGCGAGAAGGACCATGCCCTGGTCGGCCGCGCGATTGCAATAGTAGGACAAGGCGCCGAAGTGCTGAGAGTTCTGGATGGTGGCTGCGGCGACGCCATTCTGGCGGGCGAGCGGCAAGAGCATATCGAGGGCCTTCACGGCCTGGACCTGTCCCAGGCCATTTCCCGCGTCCAGCGCGAGGACACTGCCCCCGTTGCGCTTGACCGATAGCTCGGCATGGGGATCGATCAATCCCTTCTCAATGCGCTGCAAGTAGATACTCAAACGGGAAATGCCATGCGTGGAGACGCCCTGAAGATCGGCGTCGATCAGAACACGCGCAAAGATCTCCGCGTCTTCAGGGCGTACGCCCGCCGCCGTGGCGAGCCGCGCTGTCAGGATTCGTAAGTCATCTGGCCGAAAAATTGTCATAGGGAGCGTCGTCTCGTATGTTTGGGTTAACCGATGGACAGTTGCCGATCTGGTCTCAGGCGATTGCCGCCGGGCCCCTGCCCTTTTCGCAAGGAAGGCAAAAAGGGCAGGGAACCGGGATGCAGGGCCGTCGAGCCGAAATCGCTATCAGGCGCAGTTAGGCGCTTCTGTAGAGCTTGGTCATCACAAACTCGCGATGTCCGAGCGCTTCAGCAGCGGTGACGCGGCCGTTGGCGGTGTGGACGATGCAATCGATGAGCAGGTCTCCGGCTTCATCGAGAGTCATTTCGCCCTGGAGGATCTTCGAGACATCGACGTCGATGTGCTCGGCCATCTCGACCACTGTGCGGGGATTTCCGCTGAGCTTGATGACCGGCTCGATGGGATTGCCAATGACGTTTCCTTGGCCTGTCGGGAAGAGGTGGATGACCGCGCCGGAGGCTGCCCAGAGAGTTACGGCTTCGGCCGCGGCGCTGGAGGTATCCATGTACCAGAATCCGGGGCCCGAGGGAGCTTCAGCCGGTTGCAGGCAGCCCACGAACTGGGTTTTCTTGCCGAGCTTCTCAACGTTGCCGAAGGCCTTCTCCTCGATGGTGGAGAGGCCGCCCGCGATGTTGCCCTTGGTGGGCTGCGACTCAGAGAGATCGTCTTTCTTCTGGGTGAAGACCAGATTGGCGTAGTCGTCGAAGGCGGCCATAAACTGCTTGCGGACTTCTTCGTTGGCAGCCTTGGCGGCCACGACGTGCTCGGCGCCGGTCATCTCGGTGGTCTCGCCGAAGGAGGCGGTGCCGCCCAGGGCGCAGTGCTTATCCACAACGTTTCCGACCGTGGGGCAGGCAGACAAGCCGCTGGTGGTGTCAGACTCGCCGCACTTCACGCTGATGTAGAGTTCGCTCAAGTCGCACTCGGTTCGTTGCAACTCGGTGGCCCACTGGACGAATTCCTTCGCTGCCCAGGATGCTTCGGCGATGGTCTTGATGTCGCCCTTGCGCTCGATGGAGAAGCCCTTGACCGGCTTGCCGGTCTTGGCGATTCCGTCGACGATCTTCTTGGTCCAGCCCTCTTCAATGCCGATGACCACGACGGCGGCGACGTTGGGGTTGCTGCCGGTACCGATCATGGTGCGGAAGAAGAGGTCGAGGTCTTCGCCAAACTGCAGGCGGCCATAGGAGTGGGGAATCGCGAGGGTTCCCTTGATGTTGTTGGCGACCGCTTCGCAGGCCGCATTGGAGATGTCGTCAACCGGGAGGATCAACACATGATTGCGGACACCGACCGTGCCGTTTTCGCGCCTGTACCCAAAGATTTTCCGCTTTTCCATGTCTATGCCCACCTTTTCGTCTTGAGGTTGTGTACATGTACCCAGTGGCCTGCCTTGACTGGCTGAACGATCTTTCCAATCACGTTTCCGTACTTGATGACGTCGTCACCTACCGCAAAATCCTTGAGGGCAAATTTGTGTCCGAGGGGGATGGCTTCTTCCGCACGAGACGTGAGCGGCGCATTGTTGTGCAGGTCCCTTCCGTTGATGTTGGTGCCGGCTGCGATATCGACCACCGCGACACCGACGTTGTCCGACGCTTCGTGGACCAGAAAATGATTCATTGGTAGGTCTCTCCTTGTTTCTTGGCTTTGGCGGGCGGTGCTACTCGACTCCGCCGATCGACACATGTTTCGTTTCGAGGAACGCTTCCAGCCCTTCCGACCCGAGCTCGCGTCCCCAACCGCTCTGTTTCACCCCGCCGAACGGGCAATTGCTGGTAGTCGGCGCTCCATCGTTGATGCCGATGGTCCCCGCTTCAAGGTGTTCACTCAAGCGGAAGATGCGGCCCATGTCGCGCGTCATGGCATACGCGCTGAGGCCGAAAGGCGTATCGTTGGCGCGGCGAATCGCCTCGGCCTCGCTTTCGAAGCTGACGATGGGCGCGATGGGTGCGAACGTCTCTTCGTGCATGCAGACGGCGTCGTCGGGCGTGCCTTCTATGACCGTTGGTTGCAGGAAGAAGCCGGGCAGTTCCTTGATGCGCTCGCCGCCGGCGAGGACTTTGCCGCCCATCTTGACGGCGTCGCGAATCTGGGCCAGGGCGTCATCCAGCGCCGCCTGGTTGACCAGCGGGCCCACATCCATGCCGGGTTCGAGGCCTGGGCCGGTCTTGAGCTTGGCCACAGCCGCGCAGAAGCGATCGACGAACTCCTTGTAGATGGTCTTCTGCACATAGATGCGATTGGCGGCGATGCAGGATTGTCCGGAATTGCGGTACTTGGCAATGATGGTTTCGCGCACCGCAATATCCAAATCGCAATCGTCGAAGACCAGGAGCGGGGCCAGACCACCCAACTCCAGGCAGAGCGGCTTGATGTTTTTCGCGGCGCGCTCGATGAGCAGTTGGCCAACACGCGTGGAGCCTGTGAAGCTGATCTTCTTGCAGATGGGATTGTCAAGGAACTCATCCGACATGACGCCGGCATTGCCGATGACTAACTGGAAGACGCCCGCCGGAACGCCGGCGGCAATCATGCACTCGGCCAGCAGGACCGACGAAAGCGGAGTTTGCGAGGCGGGCCGCAGAATGACCGGGCAGCCGGCAGCCATGGCGGGCGCAATCTTGCGCACGGACAGCGCCAGGGGGAAATTCCAGGGAGCGATGGTTGCGACAACGCCGATAGGCGTCTTTACAATCAGGTGGCGCTTGCCGTTCGCCTGCTGCGGAACGATGCGGCCATAAGCGCGGCGACCCTCCTCGGCAAACCAGCGCAACTGGTCCTCAGTCATGCCGACTTCGCCTTCGGCTTGCGCCAGCGGCTTGCCATTTTCAAGCACGATGGTGCGCGCGATCTCCGCTTTGCGGCGAACAATCTCGTCCGCGATCTTGTGCAACAGCGCCCCGCGGCTCTTGGCCGTGGTAGCGCTCCACGCCGGCCGCGCGGCTTCAGCAAAGTTCAAAGCCCTTTTCAGTTCTTCCCTGCCTACCGTGGAGACTTTGGCGATTGGTTTGGCGGTCGCCGGATCGACCACCTCGAACCCATTTTCACTGTGAAACCACTTACCCTCCAGGTAAGATCCGTACTTGACTTCCGCGCTCTTTTCCACTTCTTCTCCCATTCGGTTGATGCTGCGACTGCGTGAAGTTACTGAGGAACCTATGATCAAGTGTCCGATTTCCGAATCACGTTCCCTCAGGGGCTAAAGCCCGCCTTCGTTTTGTGCCACTTACGGCACGACTAAAGTCGTGCCCTTTCAAAGCAGCCACCTATTCGGAGGTTCCCTAAACCCACTCGGGCTCGAACTCGCCTTCGGAGGTTCCCTAAACCCACTCGGGCTCGAACTCGCCTTCAGAGGTTCCCTAAACCCACTCGGGCTCGAACTCGCCCTTTTTGGCCATGTCCTCGATCGACTCTCTTGCGCCGACAACATGAGCGCGGGCCAGGCGCTCGGCTTCGTCGGCAAAATCGTGCGCAATGGCCTCGATGATGCGCAGGTGCTCGGCATGAATCACCGCCGGATCGCGATAGGCGCGCACCGTCATTCCCAGCACGCGATAGGCCTGCGAAAGGCGCAGCAGCGTGCTGTTACGGGACAGTTCGGTGATATGCAGATGGAAGCTGCGATCCAGAGTGGCTGTCTCGTGGCTCTTGTCCTGGGCGAGGCTGAAAATCATGTCGGCCCGATTGCGCAACTCGTCAATGTCGGCGCGGGCGGCGTTTTTGCACGCCAGGCGCGCGGCCATGCCTTCAAGCACTTCGCGGACCTGGTAAGCCTCGCAGACGGTGACAACATCGAGTTTGTCGACAAAAACGCCCATGTGGTCAACCGACTTGACCAGGCCAAGCCAGTGCAATTCCAAGAGGGACTCGCGCACCGTGCCTTGAGCGACCCCCAGTTCGCGGGCGAGGCTTTGTTGGCTTAGTCTTTCGCCCGGCTTTGTCTCGCCGGAGAGGATGCGGCGCTGAATTTCTTCGCGAACATCGTGGCGTGCAACGCGAGCCTTCATCGGAAACTCCTTGTCGACTTTATCGATTAACTTCAGACCTGGTTTCGAAGTTAATCGATTGTAACCTATAGTTTCTTTGCGCCGAATACGGTCTCCTCACATTCCCGTATCCGGCGCTGTTTCAGCTACTTATGCCACTCAACGCCGAGCAGGCGGGAGAGACGACGGAAGGTCTCAGCGTAGTTCCCGTAGTGGAGCGTAAAGTGATGGGGCATACCCTCATGGACCAGCCGGTCGAACCACTCCGGCACGTTCTCTCCGTTCACTTCCATCAGCAGACTGTTGCCGGTGACCTGGCGTTTGGGTTCGATCGACCGGCCTTCAAAAGCAGTCATATGGTATTTGTTGTCGCAGCGCCACAGGCGCGACACGGTAACCGGCTGTCCAACCTGCAACTTGCCTTCAACCACCATGGGCTTGGTCACGTTGAAGTGATCCGCCAGGAACGGCCCATTGGGCGCGCCCACGGCATTGCACATATCCAGCGGCGCCATGCCTGGATGCCAGAAGTGAATGGTTCTTTCATCATGCTCCAGCCAATCGGACTGGAATCCGGGGCCGAAGCCGAGCAGGGTGCTCAGCAGGGCTCCAATCGCGCCATCTACGTCGCCCTCGATGGCCACCGCCTTGCCCGCGGTGGTCATTCTGGTGATGGCAAGGTAGGGCCACTGGCCGAGGAAGGCTGCGAGTTCGGGCCAGCATTGGAGGGCCATGGCATCCAGATTCATCTCCGCCATGAGGTCCTTCATGGCGAGGAAGTAGCGGGAGTTGACGGCTAATTGCTCATCCTGGGTTGTTTCTTCGGGCGCCAGCCCGAGCTTGCGTACTTCCTTGAGGTCATTGGCGACGGCCTCCGCATCAATATTGTTCACGCGGTCAATGAACTGTACCAGGCTGAGGGGATGAAATTGCAGGCCGAAGGTGCGGCGGATCAGGAAGGGATCGGCGGAAAGATCGACGAAGCCCGGCACATGGGTTCCCACGCAGCCCACCTTGGCGCGGCGCAGGCGAGAGACAGTGCTGGCCAGCGCGATGGCCCGCTTGAGATCGCTTTCCATGTGGCCGGAGGCGTCTTCCGGGCCGCCGTAGACCATTTCAAAGGGATGATTTGCCTGGCGCAGGATGGAACCCCAAAGGTTGTTTCCCACCAGCGAGCAGGAACTGACTTTACCGTCTCCAGGGCGCTCCGGAGTGGTCCAGAGAACCAGCGGGTCTTGCCAGCGCTGGGCGACGGTGAATGCAAATTGCCCATCGGACATGGAGGGCTGCACGATGACCAGGGCAACGCACTTGGCTTCCTCGATCTTGTCCAGCGCGGCGTGAATCGAGTCTTCATCGACTACGCGGGTGTCCGCGCCAATGCAGGTGAAGCCCATGGCCTTGAGCGTATTGAGACTGCGCTCCCAGATGGTCTGGCTCCAATCCTGATCGAAACCCGGGCGTTTGCGCCCAAATACCATCACACCGAGATTCTTTGTCACATTACGCTCCATAGCCGTCGGCATAATTCAGCAAGCTCCTATTCCTGGAATGGCCGGCACAAGGGCCGGCGAGTAACGGTAAAGCTCCCCAATCAGGGGCCGGACATACTCTTGAAACGGCGCTCCAACGGACAACGGGCCGCCGGTGAGCCACTCTTGCGGCACCGTGCGTTCCGCTCCGGCGACCGCGCTGAGCGGAACCAGGTCGTAGCCGGTCTCGCCGGGGTCTTGAAGCGGCCGCAGCGCCACCATTTTGCCGGAATCGCCGGCTGCCAGCGCGCGCACGCCGGCGCGGCCAACCAGCTCGGCATCCTTTTGATCCAGAGGTGAAACATGGGCCATGGAGACCCGCGCCAGCAGCCCCGGCTTTTCTGTGCGGCAGCGAATCTTGAGCTTTTCTCCCACCATATTGGCCAGGAACTGCCCAACGCCGCCGGTCATCGGCCGTTTGAGCGGATCGAGCTGCGAAGCATCGGTCATCTCGTAGACCAGGCTGCCATCCGGGTTGCGTATCCCTTCGGAGACCACGACAACCGCCCAGCCGATTCGGGTCACGATTCCATCGAGCGTGGCGAGAAACTCTTCGGCGTGGAAGGGCATCTCGGGCAAATGGACGAGATGCGGCGCGTCGGCTTCTTCGACCTTGGCCAGGGTGGAGGCGGCAGCCAGCCAGCCGATGCTGCGGCCAATGACCTCCAATATGGTTACCGGCTGGGGAAGGGCGCGGATGTCGGTGCCCAGATCGCGCGTCGATTGCGCCACATAGCGCGCCCCGCTCGCAAATCCAGGGCACCGGTCGGTAGCCACAATATCGTTGTCCACGGTCTTGGGCACGCCCGCGATCCGCACCTCGAAACCGGCAGCCTGGCAGTGCCGGCTGACCAGCTCGGCGCCTCGCATGGTGCCGTTGCCCCCCATAAACAGGAGGGAGCGAACGTCAAGGCGGCGCAGGTTGGTCACCATGCGGTCCAGGTCATTCTGGTCGGGTTTATAGCGGGATGACCCCAGAAAAGCGCCGGGGCTGTTGCGAAGGAGTTGAAGCTCAGCGGCAGTCATCTGCCCAAGTTCCACGATATCGTTGTGAACCAGGCCCTTGACGCCGAAGTGGGCTCCAAAAATACGGCCAATTGCCTGCTGGCGAATGCCTTCCGCGATGGCGCAGGACAAGCTGGCGTTGAAGACAGCGGTTGCTCCGCCTCCCTGCACGATCATCAGATTGCCAGCGGTCATACAGGGTCTCTCCCGTAATGTGTTGGTGGAACGGCAATGCAAAGGGCAACCAGGAAAGCTGCCCTTTGCATTCGGGCACACAGCGGTTATACGGCTGCCGCGGCGTGGGACTCGAGCGCGGTGAGGCGGTCGGCCAACATGTTCTCCAAGGTGACGAGGGCAGCGGTGAAGCCCTCGATGCCTTCCTTTAACTTCTCGGTAGCCATGCGATTGGCGGCGTGCATGCGGTCGAACATCTCTTGATCCACGACGATCCGGTCAACGGGCGTTGCCTTGGCCTTTTCAGGGTCGAGCTTGCGCGGCATTTCGCCCTCGACTTCAAGCTGGACCAGCACCTTGGGCGCGATGGTGAGCAGATCGGCGCCGGCCAGTTCGGCAACCTGACCGATATTCCAGAAACTGGCGCCCATCACCTGGGTCTTGTAGCCGAACTTCTTGTAGTAGTTGTAGACCGCGGTGACCGAGATGACGCCTGGATCCTCCGCGCCGAAGTACTCCTTGCCGGTCTCTTTCTTGTACCAATCCAGGACGCGGCCGCAGAAAGGTGAAACCAGCGTGACGCCGGCATCGGCCGCCGCGATGGCTTGATGCATCCCGAAGATCAGCGTGAGATTGCAGTGGATGCCTTCTTGCTCCAGCACCTTGGCGGCCTGACAGCCTTCCCAGGTGGCGGCGATCTTGATCAGAATGCGCTCGCGGCCGATGCCCGCGGCGGCATACTGTGCGATGATGCTGCGGGCCGCCGCGATGGTGCCCTGCGTGTCGTAAGAGAGGCGCGCATCCACTTCGGTGGAGACGCGGCCGGGGACGACCTGAAGAATCTCTTTGCCGAAGGCGATGGCCAGACGCTGGAAGGCCAGATTGGCAACAGCCGGAATGGTCGCATCGTGGCCCAGTTCCCTGCGAGCTTCCAAGAGCACGCCGTCCAGGATGGGCTGGTACTGCGGCATCTGCGCCGCCGTGGTGATGTGCGAGGGGTTGGTGGTGGCGTCCTGGGGCTTGAACCTCTCCATGGATTGAATGTCGCCGGTGTCCACGACGATCACACTGTACTGGCGCAACTGCTCAAGCAAATTCTTCGGCATGATTCCTCCCGGGGACAAGCGACTCCCCGTTTGAGTAAGCGCAATAGCGATTCACAACATATTGGGATCGATTCCAATACAAAGCGGTCCGGAACGATGAGTCTGAAGAGGAGATCTTCTGCCTCTTCCATGCAGCCGAATACTATAATCGATTGCAAACGATTGTCAACTGCGTTCCCGCCAGTACTGCGGCAAATGGCTTGCTCCTGGCTCGACAAGACCCCCACCGTTCGTCTCTAGACTTCCACTTTAGGCGCAGAGCAGGCGGAAAAGATAGGCATTCTCCCCTGGCTTGGCGAACAACTCATTCGAGCGTGTTTCGCGGAGCCACGCCTCTGTTTTCTCTTGAGTCGCCATAGACCGGTCAATCAAGGGAGGCAATCTGGAGGGTAGCGGGTCGTTTTCATGCTTTGCCACTTCCCCCGTTTGCTCGGAGCGGAGGCCCGGAAGTGGTACGGGAGGGTTGACACAGATTCAAGGCTCGGTTACGGTGGGCATTATGCAGTTCAAGCACCAAGCCGGCTGTTGTTGTTGTCGCTCCTCGCAAGTTTGTCCTGCCGAGTCGAGCGATCTAGCGCAGATCCAATCCTGCCGCTAGTTCTCTAATCAATTCATTTTCATTCGGTTAGCGTGAGATCTCTGCCGCCCAAGGGTAGTTTTGGGAGCATGGCAGCGATGGGCCAATGCGGTTCAAGCGCCGCTCCGACACGCCTTTCGCTTTGAGAATCCATGATGCAAGCTTGAGGAGAGCACATGCTGCAGCCAAGGTTTTCTGCCCCTATTGTTGCAAATTCAGCAGAATCCGGCCCGTACGCTACGTATTCCGCGGCTGGAGTTCAATTGGCGGGCAACCCCCTCTCAGCCCTTGATCAGCGTGTTCACTCCGGTTTCCGCCGGGCAGGGGGCAACTGCAGCAAGGCCTTGCTCCGGTCCAGGTCCCGGCCGCAATCCAGGCAGCAACTGCTTCGGGGAACGGTTCGTGTGCCCTTTCGCCTCCCGGCCGTCCTGCGAAAACCGGGTCGCACGGCCGCGGTTCTGGTTTGGCGGGGTGAAGCTTCCTGCGAAGGCCTGGCGCCGTCTGAAGTCAAAAGCGGGTTCTCGCCAAGCGCTCATTTCCGGCAGGAGCGGACCGGGTATTTCCTCCATGTTTTCAAGAATCGATTGAAATCGATTGACAGCCGTATTTTTGCGTGCCTATAATCCGCGCCGATCATCAATCTGCGGTTTTACAGCACATGAACGCGCAAAAGGGGGTCGGATGACCGGTCAAAATGTTCTGTTCGACCTTGCAATCGATTGGAATCGATTATTTCCGCTTTTGACCGCTTTGCTCGAATTACGCCCTCGCATCGCTCAGCTGTTCTTGGATCGGCCCTGAAGAAGGTCAAACTCATGAAAATGGAGAGGATTATGGAAAAGAGAACGCGTAGGCAGGTTCTGCAGGCTCTGGGAGCGCTTGCCGCCAGCGGGACCCTCGCGCCGCTGGCCCTGCAACGGGCCTTTGCGGAGGCAAGACGCACCACCCCTGGCATTCACTTCGGTGTGCAATTGAACGCCTTCCCCATCGACCCCAAGCGTTTTGAGAGCTTTCTGGACACCCTGAACCAGATCAAGGAGATCGGTTATCAGGGCTTTGAGTCGAGTTTCCGCAATGTGAACGAGCAGTTCGCGGCTCCCGAGAAGGCGCGCCGCTCCATCGAGGAGACAGGGCTCACGTTTTTCGGCATCCATATTTTCCTTCCCACCCCGATGTACGACCAAAACTCGAAGATCGCGCCGCCCGCGGTGTATGAGCCGGTTGCCCGCGGAGGAGCGGCGCTGGGCGCCAAGCACATTGTGCTCAGCGGCGCGCCGGTCGAAAATGCCGACCAGCTCAAGACCAAGATCGAGGCGCTGAACACGGCCGGCCGTTTTGCCAAGAGCGCCGGGATTACGCTCGCGTACCACAACCACTGGCCGGAGTTCGAATCGAAGCTGGGAGAGATCGAGACGCTCTATTCGCAGACCGATCCTTCACTTGTCCATTTCGTGCTGGACGCCGGCCATGCCTATCGCGGCGGCGCCAACCTGCCTGAATTCATCCGTGCCCACGAGAAGCGCATCATCGGTTTTCACCTGCGCGACTACAAGAACGGCCGTCTGGTTTCGCTCGGTCAGGGTACCTTCCCGCTCGCTCAGGTTGCCGCCACCATCAAGCAGATCGGCTGGAAGGGCTGGGTCGAGAACGAAGAGGAGCGGGAAGACCTGTCAAAGACCGGCGCACAAGTAATTGCTCCGGCATACAAAGCCATGATCGAGGCCTTCACTCTATGAATCGGCGCAACTTCCTCATGACTGGAGCAGCGGCCGCGGTTAGTGCGCGAGCCATGAACGCCGGCGCTTATGCCGCGATCCTGGGCGCCAACGATCGCGTGGGCTTGGGAGTAATTGGCCTGGGCCGGCGGGGCAGCATCGTGACCAACGGCTTCGTGCAAGACGCCCGGCTTCAGGTGCGCGCGCTGGCCGACATCTACGACAAGCAGGTGAGCGCCTTCCAGGGCCGCTTCAAAGAGCATGTTGCGCAGGCAACGGTCTCGGTGGCGTACCAGGAGATGCTGGCGAAGAAGGATTTGGACGCGGTCTTGATTGCCACTCCGGATCATCTGCACGTGCAGATGGCGAATGACGCTCTCGCGGCGAACAAGCACGTTTATCTTGAGAAGCCGACCCTGCATCGCTGGTACGAGCGCGAGGCGCTGGTGAAGGCGGCGGCCGCCAGCAAGGGGCTGCTGCAGTGCGGGACACAACAGCGCAGCGGAGCGCACTATCTGCGCGCCAAGCAGGAGATCTTCGACGCCGGGCTGCTTGGCAAGGTGATCTTTGCGCGCGCGGTGTGGCATAACTTTCCCTGGCAGCGCCGCAATGTTCCAGCCGAACCCAAGCCGGCGGGGTTGAACTGGGAGCTCTTCCTCGGGCCCGCGCCCAAGGTTCCCTACGAAACGGCGCGCTACAGCTCGTGGCGCTCCTATCACGCTTACGGAAACGGCGTGCTGGCCGACATTCTCACGCACTGGGTGGATGTGGCCCAGTGGATGCTGGGCGACGACAAGCCTGTAAGCGCGGCCACGCTGGGCGGCGACTATCAACTCCACGACGGGCGCGACAATCCCGATTCGGTCACTGCAATCGTGCAGTACAAGGACTGGAATCTCAACTTCGAGTCCACGGTGCTGCCGGTTCGCAACGACCACCCGTCGGTCTTTTTCGAGGGGACAAAAGGCTCGCTCGACATTACCCGCGAGGGATACACATTTACCCCCAATGAAGGCGCGCCCATCCGGGTCGATTCCACTCAGGACCTGGAACGCGCGCACACCGGTAACTTCATCGACGCCATCGTCAAGGGAGAGAAGCTCAACGCTCCCCTGTCGGCTGGTCTGGCTGCAACCTTGCCTGTCCAGATGGCGCTCGAATCGTACTGGTCACACAAGATCGGTACTCCAGCTGAACTTACTTAGAGGAGCCGCGCTTCTCTGGTGAAGAGCGGCAAAGAACGGGGCAGTGGGACAACAAGCAGTTGAAGTCGTTTCTCAAGCTGTATTGCTGAAAGGAAGCCATTCAACTCAAGTGTTTTCACAATGGGTTTTTGGCGAAAGCGATGCGATCAAGGGACCATAACACCGAACCGGAATCGAACGACCGCCTTTCACCCCGCGAGGTGGAAGAAAACTCATCCTGAACGGGGCTGGAGACCCCCCGGACACAGTGAAAACATCGCAACTCACCGATGAGACGTTACCCAACGTACTCATCCGACGAAAGGAAATCATGCAAAGAGCTTTTCGCAAACTTCTGTACTTTGGTTTCGCGCTGCTCCTGGCCGTTGGCATCGCGCCTCAATTGTTCGCGCAGTCAACCGGAAGCATCCGTGGAACAGTAGTGGACCCGAGCGCGGCCGCGATTCACGGCGCCACCGTAACCGTCACCAACACGGAAACCGGCATCGCCCGCCCGACTCAAACCAACGAGAGCGGTCTGTTCGTCTTTCCGGACCTCCCAATCGGTTCGTATGCACTGAAGGTGAGCGCGGCTGGATTCGAGACGCAGAGCCGCACCGCCATGCAGTTGCTTACCGGGCAAACGATCGACTTGTCCATCGCCTTGGTGGTTGGCTCGCAGACCCAGGTAGTCACCGTGACCTCGGAGACACAGCAGATCGATACGGCCAGCTCGAATGTGGCGCAGTCGGTCAACCAGGAACAGATGCAGGACTTGCCCCTGAACGGGCGCAACCCGCTGCAACTGACCACCCTGACGGCCGGCGCGGTGCTGACCACCAGCGGTACGGAGAGCGGCCAGGAAGACAATACCGGCCTCTCGGTCAACGGTCTTCGCGCAACCCAGAACACCTATACGCTGGACGGAACTGTCTATGTAGACCGCTTCTTCGATTCAGTGCCGACCATGCCCAGCCCCGACGCCCTCCAGGAATTCACCATCCAGGCGTCGAACTATAGCGCCGACCACGCAGGCGCGGGCGCATTGGTTCAGCTCTCCACGCGCTCCGGAACCAGCACCCTGCACGGGTCCGGCTGGGAGTACATTCGCAACACGGTATTGAACGCGCGCAACTACTTCTGGTCTCCGACGAAGGCAAATCCGCCCTTCAAGCTTAATCAGTTTGGTGGAACCGCGGGCGGCCCGGTTTTCAAGAGCAAGAAGGCGTTCTTCTTCTTCTCCGCCGAGGATTTGCAGCAGCGCTCGGCGCCGACCCCAATCACCATTGAAGTGCCGACTGCAGCCGAACTGACCGGCGACTTCTCGGCGCTTTTGAAGCTGGCAACGCCGGTTCTGATCTACGATCCTGTGAGCACCGACGCAGGGTACGGTTGCCCCTACGGCCAGACCATGGTCGCGAGCGTCTGCACAGGCACGATTACCAACAAGATCACCACGCCGATGGACGCGCTGTCGGCCGCGGTGAACACACAGTATCTGGCATCCTCCGAGACAAACTCAGTTGCGGCGACCGGCGCAAACGCAGGAATCTTCAACACGCTTGCCAGCAGCACCAACAACAACATCGACAACACCCAGTACCTGGTTAAACTGGACGACGCACTTACCCAGAACGACCACCTCAGCGGCCGCTATTTCTACAACCAGGACAACTTCCAGCGCCCGTTCACCGCTCCGTTGGGCTTCTTTGCGGCGAACTTGTTCCGCAACCAGTCTCTGACAGTCAGCGACGCCCACGTCTTCAGCAGCACGCTCACGGGTTCTGTCTATGGCAGCTTCTTCCGCGGCGCACGCACTCAGATTCCCGAGGCGCCAGGCCTGAAGACGGACAAGGACCTGGGCATGAACATCAACTACGGCAGCCCCAACGAAAGCCTGATTCCCTTCCCCGGCGTGCGCGACAACCTGGGATACATCAACGTCTTCTCCGGCGGCGCTTTGACGCAGGACTCGACCACCTTTGACTTCAGCACGCAGATCGTCAAGCTGCTGCACACCCACACCTTCACCGCGGGCGGCGAATGGGAGCGCACCCGCATCGACGCCGACGACTACTCCTACACGCCCGGTGACAACACCTTCAACGGCGGTCGCACCCAGAAGCCGGGCAGCGCAACCTATCCGACAGGTTACAAGTCGAGCGGCAACTCGTTTGCCGACTTCTACACCGGTTTCGAATCCACCTTCTATCAGGACAACGGCCGCAAGTTCTATCTGCGTGAAAACCGTCCGTCCCTGTATGTCCAGGACGACTGGAAGGTAGCCAGCCGCCTGACCCTGAATCTCGGCATCCGCTGGGATCCGTGGCTTCCTCCGAACGACTTGAACGGCACCCTGGTCGGCTTCAATCTGGCTAACCCGAGCTTCCAATCCACCATGGCTCCCGGCGCGCCCAAAGGCCTGATGTTCAACGGCGATCCTGGAATGGAGTCGTCGGTGTACAGCAACAACTACAAGGACTTTGCACCGCGCGTGGGCTTTGCGTACAACATGCTCGGCAATGGCAAGACTGTGGTTCGCGGCGCCTACGGCATCTTCTACGGATTCCCCGAGGGCCTACTTTACCAGCGCACCGACGCCATGCAACCCGTCGACCTTTATCTCAACATCAATAACCCGGCGCAATGGGACAACATTT
>Ga0181520_10008504_pt1 | contig 14538 bp, 7 predicted proteins | sample PEATcosm2014_Bin_29_FD_132451 | JGI IMG/M metagenome (GOLD analysis project Ga0181520, IMG submission 132451) | Peatland microbial communities from MTU Mesocosm Facility, Houghton, MI, USA - PEATcosm2014_Bin02_30_metaG | ecosystem: Environmental > Terrestrial > Soil > Wetlands > Peat | place... | reverse complement strand
TGCCTCGATGGTGCCGCCCGTGGTGTTGGTGGCCGTCTCCACCAGCGGAACATTGGCGTTGACCTCGACCATTTCCTGGACCATGCCGGTGGCAAGCTTCACGTCGGCGCGCGCCGGGGAGCCGACACCGACGGGAATATTGGTCAGTGTCGTCGTGCGGAAGCCATCCCTCTCGACGGTAATGCTGTAGCTGCCCAGCGGCAGTTCCGAGGCGACGAACCCGCCCAGATCGTTGGTGGTGACCGTACGGGTCAGGCCGGTGCCGGGACTGATGACCTTTACCTGTGCTCCGGGTATGGCCGCTCCGGTGGCGTCTGTGACCGTCCCCTGGATGCTCCCGCGGAACGTTTGGGCGAAACAGGCGGCAGGCAGCGCGAGCAGCACGGCAATCGCCAAGAGAAAGATTTTGAATACACTTCGACCAGTTCGATACTCCATAGCGCCAATCCTCCAGAAATTGCAGATAGAGTCGTGCTGTTTGGCGCCCAGCTTGAACGGAAAATGAATGCAGATGAGCGGGCGCTCGTAAATGCGGCAGATGCCTATGCTGTTTTGAGGTCCCTAACGGGTTATGAGGTGTGCGGACGTATTTCCATTATCCAACGTACAAAGAAAGCGGATAAAGAATCAATGGATTTTTCTGAAATTCTTCCGCGGACAGAGAATCCCGTGCGGCCAGACCCTAAAGCGGGCAAATGTATTGCAATGCGGCGCAATCCACCGGCGGTGGAGTTGGCCGGGGCGTCCGCCTTGGTTTCGACGGAACCTGTCACTCTTTGCATTCTACCGAGAAAAGGAGCAAAGACCCAGACGGCAGCCAGAATGCGGAGAATCCCCTTCTGCGCAGCAAGAAGTGTCAGTGCACGACTTTAGCTATACCGTAAGCAGCTGATACTAAACATCGTCTCCAGCAATAAGGAAGGTTTTGCGGGGTTTCCGCACAAAATCGGTTCTTCCGCAACCTCTCCCGACCGTACCCTTCAACCTGGCAACTTTTCAACACTCTGTGCCCCGAATTCATCGATCCGTTCTGGTGCCAAGGCACCCTTTTTGTCACAGCTTGGGAGGCGGCTCCCAGTAGGAAATGGTTTCTGTTTACACCGGATACACAACAGCGATAAGGTAACCTGATTCGTGAGGCCCTTCACTGGTTGGGGTGCGCTATGACACAGCTTCCGCTCGCTTCCGGTGGGAGTCTTATGTACGCGAGGTGTACTTCATGCCGGATAAAGAGAAGGATTGCTGGAGTAAACCGCAGACCATTCTCGTCGCCACGGACTTGACCGACCTGGACCGGCTGATGCCGTTTGCTCTGGAACAGGCCAGGAACAGCGGCGCTAAACTGATCCTGCTGCATGTGTTGGCCGTGGGCGTGGGCATTGCCATGGATGCCGCCGGCATGCCGTATTACGATCCGACCGGGCCGCTCGAGTCGGCGCAAGAAGCCCTCGCCGCCTGGTGCGAATCGACTCGCCAGAAGGGCGTCGCCTGCGAGGCGCTGGTGCGCGAGGGACACGCCGCGCAGCAGATCCAGGAGGCCGCCACCAACCTTCACGCGGACCGCATCCTTCTCGGTACCCGGAGCCGGGGCAAGCTGGAGAAGCTGTTTTTGGGCTCCGTGGCGGAACAAGTGCTGCGCTCGGTCAACCTCCCGGTCATCACCGTGGGGCCCGAGGCCCACCCGCCGTCAGAGGATGAAAGCACCGAGCGCGTCGTGCTCCACGCCACGACGCTCAGGGACTCCTGCCGGCCCAGCGCCGCGCTGGCCTGCGAACTCGCCGCCAGTCAACGGGCAAAGCTGGTTCTGCTGCATGTGCTGCCCCCTCTGGATGAAATGCAAAAGAAGGGTCTGCCGACCGGACTGGACTCGACCGCGTTACACGAATTGCGGCAGTTGGCCCGAGAGACCGACTTGGGTTGCTGCACCACCGTCGATGCGCACGTAGTACACGGCAACCCAAGCATCGAGATTCTGGCCGAAGCATCCGAGAGGCGGGCAAGCCTGATCGTCCTGGGCGCGACCGAACGTCTGCCTCTCGAGAAACTGGCGCGCAACCGCACCATCTATCGCATTCTGGCACATGCACGTTGCCCGGTGCTCACCTTGCGCGAGTGTCCCGGCAAGACTGCCGAAGACGAAGCATCCCACTTGGCCGCGCAAAGCTGAACCAAGGCCGTCCGGCGTTAGATGGCCGTATCGATGCCTTCGCGCGACCGCTGGACGACCCGCCCGTAAGCTGACTGCGAACTTGCCCGCTCGCCGGCCCCCCTCAATGGGGGGCAGTCTTACCCCCGCACAGCCGAACCGCCTGAGTCATGGCTTTGCCCACGCGGCCGGCCTGCTTTTCATTTGCAAAAGAAAACGACACTCCATAGTCCTCGGATGTTTGCACGCTGACCAAATACAAGGGCGGATCGAATTTCTCGTAGTAACCCTTGTCACCGTCGGGAGTCGGCCCTTCCTCCTTGGCCACTTTCTTCAAATACTCGTCGAATGACCCTGTCGTGACTTGCAGCACATCGTGCAACTGGAGCGAAACATCCTTATCGTTCACCAGTTCGCCGTGCATCATTCTCCACCAGTGGTAGCGGATTGTGCAGGAAGCTGGATCGGCTACCACTTTGCTCAACTGTTCGCTGTATGGAGGGTCGCCCCTTTCTTCCGCATTGTATAGATGAACCACAAAGTTGAGTCTGCCCACCGCATTCAATTCCTTCTGGATGACCGCCATGGCCGCCGTCAGTGCCTGCGGGCTCCCCGTGGACTTGGATGGAGCGCCTTGCTGACCGCAAGCCACGGACGCAATGGAAAATGCCAGAGTGAAGATAATCCGATGCTGCGCTGTCATGGTCTTGCCCTTTCTGCCTTCCCGGATCTCTGCCCGGTCTGCAGCCGCCCGAGCCGTCGAATCACGGCTGCGGAGGCAGTGCTCCGGACAAACCATCCTACTCCCTTCCGAATCGAGCTTCCCGCCGCGGCCGGGCTCGCGTAGCGGCTGGATCCGGTAGGAGCACTCAGTTCCTTAGCGCATTTTTACGATTCTGCCGGTATTCTCTTTTGCAACCGATAGCTCGCTTCCCCCTCGCGACGGGCTGCCGGTAAACCAACAGTCATGTACGCAACCCATGGCTTTTTCAACCAACAGGAGGCACAAGGAATGATTCGTCGTTTACTCGTCTTCGCCGGTTCAACAATTTTCGCATCGATGATTGCCAACGGCCAGATGGTCTCGAACAGCGCAATTCAAAACGATCCGGCAAAGGAGGCGCTCTGCGTAAATAGAGCCAAGGTGAAGCCGGTTCCATTCTTGATCGATCAGAATTATGTGAATACCGTCAGAGCCGCCCATCCTGACACCACGTTCATCGCTGAAGACGGCAAGATTCCCGAGCTGATTGAGTGCCGCTTGAACCAGCAGACGGGAGTGTATGAGGAAGACTCGCTGAGTTCTGAGGATAACGCGTCCTGGCACCTGGTTCGCCCCGAGCCCTTCGCACCTGGCACGCAGGGCTGGAAGCTGCGGGCAGACAATGTATGTTTCAAGGCGGCGCGCGACAAGGTGAATCGAGAGAATTTCGATCACAGCTTCGGTTACACGACAGAAGTGAATGTGATCACGCTGAATGTGGCGCCGTGGTATCTGCCCGGTGTGAAGGTTGCCGGAATGAAGGCGGCACGCTACGACATCGCGGTGGTGGGCAAGTTGTTCTACAAATCCTCTGGGCCCGATCTGACTGCCTTCAGCGCTGCTTGCCTGCTTTTGCCGGAGCTGGATCTGAAATCGGTTGAGGCGAAAGAGGAGAGCGCGGACCGGGAGCTCAGAATGGAAACGCGCTTTGAAGCTCCCTTTCGGAAGTAAAGGATAAAACCGCAGATCCCTGCTGCGGTCAGCGCCGATCGCGTGCTCGCCGGCCGAGTACTTTTCTCAAACTTGCGCGAAGCGACTTCGGGAGAAATCTGTTGGTTAGTGTTCAGGGGAGAGCCGGAGGGCCCGTTTGAGATAACTTCCAAGAACACAGCGGCCCCCGAAGTGCTTGCACGAACGCGAGATCCCGAGAACCGCCCGATCGCAAGAAACGCATCGCGCCGGACAAGATTGACTGACCGCGAAGGCTCCACCCCATCGTGTGGACTCGAAGAACCGATACAGAACCACTGCTGACTTTCATGGCGCCGTTCGCAGTTCGAAACGACCGTTCGTAAGGAATCGGTGGACGTCGCTTTTGGCGTTCCCTAGCCTATCTTTGAATCGACTTGATTGAGCCGACTCGATTGAACGCCCGACACATGACGGATGCAGACGAACGATTTTGCCCTATCTTCGCGCTATGCGTGCAGAGCGGTGGTGCCTCGCTAGGATTCCTCGCCCCGATGGGCTCCAGGATGGAAAACCGGTCCGGAACTCGCCTTGAAAGTCTGTGCCCTGTTCTGTGCCGGCATCGTGACATTCTTTGCCTGGCGCGGTGGAACTGGAGTGTCCACCTGCCGGCCACCGAGCCTGACGTTATCGTTCGCCCCGCCCGTGCCAGTGATTCATCCCGGTTAAGCTGCGGATTCGGTGAATGCGAGCGTCGTCCGTCAAGGGTCAATCGGCAGCGTGACTCAGAGCGTGCAAGGTCAGCCATCCGGCACGTCGGTTGAAGTCCAGCCGCCTGGCGCCTTCAACGAGGGATTCAGGCAGGCGCGCGGCGGGGCGCCACCTGGGCATCTTCAGCAAGGAAGGAGCGCAATGACGGCATGCGGAGATTGGCGCATCCCTCGAGCGTTGTACCATGGTTAGCACAATGAAGCATCGAGGAAAGAGTGGGTGGCTCCCCGGCATGCACGCTGCCGCTGGCCGAGTTCGGTCAATCCTCTCCCGCAAGGTCGGTCTGTGGTGCGTCGGAATCTTACTTCTTGTCGCCGCAACTTACTTTGTGGCGCGCGGGTCCGATGCCAGATCGACATCGGGCGAGTGGCCGGCCCTCCCTATTCAAATAGAGACCGTTTCCGCCTTTGACGCTGTCGTACTCCCGGTGCGCGGTTCATACGCACAACATGCCACTGCGATCGACCATCTCCAGGCCGGGCTGCACAGTACCGGAGTTGTACCCATCGGTCCGCTGTTCGGCCGGTACCTCAGCGATCCAGCCCAGGTGCGCGAAGAAGATCTGCTATGGGAAGTTGGATACCGGGTGCAGCCCGGTACGAGAGTATCCCCGCCATTCGAAATCAGAAGGTATGGCGAACAGATGGTCGCTTCCATCCATCTGCACGGCCCTTACACGGAGAACAGCCTTCAGTGGCCCTCAGTTTATGCCTGGATCGCCCGAACCGGGTACTTTCCGGTGGGCCCGTCGTTCGAGTTCTGGAACGTAGTTTCGTTGCCGGACGGCGGCTCCACTCCCGAGTCGGAACTGCGCGTTCCTGTGAGACGCGTCCCCGTGTTTCCCCTGCTTTTTCGAGATTTGGTCTGCCTTTGGGGCGCATATATCTTTGCACTGTTCTCAATCCTGTATTTGCGGCAAACTGAGAGGCGCCGTTTGTCCGCATTTAGGGGAAGGTTATGGGGCCTTCTGGGCGTCTGCTGCGCCATCCTTTACCTTGAACCGCTTCTCGGTGAACTCATCTACATTTACAGCGGCTACTCAGATCGCCGCATCATGGCTTTGCATGCATGGGCTGGCGCGGCCGGGATCGTGATTCCTCCTCTGCTCGTCCATTTCTTCTTCCGCATAACAAGCCGTGATCTGCCGAGAGCCCTGTTGTTTCGCCTCAGTGTCATGGCTGTGTATGCGACCAGCGGCCTCCTGGCATTCGGCGCTGAATTCAAGACCTTCCCAGCGCGGTGGCTGGAAACAATGGAACAGCTGGGTGCCGGGCTAGTGGCCGCCGCGGCTGCTCTCAGTCTCGTCATGGTCCTGCTCTGGCGCACCAAAGACAAAGGTGCAAGCCCGGAGCGGCGAGCGTATCTCATCCTGCTCGCTGTCACCATTGCGGTTTCGCTTCTCAACGCGATCATCGTCGAAGGAGACGCTTCGAATTTGATGCAGACCGTTCTTCGTGCTCTGCCGATCCCGTTTCTCTTCGCGACGATGTACTACAACGAACGAGCCGTCTTCTTCGACGTCGTTGCAAAGCGGGGCCTGTTCACATTGGCGATGCTCTTTTTGCTCATGGGCTACTTCGCGAAGGTTCCGTCGTTGCTGTCGAGCATCCGGCTCGGTTGGATCGGGAGCTGGATCTACCCTGTTACAGCGCTGCCGTTGGTCATCCTCGCTCCCTGGACCTATCGAAGAATCTCACGATATCTCGATCATCATTGGCTTGGGCGCAAACTGTCTTCAGCCGAGGCGCATCGGTTCTTTCTCGCAGGGATTGCCACGGCCACCTCCGAGGAGAGTCTCGTTGCCGCGGCCGAGCGGCGCCTTGCTGAAATATTGCATGGCGCCGTCCACATCCAACTTGGTTCGCAAACGGATTCCCAGACGACCGAAGATGAGGGTTTTGAAACGGAGATCTTTTCGCGAGGCGAACGGCAGGGAGCGGTACGAATCGAGATGCCGGCCAATGGGTACCCCCTGCTGAGCGAAGATCGAAAGCTGCTTGCTTCACTGGCAGAATCGTTTGGCCTCGCCCTTGAGAATCTCCGTCTTCGCGAGAAAAAGCTGCGGCAGGAGCGGCGCGAGCGAGACCTTCTGCTGCACGCCAGCCAAGCCGAACTGAGATCCCTGCGTGCACAGATCAATCCCCACTTTCTGTTCAACGCCCTCAACTCGATTGCGGCGCTGATCTCGGTCGAGCCGGATCTTGCCGAGGTCACGGTCGAGCGGCTGTCCGAACTCTTCCGATACGCTTTGCGGCGGTCAGATAAGGAATGGGTTCGCATTGAGGATGAGTTGGCATTTGTGCAATGCTATCTCGATGTCGAGAAGACGCGCTTTCACGAGCGCCTCCAGGTGGATATATTGCAGGGTGAGGCTGTATGCAGAGCGCTGGTACCTGCCATGATGATCCATACGCTCGTGGAAAACGCGGTCAAACACGGCATCGCTCCAGTGCGCGGCGGAGGAAGGATCGAAGTGCGCATCCATCGAGACGCCGACACACTGTTCATCGAAATCCGCGACAGCGGCCCGGGTTTTACCGAGACAGTCAGCAATGCGCTGAACACTCCCGGCCATGGTCTGAAGAATGTGCTGGCCCGCTTGCAGGCTCACTTTGGGCACGATGCCCAGTTGACCTTTGGCCGCGATGGAAAGACTGCAATGACGACCGTCTGCATTGCCATGCCGTATCTCCTTACAGCGCCAAGCGAGAACTGTCTGACGATATGATGAGAGCCCTGATCGTCGACGACGAAGAACTGGCCCGCAACCGCCTGCGGAAGCTCCTCTCCGCCTGCCGCGATGTAACCGTCGTGGGGGAGGCTTGCGATGGCGAACAGGCCATGCTGGAAATCGCGAAACTGAAGCCTCATGTTGTCTTTCTCGACATCAGGATGCCCGGCGCGGACGGCATTGAAATCGCGCGCTCGTTGCGATCTCCGCGACCGAAGATTGTCTTCTGCACAGCATATGACGAGTATGCAGTCGATGCCTTCGAAGTTCACGCTGTTGACTACCTTCTCAAGCCCGTCACGCGTGTCCGGCTTGCCCATTGCATCGAGCGGTTGCGCCAGATTCCGGCGGCGCAATGGGACTCGTCCGTCGAGCGAGTTGCAGGCAGACAGGGGGCGTGCGCCACACGCTTTCTCGCACGCTGCGGCACCAAGTATCGGGTCGTCACGCAGAAAGAAGTGGAATACTTCAGCTTCGAAGACGGTTTGTCCACTCTGCACACCGCTTCGGGACGATTCCTCATGGACCCGACGCTCAATACGCTGGAGTCACGCCTCAATCCAGCCTGTTTCTTCCGAATCTCGCGATGCTTCATCGTAAGGCTTGACTCGGTCCTCGAGGTGTCACCGCTGGCCGGCGGCTTTGGAGAAGTCCTGCTCAGATGCGGCGCGCGCCTGCAGGTAAGCCGCCGCAGGTTCCGCCAGCTTTTAGCACACCTCGACGGGCGCGGGCACTGCGAGCAATAGGGTCCGATGCCTGGGAGGTGAATGTTCCGTTAAAGGTTCTTTGCCATTGCCGGCCTTGATTCAACCGTTCGCGATGCGAGAAGACCGTTCGTCAGGAATTGGTGGACGCGTGGACTGGCGATCCGTAGCCTGTCCTCGAGCGGAAGGGCCGATCTTAGCTTCACCTGTTCACACCGGCCAGATTGAGGAAATGCCCGTCTATGAACGCACGAAGGGAGTATCCGAACACATCGTTGCTGTTGCCCTTTGTATTTTGTTTTGCAACACTACTGGCGGGTTGCGGCGGCTCCAACGTCAGCTCAACGCAAACTACAACACCCCCTCCCACCGACCCCGACCAGCGCGCCGATCTTTTGATCGCGCAGATGACCGAAGCGGAGGAACTCCAGTTGGTTCACGGCAACTTGCCGCTGCCGCCATATCCCACCGCTCCGCCCCATGGCGCGGTCTACTGGGTTCCTGGAATCCCCCGGTTAGGAGTTCCTGACCAACTCGCCGCCGATGGGCCGGCGGGGTTGGGAGACAATGTTGGCCAGGCCACCGCCTTGCCTTCCCCTCTGGCCAATGCAGCAAGCTGGGATCTGAATGAGGCCGTAAAGTATGGAACGGTGATCGGCAAAGAGACCAGCGCCTTTGGTCTCAATATCAGCTTGGGAGGCAACCTCAATCTCATCGGCAGGGAGCCGCGCGACGGACGAACGTTCGAGACTGGGGGAGAAGATCCCTATCTGTCGGGAGAGATCAATGCCCAACATTTGCTGGGCATACAGAATCAATACGTCATCGCGGGGGTAAAACACTTTGCTCTGAACGATCAGGAGACCGGGCGCACCCAGGCGAATGCGGTGATCGACGAGCGTTCTGCGCGGGAGAGCGACCTGTTGGCATTTGAGATTGCCCTTGCCAACTCGAATGCGCAAATGGCCATGTGTGCCTACAGCCTGGTGAATGGGACCTACAACTGCCAGAACGATCATCTTCTGAACGATGTTTTGAAAGGTGAGTGGAAGTTCCCGGGGTATGTCCTCTCCGACGACTACGCGACGCAAAGTTCCGTCCCCAGTGCTTGGGCGGGCCTGGACCAGGAACAGTCGTACGGATATTACTTCACCGGCATTTGGACGCCCGAAAGCCTGCAGGCTGCGCTGGCGAACGGCGACATGCCCGATGCGCGCCTCGATAACATGGTGCACCGGATTCTGCGTGCCATGTACGTGTCAGGCGTCTTCGATCATCCCGCGACGGTGGTTCCCATCGATGCCGCCGGCGACGGAGCCATCGCTCAGGAGATCGAAGAACAGGGCGCCGTTCTGCTGAAGAATGCAAACGGCCAGTTGCCCCTCAACCCGCAGACGATCCAATCCATTGCGGTCATTGGCTCGCATGCAGACGTGGGCGTGCTGTCTGGAGGAGGCTCCGCGCAAGTGACTCCGATTGGAGGGGCAGCTCTGATTCTGCCTTCGGCCTGTCCTCCCGATCTTCCCGCGCCGGGTGGAGCGGCCTGCACCAATGCATCCGTGATTTACGATCCCTCCTCTCCGCTTGCGGCCATCAGGGCGCTGGCGCCCACGGCAACCGTGACGTACGACGATGGAACCAGCACCGCGGCCGCGGCCAGCCTGGCGGCATCGTCTGCAGTGGCCATTGTCTTCGTAAGCGATTGGGAGAGCGAAGGCATGGACCGCGTGGATTTGAATTTTCCCAACGGTCAGGATGCACTGGTGGGCGCTGTAGCTGCAGCCAATCCCAACACCATTGTTGTGATGGAGAATGGCGGCGCGCATGTAATGCCGTGGCTGGGAAGCGTCAATGCCGTGCTGGAAGCTTGGTATCCGGGCCAGTTCGGTGGCCCGGCAATCGCCGGCCTTCTATTTGGCAAGGCGAACCCCTCCGGTAAACTGCCGATCACTTTCCCGGCTCGTGTCAACGACTTGCCGCGACCCGTGATTCCAACTCCCTCAGCCACCAGCGGCTCCTTCGATGTGGATTACACCATCGAGGGACTCAATGTTGGCTACAAGTGGTGCGAATCGCAGAATATCAAGCCCCTGTTTGCCTTCGGCTATGGACTCTCCTATACGACGTTTTCCATTTCGGGGATCCACCTGACCCCTGACTCCTCCCCGACAGATGGTTTTCAGGTGAGCTTCAACCTGGCAAACACCGGAAGCCTGACAGGCGCGGAAGTCGCACAGGTCTATCTGGGATTTCCCTCCGGTCTAGGAGAGCCGCCGATGCGCCTGGTGGGGTGGAACAAGACTCTGCTTCAGCCTGGCGCGCAACAACAGGTCACGATCACCGTCAATGCCTCCGATGCCTCGCATCCCCTGTCTTACTGGGACACTGGCACAAATTCTTGGGCGACGGCTCCGGGCGTATACACCGTGTATGTGGGCAATTCATCAGACAATGTCCAGACAGCGGGGACATTCCAGATTGGTTCGTGAGCCGCCGTTAACACAGCTGACGTACGCTCTTTCTCAGGCGAAGCGTCTGCCGCACAGTGTTTGATGGCCTTGGTTCTTGCCGCTACGACCATCGCAACGTGTATCCTCCTTTGTGTTTCAGCTGCGACCCAGCTTCAGAGTCTTCATTTTGGCGCGTTCGAACGCCATGGAGAGGCCCTGAGTGACACGACCATCGCCATTTTAGGGTTGGTCATCTGGATCTTGCCATTCAGCCGATAAGGTGGGTCTTGGCAAGTGATGAGGGTGCCGCTATCTTGTTTCCTCTTAGCCCAGAGCAATTCTTTGCCGTATCTTTCAATCGCTTGAGTTAGTGACAGGTTGTCACGATTTCAGGCGTAATGAACAAGATCGCTTAATCGTTCAGTTTGCGCACCGGATTCTCTGCGCCAATCTCCAATCCGAGGAATTGCGATCAAGGGCGGACATCGAGATCAATATAGCCGCCTTCGGAGAGAACGCGTTCTTGCCCCAGAAGGTCTGAATCATTTCCCAGTCCCCCGTCTAACGGAAGGAGCGCTCACGGAGGAAGTGTCCTTTGCCGGAAGCGAACACAGAGCTGATCCTCCAGTTCGCGCTTATAGGCAGTTACCGGGCGCCCGCTCGGACAACACGGAACGGATCGCGAGAAAAGACGGGCTGGCGCATTGTCAGTAGCGGGCGTTATTCTGGCGACCGGTGAGGCGAGCGCATGAAGACCTGCCCTGTATGCGATACCCCATATCCAGACAACCACACCACCTGCCCCACGGATGGCGCTGTCCTGATTGCGTCGCATGAGCTGGCGCCTGGGAGGCTGGTGCGAGGAAAATACCGGATCGTACGCAAGCTGGGTCAGGGTGGCATGGGCGTCGTTTACCTGGCAGACGACATTCTGCTGGGAATGCCGGTGGCGCTCAAATTCCTTGCCGGCGAACTGGAAAAGGACCCACGGTTCATCAAGCGATTCCGCACGGAGGCCCGCGCAGCCTTTCAGTTGCGCCATCCCAACATCGTTGAAGTGACGAACCTGGACCAAGCCGAGGACGGCAGCCTGTACATCGCCATGGAGTTTGTGGACGGTCCGAGTTTGCGCGCAGTACTGGAGCGGGCTCATGGGCCGCTCGCCATCGCTCGCGCACTGGATATTGCGCGCGGCATCGCCCACGGTCTGGCCGCGGCCCACGCGCAGGGCATGGTGCATCGCGACATCAAACCGGAGAACATACTGCTGGCCTTAGCCGCGGAAGGCCGCGAAAAACCCAAGATTCTCGACTTCGGCATCGTAGCCGTAACCGAAGGCGTGACCGGGCGCAGCCTCACGCACGGGATGCTGCTGACGCCCGACTACGCCGCGCCGGAGCAGTGGCTGGAGATGCCTTCAGCGGAGATAGACGGCCGGACCGACCTGTATGCGCTGGGCTGCGTGATCTACGAGATGCTTACCGGGAACACGCCGTTTCATGCGCACTCCACATCGGGCTGGATGAAAAAGCACCTCGAAGAGACGCCCAGGCCACCCAGTGCGTTGCGTCTCGAATTGGCCAATTGGCAGGGACTGGATGCCTTGGCGCTGCGGTTGCTGGCCAAGGACCGCGCGCAACGGCCCAGAGACGCCGCTGAGTTTCTCCAACTGCTGGATGGGGTGCAGCCTGTTCCCGCGGCCGATGCAAGGGAGACGGTGGTTGACGAGACCGCTTTGCGGCCTGTGGCCATACCGGTTCGGAGTTCAAACCGCCCAGAGGCGGAGCCTCCCGCTCAGGCTGTTGCCGGGGCGCATCCCCAATCGAAGGGATTTCCCTTATGGGGGTGGGGCGCAGTGGTACTTCTGGCGCTGCTTGCCGCGTTCGCCACGTGGCGGCTCATCCCGCCACACCAGCAAAGCCGGCAGGCGCTGGCGCCGGTAGCCCAGCCTTCACCAGCGCCTGCAACTGAATTCAAACCTGCTGCGATGGAGCCGGGCCTTGCCAATGTCGACAAACAGTCCGACGCGCTTCTCAAGCAGAAACGCAATTCCGACGCGGCCACTCAATACGATCAGGCCTGCACCCGCGGCAGCGGGGATGCCTGCAATCAGCTCGGCTATATGTACTTTGTGGGCGAGGGCGTCAAACAGGATCAATCTCACGCGGCGTCTCTGCATTCCCGTGCAGAGTCTTTGTTTTCCAAGAGCTGCGATGCGGGCAGCGGGCAGGCTTGCACTTCACTCGGCGAAATGTACGATTCCTGCTGTGAAGGCGTCGTTCAGGATTTTCCTCACTCGGCTGCTCTCTACTCCAAAGCCTGCGATGCTGGCTACGCCAAAGGGTGCAGATTGCTCGGCACGGCATACGAGGAAGGGAAAGGCGTCAAGAAGGACTATTCCCAGGCGGCGGCATTCCACTCAAAGGCCTGCGATGCAGGCGAGCCCTACGGTTGCGACGAAATCGCTACGCAGTACGAACTTGGTTGGGGCGTCACAGAGGATCGATCCAAGTCGGCTGCACTCCGCTCCAGGGCCGCCACTCTCTTCTCCCATGGCTGCGACACAGGCGAAAGCTTCGATTGCGTCCTCCTTGCCGACTTCTACAAGGAAGGTAAGGGTGTCAAGAAGGATTATTCCCAGGCAGCGGCCCTTTATTCCAAGGCTTGCGACGCAGGCCAGACCTCAGCGTGCAAGAACCTTGGAGACCTGTATCAGGCAGGCCGCGGAGTTGAAAGAAATCCCGCCAAAGCTAAGGAACTCTTCGCCAAAGCCTGCCCCAAGGGTACGCCCGCGTGGGAATGCGAAATCAATTAGCTCGAATCGCGAGCAAGTAAACGAACATTTGAGGGTGTGTAGTTCGAAGAACTGTTCAATCAATACTCTCAAAAGCTGCACCCTTTTCCTGCCCCGATGGGGTCCCCGTCGGCAAGCAGGTCTGCGAACAGTTTCTCCTACAGCGGCGCAAGAAAACCCTACCGTGGCTCTGAATCAGGAAGGCTATCGCACCCGGAGCGAATCTAGACTCTGCGGTACCACTGTGAAATGTCTGCTCCGCGATCCCGCGCCACGAGGTTCCAGGCGGGCGAACGACACGAAGAAACGCCCATTTCGGCTGGTGGGTTCCGGGATAACGCCGAATTGCCGAGGCACGTTGCCGGCGCCGCAAGAAGCCCCAGGAGCAGCCGGCCCCCCTCGAATGATGTCGGGGACACAGTGATGTTAATCGCCCAGATCGAAGTCGTGACCAACACAAGCTTGCGGGGAGGCAACTTGCCGTTACGAATTCCTCAGCCATCGCGTCGAGTTGCTGAGTTGTTGCGCCGCTCCCATCTGTCGATGAGAGACTCACATTTAAGTACCGAAACTTGCAGTAGCCGGTTTTTCTTTCTGAACGATGTAACCTTTCCGCCCTTCCGGGATAGATAAGGTGAGCAGGAAAGGAGATATCATGAACATTGCAGTCGCCGTCACTGATAGAAAAACGCCGGCGTTTCCGGCATGGCATACAGCGGCCCTCCTGGGAATGATCGCAGGCCTTGTGGGGCTGAGCACACGGTTGCATGGCGCAGCCCACAGCGGAGAGAGTCATCGTCTCGCCGGATATCTTGTGATCGCGGCATTCGAATGGACCATGGCCGCCTGGATTGTCACCGGTTGGCGCATGCAGGGAAAGACCATCTTGCACCTACTGGGCGAGTTCTCTGCCCGTCCAAGAACTATCATCAGGGACTGCGGCCTGGCGGTTGGCTTTCTGGCGTTGGCGAACGTTATTCTTGGCCTCGTGCGGCACCTGGTTGCGGGCGCGCCCACCGACTCACTCCGCAATCTCTTGCCGCATACCGCGTTGGAAACTGCTGCATTTCTCGGCTTGACGGTCACAGCAGGGTTCTGCGAGGAATTGATCTATCGCGGATATCTGCAGCGACAGTTCACGGCCTGGACCGGAAGCGTTGCCATAGGTCTCGCACTCCAGGGCATTGTGTTTGGAGTGTCCCATGCCTATCAGGGGTTCGGCATGGTCCTGGTGATCGCAGTGTATGGGTGCCTGTTTGGCCTGTTGGCG
>Ga0181520_10008501_pt1 | contig 14540 bp, 6 predicted proteins | sample PEATcosm2014_Bin_29_FD_132451 | JGI IMG/M metagenome (GOLD analysis project Ga0181520, IMG submission 132451) | Peatland microbial communities from MTU Mesocosm Facility, Houghton, MI, USA - PEATcosm2014_Bin02_30_metaG | ecosystem: Environmental > Terrestrial > Soil > Wetlands > Peat | place... | reverse complement strand
TCCGCGACGGCCACCGCCGCAGCCAACCAGTTGGCGTCCGACTTGACGACAGCCATGGGAGCCACCACTGGGTCCACCTACACAGCTTCGATCAGCGGCGGCGTGCTGAGCATCACGACCTCGAATCCCCCGACCGTCAGCACCGCGCCAATCAGCACCCCGTTTCAACTCAAACCCTGGTGGATATCAAGCACTATAGGGCTTTATGCCGGGGATACTCTGGGCGGCTCGATCACCTTTACCTCCAATCTCGGAGGCGGCGCTCAAACTATCGACTTCGCGAACTACCAGGGGCTTACGAGCAGCAATCTCGCCACGCGAAACGCGGCGCTGACCGCGTTGTCCAACGCTTTGAACTCAACCCTTGGAGTCTCAACCGGCTCGACCTATTACGCCAACTATTCAGACCAAAGGCTTACGTTTGGATCGGTTAAAATGACCGAGAATTTCCAAATTACCAGCCAGAACGTCACGCAGACTCCCGCGACCGGCGCACAGAATATCGGCGTATCCTCTGACGGAGATAGTTGGATGACCAGCAATATGGCGCCTCCCGGTGCGGCACTGAGCGGCATGATTAAACTCTCCGCAACTGGCCCCAATGGCTCGGGTTCGGTCAGCATCGACATGAGTAATTACTCCGATATTCTGGGCAACGACGCCAATGCAACAACCGAGCAAGAGGCCTTCCTTGCGACAATAAACAACAATCTTGGTTCCGCGACCGGAAACACCTACTCGCTGGATGCCGAATCTGCTTTTGGAATAGTGCTCTCTGTAGCGAGTGGCGAGGGCTCCATCTCCGACAACGGCAGCACCTTGCAATACACACCGCCTTTAACCGGCGAATCGCTCTCTGTCGATAACAACAGCAACGGGAAGCAGTCGACGAGTAGCCAGGGCTCCAGCGTGCAGACCACCGTAGACCTCGCCGGCCAGACCACATCGACTTTGCAGAGCTATCTGAGCCAGCAACTGGGATCGGACTACACGGTCTCTTACAACAACACGTCCGGCGCGCTGAGCATCCTTCTCAATAACGGCAATGCGGACGGGTACACATCGTTCTCCACCAGCGGCTCTCCGCAGCAGACGGTAGGCGGCTCCGCGCCGGTGACTTCGACGACGGCTGTGAGCCTGGCCGGGTTGACCAAGACCAACCTGGCCTCCTCGCTGCTCACGCAACTGGGCAGCGACTACACGGTCAGCTACGACCAGACCACGGGCGCGCTGAGCATCGGCATCTCCACGGCCGGCGCCAGCGCGGGCATTACCTCGATTGCCTCCAGCAACAATACGGTCGTGCAAACAGCGGCTTCGGGCCAGGGCCTGAGCGCCTTCGACGTCTATACGAGCGACAGTACCACCGGCGGCGCCACGAGCCTGGACGTGACGGTGGGTGTGCTGACCTCGGCCAGCGTAGGAACCAACAACGGAAATGCAGGGCAGGATCTTTCGGCGTCGACCCTCACCTCCCAAACCAACGCCGCCTCGGCCCTCGCCTTGATCACCGCCGCCATCAACGACATCTCCAGCCAGCGCGGCGCGGTGGGCGCCAACATCAACCGGCTGACTGCCACGGCCAGCGACGAGAGTACCGGGGTCGTCAACCTGACCTCGGCCGCCAACTCCATCATGAACGCCGACATCGGCAAGACCGTGGCCAACATGACCCAGTACAACGTGCTGCAATCCACTGGCATGGCCGCCTTGCAGCAGGCCAACCAGGCGCAGCAGGCGGTCTTGAAGCTGATCCAGTAACCGCTATCCCGCTCTCCTCACGTTCACTCGCCCAGATTCTCTTCCTCCGGCACTGCCATGGGATCGTTGTCGCGGTCGGTAACCTCGGCCAGTGCCGACAGGCGCGAGGCCAGTTGCGGCGTCCAGCAGCTTTCCGGGGCGCGCCAGCTCCAGTTGCCGGCGGCGACCGCGGGCGTGTTCATGCGGCCCTCCGAGCCCAGTTCCAACAGATCCTGCGCGGGGACTACAGCGATCTCGGCCACGCTGCCGGCGGCGGCGCGCAGAAGCGGCCAAACCGGGCGATCTGCAACCGGTCCCAGGAGAGACTCGACAGCGTTCTTTTCGACCTTGCTGGCCGCGTTCCACCAACCCTGCGTGGTGTCGTTGTCGTGGGTGCCGGTGTAGGCCACGGTATCGATCGTGAAGCGGTGGGGCAGGTGAATGTGCGCGCCTTTGCTGTTGAAGCCGAATTGCAGCACCTTCATGCCCGGCATGCCCAATTCCTGGCGCAGGGCGTCGACTTCGGGCGTGATGAGCCCCAGGTCCTCGGCTACCAGCGGCAGCGGCCCCAGGGCGGCTTCCAGGGCGCGGAACAGCCCCAGCCCCGGCGCCTTGACCCACTCACCGTTGACCGCCGTCTCCTCTTCAGCCGGAATGGCCCAGAAGGCCTCAAAGCCCCGGAAGTGGTCCAGCCGGACAATGTCGTAAAGCTGGACCGCGCGGCGGATGCGGGCGATCCACCAGTCGAAGCCGCGCTCTTCCGCCACATCCCAGCGATAGAGCGGGTTGCCCCAGCGCTGGCCAGTGGGCGAGAAGTAGTCGGGCGGAACGCCGGCGATGCGGATGGGCTTCAGTTCCTTGTCCAGCTCGAACAGATCGGGGTGCACCCACACGTCGGATGAGTCCATGTTGACGAAGATCGCCACATCTCCCAGGATGCGAATCGCGTTGCATGCGGCGGCCTTTCTGAGATTGTTCCACTGCTTTGAGAATGCAAACTGCAGCACCTGCTCCTGGGCCAGCCTGCGGCCGTGCGTGGCGGCTACGCGGGCCAGGGCATCGGGCTGGCGGCGGCGCAGCGGTTCCGGCCAGGCGGTCCAGGCGCCGGTATTGAACTGGCGGCGCAACTCGGCATAGAGGACGTAATCGGTAAGCCATGCCTCCTCGGCTCGGCAGAAGTTCTCGAATTCAGCCCACTGTTCGGCCAATGCCGGATCGTGCGGCCCGCGGTCGAGGAAATTGCCCGCGGCCTCGAAGAGCAGCGGGAGCTTGCGCCGTTCCACTTCGTCGAAGTCCACGTTGCCGCCGCGCCCGGCCAGGCCGCCAATGCGCTCCCCCGCGATCCAGCCCCAGTCGGATAAGAATTCCAGGCTGATGAGGGAGGGATTGCCGGCAAAAGCCGAGGAACCCGCGTAGGGCGAGTTGCCGTAACCGGTGGGGCAGAGTGGAAGAACCTGCCAGACGTGCTGTTTCGCTTTCGCAAGAAATGCCACGAACTCATGCGCGGCGGGGCCCAGGTCGCCGATGCCTCCATAGGAGGGCAGCGAGGTCAAGTGCAGCAGAACTCCAGACGAACGTTGAAATGCCATGGCTTCATTATCTCCGTAACAGGCGCCCCACGGCGCCCGGTCCTTCCTGCCGTGGCGTCAGCAAGAAAAAGAGCCCGCATCCGGCTGGGATGCGGGCTCTTTTGGGGTTTGCTACCCAGCCTGTCCGGCTACTCGCCGGGGACTTCGCTGGCTTGAGCCTTTGCATTCATGCGGATGCGGTTGTGCTTCTTGTAGTCGTTGAAGGTGTTGCTCAAGAAGACCTGGAAGGCCTCGCTGCGGCGTTCTTCGAGAATCTGGTCGCGAGTCTGATCGAAGTTCTTGGCGATCTCGTCGGCGGCAGGCTCCTGCTTGTCCACCAGCTTGGCCACCACGCCGGTTCTCCCGGCGCTGATCGGTCCGCTGATGTTGCCGGGAACCATATCGAAGAGCTGCGGGGCAATCTGGCCCACTGCGCCCATGTCGGGCACCTGGCCGGAGAGACCCACCAGATCGCTGTTCTTGACCGTGGCGCCCATTTCCTTGGCAGCCTTGGCCAGATCGTTCATGGATTTGGCCTTGCTGGCCAGCTCCGCGGTCTTCTGGCCGAGCAGCAGGGGCAGTTGCTCGTTGCGATAGTCGTCGGCGACGTTGCTCTTGAAGTCGGCGAAGTTAGGCGCGTGCGCTGGAGCGATTCCGGTCACCTGGAAGATGGCGAAGCCTTCGCCGGTGGGCGCGTACTGCGGCGGATCTCCCTGCTTGGAATCAAATGCCTTGGCAAGCATCTCCGACCCGTTGGGCAACGCGGCGATGACGCCCTGGCGGCCGACCAGCGGGGTGGTCTGCAAGGGAAGATGGTGGGCCGCTGCGGTCTTCTCCAGGCCGTTCTTGATGGCCTCCGAGGTGAGCGCGTGGGCGTAGTTCTCTTCGGCCAGCGCCGCCTTCTGGCGAATCAGCGTGGCCTGGATGGTGGGAAGCACCTCGGCAAGCGTCTGGACATGCGCGGTCTGCCGCTCTTCCACCTCGACGATGTGGTATCCAAACTGAGTCTTGACGATCTTCTTTTCGCCGATCTTCTGAGTGAAGATGGCGTTATCGAACTGAGGGACCATGTGGCCGCGCTGAGCAAAGCCCAGTTCGCCGCCCGTGTCCTTGCTGCCCGGATCGTCGGAGTTCTTCTTGGCCAGGTCGGCAAAGTTGCCGCCGGCATTGATCTGCTTGAGCAATCCCTCGGCCTTGGCCTTGGCGGCCGCGTCGGTCTTGGCGTCCGCATCGGGAGCAACCTTGATGAGGATGTGGCGCGCACGGGCCTGCTCGGGAGTCGAGTACTCCGACTGGTGCGCCGTGAAGTACTGCTGAATCTCCTGCTGGCTGGGCTGCGGCACCCCGCCGGGCAGTTCATTGGGGGTAAAGGCGAAATAGGTGATCTTGCGCTCTTCCGGTACGCCTGCGGCGTACCGCGGAGCGTTCTTCTTGAAGAAGGCCTCAAGATCGCTGTCGCTGGGATTGATCTGCTTGCGCAGGTCGTCGACGGAAATCACCGCGTAGTCGAACTTGATCTTGATGTTCTGCTTGCGATAGGTCTCGCGAACTTCCTGATCGCCCACCGTGACCGGGGCGGTAATCAGCGCCTGCAGGCGCCGGATGAGGATGTCGTGCTTCACATCGTCTTCAAAGTCCTTGACCGTCATGTTCAGCCGATCGGAGATCAGACGGGCATACTGGTCGTCGCCAATGAACTGGCCGTTGGGGAAGATGGCCGCCCCGGTCGGACCGGTATGCAGATATTGGCGCACATCGTCGTCGGTCACGCGAAGGCCCAGCTTCTCGGCCTCAGACAGCAGAATCTGCTGCTGAACCATTTGCTGGCCTATGCGCTGCTCGAAGAGGCGGAGGATCATCGGATTGTCAGGGTAGCGCTGCTGCTGCGCCATCTGGCGGGCGCGCTGGCTGACCGTCTGCTGACTCACCGATTCGCCCGAAGAGAGGAAGCGGCTATACCAGTGGGGGTAGATCACGGCATATGTGTCGGCGGAGGCTGCGCCCACGCCGGTGAGGCCGGGAATCAGGTAAACCACCATGGACACCGAAGCGGCGGCGATGATGACGACGAAAAGTGCCTTGGTGAGGCGATTGTCTCTCTGCAGGAAACGGATCATGGATGGACTTGAGCCTTCTACTCTCTATGCGCCCGGATGGTGAGCCTTGCCCACCGCGCGTCTGGACCGGCGTTGTCCGGCTCGATAACGGCAGTGTGCATCTCCCATGGAGGCGCAATTCTCGCTAGACGCGATTCATTGCCATTATAGACGACCGAGAACCGGACACGGCCCGGAAAGGCGGGACGCAGGAATTGCGATTCCATCTTGGACCATCAGTTGAGGCCTTTAGCCAAGCCTCCCATCCCTGGCGGTTCGATCCCTCGCAATGCACTGCGGGCATCCCGTCAGCCGGGATGCCCGCAAAAGGAGGGACCGTTTCGGAGCGGTTAGCGCCAGTAGTAGTATCCGCCGACCATGTAATACGGATGGTAGTAAACGGGCGGTGGATAGGCGTACGGATTGGCATAGTACGGATAGCCGGGCCGATAGTAGCCGCGCCGGTAGAGCGTGGGGCCGCCTTGATTGAGGCCTTGGGCCAGTCGGTTCGCCTCCTGCTGATTGACCGGCTGGACGGTGACGGGTGCGGCCAGGTGGAAGTCTATCAGCGCCTCGGCGGGAATCCAGACGCCTGGACCGGGAGAGGCGGCGGACGCTGCCGTGCCAGCCGCTACGCCTGCTCCAGCTCCGATGGCGCAACCGGCTCCACGGCCCACGGCGCAGCCGATGATGGTTCCCACAACTCCTGCGCCGAGAGCATTGCTGACCGTCTGGCCAGCCTTATTCGGTCCCTTGATCTTGAGCTGATCGGTTTGCAGCGGGTAGCTCTGGCCGCCCAAATCCAGGGAGGTGAGCTTGAGCCCCAGTTCCGGGCTGCCGCCCAGTTCGCCAGCCTTCTTGGCTTCGGTGACGACCCCATGAACCGTAGCGCCGCGCGGAATGGCCAGCACGCCGCCAAACGTAACGTCGTGAATCACTACGAATTGAACCGGCGTACCGTCCTTGGCGTGTTTGCTGTCAACGGGCTCGCTGGTGCGCAACTGGAGCAGGGTTCCGGAGGGTACGGTGACCGGTCCTTTGGGCATTTCATAAGCAGGCTGCGCAGGGGGATAATACGCCGGGGGCCGGCTTGGAGTGTACTGCGGCCGCGCGGGAGGGGCGGACGGCTGATCTTGACCTTGGTTGGGCTGCCGCGGGTATCCCTGCGGCGGAGGTACGGGACCGTCGTCGCCAGGCTGGATGTCGCCCGTCTGCTGCGGGCCGGCATCGTTGGCGTCGGCGGGGGGCGCGTTCTGGGCCTCCTGAGGATTGCCGACCTTGAGGTTGTTATGCACCGCGGTCACACCCGAAACACGGCTGGCGATCGACTCCGCCAACTCCTTCGAAGCCTCGCTGGAGACTGTTCCCGAGAGCGTAACCTCGCTCTGAATGGTGGCGGCAGTGATCAAATCCTTCTTCAGCGCGTTGGATGCGTCGAGGGCGTGCACTACGTCCATCTCGATCTGTCCATCGGTGCGCTGGCCGGCTGCCGGCGCCGTATTCTGCGCCAGCGCCATCGCGCCGCACAAAGCAACCAGCCCGGCGAAGGCCAGAACCTGCGGGAAAACTCTTTTGAGCAATGGCCGAATCATTTCAATCTCTCCTCTGCTTGCAGTGCTGCTCCCGGTCCAAGTCATTTAGACGGGGTACCGGGCGAGCCGTCACAGGTGAAAACCCAGACGTCGGGAAAAAGTTCCGCGCTGCGCCAAGAATTCTGCGATTGGCTTCACCGGTTATCATGGACCCGGGCTAGAACCTTGCCTTACAGCCTCAAACTGCAAGATTAAATTGTCAAGGAGTGGAAATGCCGACGATGAATCGCCGGGATCTGTTGCGCGGAGTGGCAGCGGCGGCTTTGGCTCCGCTCGCCCTGAATCCGGCAAATGGCGCCAGCACAAGCAAGCCAGAGCTGCCCAATGGCCGTCCGGCACGGGGCGACCGGCGTTTTACGAGCGCGGCGGTCGAGGACCTGATTCCGCGCGTACAGCAGAAGATCGCCGATCCGGCTCTGGCCACGCTCTTCGCAAATTGTCTTCCCAACACGCTGGACACAACGGTGTGGCCGGGCAGTTACCAGGGCCAGCCGGATACCTTTGTTGTCACCGGCGACATCGACGCCATGTGGCTGCGCGATTCGTCTGCGCAGTTGTGGCCCTATTTGCCGCTCGCCAAGCAGGATGCGCCCTTGCGCGCGTTGCTGGAAGGCGCCATCCGGCGCCAGGCGCGCATGATCCTGACTGATCCCTATGCAAACGCTTTTGTGCGCAACTTGAGCGACCCGCCGCTTACTTGGGCCGTCAATGACAAAACGGAGCACCACAGCGGCGTTGGCGAACGCAAATGGGAAGTGGACTCCCTCTGTTATCCAATCAGACTTGCGCATGGCTATTGGCGTCAGACAGGCGACACACGCCCCTTCGACGCGGAATGGAAAAATGCCGCATGGGCGATTGTGAAAACGTTTCGCACGCAACAGCGAAAGCTCGGGCCAGGGCCCTATGCATTTCAAAGAGAGTCCGCGGTTCCGACCGACACATGTCCTTTAGGCGGCTGGGGCAATCCCGCGCGGCCGGTGGGCATGATCTTCTCCATGTTCAGGCCATCCGACGATGCCTGCATCTTCCCACTCTTTGTGCCAGCAAATCTCTTCGCGGTCACCAGCCTCCGCCAACTGGCCGAGCTGGCGGCGCATGTGGTGCACGATACTGGACTCGCTACCGAAGCCGAAGCGCTGGCCGCGGAAGTCGAGCGCGCTCTCAACCAGCATGGCAAGACGCGCCATGCCGAACTCGGAACCATCTGGGCCTACGAGGTGGATGGCTACGGCAATGTGCTCAAAATGGACGACGCCAATGCTCCGGGCTTGTTGAGCCTGCCCTATCTTGGTTGTTGCGCTGCGGAAGATCCACTCTACCGCAGTTCGCGAGCCTTCGTGTTGAGCGATTCGAATCCATATTTCTTCAAGGGAAGAGCCGCGGAGGGAATCGGAGGCCCTCATGTTGGAATGGACATGATTTGGCCGATGTCGATCACGATGCGCGCTCTTACCTCGAACGACGAGCGCGAGATCCGGATGTGCCTTCGCTGGCTGCGCGACAACACGGCGGGTACCGGCTTCATGCACGAAGCGTTTCACAAAGAGGATGCGAGCAAGTTTACGCGGCCGTGGTTTGCCTGGGCCAATACGCTGTTCGGAGAACTTATTGTTTCTCTGGCTGCCAATCATCCTGCGGTGTTGGCAGAGTCATTCGGTTAACTTCAAAAATGGGAACATGCCGGCTTGATAAAGCGGCGCAAGTGGTTATGTTGAATCGGTTGGAACACATTGTAACGCAATTGTCTTTGCGACCAAGGTTTGCCTCAGGCACTCGATTCAAGCGCATTTCAGTTCGGAAAAAGGAGAGTTGAAAACGATGTCGTTGGAACAGAAGAGCATGGTGTGGTCTCGGCGTGAGGTAGTGTGCGGACTCTCTGCATTGGGTGTGGCCGCGGCGGCTGGATGGCCGGGCAAGGCGGCTCTTGCGGCAGGTGCTGGAGACGAGCCGGGTGAGGAAGATATCTTCCGCTTTGTGAATGTTGGCTTGGGTATTGGCGGGCATGGGCATACTTTCCCGGGAGCCACCGTACCATTCGGCATGGTGCAGTTGAGCCCGGACACCTACAACGATGACTGGGACTGGTGCTCCGGCTATCATCTTTCCGATAACTCAATCATGGGCTTCAGCCACACGCATCTGAGTGGAACCGGTTGCGGCGATCTTTTGGATTTTCTCGTTGTCCCGCGCACCGGCGAGGTGCGGCTTGAAGCGGGCGACCGCAAGAAGCCAGGCGCCGGTTATCGTTCGCGCTTTTCGCATGCCAATGAACAGATGCACCCTGGTTATTACTCAGTATTGCTTGACGACTCTGGAGTGCGGGCCGAGCTGACCGCGACCGAACATGCAGGCTTTCATCGCTACACATTTCCCGCGACCGAGAGCAGTCACATTCTGCTCGATCTGTCGCACGCCTATGGGCAGTTCCCAGCAAATATCGAGTGGTGCAGCGTGCGGCAGTCGGGCGGAGATACCATCCTCGCCAGCCATGCAACACATGCCTGGGGCATGGGGCGCCAGATGCACGCCGCGCTGAAGTTCTCCCGGCCCTTCGACCGGCTCGACTTCTATCTCGATGGCAAATTGGCCGATGGCTCGGTGGGCGAGTTGCGGGGCAAGAACTTGAAGGCCGTTGCGCATTTCAAGACACATGCGGGAGAACAGATTCTCATCAAGACGGGAATCTCAGGTGTTTCCACCGAGGGCGCGGAGAAGAATCTGGCCGCGGAGATTGCGGACTGGGATTTTGCGCGCGTTCAACATGCCGCCGAGTCGCGCTGGCGCGAGCAATTGAGCAAGATTCGCATCGAGACCTCGAACGCCGATCGCAAGAAAGTCTTCTATTCGTCGCTCTACCACACGATGATGGGGCCGACGCTCTTCGACGACGTAGACGGGTGCTATCGCGGCATGGATGGAAAGATCCATCGGCTCGCGAATGGGCAGCGCAACTACACGACGTTTTCTTTGTGGGATACCTATCGCGCCGAGCACCCGCTGTTTACGCTGATTCACGCGGACCGCGTTCCGGATATGGTAAACAGCCTGATTCGCATGTCAACGGAGAGTCCGGCGGGAATGGCTGTGTGGCCGCTTCAGGGGACTGAAACCGGCTGCATGACAGGCTACCACTCGGCAGCGGTGATTGCCGAGGCGTGCGCCAAAGGCTTCACCGGCATCGACTACAAGGCAGCCTACACGGCGCTTAAGAAGCGCGCATTTGCCGACGATTATCGCGGCCTGCAATGGTACCGGTCGATGGGATACATCCCAGCCGATCTCGAAGAGGAGTCGGTATCGAAGACGCTGGAGTACGACTACGACGATTGGTCGATTGCACATGTGGCCGCCAAGCTGGGAGACCGCGAGAATGCGAAGGTGCTGGTGGATCGCTCGCGCAACTACCGCCATTACTGGGATGCGGGGACGGGATTTCTACGTGCCAAAATGAAGGACGGCTCCTTTGCGCTTCCCTTCGATCCCATCGAGATGGGGCACTCGAAAAAGTGGCGGGATTACACCGAATCGAACGCATGGCAGACCACATTCGGGATTCAGCACGACGTGACCGGTTACATCGAGTTGATGGGGGGAGATAAGGCGTTCGTGAACAAGCTGGACGCACTCTTCAATCAGCCTTCCACACTGCCTGCAGACGCGCCGCCGGACATCGCCGGCATGGTGGGCCAGTATGCGCATGGCAACGAGCCAAGCCACCATATTGCCTATCTCTACTCCTACGCGGGTGAGCCGGCCAAGACACAGGAGCGGATTCATTTTCTGAACACAGAAATGTACTCCAACACGCCGGACGGCATTGCAGGCAACGAAGACTGCGGGCAGATGTCGGCGTGGTTCATCCTCAGCTCGATCGGCTTCTACGCGGTCGATCCGGTGAGCACGCACTATGTCTTCGGCACTCCGCTCTTCGACCGCGTTACGCTGAATTTGGCCGGAGGCAAGAAGCTGATCTTCGAGGCGCGTCGCGAGACGCCGGAGAGCATCTACCTGCAGGACGTGCAATTGAACGGCAAGGCGCATACGAAGTCATGGTTCAGCCACGCGGAGGTGGCCGAAGGCGGACGGTTTGTCATTCGCCTAGGCAGCAAGCCAGATGAGCATTTCGGCAAGGATGCAGGGTCGCGCCCGGTTTCGGACCTGGCGGTGTAGCGTCGTCCTTCAAGATTGCTGGGTGTGACCGGAGCCCAAAAAACCAGGTCCCTCGACTCGCTGTGCTGGATCGCTCGGGATGACAGCTTTGTTCTTGAGATGAACTTCTGAAAGTCCGTGTTGTGCGCGCAAAGAAAATGGCTGGAGCCAATCTGCTCCAGCCATTTTCAGTTTACGTGCGCATCAACGGGAAGTCCTGCTTTCTTTGGGCAACTTCAGTTGGCGCTCGCCTCATCCACGGCGGCATCGTCCTTCAAGCCCCTGGTCGCGCCAAATAGCGCATAGGCCGCCACGCAGACATACCCGGCGAGCGGAACCAGATACGCAAGCGATGTCTTGTGCCAGGCTTCGGCAATCAGGCCCATGGCCGGGGTAAGCAGCGCGCCGCCGATGATGGCCATTACCAATAGCGAGCAGCCCAGCTTGGTGTTCGGCCCCAACTGCTTGATGCCTAGAGCAAAGATGGTGGGGAACATGAGGGACATGAAAAAGCTGGTGAGAAAGATGGCCCACAATCCGACCCAGCCGGGCCACGCCACGCCAATCGCGACAAGCAGAACGTTCATCAGCGCAAATGCGCCCAGCATGCGGTGGGGCGCAAAGAAGCGCATCAGGTAAGCCGAGGTGAAGCGGCCCACGGCGAAGGCCACCAGCGTGCCAGTGAGAAAGAATCCGGCGACCTTCTCGGGCTGGTGGGTCGCTTCTTGAACATATTGAATGAAGTAACTCCACGTGCCCACCTGGGCGCCCACATACATGAACTGCGCCAAGATGGCGAGCAGGAAGTGGGGATAGCGAAGCAGATCGCGGAAATGCCCGTGGTCACCTTGCTCGGCTTCGTGTTCGCTGTGAATGGCGGGGAACTTGGTGAACAAGATGAACAGCGCGAGAGCGAATGCAACTGCGCCAAGAACCATGTAGGGCTTGACTACACGCAGCGTCTCGGAGCGAAGATATGCCTCATAGAGGTGTTGTACTTTCAGTGTGTCGATCTGCGCGGCGGTTAATTCTACGCCGGAAAAGATGAACACGGTTCCCACCAGCACTCCAGTGATTGCGCCGAGCGGATTGAATGCTTGTGAGAAGTTTAGGCGCCGCTCCGAGCTGTGCTGTTCGCCGATTTGCGCGATGAATGGATTCGACGCCGTCTCAAGAAACGACAATCCGCTGGCGATGACAAAGAGTGCGCCGAGGAAGTAGATGTACTTGCCTTGGATGGCCGCGGGCCAGAAGAGGAACGTGCCGGCGCTGAAGAGCGAAAGCCCGATGAGAATGCCGATCTTGTAGCTGTAACGCCGCATGACCAGGGCGGCGGGAATGGCAAGCAGGAAATATCCGAGATAAAACGCCGACTGCACGAGCCCCGCCTCGAAGCGCGTAAGCGCGAACGACTTCATGAATTGGCGAATCAGCACATCGTTGAGGTTGTTGGGAATGCCCCACATGAAGAACAGTGAGGTGACCAGGGAAAACGGCAGCATTCGCCCGGCGGGAAAGATTCCATCGTTGCGCGTGGTTGCGCCGTGGGATTCGGTCTTCATGGCAAACATAGTGTCTTTCCTTCGGCCGGCCGCGAAATGTATGCAACACGAGCCATCCCAGCGAACTCAAATGAACGAGTCAACAGTTTCATTCGCTCGTGGGCGTTATTGTTTAGCAGCCTGCGGTGAGAGCCAGGTTTTGAAGGGGCACGGCTTAAGCCGCGCCATCAATGGTTGATAGGAAACGACGGGCTTTAGCCTCTGAGGTACGGCTTTCGCCATTTTCGACCTTCGACACGGACTGCGGGTGTGGTGAGTCTAAAGTTCATCGAAGAGTAACCGCAGATTCTTCGACTCACCACCCCCGACTGAAATACGTTCGGGACCCCGTTCGCTCAGAATGACAGCCAGTGTTATGTTGCGCTATTTGCCCTATGCGAGATCGACCTTCAACGTAAAGCCAATGCTGGAGACCTTTTCCGCGGGCATCTCAACCTTCAAGCAACAGTCTTCCTGCTTCCATTTGAGTTCACCCTTGTACCCAAGCATCTCGACTTTGCGAATCGTGCTGGGCGCCTGCTCGCTGGCCAGGCCAAGCGCCTGCACCATCGCATGCTTTTCCGGCCAGCCCATGACAAAGGCGTAGACTTTGCTGTCTTTGACCGTGAAGCGAACATCCTCATCGGTGAGATCTTTCTGCTTGTCTTCGTTGAAGTTGCCGGGCACGATCTTGACTTTGGTCGAGGGTCCCTCGCCGTAGATCTTCCACGGGCGCGAGCCATAGATGCCTTCGCTGTTGATCGCCATCCAGGCGGTAATTCCATCGAGCGTGACCATCTCTTCGTGGTCCAGCTCGCCCGAGTTGGGCAGCGGGAAGTTGAGCAGCAGATTGCCGTTTTTGCTCACGATGTCTACCAGCAGGTCAATCACCTTCTTGGCCGACTTGTACTTTTCGCCGCGCCTGTAGTGCCATTGGCCGATGCAAGTATCGGTCTGCCATGGGTTCTTGGCGATGCCGTCGGAGACGCCGCGTTCGTGATCGAGGAGACAGGTGCCGATGGCGCAGTCTGTGTCGGTCTTGCTGGTATAGACGGATTCGACGGCGCCGCCGTGCTTCTGCGCGCTGACGTTGTAGAGATGCGAGACCATCTTCAGGCCGGTGTCCTCGAAGGGCAAGTGGCCATCGGTGTAGAGCAGGTCGGGCTGATACTTGTCGATCAGATCGGTCATACGGTCGAGGTAGTGTTTCTTCCACGATTCGGGAATGTCGTCGTCGTTCCAATCGAGGTGGTCGATCAGGCGCGCGCAATCTCTATCGTGATAGAGGTCTTCGAACTTGGGGTCGGCGCCGTCGTACGGAACGCCGGCCAGCGGACCCGTCTTGTCCGCACCGTGGCTCACGGCCCACCATTTGTAGCTGATCCAGAGGTGCTCGCTGATGCCAAAGCGCAAGCCGTTCTTCTCAGCGGCTTTCTGCCAGGTGCCGACGATGTCTCTCTTCGGTCCCATGTTTACGGCATTCCAGCGCGTGTACTTCGAGTTCCACAGATCGAAGTTGTCGTGGTGCACGCCCATGCTGACAAAGTATTTTGCGCCGGCTTTCTTGTAGAGGCCCATCAGGTGATCGGGGTCCCACTTGGCGGCCTTCCAGTTGTCCACCAGGTCCTTGTAACCGACCTTTGTGGGATGACCGTAGGTCTCAACATGGTAGCGGTACTGCTCCGATCCTTCGACATACATGTTGCGGGCGTACCAATCGCCATACTCGATGGCCGATTGCGGTCCCCAGTGAGACCAGATGCCGAATTTCGCATCGCGGAACCACTCCGGAATGCGGTAGCCTTCGAGGGACATTCTGGTGCCTTCGAAGCTGCTGCCTTGAGCTTTCAG
>Ga0181520_10008500_pt1 | contig 14543 bp, 16 predicted proteins | sample PEATcosm2014_Bin_29_FD_132451 | JGI IMG/M metagenome (GOLD analysis project Ga0181520, IMG submission 132451) | Peatland microbial communities from MTU Mesocosm Facility, Houghton, MI, USA - PEATcosm2014_Bin02_30_metaG | ecosystem: Environmental > Terrestrial > Soil > Wetlands > Peat | place... | reverse complement strand
ACATCCTCACCCAAATGTAGAATGCCGTTTCTATGGCTCCAGGAGGCTCCAGGATCAATCGAAAGCTCCTGGAGGTATCCAAGTGCCACCCACATCGAAATCTACATTCAAATCGAAGATTCCGCCCGTTAAATAGGATTGATGAAGACCCTGAAGCGGCCACAAAAATTGCAACGGAAACCAATCAACAAAAAAATCAAGCACTTTTTCGCAGATGACCCAAGTTGCGCTGTGGATGATGAGTCGGACATTCGGCCAACGCTTTCGACTTTGTGTGGATAAATATACACATGACCTTCACCGATGTCCTAAACTTCATCCATCAGAACCAGATCATTTTGGGACTCTTGGCGTCTGCGTGGGTTATTACGATGCCTGAGAAGTTACCATCCATCCGGCAGTTCCCGGAGTGGATGTGGGAGTGGACTCGTGATTCCCTCAAAACTTTCATGAATTTTCGTCATTCGGGAGCGCCGGTCTCTGATTCAATGCACGAGAAGCAACAAGCATTGGAAGTCAAACCTGATCCGACACCACCAGAATTGAAAGTTTCGTAGCGGCCTTGACAAAATCAAAAATCCTGCTACAATATCGAATGTAGCCGAAAGAGAGTAATAGTCTCTATTGAATACACAGAGATATTCTGGAGCGAGTTGACAGCAGCCACAGAAATGGTAAACTGGAAGCATGAAACCGAAAATTCGACTTCAGTATGACGGTCAGCCTTGTCCAAACTGCAAAAGACCACTGACACGCTACCGCAGAGAGAAACCAACAGAACACCCGGAAACCGAAGAATTTTATCTCTTGCGTCGGAAAACCCCGGCTCTTTAGGACGGGGATGTAAGACGCTATTTTAGATTACCTTTTGGTTTTCGATGTATTTCCTTAGTAAATCAATAGGCGCTCCACCACACGAACCAACAAAATATGATGGACTCCAGAGACTACCTTTCCAAAGAGCATTGGTAATCGTTGGATACCGATGTTTTCGTATCATTCGACTTGAGCATCCTTTAAGACTATTTACTAATTTCGATAACGATACCTTTGGTGGATACGATATCAATAGGTGTACATGATCTTCTTCACCATTGAATTCTACTAGTTTACTTTCGAATTTCAAGCAACAGGCATTAAACATTTTCTCCAGATGGTTTAAAATTTCTTGGGTAAAAATCTTGCGTCTGTATTTTGGTATGAAGACCAAATGTGCATGTAAATTGTAGACTACATGCCGTCCATGAGTTAAATCAAGTTTTTCCATATAAGACCAAATTCCGTTTGTCTATATAATATTTATGCTCATTCGAAAAGCGTTCAAGTATCGATTGAAACCACGAAAGGAAGCCGTCAATAAATTTGTACGCTTTGCTGGAACTAATCGTTTTCTTTGGAACAAGACATTGGCACTTCAAAAGTCCCGACTGGATCAACAATTGGGGATCATGAAGTATAATGATGTAAATCAGGAACTTCAAAAATGGAAACAAGAAGACGATACCAAATGGCTTCAAGAATCGCATTCACAAGTTTTACAACAAGTCTTGAAAAACCTTGATACTGCCATCTGGAACGCTTTTAATAAGACTCATCCTGCTAAGTTTCCAATCTTCAAGAAAAAAGGAGTTGCTAAAGACTCTTTTAGATACCCACAAGGATTCCAAATCGAGCAACATAACAATAGGATCAAATTACCTAAAGTCGGTTGGGTACGATACATCAACTCAAGAAGCATAGAAGGTACTCCAAAGAATGTGACGGTATCAAGAGATGGTGCTCATTGGTACATTAGCATCCAAGTAGAAATGGAAATCGGTACTCCAATACATTCATCAAATACTGAAGTAGGTCTTGATCTTGGAGTAGTCAATTTCGCTACTTTAAGCGATGGAGAAGTTTTTGATTCAATAAATGCCTATAGAACTCATGAACGAAAACTTAAAAAGGCACATAGGAATGTATCAAGAAAAGTCAAAGGTAGCAATAATAATCGTAAAGCAATAACTAAGTTAAGTAATACATATCGTAAAGTAAGGAACATCAGAAAAGATTTTCAACACAAAACTTCTACAGAGATCAGCAAAAACCACGCTATGATTTTTGTAGAAAACTTAAAAATCAAATTGATGTCTAAGTCAGCATCAGGCACTAAAGAAAATCCTGGTACCAACATCAAACAAAAATCGGGGCTCAACAAGTCTATTTTAGATCAGGGTTGGTCGGAATTTTTAAGACAACTGGAGTACAAACAGTTGTGGTCTGGTGGTCATATCATGTCTGTAGATCCCAAAAATACTTCAAGAAAATGTAATGAGTGCGGTTTCGTAAGTAAAGAAAATCGTAAGACTCAAGCTACATTCATTTGTATTTCTTGTGGTCATCATGATAATGCTGATGTTAATGCTGCAAAAAATATTTTAGAGGCAGGACATGCCTTGTTAGCCTATGGAGTGGAGTTGCATTTGGACCCACTAAGAAGTAGGAACCTTCTAGTCGCTTCGGCTACTGGAATCCCCTTCCTTTAGGGAGGGGAGGATGTCAAGTTTCGATCTGGTTTCTCTGTTTTAGCTGTGGGGTGATGCTTCCAGATCCGCAAAGCAAAATGTATTATGCGGAGCCGGTGTTTGAGATTGATGTTGCGGATGCTGTAGCGACCACCGACGAAATTGTGTTTGACATTGATCGCTAAGTTTGGTAAATTAGTATTGGCGATGGCTGTGGTATGCTTGGGAATCCTGCATCCGTGGTTAAAATCTTCCACGCATGAATCACCACCGCCAAAATCAAGGGCAATGGTTCTTCCCGTTGCCCTTGACAAAAGTCTCGAATTGTGGTATAAATATTACAACTGAATAAGCTAATAAGCAAGCAGCACAATAAGCTAAAGCGGGGGGCACTATCAATCACACAGGACTTTGATCGGTCCACTGTGCTGATTGCTGAAACGGGTGAAGTCAAAATACTCTCTCAAAAAACTTCACTTCACCCGTTCTTCCCTCCAAAATTTCAATCATAAATCGTTACATGCTCATCGAAAAATGGAACGAAATCCTTGTCTCTGTGCTGGCCGAACTGACTGAAGCACAGCGGAACGCACTTACCATCGAACAAGCTGCTTCACAATTCAAAGGAAAAGTGGGAGAGAAGAATTTGAAGAAGTATGGATTCAAGAAAGCGATTGAATATGAGAAGGAACTGGTCGCTGCAAAAGAACAGGTCAAAGAAATTTTGTGGTTTGAATATGGCATTGGATCTGCGGATGATCTCTCATTTTCAGATGACGAAGTTTTGCATGAGGAAGTTAAGAAGGTGAAAGTAGCCGGGGTATGATTGTTGTTGAAGACCGCCCCGCATTTCTGCACCCCGTGAGGTCTTTATAGAGCGGTCTTCATTCCTTGTGGGACAGTTCTATTTACACTGGGGAACAAAAGTGAGTGTTGGGCAAGTCGGTTCGCCACGAGAGATCACATACTCTTTGTCGAAGAGGTATTACTATTTACTCAAGAACAAACTTCCATTTGCCTTGATTCTATGATAGAGAAGTGTTTTGTTCACATCAAGAATCTCTGACCACTCAGCGACACAATGCGTTTGTTCGACTCCGTTGTAAACTTCTGTGTGCATGTGATTTGATCGGGTATTGCGTTGCTGTTCCTTACGAGTCGCCCACTTCACATTGCCTGGAAAGTATCCCTTATCGTTATCAATGCGTTCAATAGTCAAATTTTTTGGTGTCTTAGGACGGCGACCAACATCGGTAATAAACTGTGTGAATGATAACTTCCACGGCTTATACATGGTTATTCCTCTTTGCATGTAATCGGCTGTCTGAGGATGATTTGGATTGAAGCACCGGGATTTGATCGCATCCCAAATTTTGTATTCCGGCGTCTTACTCATTCCATGTCGTTCTGCTTTCACTTTAGGTGCAGACAAAGCTCCATAGACACTACCGAATCTCTTCAGTCTCTTGTGGATTGTGTAAGCTGGAACTCCCAAAGTTTTAGACCACTCAGGAATTGACTTTGTTTCTCCCTTAAATGTTAGTCTATTCGGCACAGATGGTTTTGCGGCCAGAGCTTTTTCTACTCCCCAATGATTGATGCGGTAATAGAGCAACGATCCTCCGTCTGTGTATCCTAATTCTTCTGCCCATGCTGTAAGCGATTTTGTCTTGTTTTTGTATGTGTATGGCATTTCTTACTCCCTCATCAACTATTTATACAAAATGTGGAACGCACTATTTTTATAAATATATTAGTGCAAGATGAAAGCACAAAGAGGAACAAAAAGATGAGAGATCCAATCAAACGCAGACAGAGCAAACGCAATTATCAAGAAACAATTACTGGACGTGCAAAAAGATTGATGGACGGCGCACGGGAAAGAGCACAGAGATTCAGCATTCCACTTACAATAACACAGGAATGGATAGAAGAAAAGCTACGGCATGGTAAGTGTGAAGTAACAGGAATGTCTTTTGATTTAACGCACCATCCAAAATTCCGTGTCAATCCATTCGCACCAAGTCTTGATCGTCTTGATGCTTCTCGTGGTTATACGCATGAGAATACCAGAATGACAACATGGCAGTACAATCAATCGAAAGGACAATATTCAGACGATGCGGTTTACGAGATGGCATTGGCTGTTGTAAAAGCACGATTCGTTGAGAGATGCGCTGAAGAGGGTTACTAATATGACCCGGAAACCTTTAGTAGAACCTTTGGATGTAAAGATGGACATGTCATTTCTTACCTTCAAACCGAAGCATTACAAAGTCATTCATACAAGAGGAAAGAAGTATAGAATCGAAGGGCGGGATGAACGGTTTGATTGTCTAAGTGACGCCAATAATTTTGTACGGATGTTAGAGGGCACCGAATTATGAAAACCGAATGGAAAGAAAAAGATGGACGAGTAGAGTTTTACGCAGACGGAAAATTCATCAATGCCGTAAGTGCAGAGAAGAAGATGTTGATGGATGGGATGGAAGAAATTCATCAGTGGCTTTCGACTCAAATCACAAAGATGAATCGTCAAATCCAGGATACATAGGATATATGAGAACACTTATTCTTTCACTCGTGTAAATATTACTGGAAATGGCGTATCCAAAGTGCGTCTTATTTTCTCTCCGGTCACTGAATCAAAGCAGTGACCAAAAACTCAAAGCCTCAAGACCTTAAAAATCTTGAGGCTTCTTTTTGTTTAGGCGTATTGAAATTGCCGACCATCTCTCAGGCTACGGTTCACAGACTTGGCAATTGATTCACGGTTGTTGTGGATGAACGAAGCGGCATTCTTACCATCAATTGCGTTAATGTGGAAGTGAATGTGTGAATCTCCGCTACCTGCTCCACCGCCGCCATTCTGAACCATACGCTGCACACCTTCTGAAATTGGAGCAGGAAGCACCATTTCCCTTGGGTGGAGCACGGCCATCTGTTCTTGATTTCCTACGATACCACCTTGCTCGAATGCAGCAAACGCCATGACACCTGCGAAGGCAGCAGCGGCAGCGATTGGAGCTAATACAGGGCCAACATAAGGAATGCCAGACACCGCTTTGAAACTATTTGAAGCGGCAGTCTTAGCGTCCATAAAGATGCTCTTCAAATTCTCATCCTTCTCCAGACCCGATCTAGTTGCGGCTGCGGCTGCTGTAGTAGCGGTAGATGTGGCTTCTGCGGCTGTGTGAGCCACTTGCTTCATTGCTAAGTGTTCCAACCAACGCAGACCCATTTGAATTAGGGAGTGGATGAAGGTGGATTCCATACTTTGCAACATTTTACCGAACGATTTGTGAAAACTTTCGGCACCAGTTATCCAAGATGTGAATGCACTGGATACTTTGTTCGACATTCTATCAAAGAGTGCATTTTGTTCTTTCTGCACTTGCTGCCACACCTTGAGAGTTTGATCTGCACCTTTTTGACTATCAGCAGCGATTGTGGAATCACCTTTTGAAGCTGCTTTGGCAACATTTTCCTGTTCATGCGGACCACCATCAGCCGCATTACGAACATTCAAGGCTTTGATTTCTTCGTCAATTTTTATAATGTGTGCTGTGTGGTGTGCGATGATTTGTGCTTGTTTGGCCGGGTCGTATTTTGCGGCCATCAACGCCAGCCTCTCTTCACTTTCAAGAAGTTTTTTGTCTTGTTCCAGTTTGGCTAAAGCATAAACTTCATCTGCCTTCATTTTGTCCGCAACAGCAGCAATATAAGGTTTCCACATTTCAGAGAACATCTTCATACTGCGCTTGGCTTGTTCTTCTTCAGCAGCGGCTTCAAATTGAGCCATCTCAATTGCAAACTTAGAGGCTTCTTCTGCTTCTTTCTTTTTGACTTCAGCGGCTTTGCGTGCGGCTTCTTGTTGTTCCTTTTGGTCGTTGTCGGCGTCCTTAGCCATCTCACCATACAGCTTCGCTACTTCAGCCGGTTCCTTGGCATGGAGAGCAATGAGACGATCTAAGTTAGTGCGCTCTACATCATAGACTTTGTTGGCTGCGTCCGTGATGATTGTGACATACTGATCTGCGGAAATTTTTCTGGTTTTGAGATCTTCTTCTGCCTGTGCTTTAGTTGCTGCAAATTCTCTCTGCGCTGCTTCTTCTGCATTCTTGGCGAGTTGATCTTGAAGTTTTTGGGCTGCTTCTACTGCTTTTGGATCTGTTCCTGGAGCACCTAATTTGTTGCTACCAGTTGAAATTTCGGGACCTTTAACTTCTTTTGTGGTTTCTCCAACAGCGTGCCATGCTCTATTGGCTTCATCGGCAGTATCCCAAATTGCAGACCCGGCAGCTTTCCATGATGTCTTAACATTATCCACCATGTTTTCCAAGTCTGCTTTTGCTGCGCCGACATTACCATGTGCAGCATCGTAAGCGGCTTTAATGAGACCACCGAGACCATCAGCAATGGTTAGAAAAGAGGCAATGATGATATCTGTGACTCCTGACACCACTTCTACAAGAGACTTCCACAAAGCGATGAGAATTTTCAAACCACCTTCGACGGCTGGCATTGCATCAGCAGCAAAAGATGTCCATTCTTCGGACATCTTTGCTTCGATTAGATTAAGAGACTGCTTTTCTTCTTTGAGTTTCTTTACAGCAGTGGCATATTCTTCATGCCCCTTCATATTCTCTTCCAGATGTCCTTTTTCAGCAGAGAACAATACTAACAGGTCATAGATGTTTCGACCAAGTTCCTTTTTCACATCTGATACAAATTTTTCCTTGTCTGTTGCGGCTGACCATGCTTTGTCCAGATCTCCCAACACTCCTACAAGATCGGTGTGTTGGATGCCTAATTCTCGAACAATTTTTACAGTTTCGGCATCACCTTCACGATATTTTGTTACCATCTGGTCAATTTTGGTAAGTGTCATTCCAAGATTGTCAAGAGTAATTCCGTATTTGGCAGCTTCGGCTTGTAGTTCGGCAATTTGCTCAACACTGTCACCGGACACCCAAGCCAGATGCTCCATTTTCTCTGCCTTTTCCATGACAGAGTTGAGAGCTTCGGCCACCAATCCAGCCGCAGCGCCAATACCAAGAAGTGCGCCCAACCCACCAGCAGCACCCATAGCAGAAAAAGATCCACCGGCAAGTTTGGCTTTTTCGGCAAGTGTGGTTACAGCTTCTCCAGCACCCACCATAGATTCTTTGACTTCTGCACCGGCTTCTGCTGCATTCGTGCCCATTCCTAATAGAGCTTGTCCTGCTTCTTTTGCCATCAGAATGAGACGATCCAAAAGAGATGATGTTTCTCCTGTTGCTGCACCTAATTTTTCGGTTTGTCCTGCGGTTTCGGAAGCTGCTGTTCCTACATTTTGAATGCCTTGTGCGGCGTTGTTTGCTGCGGTTTGTGCTTGCTCCGCACCAGTGGTCTGGATTCCTACCTGGATAATGTTGTCCATAAAGAGTATTTAACAAAATTCTGTGGTACAATAAATAGGGAACGGAGCGTGTAGTGTTGCTGCACCACATCGCTCCTGTACATGCACTACATGGAGGTAGCGAATGTCTTCTGGTATTTACCAAGGAAACCCTTGTGTCAAATGTGGATCGACCACACGCCGTGAGGTTCGATTGAGCGGTCTTTATGCTAAGGAGGCACTCCTATTTATTCGGCGGTGATCTGTCTTTTCTATTACTCGTCTGCGTTGATGTACAGTACGTGACCGTTTACATCTTGGAATGCTTCGAGATCAAGCTCACAATATGAAAAATCATTGTACTTGTACGGCTGAGACATCTTGGTTGCGATGACTGCTGGCAATTGGTACAGGACGTTTGTTGCACTGTTCAAATTGACATACTGAGCATTCATGACCGTGAAGTTCAAGACCGGCTGGTTACCCATAGCAGTATTAGAAACCGTAGTACTGAAGCCTGTTGTAGCGGTGTATGTGTAGCTGATGTAGACCGGAGAAGGTTCAGCAGAAGCAAATGTATACACACCAGCAGCACGGGTATAAGAAACACCAAGAACAGGAGTCGTTGATACTTCATACATCTGCACACCGGAATTGCTTGTGACGGCCATGCTACGAGCAAACACGCCAGAATTAGGCGGCGTGACTGTAGCAACATGGCTTGTAAGTGTCTGAGCCGAACGAGCGACACCGATTTCGCAACCCGTGGCGTTCACACCAGCACTGCCAAAGAACACATCATTCCAAATTTTTTCGTATTCTGCTCCAAACTTCACCTTTACAGTGATTTTGCCTTCGGTACGAGCAACAGCCAATGGAAATTGCTGCTTGCCCATCATCGGCTTCGTACCAGCAGAGATGTCAATTGAAGTCTCTTGCAATGCGAACAACTGCATCGGAGACGGGTTGGTAGCGTATGCGCCGCCGTAAGGTGTTACGAAAGCATCGCCTGATCCGAAAACAAACATATTAGGTTATCTCCTTTTTTGGTTCTAATTCCAAAACTTTGGTCATCCGTAGACAACCTGTTCTTATTTATCTGGTGGAACCTATGTTGCAACTACATGAATTGGTATAACTGCAACCGCCTGTGCGCCCAACAGTCCCTCATTGTAAAGGATTTCTCCCTGTATACGAATCTCTTGAACGCCTGGAATGCCCAAAGTTTGATAGGTCGGTCCAACTCCAGGAAAAAGACCTTCGATAATGTCAATGGCCGGGTTTAGAATAGACGAAGGAATAACATCGGTAGAGGTTCCGCCGTTCACATAGATAGAGATATCAATATCCAGATCCCATTTTGTTGGAATACCTCTACCTTGGACCGTTGCCAATTCTTTCACTTGTGTCTGAAACAATGCCGGTTGCTGAGATTGGGCGTCAACCTGCGACCAAGGAATAGCTCGTCTTGAAGCAGTTTTGAAGTTCAGCGGAGTGACAACAGCCTCTTGTAGTGTCTCAAAAATGGTTTGGTAGATGACTTCTCTTGAACTGTTCATATTATTCTCCTACGATGGCTTCATTCACAGCTTCGGTGAGTTGCTTCACAATGTTGGCCTGATTTTCTGATAGAGATGACCGGAGGAAGCTGCGTTGTGGGTAAGTTGCGCTGTGTGCCCGAACATTGTAAGGATTGCCTTTCTTACTCATGGCAATATGCTCTCTGACTGTGAAAGTTCCACCATACTCGTGAACAGCGCCATAGTTAGCAGTCCGATCCACACCCACAAAGCCGGTGATTCCATCTGTGTCCTGTTGAACTTGGTATGTGATGGCTCTGCTCAAATTTCCTGTGCGCTGGTGAAGAGGATTACCACCAACCAATTTTTTGATGCGAATGTAAGATTGCAATTCCACCACAATTCGGGTCATTTGGCGATTGAGTGATGTCATCAAACGCTGGCCGAACCCCTGTAAATTTGTGACAACAGGCGGAATGTTTCCCACAGTAATCGTAATCATTATTCGATCACCGCACGGATCTTGTATTTGTTGATGACGGTCTGGACTTCTGGTGGGATGTCTTTTTTTGAATAGGAGACAACCTGCTGCATCATGGACTGAGAATCTTCATCAATGTGACGGCTGCGAGTGAACTTCTGCGCCACCAATTCAACACAGGCTTGATTCACATCTTCTGGAACGCCATTGAAACCGCTGTTGTAATTAAGGACAACATTTTGAAAGCCAGCCGGGAAGTAATACAATCCCACCAAGTAAATGCGATTGTTGTCATTGATCCAACCAGGAACAACACCGTCTGGAGAGGCTGGAACAGGATTAGACCCAAAAATTCCACCAGCGAATAGAACAGAATTGACTGCTGTAATCGGCCATGTGTAGGTAGCGATCATGTTTGTGCCATTTCCATTACGGCGTTCGACCTGATTTTGAGGAACGATGAAACTTTGGCGATATGTCTGGCTGAGAATGAATCTGGAAGCCGATGTGATGAGGCGTTCCAGTTTCAAATCGGACTGTCCTGGACCCAAATTCAACCAATCACGAACCTCATCCAAAGAACAAAGATCAATTGGAGGTTTAACTGGAGCGGTGAGAATGGATTGTGCGACAGTAAGAGATCCTTGGATAGTTGTTACCAAGACTCCCGTACCGTTCCATTGGTAGAGATAAGAACCAGATTGCATTACCAGCAAATCGTAGTGATAAGATCCGGTTCCATCTCTCACAACATCTGGAGAAGTATAGGTGGATTGTGTGCCGTCTGGAGCTTGAACGAGAATAAGCACAGTTGTGGGGTCGGCGGGAATCTGATTGATGTCCGTGAATAAAACTTCAAGTCTTGCCAGTTGTCCGATTTCGTAGGTCATTTATTTCTCCCCACTCAACTTTTCTTGAGCGGCGTCGTGCATCCATTGTGTGCGAGTGATTTTCAATTTGTTGACTTCTCTATCAATCAACGAAATCAACTCAGCATCAAACTTCATGCACACCATTTTGAAGTCTTGATTCTTTTTGATGGGTTTGATATGTCGCATTTTAGATATCCTCGGACCAGTTGATTGAAACATATTGTGATGCAGATGCGGTGGAGAAGCCAGAAACGGTCAAAATTTCTCCGGGCGCAATGTAAATCTCGAACGGTGTAAGATCAACCACGAAACCTGAACTTGAGTTGAATGTGGAGATGTTCCAAATATAATTTCCACCCAACACAGTAGTTCCGGCTGTGTCAATCGTTGCAACAGAATTTCCACCAGTCACCACTGTTCCGCCCACCGACTCTGTTCCATTCACAGCAGTCCAAGAAGGAGAGCCACCAATTGTCACACCAGTTTTAAGTCTGAAAATTGAGACATTCGATCCGCCGCTCGTTCCCAAACCAGAAAGTGTGTTGAGACGAAGTAGAGCACGATTTGCAACTCCATTATAAGTCGTGCAGTTTTGTATATTGATAAGGCAGGTTTCTGTTGTGATGCCAGATTTGTTGTTGTCTACCGACCATTTTGGATTGGATGCAAAATTTCTCAGTCCGCTAATAGCAATACCAACTGAACCGCAGTACATTGTCTGATTGGTTGTATTGCCGCTGTTGAGAGTAAAACCCATGAACTGTAATGTGGGATTTGTAAGTTCCGTATTATTGGAAGTGTTTGCGTACCGGATTATGTGGGCCAAAATCCATCCACCAACCAACGGATTCTGAACATAGAAGAACACATCTCCATAACCCAAATATGGATACTTAATCATAACTGGAGTGCCGTTAGTTGGATTCCATGTAATTCCACTTGGTCCTGTTCCGTCCAAATGGTCGCCGTTCCATGATCCTTGTGCAGTCCAGGTTACCGATCCACCATTATAGTATGCGATTCCAAATGTAGTTCCGTTGTATCCGAAGAACCAACCATCATACGGAAGATTTGAGACAACCGACCCAATTCCCCAAAGTTGGATGTTGTTCGCTACGCCAGTTGTAAAGACCGGCGTGAAGCGTGCATTTGTTCCTTGCCCTGCTCTATAACGAATGGTTTTGCGTCCCTGAATATAAGCATATCCAGCACTGTTTGTTCCACTCTGTATTCTCAGTCTCGAACTGCTGGTATCGACTGTTGCGCCGGTCCCGGAAATCACAGCAGTATTCCAAAGCTGTGGGTTGAGACCGTACACAAAGTCGCCTTGGAAGACATACGAAAGCTCACCGACTTCAAGAGTGTTGAATGCCGATGTGTTTTGTGAATCAAATTCTGATGTGATCTTTTCAAAGTAGGACATATTTCACCTTAGATGATATACCAATTGCTTCCATCAGTAAACACAGTCATTGAAGAATACTGATTTGACATGATCCAAGACGACTGTCCATCAATGGTAACTCCACCTGTTGTATTTACTGTCACAGAACCGCTTCCAGTAAAATTTTTGATGTAATATATTTTTCCTGTCAAGCCGGTAACAGAGGGAAGCGTGAATGTGAGAGAAGCCGTGGCGTTTACAATATTGTCGGTGGCTGTTAGTGAATAGTTTGAACTGTGCGAAGAAACGGTTAGGTTCACTTTGGAGAACTGCTGCCAGACAGAACCATCGAACACATAGTAATATTGAGCGTCTGTAGCCTCGTAGCGGTCTCCTTTCTTCATGCCCGATACTGGAAGGCCAGAATTGACTCCAACCTGCGACATGTCACTGCGAATAGCATCCATCGTGCCAGCAGTCAAGATCTGAACCACCAATTTTCCAACTGCCATGCTTTGCGCTGTGGTGCCTTCTGTGGCCGACGAGTTGACAGTCAAGACATCGCCACTTCTTCCGGTGCAAAGCAAAAAGAATTGCGGCGGGCTGTCAATTGCAACGGTGAAATTTCCTGTAGATGGAAACAATGCACCATCACCAGATTGAAGCGTAATAGTCGTATCTCCAGCGGTGTATGGGCTGGCAAACGAAGACTGCGCCAAGTTTGTGTATTGTTGTGATGCCATATATCTATTTATTTGGCTGAAACTACTGCCCCTCCTACTAATTTGTTGGTGCTTGCTGATGTGTTGATGATCTGATTTTTGGTGTAAGCGATGCCAGGAGAACGCTCTGGTGCGATTGTTGGAACATCAAAAGTTGTGATCTGTTCATTAGTCACAACAGATACAACTATTCCTGTGTTGATTGTGATCTGAACCACATCCATCGTTTCTGTGGAATCAAACAAGAACAATTGATTGCCAACAGTTGCAAATGCTATGTCGGTGGACGCAGTGAAATCACTCACCGAAATGTAGAGAATCGGAATTAAGAGCGTCGGAACATCGCTGACTACCGTGGTTTCAGATACCACAATGGTCAAGGTTGGAACGAATAGGGCGACGGCATCAGTAACCGTAGTTGATTCGGATACAACGAAGTAATTTACGGCGGTGTTGGCTGCAAACGATTCGGCAATTGTTGTCGTGTCCGATACAGAGATAGAAACCGGAATGTTCAACTTCTGTGTTTCGCCAACTGTGGTAGAATCGAACACAGATACAGATACAGGAATATTGAGCGATACAACATCAGCCACCGAAGTGCCATCCGAAGAGAAGGCACCAGATGCAGAGTTAATGACCGGCGAGTCTGTAGTTGTGGACGAATCTGAAACACTCAAGTTGATAGAGACATTGAGTGAGGCTGCATCGGCTACTGCTGTTGAGTCGGATACCGAACCATAGTATTTGATCGAAAGAGAAGGCGAATCGGTGGTTGTGGTAGAATCAAAAACACTCAACGACACCGGGATGCTCGAAACAATCGTATCCGTAGTAACTGTAGAATCAGATACCACAATTGTCAAAACAGGAACGAATAGAGTTGTTGCTTCACTTACAGCCGTTGAATCGGAAACTGTGACCGTCAGAGTGCCAGAGAACATCGACACCACATCTGACATTGCAATCAGATTAGCGGTGAAAATTTCTCTTGTTCCAGATGGCGATACTTCTGGATGGTCGAGCGGTGCAATCAAATCTGAAGCGAACAGTCCATAAGGCTGTTCAATAAGAGTTGGGACATCAGATACAGCAGTTGAGTCTGAGGCGAACAATCCATATGGTTGTTCCATCAAAAAGACAGATTCCGATACAACAGTTTGGTCATGAACGATCAGGCTTCCAAATGTCGGGTCTTGACCAAGCTCGATAGCACCAAACTGCATCCGGCCAAAAATTGCATTGTTCAGAAGGGCGTGTCTTAATGATTTTGCTGTGTCTGAAACCGCAGTAGAATCGTGGACGCTAAGATAGTCAAATTCTTCTGGAGTTACAGCATCAGATACAACAGACGAATCTAATACAATGATAGAAACCGGAATGTTGAGTTTTGGTGTATCCGTTACTGCTGAATTGTCAAAAACTGAGAGAGTAATCGGAACAAAGATCACCGGGGTATCAGTAGTCGCTGTAGAATCAGAGACACTAAACAAAATCGAAACCCTTGTGGCTGGTGAATCTGTAATCGAAGATGAATCAGATACACTAAAAGCGATTGGAACATTCTCTGTTGGTGAATCAGATACCACAGAAGAATCGAATACAGTAAAAGAAATTGGAACATTCTCTGTTGGTGAATCAGATACCACAGAAGAATCGAATACAGTAAAAGAAATT
>Ga0181520_10008498_pt1 | contig 14548 bp, 11 predicted proteins | sample PEATcosm2014_Bin_29_FD_132451 | JGI IMG/M metagenome (GOLD analysis project Ga0181520, IMG submission 132451) | Peatland microbial communities from MTU Mesocosm Facility, Houghton, MI, USA - PEATcosm2014_Bin02_30_metaG | ecosystem: Environmental > Terrestrial > Soil > Wetlands > Peat | place... | reverse complement strand
TCGGCAAGTAGATGGCCACCCGAAAGCCACTGGATCTGCCGACTGCGCCCGGCTACCGCATGCCCGCCGAGTGGGAACCACAGCGCGCAACGTGGCTGGCCTGGCCCCACAATCGCGCGGACTGGCCCGGGAAATTCGAGCCGATCCCGTACGTGTATGCCGAAATCGTGCGGCACCTGGCGCGAGCGGCGCGCGTTGAGTTGATTGTCAGCAGCGCCGGGGCCGAAGCCCGTACGCGCACGATATTGACGGATGCCAATGTGCTGCCGGCCCTGGAGGAGTGCATCCACTTCCACCATTGGCCGACGAATCGCGGATGGCTGCGTGACTCCGGCCCGATTTTTGTGAAGGACAAGAAAGGCACAGTCGGGTTGACGAACTGGAAGTTCAACGGCTGGGCGAAGTACAAGAACTGGCAGCTCGACAATAAGCTGCCAGAGAAGATCGCGGCGTTACGCGGCTGCATGGTTTTTGCGGCGAATATCGAAGCCGGTGCCGTCTCGCAACCGATTGTGCTGGAGGGTGGATCGATTGACGTAAACGGACGCGGCCTGCTGCTGACCACCGAGGAGTGCCTGCTAAGCGACGTGCAGCAGCGCAATCCGGGGCTGACGCGTCGGCAGATTGAGGCCGCACTGGGAGGGATGCTCGGCGTGGAGAAGGTGCTCTGGCTGGAGCGCGGCATCGCAGGCGATGACACTCACGGACACGTGGATGATATCGCGCGCTTTGTTGGACCACGCACGGTGCTGGCCGCCTGCGAGGACGACCCGGCAGATGAGAATCACGCAATCCTCAACGAAAACTTGAAGCGCCTGCGGAAGATGACCGATACGGCAGGCAAGGCGCTGGAGGTGGTTCCGCTGCCCATGCCTGCGCCCATCGTCTTTAAAGGACAGCGCGTGCCCGCCAGCTACGCCAAATTCTATATCTCAAACCGGACCGTGCTGGTGCCTGTGTTCGACGACACCAACGACCTGAAGGCGCTGAACATCATCCAACGGGCGCTGCCCAAGCACAGCATTGTCCCCATCTACTGCGGCGACCTGATCTGGGGATTGGGTGCGATTCACTGCATGACCCAGCAGGAGCCTGCCTGAGCAGCCCCCATGCCGGAGGAAACCACGCCCCACAACACGTCTTCCGGCGAAGCTTCCGGCAGGTCTGCCGACGAGCGCTGGATGGAAGAGGCGCTGCGCCTGGCGCGGATGGCCGAGGTGGCGGGCGAAGTTCCGGTCGGCGCCGTCGTGGTTTGCGCGGGCCGCATTGTAGGACGCGGCTGGAACCAGGTAGTCTCGCTGCCCGATCCCTGCGCGCATGCGGAAATCCAGGCCCTGCGCGATGCCTCGCGCGAACTGGGCAACTACCGGCTCAGCGGCTGCGAGCTCTATGTCACGCTGGAGCCCTGCGCGATGTGTGCCGGGGCAATGATCGACGCCCGCATTGGCCGGCTGGTCTTCGGCGCACGCGATCCTAAGGCCGGAGCCGCTGGCGGAGTCATGCAGGTGATCAACCATCCTGCATTGAATCACCGCATGGAAGTCGCGGAGGGCGTGCTGGCAGGCCGCTGTATGGAGATTTTGCAGACGTTCTTCAAAAAACGCAGAGGCTGAATCAACAAACCTGCCCGAATCCAATACCCAAATTCACTAGATGATACGGCCTCTACCGAGGTAGTACAGGGCAATGACCAGGAAAACGGCCAAGGTCTTAATGCAGGTGATGGCGAAGATGTCACGATACGACTGTTTGTGCGTCAAGCCAGTGACGGCGAGCAGGGTGATGACCGCGCCGTTGTGAGGCAGGGTGTCCATTCCACCGGAGGCCATGCTGGCAACGCGGTGCAGCACCTGGGCGGGAATGCCCGAGGCGATGGCGTAGGCAATCGTCTGGTCACCCATGGCGGCCAGTGCAATGCCCAGGCCGCCCGAGGCCGACCCGGTAACTCCGGCTAGCACGTTGACCGTAACCGCCTCGTTCACCAGGGGATTCGGGATGTGCAGCAGCGCGTCGCGGATGACGATGAATCCAGGCAGTGCGGCGATGGTGGAACCGAAGCCGTACTCGGTTGCGGTGTTCATGGAAGCGAGCAGCGCACCGCCGATTGCCGCCTTGGTGCCGTCCCCGAACTTGCCCTTGATGCGCGGTATGGAGAAGATGACAACCGTCAGGATGCCGAGAAACAAGGCTGCTTCCACGGCCCAGATTCCGGCGAAGCTGCCGACAACCTGTTCAATCGGCCTGCCGGTAGGAGTGAGTTGCACCACGCTCCGGAAGCCATAGATCTTCGGAATCATCCTGGTGAAAACCAGGTTCATGATGCCGACCACGAAGAGCGGCAAAATGGCGATCACCGGATTGGCCAGTTTGCTGGCGTCCACGCGCTCCATTTCGTTGATGTGTCCTGTGCCATAGCCCTCGGCCGCACGCTCGGCCTGTTTTCTGCGGTAATTCAGATACGTGATGCCCACAATCAGGATGAACACGCCGCCGAGCGTGCCCAGCCAGGGCGCTGCGTACGGTGTGGTCTTGAAGAAAGTTGTGGGAATAATGTTCTGGATCTGCGGCGTGCCCGGCAGCGAATCCATGGTGAAGGTGAACGAGCCCAAGGCGATGGTGCCGGGAATGAGGCGCTTGGGAATGTTGGACTGGCGGAACATCTCCGCCGCAAACGGATAGACGGCAAAGACCACGACAAACAGGGAGACTCCGCCGTAGGTCAGCAGCGCGCAGACCAGCACAATGGCCAGCATGGTGCGCTTGGCGCCCACAAAGTTCACCACCGCGTTGGTAATGGAGGCGGCAAAGCCCGACAATTCAATGAGTTTTCCAAAGATGGCGCCCAGCATAAAAGCCGGGAAGTACATCTTCACGAAGAACACCATTCGGTCCATGAACAATCCGCTGTAGACCGGCAGCACGGCAGAAGGCTGGGTTAGCAGCACGGCGGCAAGCGCGGCTATAGGCGCAAACAAAATCACGCTGAAGCCGCGGTAGGCCACATACATCAGGAATGCCAACGCAAGCAAGCAAACGAGAAAGCTCAAGGCGTACCTCACGGATCTAGGTTGATTTTGGGCTCCGGCGGCAGATCGCACCCCAGCGATTCCGCAACCGTCTTCTCTCGCGGCTCTGGTCCCTGCCAGACGCAAGCGCAGGTTCCTTTGATGCTCATTGCACCGGAAAACAGCGCCAGAGCAGGCTGTTTTTTTGCCGGGGTGGTTTCACTGAAGGGCTAACACGTCAGAGGCGGCACAGGCGGAAGCGAATCTGGGGAACAACTTTTCGACCGTGAAAGGCCCGAGGGCTGGAGGCTGGAGGCGATCAGTGAGTCGAGCTTTGCGAACAACTCCAGATTCGACTTTCTGGGATAGTCGGCGAGCTTCTCACGAAAGTGCGGGATATTGAAGAGAAACGATTCAACCCGCTCCTTGGTCAGTTCCTCCCAGAAGGCGCCGTACCCCATGCGGTCCAGCCAAAAGGCATTGAATATCTGCTCGAACTGGTTGCGAACCGGTACCGCCAGGTAGGGTTTTCCGAGATGCAGAGCCTCGGTTACAAGGGAAAACCCCGCGTTGGCGATGATCGCCTGGGCACAGACCAAGTCTGCGAAAAAGGTTTCAAAGCCGGGCTTCTTGTAAAGGATGTTGCCCTCCTGCCCTTCGCGGCCAAAACCATAGGCGATAAACTGGCTGCGAACGGAGGAAAGCAGCTTGATAAGGGCCGGAGCAGGCGAGGTTACGTAAACCAGGATGGGGCCCTCCGCGCTCGGCACGGCATCCTGAATCTGCTGCCGCAGGATCGGCGGCACCAATTCTGAGTTGAGGCGGCGGCCCGGCGCATCAAAGAAAGACGTCACCAGATAGTGGGATGCGTAGGGCGTCATCATCCGCGTCACCAGCCTTGCCGCCGTAGCGTCCCTACGGTAGTGCCGCGGGGTCGCCACCTTGAAGTGGGTGAGGATGTGCTGGTTATCGATGGAGATGACGGGAAGACGGCGGCGGCGTCCGGCACGGCTGGTGAGCGGCTCAAAATCGGTGATGACCAGATCGATACCACGTGCATCGATGACCTTTGTGAGTTCCTTGATGCCGCGGGTCGCTTTGCGCGCCTGAAAAAGGTTGCGCGCCAAGGTCCGGTTGTAGCGTACCTGGTTGTTGACGTAGGTGAAGCGAAAGCCGTGAATCTCCAAGACTTCGCAGATGTCGTTGAGGTTGATCACGCCGCGGTCAAAGGATGCTGCAACGACGCTGTGGCCCTGGCGTTGCAGGTGGAGAATAATCTCGCGTGAGCGGGTGGAGTGGCCCGCGCCTTCGCCATTGACTCCATACAGAATGTTGGCCATTGTTGCTGGCAGTATAACCAGCAGAGCGTGCCGCGACAAAACATTCTCACACGCGTGATAATGTTCAAGAGTGGAACTCAACGACCAAGGGCCGCTTTGGGCGGCAGAGGATCAGCCGGGACGCCTGCTGGAATTGACCGCCTCCACTGAGGACGCTCGCAAGGAACTCCCGCTGCGCCGCGACGTACGTTCGCTGGGGATTCTGCTGGGCCGCGTGCTGCTGGAACAGGCAGGAAAGCCGGCATTCGACACCGTGGAACGTCTGCGCACCCTGCTCATCGGGCATCGCGAGCGCGCCAGCCAAGGGCATGCCGACCTCGAAGGACTGCGTGCGGCACACCTGCTGGTCGCTAGCCTGGACGCCGCAACCGCCTACCGGGTGTGCAAGTCGTTTTCGCTTTTCTTTGAACTCTCCAACATGGCAGAGACCAACCACCGGAAGCGCCGGCGCCGTGCCGGACAACTTGTGGCGCAAAGCCCGCTGCCCGGGACCCTGCTCGGGGTGCTGCAGCGCATGAAAGAGGTGGGAATCACCGCCCAGGATGCGTTGCGCCAATTGTCCGCCATTCGCGTGGAGCCGGTGTTTACGGCGCATCCCACGGAAATGACGCGCCAGACGATTCTGCGCAAGCGGCGCCGAATCGCCTATCAGCTCGAACGGCTCGACGGCCTGCCGCTCTCTGCCACCTTTGCCGCCGACTGCGAAGAGAACATCATGACCGAGATCACGGCCATGTGGCAGACCGACGATGTGCGGCTCAAAAAGCCAACGGTGGACGACGAGATTCGCACGGGCGCACGCTATTGCCCGCTGTCGCTCTTTGAGACGCTGCCCAAGCTTTATGAGGAACTCGCGGCTTCCTTCTACTCCGTTTATGGCGTAAGGCTCGATGCGCCGGAGATGCCCATCGTTTTGAGCTTCGGCTCCTGGATTGGCGGTGACCGCGACGGCAATCCGTATGTGACAGCGGACTCTACCCGCCAGGCACTGGCGTTTGCGCGTGATATTGCGTTGGAACACTACATTGCCGAAGCACAATTGCTGGCGCGCCGTCTCAGCGTTTCGCGCCACCAGATTCCAGCTTCGGCAGAGGTAGGCGCGAAGATCGCCGACTACGTAAAAGATAGCGGCGCGGCCGCCCAGATCCAGCGCGTGCCGGAGGCGGAGTGGTATCGCCGCCTGGTGCTGCTGGTTGCCGCCCGCCTGACGCGTATGCGCAAGGGAGAACAGGGCTACAACTCGGCGGCAGAGTTCGAAGCCGATCTCCTGGTCATTCGGAAGAGCCTGTGCGCTCACGACGGCGAGCGGCTGGCCCGGCGGATGTTAGACCCGCTGCTGCTCAAAGTACGCACCTTCGGCTTCCATCTCTACACGCTCGACATTCGCCAGCACGCCAACGTACACGCTGCCGCCATTCGCGAACTGGCCGCCAAGAGCAATCCGCAGGCAGAAGGTATTGCCGACGCGCCGTCGGATGCAAGCGTTGCACTGGCCGAGTCGTTGCGCGCCGTTGCCGCCGAGAAGGTGCGCGTGCCGGAGTCGATTCAACGCTACGTGATCAGCGGCGCGGAACAGAGCGAAGACGCGCTTGCCGTGGTTCGTCTGGCCACGCTGTACGGCGTGAAAGTGGCCGGAGGCGAGGGCAACACGGGACTGATGCCGGTGCCCCTCTTTGAATCCATTGGAGCGCTGCGGCAATCCGCCGACGTGATGCGCACACTGTGGACGCATCCTGAGTACCGCACATTGCTCGACTCATGGAACGGCTGGCAGGAAGTGATGCTGGGCTACTCGGACAGCAACAAGGACGGCGGCATGCTGACCAGCACCTGGGAACTGCACAAGGCGCATCGCGCGCTGCACGGGCTGGCACGCGAGTGCGGCGTCAAGCTGCGCATCTTCCACGGCCGCGGCGGCACCGTGGGACGCGGTGGCGGCCCGACCCATGCGGCCATCATGGCACAGCCAGTGGGCGACTTCACGGGCGCCATCCGCATCACCGAACAGGGCGAAGTGCTCAACTGGAAGTACCTCGATCCGGTGCTGGCCGAGTGGAATCTGGAAGTGATGGTGGCTGCCGCGCTGGGTGCGCTGGCGCGCCCCAACGGCGAGCAACCCGGCGACGAGGAACAGTGGCACGCCGCGATGGAGACGATGTCCGCAAGTTCGTTTGCCTACTACCGGAGCAACATCGCCGAGAACCCTGACGTGCTGCAATACTTCGAGGAGGCCACTCCGGTGAACGAGCTGGAGCTGGCCCGTATTGGCTCGCGTCCAGCGCGGCGCAGCGCGAGCCGCTCGCTCAACGATCTGCGCGCCATTCCGTGGGTCTTCGGCTGGATGCAGAGCCGCCATGCCGTGCCCGCGTGGTTCGGCATTGGCCACGCGCTGGCGGAGTATGCATCCCGCGGCGCAAAGGAAGCGAGCGAGTTGCAGCGCATGGCGCGCGAGTTTCCGCTCTTCTCCGAGATGATCCGCAACGTCGAGCTGGCGATGGCCAAGGCCGATCCCTCGATTGCCCACCTCTACTCCACCCTGGTCGGCGACCGTGAGCTGGGGGCGCGCGTCTTCGCCATGTTATCGGAGGAGTTCGAGCGCGCCCGCAAGTCGATCCTCTGGCTTACAGGGCAATCCGAGTTGCTGGAACGCAACCCGGTGCTGCTGCGTTCCATCAAGTTGCGCAACCCGTATGTCGATCCGCTGAGTCTGATCCAGGTAGAGCTATTGCGACGCAAACGCAGTGGCGAGAACAGCGAGGATCTGAATTACGCGCTGGCCGCAACGATGAGCGGCATCGCCGCCGGCCTGCACAACACAGGTTGATTGCGCCCCAAAAACTCTCCGCTTCCCCAAGGTGAGGAAGCGGAGCAATGCGCAAAGAGCGAAGCAGGACATATTCCCGCACAGGGCGAATACACCAACGCCTTCCGGATGAGCGTGGCCCCGCCATCCGGAGGGAAAGTCTTATGGCCGCGCGCCTGCCTTGTAGGCATTCAGCAGAATGTTCACCGGATGCACGGCCTTGACTCCGGTGCCGTGCACAATCTGCATCTGGCAGGTTGCGCACTCGGTGACCACGGCCTGCGGGGCGCTGGCGCGGACGGCGGCAAACAGTTCGCTGCCTACCTCCATTGAGACCGGATACTTCTCCTCCTTGAAACCGAACGTGCCGGACATTCCGCAACACCCGGCGTTCAGGTCTTCGATCTCAACTCCAGGAATCTGGCGCAGCAGGTGATACCACGGCCGTCCAATGCCCTGTGATTTCTGATGACACGGGGCGTGATAGGCGAGCTTCAGCGGTGCGGCGGCGGGTTGAAACTGCGTGTTGAACTTGCCCGCGTCCTGCTGCAACACCAGCAACTCAGCGATGTCGTAGGTATTGGCGGCAATCTTCTCGGCCTTCTTTGCGAGTGCGGAGTCGCCTTCCAGCAGATCGGCAAAGCCGGTCTTCAGCATGTGTCCGCAACTGGAACAGGCGGTTACGATGCGCGCTCCGGCATTGACGGCGTCGATCATGTTGTTGACGTTGGCAGCCGCCCGCTTGCGCGCTTCTTCGGGATTGCCGTTGGCCAGCGAAGGCACGCCACAGCATACACTGTTGGCGACCTCCGGCTGAAAGCCGTTGAACTGCAGAAGCTGTAGAGCGTGGCAGCCCAGCTCCGGCTGGTTGTATTGAATGAAGCAGCCGGGAAAGAAGACCACGCGCGCACTGCCGTTCGCCTCTGCGGAAGATTGCGGCGTAGTTGGCAGCCCCGCTGGTAAAGGCTTGTGATAGGCCGGGAAAGTACGCTCCGGGGTGATCTTCATGAAAACCGACATCAGCGCGCGCACCGGCTTCAGGCGCAGCGAAAAGTTACTGATCCCCGGAGCGATGGTCAAAAGCTTTCCGAGCAGTCCGGGACGCGCAAACCACCAGTCGCGCAGGGCACGGATCGGAGTCTTCTTGTGACTCGCCTTGGCGCGCGCAATCAACTCGGAGACGTTCACCTCATTGGGGCAGGCGAGATCGCAACGATGACAGCCCAGGCAGTACTCCAGCCAATCCGTATCGCACTCGATTCCCTCACGCCGCATTCGCTCCAGCTCAGGCCCCAGGCGTTTGGGGCCAGGATAGGCCGGATGCGCGGTAACTACCGGGCAGGCCGTGTTGCAGTCCGAACACTTCAAACAGTTATCCAGTGACACGTCATCTTTGCGCATATTGAACTCCTACTCCCGCCGCAAGCATCCCGCTGATGTAGCCGGTCAAGATCGCCATGGCGTTGCCGCCGCGGGCACCGCTATTGCGCAGAATGGCGCCTGCGGCAAAAACATTGTTTGCCAAGACCTCACCCGCTGCGTTCACCGGATGCAGATCGCGATTCACGCCGGCCGAATACGCGCCCAGCAGCTTACCGGAGAACGGCCCGGTAGCCAGGATCAAAGTCTCCGACGAAAGCCGCAGCGGCCTAGCCGGAGTCTCCAGCAGGACGGCTTTGCAGCGGCCGTCTTCTATCTGAAGCTGCCGAATTGGGAAGCCGGTAAAGAACTCCACTCCAACTTTGCGAAGCCGCGCTTCCAGGCGGTTGAACAGCCTCATACCGGGGATCGATGGTGGCAACGTGGGTAGCTCGCAGAGCAGGCAGCCCAGTTCCTTTTGCAGCCACTCGATTTCGCTCTGTCCTGACCGCAGCCCGAGAATTCCTGGCAGGATGACGACGTTGGCCTTGGCCGCAATCGGCTTCAGCGCATCCCGCAGTTCCTCGCGGAAATGCAGATCGCGGTCATACCGGTTGCCGAATTGCAACGTCCCTGGAACCGTGCCGGACTCGGTGGATAGTTCGATGTCGCGCGCAACGTAGGTGGAACCCCATCCGAGTTTGGTTGTGTAATACGCGAGCCGCTCGGCAACAAAATTGCAATCAAACGACGACAGTCCCTTAATTCCCACGACTGCCACCTGACTGGACTCCGAAGGCTCGCCGTTCCACATGTAAAACGGCGCCAACGATACGGTCTGGAAGCTACCAAGGATGGTAGGGATGTAGTGAGTTTCGCCAATTCCGCCAAGAAAACCGCAGCCAGCCAGATCGGTGAGGTTGCGAAAGAAATTGATTGCTTCCTCCAGCGAGGGCGTGCCGCGATCCATCTCCTGCACTTCGACGCATCCTGCGCCCAGCACAAACGTTCCCGGTCCGGTGCTGACCAGGGCCACGCGCAATCCGCGACTGGCGGCCGCCGCCGCGCTGGTGATCCCGGAAATTCCAGCGCCGGCAACGATCACATCAAAATGATTGCTTTCCACGTTCCTCACCTGCCTTCCCGGTCGTGAAAGTTGTACGCGACGCCGAACAGGTCATGGCTCAGATAGAGTTGCTCGACCTGCTTGCCCTGATTGATCCAAGATTGTCCCTTCCAGCGCTCGTCGAGATAGTCTTCGAATTGCTCCGAGGCTTCCGCGGCGTTCCAGCGATGGGTTTGGAAACCGGCCAGCATGGCCTTATAGCCGCAGAACGTTCCCTGGCACGGACCGAAGCCGAGACGGGTGCGGCGTCCCACATCGCCGATAGTTTTGGCAGGAATCGAGGTCTCGTTTCCAAGCACAAACTCCAGTTCGGCGCGGGTCACCAGCTCACATTCGCAGACCACCTCAGCGAGTTCGGGACGAGCTTCAATCGCACTGACGATCTTCGCCAGGTTCGGCCCCAGCCGCTTATCGGCCTTCTCCACCACCGGCAGCGGAAGCAGTTTGTGCGCCTTGCGCAGGGCGGCCACATCGTGCGCCGCGCGCAGTAGAGTTTGGCCCGTGGTGCAAGCCACGTCGACCCCGAGCTTGCTGGAAACCAGATCGCAAACTGCCTTGGCCATCAAGCGGTAGGTGGTCACTTTGCCGCCGACAATCGAGATGAAGCCTCTCACATGTTGCAGCGCTTCGTGATCGAGCAGGGCGAATCCGCGGCTGATCTCGCGTCCACCCGCGCCACTGGCGCTGGGCGGAACGTACAGCGGGCGCACACCTGAGAAGATGCGTAGCACTCGCGCCTCGGCCAGCGCGGGAACCAGTTCCGCTCCCAAATTCAGCAGATGCTGAATCTCCTCTTGCGTTACCGTCAGCCCCTCAGGCCCTGGAACGGTGATTGAGCTTGTACCCAGGATGCACACCGGCCCCGCAGGCACCAGAATGTCGGCGTCTCCCGGCTTGCGGCAGCGGTTGATGACACGTTTGGCAAGCCGGTGATTGAGCACCAACAGAGTTCCCTTATCGCAGCGCACGGGGACTTCAACCCCGGCCAGTTCGGCAACCTGCTGCGCCCAGCCGCCGCCAGCGTTGATCACGATCTCACAGGCAATCGAGTCCTCCGCTCCGGTCAGCGTGTCGCGATAGCGAACGCCTTTCACCTCGCCGTTGTCGATCTCAATTGCCTGCACCTGGCAGTAGGTTTTGAACTGCGCCCCGCGCGCTACCGCCGACTCAATGTTGGAGAGCGTGAGTTGAAAGACGTCCACATGTGCGTCAGGGCAGGTAAATGCGCCGAGAATGTCAGTGGGCAGATTCGGCTCCAGTTCCAGGGCCTGCTCTGCGGAAAGCCGCTCGGTGGGAAGATCAATTTGTTTGCAGGATTCAAACCACTGCTCGAAGAACTTTGGATCGTCCTGCCGACACTGCACGAACAGGCCGCCCGTATCGTGCACACAATGCGGCGCAATGTGCTTGATAATTTTGTTTTCGGCAACGCACTCTTTGGCTGCTTCCGCATCCTTCACCACGTAGCGTCCGCCGGAATGCAGAAGCCCGTGGCAGCGCCCGGTAGCTCCGTTGGCCAGATCTCTTTGCTCTAAAAGAATGGCCGGGATTCCGCGCAGGCTGAGATCCCACAGGATCCCAGCTCCGGTTGCGCCTCCGCCGATGATTACGACTCGCGTTTTCTCCATGACTTCCCTCTGCAATTGCAATCAAGCTACGGGATCCAATGTCTCCGCACGGGAAACCCATTTCGACGTTCGTTCCGCCGGACCATGCTGGCGGCGAACATTCCTGATTGGATGGGTGAAGCCTGCTTGGAAGAGAGAGACACCTCAAAAAGGCGGGTACATATCTTGTCCGTACACGATACGACTCATCGCCCTAAGGCGAGCAGCAAAGCGCGAGGGATGAAACCTGGGCCTGGGTTACGCTCTGGAGTGGAGACTCGCTGAGAAAAAGCGGATTACATCGCAGGGCGCCAGCCGCAAGCTACACAGACTCACATCCGGGATACAGTGCCACTCCCCGGCAGCTATCTCTCTAGCGGCATTCAGTCACCCGCACGTGCTGTCTCATGCACTCTTGACGTAGCGGTGTGGGAAAATCCAACCGTGGCAAGCTTGATGCCAACTCCCTTAAAAGTCAACGGAATAATGCACCGCGACCCTGCGTTCTGCCGTCAAAATGCACCTGCTGGAACCACGGAAAAGTCAATTGTAGGCCGTCCGTCGTATCCGACAATTCCCAAGAACGGATGCAGCGATTCGGTGACGGCAATAAAACCGCAATCCCGCTCCGCACATCTATTGCGGGAATGCCCGGCGTGCGTCGAAAGGGTGTTGCACCGCCTCTGCTTTCGTATATACTCCGGTGCGGAATAGCCCAAGCACAAATGCTTAATCATGTTTTCAACCATGATGAGCGGCACGGATTCGCCTTCGCACCTCGCTGAATCCAGCCCGGTGCGCGCAACTGGAGGATTCAATATGTCGTCTTCCGCACGCTCGCTGGTAGATGTACCTCGTAAGGATGGCTGCGGCTACAAGACAGGATTGCAACCACTTCGAAGTCTGTTGAGCGAAACTCCGATCATTCCTGCCATTCGCAATCCGGAACATCTGGACGCGGCTCTGGCCTGCCATGGCAAGGTGGTTTATTTTCTTTGCGGCGATCCGGAGAATATCGTCGATCTGCTGCAGAGGACACTGGCCGGAGGCAAGCTGCCAATTGTCAATATGGACCTGTTGAGCGGCTTTTCGCGGGACGCCAGTGCGCTCTCCTACTTGCAGAAGCGCGGCCTGAAAGGGATTATCTCCACCCACCACGAGTCGTTCCGCCATGCCCACACCCTCGGCCTCTACGTGATCCAGCGGACATTTCTGCTGGACCGCGGCGCCCTGGAAAGCGTTGCCAACCAGCTTCGGTCCACAGCGGCCGACGCCATTGAAGTGCTGCCTGCCTGCGCTGCGCCACGTCTGGTGGAATCCATTCGAACCATTCGCCCGGAAATGCCGCTGGTCGGCGGCGGACTGGTGCAGTCGATGCGTGAGATTGAAGATCTGCTCGGCAAGGGTCTATGCTCGGTCTCGGTCAGCAATACCAGTCTCTGGATTCGGTAAGACGCACTGGATTCCGCATCTGGCGCCTACGACACCGCCGGAACTTTTCTCTGGCGGTACTTCGTCTGGGCTGACCCACCTAGGAGGTTGACGCTTCGCGTTGCTTTTCCCCGGGCCATCGCGCATAATTTTCATGGACTTTTGGATGGCTTGATTTGCTGAACCTGCCCAACTCGATTACCTTGAGCAGAATTGCCTGTATCCCATTTTTGATTTGGGTTCTCTCCAGCAGCATCTTTCCTCCTGGTGAGCAGGAGTTGCTGGCCGCGGGCATCTTCATCCTGGCTTCCATCACCGACGGACTCGACGGTTATCTGGCACGCAAGAACAAGCAGATCAGCAGTGTCGGTATCCTGCTGGACCCCATGGCCGACAAACTGCTGGTTGCCGCCGGACTCATTCTTCTGGTTCGCTTTACGCCCAGCCTTATGCCGCCGTGGATTGTCGTCCTGGTGCTGGGACGCGAATTCCTCATCACCGGCCTGCGCAGCGTTGCCGCCACCGAGGGGTTCGCCATCCAGGCGCGCGACTTGGGAAAGCTGAAAATGGTGCTGCAGATTGTTGCCGTCGTCGCCGCGATTCTGGCGCACCGCTGGTATGAGTGGAACATCTTCGGCTTCATCATCGGCGTCGAATTGATTGCGCGCATTGCCACCTGGTTCATGCTGGCGGTGACGCTGCTCTCCGCAGTGGATTACTTCCTCGCCTTCTGGGAACGCGTGGACCGTTCGGCGCGAAGCCACCAAGCTCCAAAACGCGGGGCTGCCAGCTCCACGCCAGTGGCCTGAGCGCTACTTCTCTTCCAGCACCTGCAACACGCCCTTCAGGAAGTAGGGCAGATCGTCCGGATTGCGGCTACTCACAAAGAAGCGGTCCACCACGACTGGCGCGGATTCGAAGATGGCACCCGCATTGAGCAAATCGTCCTTGATTCCCAGGCTGCCGGTCACCTTTACGCCTTTGTAGACGCCGGCTGAAACCGCCATCCATCCACCATGGCAGACGGCAGCGACGAGCTTTTTGGACGCAGCGAACTCCGCAATCAGACTCTTGACCTTGGCGACGCGCCGCAATTTGTCTGGAGCCCATCCGCCGACCAGCACCACACCGACAAAGTCCGACTCCTTCATGTCGGCGATTGCGGCATCGCTGGCGCACGGATATCCATGCTTGCCAGTGTACATTTGCTCTGCCTTAGGTCCTGCAACTACAACAGAATAGCCAGCTTCCTGCAAGCGATACTTCGGGTACATCAACTCCATATCTTCGTAACCGTCTTCAATGAATATGAGTACCGATTTCTCTGCCATTTGATTTCCTCTTCATTCCTTCCGCAATCGGACGGAGGCCAAATTGCGCACCTCCGCGCTATTATCCAGCTTCATGGCTTCCGCCGCCAGTGCCTGCAACTCCGCGGTGGAGAACCTGCGCATCTGCGCTTTGATGGCTGCTACCTGGTTCGGCCGCACACTGAGCGAGCGCACGCCCGCCCCCACCATCAGAGCCGCCGCTACTGCATCCGATGCCGCATCCCCGCAAACGGATACATGGCAGCCTGCTGCATCGGCTTCCGTACAAATGAGCTGAATCATTCGCAACACTGCCGGATGCACCGTGTCCTGCAAGGCCGCCAGACCGGCGTTGCCGCGTTCGCTGGCCAGCACATATTGCGTCAGGTCGTTGGTGCCGATGCTGAAAAAATCCGCAAGCGTCGCGAAGCGCCTGGAGAGCAGCGCCGCCGCCGGAACTTCCACCATCATGCCCAGCTTTACCGGCCAACAATGGGGCACTCCATCGCGCGCCAGTTCAGCGTGTGCCTCCTCGGCCATGGAGCGCGCCTGTTGCATCTCCTCGGG
>Ga0181520_10008497_pt1 | contig 14549 bp, 14 predicted proteins | sample PEATcosm2014_Bin_29_FD_132451 | JGI IMG/M metagenome (GOLD analysis project Ga0181520, IMG submission 132451) | Peatland microbial communities from MTU Mesocosm Facility, Houghton, MI, USA - PEATcosm2014_Bin02_30_metaG | ecosystem: Environmental > Terrestrial > Soil > Wetlands > Peat | place... | reverse complement strand
TGAGGGCAGCGACGAAGGAATCAGTTTCCCGGGGAGAATTCAGAACCGCTTACCCCAAGTTCATGACTTTCCGGCGTTGTCGCCATACTCCCAGTCATAAGGCACACCGGTGTCGCCGAGGATAAACCTGACAAGCTCGGCGAAACCTGCCTCAGCTCGAACATCGTTGGAGAGAATCACGACGCATCGCTGACTGGCTTCGAGACAAACCACGCTGTTGGCAGTCTGCTCGTCGTGCCCGCCTTTATAGAAGCCGTGCCCCTGCGGGCCCTCGAAAACGACCACGCCCAGTCCCGCGTACAGATCCTTGCGCTGCTCGCTCACCGGCAGGTCGGGCGCCAGGAAAGGGAATTGGTGAGCCTCGGTGATATGCAGTTGCGGACGGGTTATCTCAGCGCGCGAGGCCGCACTGAGCCCTTCGCCGCTCACCAACGCGGCAACGAATTTGGGCAGGTCGGAAATTGTGGTATTCATTGAGCCGGCCACGCGCACCATGCGGCACTTCTCATGTGCCTGTGGCTGGCCCTGGTCGTTCCAACCTTCGTCGACATTCGTCTCGAGACCTTCATGCAAGATCAGGCTCGTGCGGGTCATGCCCAGCCTGTCGAAGTCGGCCTTGGTCAGGTCGCCGACATCGAGCCCCAACCCCTGCGCCTTGCGTCCGTGCTCGATAACGAATTGCAGCAGGACGAGCCCCTCGCCCGAATAGCTAAAGCGCGCGCCAGGCTCGAAATGGATGTGCAGCTTCATATCTGGTTCGACGAACCAGAAGTTGCTAAAGCCGCTGGAATGGGTCAGGCACATGCGCGGCGTGATCTTTTCCCAGCGCAAATCATCGGCTAGGTCCTTGTATGGCCCATACTTGTATGGAAAAACTGGATCGGGTCCATAGCTTGGCAGCGGATTGTCGAGATCGTCTTTGAGGGGTGTGTCCAGGTTCAGCTTGCCTTGATCGACCAATTGCATCACTGTGTATGCAAACACCATCTTGGTCAGCGACGCGCCGTACATGATCGTGTCCGTGGTCAGCGGATCGCCCTCGGCATTACGGATGCCGTACGCGTGAATATAGCCGGCCTTGCCGTGATCGATGACCGCGATTGCCATGCCGTTGGCGTGGGTCGCAGTCATTATCTTGTTCACTTCGGTGTCAATGGCGGGGCCGCTCGGAGCTGTCTGTGCGAATGCAGCGAAGGGAAAGTAGAAGGATGCGATAAGGAGAACCAAGGCCTGGAGAGCCTTCACTCTCGTTTTCATGGAGCGATCCCCGCCATGACCGGATCCTACCGGATGATCTTTCTACCAGTCTGTATCGGTTTGATCAGTGGGGCGGCCGGCGCCGTCCGATCAAATCGAGGGGTCCCGTAGGGACTGCGCTATCAAGGTACCGCCCTATTGTGCGGGCGGGGCGGCCGGCGCGGCAGGTGCCGCGTTCGTATCCGTCTGCTTGGTGAACTGGAAACTGCACGGCCGGCCCAGAATTCCAGCGCCCTCGTCGCGCTTGCCCGTGCCCGTTGTGCCTGCAAACTTCGCCTCGACGTAGTAGTCGTACTTGTTGCCTTTCATCTGCGTGATCAGGCCTGCTTTTCCTGACTGCACCGTCCCCTTGGCGTGAAGCTTCGCCGATCCATCTGGATTGATCGCACCGTCCATGACCATATAGCCCGGACCGCCCTGTTCGCCGTGCTGGCCATGGAAACTGTTGTTCGTAATCATGCTCACGAATGTCCACGTGTAGGCAGGCATATGTTCGCTCGCATCGCACGACATGTTCGTGGTCCAGGTGCCGTCAAATGGGCCCCCGGCGGTCTGCGCCCACAGCAGCGCCGGTGCGCAGATCACGGCAAACGCCAGTACTTTCCCTATTCTCATGGATGACCTCCGGATGGATTTGAGAATACGCGCAACTGCCGTGAACCGGTCAAGAAGTTTTTTGGGGATTTCCTATCGGGCCGGCTGCGCAAGCACCTGCTCGTAATATCGGACGTACTGCGGCACGACTAAGTTTGCGCAGAAGCGCTTTTTTGCAGTCTTGCGCGCAGCTTCGCGCATGGCCTCGAGTCGCGGCGGGTCATTGAGCAGGCTCAGCGCGCCCGCGGCCATCGCATCCACGTCGCCAACGGGGAACAGCAGGCCGGTGACGCCCTCGTCGATTAATTCAGGCACGCCGCCCACGCGCGTCGCGATGGACGGTACGCGGCAGGCCATGGCCTCGAGCGCTGCGAGACCGAAAGATTCCAGTTCGCTCGGCATCAGCATGAGATCGGCAATCGCCAGCAACTCAGCCACGCGCTCCTGCTTACCCAGGAAGTGAACGCGCTCGTGAATGCCGAGGTCGTGCGCTAGCCACTCTGCAGCTGACCGGTCTGGACCGTCGCCGACGAGGATCAGTTGCGCCGCCCGCTCCCGTGCAACATGCCCGAAGATCTTCACCACGTCGGTCACTCGCTTTACTGGCCTGAAGTTCGAAAGGTGCACCAGCAGCGGCTCATCGGGCGCGGCGTATTGCGCGCGGCACCGTGCTCGCTTCTCCTCATCGGCAATAGGAGTGTAGACGTCGCAGTTGACGAAGTTCGTGATCGTTTTGATGGGGTTCGTAACATTGAAGTCGGCAATCGTCTTGTCGCGCAAATAATTCGAGATGCTGGTCACGCCGTCGCTCTCCTGGATGGCGTGCCTTGTAATCGGAAGATAGCTGCGATCCAGGCCGACCAGCGTAATGTCGGTGCCATGGAGCGTAGTCACGAAGGGCAGCCTGCGCCCGCGCGTGGCCATCATCTGCCGCGCCAACAGCGCGGAAACGGAATGTGGAATTGCGTAGTGCACATGCAGCAGATCGAGCGAGTAATACTCGGCCACCTCGGTCATGCGCGACGCAAGAGCCAAGTCGTAAGGAGGGAATTCGAACAGCGGATAACTGGACACCGGCACTTCATGATAGAAAATGCCGTCGTCGCGCCCGTTCAAGCGGAAGGGCTGCGAATAGGAGATGAAATGGACCTCGTGTCCAAGGGAGGCGAGCTCAATGCCAAGTTCGGTGGCCACCACGCCGGAGCCGCCGTAAGTCGGATAACAAGTAATCCCGATGCGCATCATGCCTTCTTACTGTTGGATGTTTATTACCGAGCCGATACGGATTGGACGCACGGCAGGAATTCGAGGATGCATAGAGTCAGCAAGTCTGCTGCTTCAGCATGTTAGTCGTTGTGCGGTTCGGATGATAGGCCCGCAAAGGAAATCAGCTTGATTGCGGGAAACTCCTTGATCGCGGCCAGTGCCGCACGTTCCACGTCACGCGTGGCGCGCAAACGCGTGGGAATGAGTTCCAGGTCAGCGTCGTTGTAGCCGGGATGCGTGACCAGCTCCCATTGACCGGACGGGAGGCTCCGGAGAAGGGAACGAAGTGTTTCTGCGTCGAGAACTCCCGTGCCGGCCACGGCGACGGTACCGCTGGTGGTCACAAAACCTTCCTCTTCAATGATCCGTCGGGAAGCGGGCTCGAGCCAGCGCAATGCGCCCACCTGCGCCAGGCGCATCCAGTGCGCGCGCCGCGTGGCACGGGTGGACCAATGCGGTTCAAATGGATTGCGGATGGCGCGAATTCCGGCCGCGCGCGCGATCTTGAGTAGCGGCCGCAGAACTTCGCGAAAAACGTGCGTGTGCTTGTGGGTGTCAACGTGTGTGAGTCGAATGCCGCGTTGCTGAAGAAAGGCGATTTGAGCGGAGATTTCCGCTTCCATTTCGGCGATGCGGATGCGGCCCCTGAAGAGACGGTGCAGAAACATAGCCAGCGAGTTCGGAAAATTGCCGGTTTTGGCATCAATAAGAGTGGGAATCCGTTCCCGTGGGAGCACAGGCTCTCCATCGACCAGAACCACGTGGCAGCCCACGCCGAGTGTCGGCGTCCGAACCGCAAAATCGATGGCTTCTTCCGTGGCGCCGGCTCGGGCCAAGAGCGATGTGCTGGTCACAAGGCCGGCGGAGTGCAGCTCCATGATGCCGCGATTCACGCCGGAGGTCAGCCCGAAATCATCGGCGTTAATGATGAGTGCGCCCACCAGGTGAGTTTATCAACTGGCTGCGCCGCGGCTTCCGCATGGCGAATGCGCTGGTATCATGAGAATATGCCGCACATGTTTGCGGCGGCGTGGGCGGTTAGCTCAGTTGGTTAGAGCGCCTGCCTTACAAGCAGGAAGTCGGGGGTTCGAGTCCCTCACTGCCCACCATTATTGAGCGAGAGGTCCTTCGCTCGGCTCAGGATTTCGCCCGCGGGCTCAGACGCTCGCGAACCGGCTCAAGTTCGAGTCCCTCTCTGCCCACCATCACCACTGAGTCCAAAACGACGATGCGCTCGCTTCTAGCATCCGGCAGGTAAACTCTCATTTCAGCGAGAGACTGAACTTGCCCAGGATGTAGCCGTACTCGGCAACCACAACGGCCTGTGTTCCCGCTGAGAAAGTGAACTCCAATTGGTTCGACTTGCGCGTGATCCCCATCTTGAGAGTGGCGGCGCTGCGGAACACTTGAACAAGCTGGATCACATGCTTCCCGGCCGGAACTTCGAATACAACGGTCTCTCCGATTTGAACCGTTCGCACGTTATAACCATCGACAACGATGGTATTCGTGACTTGACCAAAGAATCCCCCATAGTCAACGACCGTGAAATTGACCCAGGCGGTTGCGGCGGCGGCCTGGTTCGGAATCGCGGCGCCAGGAGCATCCGTATAAGCGGCGGTCTGCGGATCGGAAGAAGATTCGTTTACGGCCGCCCCGCATGCGCCACAGAAACGGTCGCCATCCTTAAGCACCTGGCCGCACTTGGGACAGGATTTGACTGCTGCCCCGCACTGAGCGCAGAATTTTGAGCCCTCTTTGAGCGGCTGGCCACATTTCGTGCACTCTGCCATCAAACTCCCTTCGATTCGCCAGGCGATTTCGAACATCATAGTTGCATGATCTCATGACGTCAATCAACTCAGGTCCTGTTAAGCGACGAATGCTCGTGCCATCGGCGATGATAGGAGAAGCGTTTCTGGACCCATCGGAGTTGTGAACCCGTTGCAGCCTGACCGCGAAAAGACGGCAATCGTAGTTGGCGGTGGTGTGGCCGGCATGAGTGCCGCGTGTGCCCTCGCCGAGGCCGGCCTGTACGTCAAACTCATCGAGCGCCGCGGATACCTTGGCGGGCGCGCAAGCTCTTACCGTCACCCAGGCGTCAATGAGGTCATCGACAACTGCCAGCACGTGCTCTTCGGCTGTTGCACGAATCTCATGGGTTTCTATCGCCGCATCGGAGTGGCCGATCGTATTCACTGGACCAACTCGATGACCATGATGGAGCCCGGCGGCCAAATGACACGTCTCTCATCGTCTCGGTGGCTACCCGCCCCGCTGCACGGCCTGCCCAGCCTGCTCGCTGCCAAAGCGTTCACGCGCGACGACAAGAAGGCGCTGATGCGAGCCTTTCGCGCATTCATGCGTCCGGTGCCTGCTGAGTCCACTGAAACTCTGGGCCAGTGGCTCAAACGCAACGGCCAAACCCCGGGTGCCATCAGTCGCTTCTGGCGGCTGGTGATTGCGAGTGCGCTCAACGCGGATGTAGACGAAATCGCACTGCCCTATGCGGCTAAAGTGATTCGCGAGCTTTTTCTGAATTCGGCCGAGGCAGGCGCGATGGGCATGAGCACCGTGCCCTTGAGCGAACTCTACGACGGTGCGGAGCATTACTTGCGCAAACGGGGCGGCGAAGTGCTCTTCAATGCAAGCGTCGAAGGTGCGGCGTGGGACGAGGAGACGTCGCAATGGACGCTAACAACCCGCGCAGGCGACCAAGTCGCGGATTTTCTTGTGCTCGCGCTACCGTTCGAGGCGACATCGAAACTGTTGCTCCTCATGCCCCCGGCCGACGGCGCCGAAATTCTGGCGAATCAGATCGCGCAGCAACATCACGGGCCCATCTGCAGTGTGCATCTTTGGTTCGATCGGGAGATTACCGATCTCGACCACGCCGTCCTGCTCGACCGCGAGATTCATTGGATGTACAACAAAACTCGGCTGCAGCCGTGGCGCAAAGAGAAGGGAAGCTATCTGGAACTGGTCGTCAGTGCATCGCAAGAGTTTGCGGCGCTTAGCAGAGAAGAGGCGATCGAGCTGTCCTTGCGCGAACTCGTGGAGTTTTTCCCTTCCGCCGGCGAAGCAAAACTTGAAAAGGCGGCGCTCGTCAAGGAAGTCCGTGCTACGTTCACGGTCCCTCCGGGAATCGATGCGTGGCGCCCGGCCTCCGTTTCACCCTGGCCAAACTGCGTTCTTGCCGGCGACTGGATTCAAACTGGCTGGCCTTCGACGATGGAAAGCGCGGCGCGCAGCGGACATCTCGCAGCGGAAGTGGTGTGCACTGTAATCGGGAAGCAGGTAAGCTTTCTTGTCCCGGATCTAAAGCCCCGCGGCCTGATGCGATTTGTGAAGACTGCCACCAGCCTTTAGCTGTCAGTGCGTATCTTCACACGGGCCGATCTCGGAGCTAGTGGCTGGAAGCTGTCCTTCAATGCGCCAGCAAATAAACCCCAATGCACACCAGCCCTGCCGAAACCCAGCGGCGGCGATCCACATTTTCCTTGAGGAGGAGTTTGCCGGCGACCGCGTTGGTCACCAACGTGAGCGAGGCCGCGGCGGGCGCCACAAGGCTCAGGTTCAGGTGATTAAGTGCAAAGAGAAGTGAGAAGAACGCGACCGCGAGGAAGAACACTCCAGCAAAGAACAGCGGGCAAGTGAGAACCGCGCGAATGGCGCCCCTCAATCCGGATCGCGCGCGAATCAGGTCGAGGTCGCCGATTGATTTCATTGCAGCGGCAGTAAGAACTTCGCCCGCTGTAGATGTAAGCACAATCGCCGCGATCATGGCCGCAGCCGTCCATGGATTTGTCGTTAGGTTGACCCGGGTCACTGGAATCGTCATCGCGGCTGCGCCTCCGTAGCGACAGGCTCTTCCAGTCGCGACTCTTCAGGAGCCGGCCGCTCGGTGAGCGCAGGTCCTTGCGCAACGAAGCCCACGCCAAGAGTGATGAGAACAATCCCTGCCCAGCGCTCCGGTGAGATGGTTTCCTGGAGCCAGAATCGCGAAATGAGCGCGACTATGACGTTGCCAAGTGCGGTGGCAGGTAAGACAAACGTCAGGTCGGCCCACGAAAGCGCCGTCAGATAGCTCGCAAAGAAGCCGATCAGCAGTGCGATCCCTGCAGCGATCCACGGAGTGAAGACAGCTGCGATGAGCGCGCCCGGATGAGCCAGTGAAGTGGCAGGCATCGCGGACATGCCGCGCGCCAGGCAACTGTCGCCTAGTGGGGCGCAAAGGGAAACCAATCCCAGGATCAGGTATTGGCGCGGCAAGAGTTTGTGATGAGCCATTGGCACAGTATCTTGCAGTTGCGATGTAGAAGGCCTAAAGAAGACGAGGGCGGACGTCCGCCACGGCGGACGCCGCCCTCGTCGTTGCGACTCGAAAATTGCTTACGCGCCGGCGCCGGCGGGAGCAGTCGGCGTTGCCTGTTGGCTGCGCGCATTCTTCACCATCTTGTTACGTTGCGCGCGCAGCTTCAGGAACGACTTGGCCTCGACATAAAGGCGAGGTAGATCGCGATTCACAATGGCCTTCCACACCACTCGGAAGGCGGCCTTGGGACGGAAATAGTATTCGTCGTAGAAACGGTGCACCATCTCCATCACGTAATCGGTCGGCAGGCCAGGGTACTCGATGTGCGCCATCTGGTGTCCACCGCCGTCTTCCATCTTTTCGTTGGTGATGAACCCATTGGCCTTGGCATAATCGTAGAACTCGGTGCCCGGGTAGGCATGCGCTATCGAAACCTGAATCGTTTCCACATCGAGCGCCTTGGCGAAATTGATCGTGTTGCGGATGGACTCCTTCGTCTCCCCGGGAAGTCCGAGGATGAAGTCGCCGTGAATCGTAAGGCCGAGGTCGTGGCAGTCTTTGGCGAAAGCCCGCGCGCGTTCGACGGTTGCGCCCTTCTTGATGTTCTTCAGGATTTGCGGATCGCCAGACTCGAATCCGACAATCAGCAGCCGGCAGCCGGCTTCCTTCATGGCTTTCAACGTGTCGTAGTCGGTCGTAACGCGTGAGGTGCAGCTCCAGGTCAGGCCCAAAGGCTTCAGTTGTTCGCAAAGCTCGATGGTGCGAACCTTTTGGATGTTGAAGGTGTCGTCGTCAAAGAAGAACTCCTTCACTTCAGGGAAGTTCTCTTTTGCCCACTTCATCTCCGCGGCAACATCCTCCGCGGAGCGTTTGCGCCAGGCGTGACCGCTCAAAGTTTGCGGCCACAGGCAGAAGGTGCACTGTGCAGGGCAACCTCGCGTTGAGTAGAGCGCGATGTATGGATGGAGCAGGAAGGGCACGTTGTAGCGGGTCACATCCATGTCGCGCTTGTAGATCTTTGTGGCCCAGGGCATCGCGTCCAAATCCTCGATCTGTGGGCGATCGGGATTGTGAAGGATCTTTCCATCTTTCTTGTAGCTGATGCCGAGAATCTCGTTGAGCGGCTTGCCCTGCGCAAACTCCACCACGGAGTAATCGAACTCGCGGCGGCAGATGAAGTCGAGAACGGAGCACTCATTCAGCGCGCGTTCGGGGTCCGTCGTCACCGGCGGTCCAACAAAGGCGATGCGAATGGCTGGGTTAGCCGCCTTAATGGCCTCGGCGAGGCGCTGATCGCCCTCCCATCCAACAGTCGAGGTAAAGAGCACCAGAAACTCGTAATCCTTGCAGATCTTGATGGTTTCCTCTGCGGAGACGTGGTGCGGCGGCGCATCGAGCAACCGCGAACCCTCAAGCAGGCCGGCAGGATAGGTGAGCCAGTCCGGGTACCAGTAAGACTCGATCTCGCGAGTCGCCGGCCAGCGCGAACTTGCGCCACCGTCGAAGTTCTTGAAGGAGGGGGGATTGAGGAGGATTGTTTTTAGGGGCATTGGCATCTCCTTCATTCTACCATTTGCGCTATTTTGTTAGACGCATTTGCCCGGAAACATGAGGCGTGAAAAAGGCATCGAAAAACCGGCGTTTTGTCGCCCCTAACTCAAGTGGAATCAATCCATAAAATTGAATTGTGAATGGGCTCAGTGCACGTTTCAAGGGGTTGCTCTTGGGGTACGGGAGCTCAATTACTTGGCGTGGAGCTCGTCGAGCCAGTCCTGCATATGGCCAAGGGCGCGGAGCAGGTCTAGTCGCGCCTTGCTCAGGTCCAGCCCGGAGTCGAGAGCATCGACGTACTTCTGACGCTCTTCGATTCGGGCCTGTTGTTCGGCCGTGGGCGAGAGCTGGGGCGGCGCGCCGGGCGTGCCGGTGGCGCCATTTCCCACTTCAAGTTGGGCGATAATGCTCTTCAACTGCTCTTCCGCAATCTGCTGCTTCAGGCCTGCAACCTCCGCCTGGGCGTCCAGTTCGCGAAGACTTGAAGTGAGTTGGCTGATCTGAATTTCGTTCTGTTCCTGTGCCTGCTCCGCCTCCACCTTGGAGCGGAGGGCCTCGGCTGCCGAGACCTTCGCCTTTGCGCGAACGGCAAAGTCGAAGAAGGGTAAAGAAATCTGGAGACCGAAACTTACGTTGTTCGGCGTGAAGTTGTTGTAATAGGTACTGTAACTGTTCAGCTCATTTGAGTCGTAGTTGTAAACGGCGCCAAATCCGATCGACGGGCGGCGCCATGCCAGATCTGCTCCCTTAGACTCCAGCAGCTTGGAATGCGCCAGGACGTTCGCGGATTGAATGCCGAGAGGGGTGCGCGGTGCTTCATCGGCGGAGACGGCAGGAACCTCGGGAATGCTAGCTCGATCGGGCACGATGGAGCCGATGGGCAGACCGGTAAACGTCGCAAGTTGCTTTGAAAGGGTAGCGTATCGAGTTTCAAGGTGCAGTCGACTCAGCTTGAGTTGCGCCGCCGTCAATTTCGCTTGCAAAAGTGCGCTGAGAGGATCGACCCCTGCTTCTGTGCGCTTCTGCTCGATGGCGACCAAGCGGGTTGCGTCCTGTTCCTGTTCTTGGACAGCTTCGAGTTCGCCCTTGACGGTGTCCATCTCAATGTAGGCCTTGGATGCATCAAGAGCGACCTGCTCTTTTGCATCCTTAAGATTCAGGTTGGCGGCCTCTACGCCGGCCCGTGCAGCCTTGGTGTACTGGCGCTGCGAAAAGCTGAGAACCAGGGACTGCATCGAAGCGTTCCCCACAGAGGGCTGGCCGGTTGGGAAACCGTGAGAGTAACCGATTTGGGAACCGATGACGAAGTTGGGGATATATGCATCTTCGGTTTGGGCCAGAGCGGCCTGTGCCTTTTGGAGATCGGCGATCGCGAGTCTTACAGTGCTCGAATTCTGCTGCGCCATCTCAACCACGGTGGTCAGCGATACTTGCGCCTGGGTAAGAGTCGCCGCACAGGCGAACGCCAGGACCACTGCGGCTTGTGCCGTGTAAACCGGCAGTTTTTGTCGAATTCTCAAGCGCACATTCTGCATGAAGGTTTCAAGCCTGGGACGGATTAAACTCTTTCGCCATCTGTGCCGCAATCGCCAATTCCGCCATTGCGCCTGCGGCATCGCCAAGCTGCTGCTTCAGGCGCGAAAGCCAAATGTGGGCGATGAACGCCGGTGCTTGCTCGTTGAGTTGCGAACTCGATAGATAGTTCTCCAGCATCTGCGCGGCAAGCGAAGGATTCCGCTTGGCCGCAATGAGCACGCCCGCGCCGTCATAAAGGGCAAAGCTTGAATTCTTGTCCTTCGCCACCGCGGCAATGCAGCCCTGAATGGCGGAGTCCACATCGGACCACTGCTGGCGCGAACGGTAGAAGTTGGCCAGAACGCTCCAATAATCGGCGGGCTCCTTCGCCGTGGCGACAGCCTGGCGATATGCGCCCTCGGCTGTGGTGTAGTCTTTTTTGGCCATGGCGATGTCGCCGCGCAACTGCTGTGCCCGTGCGGAGTCAACCTTGTCAAGTTGCTCGGCGACGGCCTCTGCCTTGTCTGTTCCGCCTCCTGCGATCCCCGGCGCCTGCGCATAGTAATCGCCGAGATCCGACAGAGCCGGGCCATTTTGAGGATTGAGCTTTGCGGCAGTCTGCATTGCAGAAAGTGAACGTTTGGCGATTCCGTAAGCCGACAGAAAACTTGCGTGGCCGGCTTGTTGTCCCAGCGCGCGCCCCAACCACATGGAATCGTCAGAATTCTGCTGATCCAGATTCACCGCTTGCTGGCAATTTGCCGCGGCCTGCGACCATTGCTGCAGAGTAAATCGGACCCGGCACAGAAGGTTCTGGGCTTGTGCGGCGCCCGCACCCGAAGTCGGCAAGGGCGTGAGCAGAGCAAGGGCGTCGTCTGCCTGGCCGGATTGAAGATATGTGTTGGCCTGGGTCAGTGTCGCAGAAGAAATCTGAGCGTGGCACCGACTCACCGCCGCCAACGCCAGGCAAGCCAGCGCAAATGCGAAACCCATCGCAGGTGAACGCATCACTGTTCTTCCTTGATCGGTACGCCCTCCTTCAAGGGCTGACCGTTGGTTGTGCCGATTGCCACGACGTCGCCCTCTTCGAGCCCGGAGAGAATAGGTACCTGGGTCAGATTTGGCGATCCGATCGTGATCGGATCGCGGACTAACTCGCCATTCTCGACTTTGAACGCAAAATATTTCCCATTCTGCTCGTGAAGTGCCTCGCGCGGCATGCTCAATGTGTTAGGCAGGCGGGAAGTCGTGACGGTCAAAGTGACGTTCGTGTCCGGAAGAAGTCCGTCCGGCGATCCATCGAAGTCGATCAGGGCTTCACCGACGTTCCGCGTCGTGTATGTAACCACATCGGAGGGCAGGCGAGAGACGTGCCCGTGCCACTCGACGCCAGGCTTTGCATCCCAGCGAATGACTACCGGCTGCCCAATGGCGAGCCTTCCCAGGTCCGGCTCGTCAAAATAGCCACGGACGCGCTCATGATGCAAATCGGCGATCTCCAAAAGCTGGTTCCCGGCCGGGATGAATTCCGAGGGCGAAGCATCCATGTTATAAATCGTTCCCGTTACAGGGGCGCGAAATGCGGTGTGCGATTCGACGCTTTGCGCGGCGGCCAGAGCAGCTTGTGCATCGGCCAGAGATGCCTGCGCACGTGCTACATCACCAGTGGAATAACGATGGTGCGCACTTTGTTCGGCGGCATTCAAGCTGGCCTCTGCTGTGTCCAGACGCGCGCGCGCCGCGACAATTTCGCCGGGAGCGGCTGCACCTGTCGCGGCCAATTTGGTGAGCGCATCCAGATTGTGCCGCGCCTGATCCCGTGCGAGACGGTCTTGTGCAATTTCGCCGGCAGAAGCCTGCCGCTCCGCCTGGGTTCCGTTGTTCTTCACCGCATCCAAGGCCGACTGCGCCGAACTCACTGCGCTTTCGGCGCTTGCCACCTGGGCCCTGGCCGACACATCGTCCAACGTAATGAGCAGCTTGCCGGCCGGAACCGTGTCACCTTCCTGCGCGTAGACGGCTCTTACCGTGGTGGCAATCGGGCTATAGAACGGATAATTCGTAACAGGCTCGACACGTCCGTTGGTGCTTACGGTGTCCAACAGCATCGCGTGTTCCACGCTCGCCACGCGAACCGGCAGCCGCTCGCGCAAGAAATACCGAGCCGTGAAAAATACGCCAAGCAGAACAACCACTGCTGCAGCCCATAGCCACGGGCGGCCTATTTGCGACCTTGCTTCAGCCATGCAATCAACCAGAGCCAGTATATAAGACTCAAAACGCGTGACTAAGTAGCGGATAAATCGCCACGAACCCGATGAGAAACTGGGCTGGCGAGCCTCGACGGCGGCCCATACAATAACGGTATGGTGGCAAAACTGAGATACACCGACCAACATGCAAAGGCCGGGCTGGACTTTGCTTTTCCTGCCATCGAAACTTGGCAGAATCAGTTTCCCGGTTACGAAATTCAGATCGACGATCCGGAACTGACTTCGGTGTGCCCCAAAACCGGCCTGCCCGACTTCGGACTTCTGACCATCCGGTATATGCCGCGCGACCGCTGTCTCGAATTGAAGTCGCTCAAAGAGTATCTCTTCAGCTACCGCAACCTCGGCATCTTTCAAGAGAACATCGTGAACCAGGTGCTGGAAGACGTGGTGAAAGCGTGCAAGCCGGTGTGGGTAATTGTGAAAGGGGAATTCCGTCCGCGCGGCGGCATCGGGACGACCGTTGAAGCGCGCTGGCCGCGGCCGTCAAAGTAAATCGGGGCGGCCGGTTGGGGAATCTCTCGCCGGCGTGATATTCCTGAGTTCTCGTTTGTCTCTGCTTCGCCCTGGAGAACTTTGCCCGACCGGACTCAGCCCGCGCGCCCCAGCATCAGCCCTGCTCTGGGCACAATGCTCTTGCTCCTGGCGCTCAACCTGCTCAACTACATTGATCGCTACATTCTCGCTGGCGAAGTCTCGCCCATCCAGCATGAGTTTCACGCGAGCGACCAGCAGATGGGCGCGCTGGGCACCGCGTTCTTTGTCTTCTACATGATTGCGGCGCCGCTGACGGGCTGGCTTGGAGATCGCTATCGGCGCAAGCCGATGATCATCACCGGCGCTGTGCTGTGGAGCCTGGCCACGCTTGCCGCACTCTGGATTCACAGCTACACGACGCTCTATTTCCGCCAGGCTCTCGTCGGGATTGGCGAAGCAACATTCGGAATCTTCGCACCTGCCGTACTCTCGGACTTTTACCCAGAGCGCGAGCGCAACCGTGTGCTTTCGGTGTTCTATGTTGCGATTCCCGTGGGTGCGGCGCTGGGCTACCTCGCCGGTGGGCAAATCGGCTCGCATTGGGGATGGCGCGCACCGTTCCTGGTTTGCGCCCTGCCGGGTTTTCTGGTGGCCGCTCTGTACGGATGGATCGGACGCGAACCGGAGCGCGGCGCCAGCGATCGTGTACAGGCAAACCTGAAGCGCGCCACCGTGTTGGGAATCGTCCGCAATCCCGCGTTCCTAACCGCGACCTTTGGCCTCGCGATGCTGACCTTCGCCATGGGCGGAATCTCCTGGTGGGTGCCGGAATTCCTGCGGCGCTTCGCAGGCATGTCGATGGGAACCGCAAGCCTTACCGTGGGGGCGACGACGGTGATCGACGGGATTGCCGGAACGCTGGTGGGCGGATGGATTGCGCAGATGTGGCTGCGCAGGAACCACCGAGCGCTCTACCTTATGTCGGCGTGGAGTGTGGCGCTGACGCTCCCATGCGGGGTGATGCTGTTCTTCGGGCCGCACAAATGGGCTGTTCCATCGCTGTTCGCTGCCGAGTTCTTCCTCTTCCTCAACACCGGACCGCTCAACACTGCGATCGTCAACTCAGTCTCCGCGCCGGTTCGCGCGACCGCGATCTCCATCAATCTCTTCTGCATTCACTTCTTCGGCGATACCTTCTCGCCGCAGGTCATCGGAGCCATCAGTGACCGATCGAATCTCAGCATTGGTCTGGGTGCGACGCTCGTGTTTTTGGTGATCTCATGCACCATTCTCTTCGCGGGGGC
>Ga0181520_10008496_pt1 | contig 14551 bp, 16 predicted proteins | sample PEATcosm2014_Bin_29_FD_132451 | JGI IMG/M metagenome (GOLD analysis project Ga0181520, IMG submission 132451) | Peatland microbial communities from MTU Mesocosm Facility, Houghton, MI, USA - PEATcosm2014_Bin02_30_metaG | ecosystem: Environmental > Terrestrial > Soil > Wetlands > Peat | place... | reverse complement strand
GATCTATTGAAGAATTTAAAGAGGTAATTGAACAATCTTTTAAAGCTGAAGCTACTTTTATGAATGCGATATTGTTGGCAAGGTATTCACATGACCGTTCATATATAATCCATAACCTGAATTATACTGAAATTCGGGCTGACATTATAAAAACATATACTATAAGTACCCGTGAAGAATTAACAAGATTAATTAATAACGCATTTGGAATACCTGAGAATGTATTAGAGACTGTATTAATTGATCAGCTTTTGGTTCATGGCGCTTGGAATTGATTAAAGTCTCCATTTCAACAATCTTTAGCAGCAACAACAAGTGTTTCTGACCAAATTCTGGTTGAAATTTAAAGCAATGTATGTTAGTCCAATATTCTATCCTCAACAATTTATTAACAATATTTTGATCAATGGTTCGAATGTGGATCTTCATTAAACAGGGAAAAACCGGTTTATTTTACCAATATTCATTATTCCCCCGTCACAACCAAAAATATTAAGCAAATTCTCACTTTTTAATCTTGACTTTTTTGTACAGATACAATAATTTTGCATTGCACATTTAACAAAATGTACATAATTGTTTATCAGCAAACGGGGCTTGCCCCGTCTTTAAAACTTAAAATTAATTGGGAATAAAATGAGTTCTACCGAAGTATCGTCAATTGAAGAACTTGCAAATAAAGAGTATAAATACGGTTTCGTAAGCGATATTGAATCTGAAAGTTTTCCTTTAGGACTAAATGAAGACATTATTTGTAAAATATCCAGGATAAAAAATGAGCCGGAATTTATGCTTGAATGGCGGCTTAAAGCCTACCATCACTGGCTTACTTTGAAGGAGCCCAACTGGGCAAACATTCATTATGATCCGATTGATTACCAGTCGATATCATATTATTCAGCCCCAAAGAAGAAACCGAAGTTGAGCAGTCTGGAAGAAGTTGATCCTGAATTACTAAAAACTTATGAAAAACTCGGTATTTCTCTGGAAGAACAAAAAATATTTTCCGGAGTTGCAGTAGATGCAGTATTTGATAGTGTTTCTGTCGCAACAACGTTTAAGGAAAAACTATCTGAGCTTGGCATTATTTTCTGTCCAATGTCCGAGGCAATTAGGAACCATCCGGATCTTATAAAACAGTATCTTGGCAGTGTTGTACCATATACGGATAATTATTTCGCTTCACTTAACTCAGCGGTATTCAGCGACGGGTCATTTGCTTTTATACCAAAAGGTGTCCGCTGCCCGATGGAACTCTCTACTTATTTCAGGATAAATGCTGCCAACACCGGACAGTTTGAAAGAACCCTAATTGTTGCGGAAGAAACTGCGTACGTAAGTTATCTTGAAGGATGTACTGCTCCTATGAGAGACGAAAACCAACTTCATGCGGCAGTTGTAGAACTCGTAGCGCTTGATAACGCTGCAATAAAATATTCTACAGTACAGAATTGGTATCCCGGTGATAAGAACGGCAAAGGCGGCATATATAATTTTGTAACGAAGCGGGGATTATGCAAGGGAATAAATTCAAAAATTTCATGGACGCAGGTAGAAACCGGTTCGGCAATAACCTGGAAATATCCAAGCTGTATTTTAATGGGTGATAATTCTACAGGCGAATTTTACTCCGTTGCAGTAACCAATAATTATCAGCAGGCAGATACAGGCACCAAGATGATTCATATGGGAAAAAATACCAGGAGTACTATAGTTTCAAAAGGTATTTCTGCCGGCAAAAGCAGCAACAGTTACCGCGGGCAAGTGAAAATAATAAAAAAAGCAGACAACGCGCGTAACTTTTCCCAATGCGATTCTTTATTAATAGGAGATAAATGCGGCGCTCATACATTTCCTTACCTGGATATAAATAACTCCACGGCACAGATTGAGCATGAAGCTACAACTTCCAAAATAGGCGATGACCAAATATTTTATCTCAACCAGCGAGGAATTGCTCTTGAAGATGCAATCAATTTAATAGTGAACGGCTATTGTAAAGAAGTTTTTAAAGAACTTCCAATGGAATTCGCAGTGGAAGCCCAGAAGCTACTGAGTGTCAGCCTTGAAGGAAGTGTTGGATAGTTTGAACCCGGCGTTAACCGGGTATAGTCAATTATAAATAAAAAACAATAAACTTGGAAAAATAATGTTAGAAATTAAAGATCTTCATGCAAGCATAGAGAATAAAGAAATACTAAAAGGTATCAATTTAAAAGTAAGTGCCGGGGAAGTTCATGCCATTATGGGACCGAATGGAAGCGGCAAAAGCACTCTTGCTCAGGTGCTTGCCGGGCGAAAAGAATACCTGGTAACGAAGGGCGATGTAATTTTTGAAGGAAAGAACTTATTGGACCTGACTCCCGAAGACAGGGCAAGGGAAGGAATTTTCCTGGCGTTTCAATATCCTGTAGAAATTCCGGGTGTCAGCAATACCAACCTCCTTAAAACAGCAATTAATGAAATAAGAAAGTACCGAGGCGAGGAAGCTATTGATGCGATGGAATTTCTGACTATGCTTAAAAAGAAAATGAAGCTTGTGGAAATGGACCAATCGTTGTTGAGCCGTGCAGTAAATGAAGGATTTTCAGGCGGCGAAAAGAAACGCAATGAAATACTGCAGATGGCAGTACTTGAACCAAAACTTTCCATCTTGGATGAAACCGATTCAGGCCTTGATATTGATGCGCTTAGAATTGTGGCAAACGGCGTTAATAAATTAAGATCAAAAGACAGGGCCGCCATAGTTGTTACTCACTATCAACGACTGCTAAACTACATTATTCCTGACTTTGTTCACGTGCTTTATAACGGGAAGATAGTAAAATCAGGCACTAAAGAATTAGCGTTTGAACTGGAAGAAAAAGGCTACGACTGGCTTAAAGAGCAAAAAGAACTGGTGGAAGGGTAGTATGAGTGAGATTTTAGATATTAAAAAATGGTACATGTCAAACTTTGAAAAATTTGAGGACAACCTGAATGGCGGAAGCCTAAAGCCTATTCACCAGGTAAGAAAAGAAGCGATTGCAAAATTCTCAACTCTTAATTTTCCAACTACACATGATGAAGACTGGCGGTTTACAAATATTACACCTCTATTGAAGCATAATTTTTTACCTTCAGGAAAGATTAACTTAAAACAAAAGCAGATTAAGAATTTTCTTTTTAAGAAGATTTCAGGCAACCTGATAGTTTTTGTAAACGGACATTTTGCGTCGGAACTTTCTAAACTTAAAAATCTTCCCGAAGGCATAAGCGTTGGAAGCCTTTCAGATGAAATTAAAAACGGGTCTGCTATTGTTAATGAACATTTTGGCAAATATGCAAATTTTAAAACGCAAATATTTACCGCATTAAGTACTGCATTTACGCAGGATGGCGCTTTCATTTATGTGAATGATAATAAGATTATTGAAGATCCGATTAATATCCTATTTATTGCTGTGCCAGGAAAAGAAAAAATATTATCTCAGCCGCGCAATCTTTTTATTGCGGGTAAAAATTCACAGGTAACGATAATTGAGCGGTATGTTTCTTCAGGGGCAGGAATTTATTTCACAAATGTAGTGTCCGAAATTGCGTCCGGTGAAAATTCTTCAATCCATCATATAAAAATACAGGAAGAAAGCTCAAATGCATTCCACGTTTCACGAACTGAAGTAGGCCAGGGGAAAAACAGCAATTTTGTTTCCTATTCAATATCACTGGGCGGGGAAATTTCCCGGTATGATTTAAACTCAAAATTTAATGATGAAGGAGCGGAATGCTCGTTAAATGGACTTTATCTTTTAACTGGAAATCAGCTTTATGATACTCATTCACTGATTGACCATGCAAAACCATACTGCACGAGCCATGAACATTATAAAGGTATTCTGGATGATAACTCCCGCGGAGTATTTAACGGTAAGGTTATAGTCCGGAGGGACGCTCAGAAAACAAACGCTTTCCAGGAAAATAATAATATAATCTTATCCGACGGCGCTTTGATTAATACAAAACCCCAGCTTGAGATTTTTGCGGATGATGTAAAATGCAGCCATGGAGCTACAGTGGGGCAGCTTGACCAGGATTCTTTATTCTATCTTAAGACAAGAGGAATAGGAGAAGAAAAAGCTCGTGAAATTTTGATTCACGCTTTTGCCAGCGATGTTATAAAATCAATTAAGACGGAACCCGTGAAAGATTATCTTGAAAAAATTCTTTCCGGTAGATTTAATAAAGTTAGATAATTTATTACGGATGTTGAGGCGTCATTCGGGATTTATCGGCGGTTAAATTAAAAGAAATATAAAATGAATAAAGTAATTATAAATAACAAATTAAAATCATTAAACCTGGAAAAAATCCGTTCTGATTTTCCTATTCTTAATACTAAGATTCACGGTAAACCTCTATGCTATTTTGACAATGCCGCTACTACTCAAAAACCGCAAATTGTTATTGACAAGCTTGTTGAATATTATACATCAATGAACTCGAATGTACACAGAGGTGTTCACTTTTTAAGCGAGTTTTCAACAAAAGCTTATGAGGATTCCAGGATAAAGGTAAAAGAATTTATAAACGCTTCGAGCGAGAAGGAAATAATCTTTACCAAAGGCACTACAGATTCTATAAACCTAGTTGCCGCTTCATTCGGACGCGGAATATTAAAGGAGGGAGATGAAGTAATAATAACCGGGATGGAACACCATTCAAATATTGTTCCCTGGCAGTTAATAGCCAAAGATAAAAAGATTAAACTAAGAGTAGTACCTATTACGAATGACGGTGAAATTATCTACGAAGAATTTGAAAAATTGATAAATGAAAAAACAAAACTTATTGCTGTTGTTTATGTCTCAAATTCCCTTGGAACGATAAATCCTGTCGAAGAAATAATTGAAACCGCCCATCGGTTTAAGATACCCGTATTACTTGACGGTGCTCAGGCGATACAACATTTAAATGTTGACGTTCAGAGACTTGGTTGTGATTTTTTTGCATTCTCAGGACATAAAATATATGGCCCGACGGGAATAGGTGTTCTTTACGGGAAAGAAAAATTGCTAAACGAAATGCCGCCGTACCAGGGCGGCGGAGACATGATATCAAAGGTAACATTTGAAGAAACTACTTTTAATGCATTACCTTACAAATTTGAAGCGGGAACTCCTAACATAGCGGATGTTATAGCTTTAGGCACTGCTATAGATTATATATCGGGTATTGGTATTGATGCCATATCAATACAAGAACGCGATTTATTAGATTATGCAACTGAAAAAATATCAGGTTTAAGTGAAGTTAGAATAATCGGTTGTGCGAAAAAGAAAAGCAGTGTGCTTTCTTTTATAATTGATAATATCCACCCGCATGATGTTGGAACTTTTCTTGATTTTGAAGGAGTAGCAATAAGAACAGGGCATCACTGTACGCAGCCGGTTATGGACCGTTTTAAAATACCCGCTACTTCACGCGCTTCATTTGCCTTTTATAATACAAAGGAAGAAATAGATGTACTAACCGACGGAATAAAAAAAATAATAGAGGTTTTTAAATAATGGATACTGAATTAAGAGAATTGTACCAGCAGGTAATTTTAGATCATAATAAAAGTCCCAGGAATTTTAAGAAACTGGAAAATGCAAATTATACTGCCGAGGGATATAATCCACTTTGCGGCGATAAAATTAATCTTTACCTTATTGTTGAAGACGGTCTAGTGAAAGATGTGGGTTTCCAGGGTTCAGGGTGTGCAATATCAAAAGCTTCCGCATCACTTATGAGTTCTGTGGTAAAAGGGAAAACGAAAAAAGAAGCTGAGGAGATATTTGCAAAATTTCATGACCTTGTTACTGGCAAGCTCACGGATATCGATTCTATTGAAGAACTTGGGAAACTTGCAGTATTTGCAGGTGTAAGAGACTTTCCTGCAAGGGTTAAATGCGCAAGCCTTGCCTGGCATACTTTAATTTCTGCTTTTAAAGATGAACATCACATAGTTTCAACGGAAGACTAAATTATGTTTTTGAAAAAAGAAAAATCCGAATCAAAAAAGGAACCTATAAATAAACAGGAGTTTGAAGAGAAAATAATACAGGCCTTAAAAACCTGTTATGACCCTGAAATACCTGTTGATATATTCGAACTTGGATTAATTTATGAAATTAAAATTGATAATGACGATAATGTAAATATTAAAATGACTTTAACTTCCCCTGCATGCCCAGTCGCCGGCTCTCTACCGGGTGAAGTGGAAATAAAAATCAAATCTATTCCCGAAGTTAAAAGCGTAAATATTGAATTAGTCTGGAACCCTCCCTGGGATAAGGACATGATGTCTGAGGTTGCAAAAGTTGAATTAGGGATGTTCTAATTTAGTTTGTTCTTAAGCATAAATTAAGTCTTGCTGCTCTTTTAAATTGTATATTTAAAAATAAATGAAATTATAATGTGAATTTAAAATCAGAATAAACTTAAGACGACTTGATAATCAAATATAATAAGACATAAGATAGGAGAAAACATGCTTAATATTATTTCGCGTCCACCGATATACGACCAGGACGCAGTGCAGCCAATGAGGGATGAACTAATTGCAGTCGGCTTTGAAGAATTACTTACTTCAGCTGATGTTGATAAAGCCCTGAATGTAAAAGATGATAAAACGATTTTGGTAATGATTAATTCCGTATGCGGATGTGCTGCGGGGAGTGCAAGGCCGGGTATTTCGCTTGCATTACAAAATAACGTAATACCGGATAAACTATATTCAGGTTTTGCAGGACAGGAGCGGGATGCTGTTGAAAGAATCAGGCATTATATAGGTAATTATGCGCCTTCCTCTCCAAGTATGGCATTGTTTAAAAACGGTGATTTATTATACTTATTGCCCAGATTTGAAATCGAAGGTCGCAATGCCGAGTCTATTGCAGGAGTCCTTCAGAATGTTTTCAATGAATTTTGTCAGGCAGAAGGGCCGTCTATTAGCCCTGAAAATTTTGCACTGGTTATGAATGCTAAAATGTGCGGTTCAAAAATTCCTTTATTCCGGGGTTAGATTTTACTTTTAAGAGTCATAAAAAACATTGCTTTTTAATTTTTACATATATCTATTGCAGTGTAAAGTTTAAGAGCAAAATAAGAACTATTATTTTAATTGATAAATGAAATTCAGTACACAAGAAGAATATGGCCTAAGATGCCTGCTTCGGATATATAAATCGAAATCCCATAACGGCTTAACCATTCCGGAAATTAGCCAGATGGAAGGTTTAACGATTGCAAATACCGGGAAACTGCTGCGGGCATTAAGGCTGGGGGGATTTATTGAAAGTACGCGTGGTCAAACCGGCGGTTATAAATTATCGCATCCTGCAAGTGAGATAATAATTGGCGAAGTTCTTGCCGTACTTGGGGGAAGGTTATTTGAAGCAGATTTTTGTGCCGACCATTCAGGCTCGGAATTAATTTGTGCACACACAATTGACTGCTCAATCCGTTCTTTGTGGAGAACGGTACAGGTGTTAATAGACGGTGTGCTGGGTAAAGTAACTTTAAAAGATTTAGCCGGGAGTGAAACCGAAGTTCATTCGATAGCTACAATATTTGCGGAAAATACGGAAGCAGGATTACCTAAAGATCAATTTAATTGAAACGGTCATCTCCTATTTATTAATCCTTGTCCAAAAAGTCCAACCCGATAATTTTTTTTGTTTTAACTTCTCTCAATGTCTATTTTTGTATCTGAAAATAAATTAAAATACGGGAGTTGTTAAATGATTCATAAATTAGTATTAATCAGGCACGGTGAAAGCACATGGAATAAAGAAAACCGGTTTACCGGATGGACCGATGTTGATCTTTCAGAGCAGGGCATAAAAGAAGCAAAGAGTGCAGGAGAGGTGCTTAAAAATAACTGCTACACATTTGATTTAGCTTTTACTTCGGTATTAAAAAGAGCTATCAGAACTTTGTGGATTACGCTTGACGGTTTGGATTTAATGTGGATCCCGGTTGAGCGTTCATGGCGGTTAAATGAGAGGCACTACGGAGCATTACAAGGTCTAAACAAATCAGAAACAGCCGCCAAATTTGGTGAAGACCAGGTTAAAATTTGGAGGAGAAGTTATGATATTCAACCTCCTTTATTAGATAAAACCGATCCTCGGTATCCCGGCAGCGACCCAAGATATAAAAGCTTAACGGAAGCCGAACTTCCTCTAACAGAATGCCTCAAAGATACAGTTGCAAGAGTAGTCCCTTACTGGGAACAACGAATTGCTCCTTTGATTAAATCAGGGAATAAGATTATAATTGCGGCACATGGCAACAGCTTAAGAGCAATGGTAAAATATCTGGATAAAATACCGGATGATGAAATTGTCGGAGTAAATATTCCTACAGGAACTCCGCTTGTTTATGAATTAGATGAAAATCTAAATCCACTAAAACATTATTATCTTGGCGATGCGGAAGAAATTGCAAAAAAAGCACAGGCAGTTGCCAATCAGGGTAAAGCAAAATAAATCATTATGGGGCGGGATAAATTAAGTTTTATGCCGCCTTTTTCTTTTTATATTTGCCTTGATTTTCATTTTCAATTTGTCAATCTTTTCATAGATATTAAATTAGATAATAATGGGAACCCTCATTAATGATCAATAAGTTTGTATTAACGCTTTTTACGTTATTGTTATTCTTTCCGAAAACAAATTCCCAGACTATTATTGCGAAATATGCCGGTGAATTTTTAGCTATTGGTGTAGGGGGAAGGTCGCTTGGAATGGGTGATGCTTATGTAGCTGTTGCCAATGATGTAACTGCCGGTTACTTTAACCCGGCCGGTTTAGCTCAATTAAATTATCCCGAATTTGCCCTTATGCATGAGGAACGTTTCGGCAACCTTGTGAATTATGACTATGCCGCTGTAGCGGTACCTTATGGAAAAGATATGACTTTCGGATTAAGCATTATAAGACTGGGCGTAGATGGTATTCCCGATACAAGAGGAACCTTAATTGATGAGAATACAGGCCAGGTATCTACTGTTCCCGGTTTTAATATTAATTCACCTTCCGCAGGGTTAAATTACAGCAATATTACAGAATTCAGCGATCAGGACTGGGCGGTTTTTTTATCTTTTGCTAAAAAATATTCAGACAATTTTTATTACGGGGCTAATGTAAAATTAATATATGAGGGCATAGCGGAATACAATGCTTACGGATTAGGGTTTGACGTCGGTGCATGGTATACGCCTTTTCAGAATTTTTCGCTTGGTTTAAACCTTCAGGATATTACTACTACGCTTGTTGCATGGAGTACCGGCACTAACGAATTAATTACTCCTACGGCAAAAATGGGTGCAGCATATAAGTTTAATTTTTTGGGAGGACAAATAACCCCGGCGCTTGATTTTGATGTAAGGTTTGAAGACAGGTCTTATGCAGCCGAGTTTAACCTGGGCCCTGTTAGTTTTGATATGAATGCGGGGTTCGAATACAGCTTTAAAAATTTAGTTATGATTCGTGCAGGTTACAATGAGGTTAAGCAGCTTACATTAGGTGCTGGAATAAGGCTTCCAAGACTTAATATTGATTATTCATTCGCAAAATTTAATGAGTCCGACATAGAAAGCCTGCCTGATACACATAGAATTTCCATTATGGTGTCTCTTGATGAACCTAAATTTTTACGAAGCGGGTTTTAACAATAGCCTAATTATTTGATAGCAAAGATAAAATTAAACTTATATTATTAAGACCTTTTTTTTGCAACTACATCAAGCAATGTATTCATCAGAATTTTATTTTCTACAGGCTTTGTTAAAAAAACATCAACACCCGCGTTAATAGCATTGTCCCGGTCTTTCTTAAATGCATGAGCTGAAAGGCAAACAACCGGAATTTTTTCATAACCGGGAAGTTTCCGGAGTTCTTGTGTAAGTTCCAATCCATTTTTATTTCCGCGGAGTGAAATATCCATTAATATTACATCAAACTTTGTCCCCTTCAAATGTTCGTAAAATGATTGTTCGGAATCGCATATTTCAACATCGAAGTTTTTCTTTAAAAACATTTCTAAAAATTTCTGATTTTCAAAATCGTCTTCTGTAACCAACAGCTTAGGTTTGTTCCCCTCAGCGGCACTATTCATGGTTTTGTCTCCTTCTGGTCATTAAAAGTATAATTAAAGGAAGTAAATCCTCGTATTCATAATTTTATTAAATCTACTTTCATAATTTCTGCATACTTTTAACTTAAAGCAAGTGCCGGATAATTTTATTTTTCCGTTAAACCGGTTAAATTATTAGAGATTAAGGAGAATGTTTATTTAAACTTAATTAATAGCCTGGGATCGCTTTCTTTATAAATACAAAAGAAAACTCCGATTAATATCTGTAATGATGTAGCGATTTCGAAAAAAGATGCTGCACTGGCTGAATCTGTAATAAAGCCGAGTAATTTTGTAAATGAAATCAATTGGTAAAATGAGAGAAATCCTAAAAATATATTGAGTACTTTATCTGCATTGTACATAACAAAAGACTGTTGGAAAAATTTATAAAACAGTAGGAAGTCACATAAACTTATAAGAATAAATTCTCCCTTGTAACCAAAGGCAAAATATTCCACAATAAAAGTTGCAGCCGATAAAATCAGGATAACACTTCTAAAAAAGTTAGAGTTTTTTCGTTGCTGAATTGCAGCCAGGCACAGCAAGCCGGAAATTATATAAAATACATTTGTTCTGGAGTGGAGAGCATACCTGAAGATTAATGTTATTATGTCTCCGGCAATTAATATCAGGAAAAACATGAAGTATTTTTGCCCTATCTGCCGGATCGGAACAATAATCCAAACTGTGAAACTTAAAATAAGCCAGATAACCAGAAAAATTCCCATGAAATTAATTCCTCCCCCGGGGCTTTAAAATGTCAATTTATATAGAACCCGTCCCCGGTTTTAAATTTTATTAAAACATTTAATTTAATTTCAGAATTCTTTTGATTTAATACAAACCCTTTATAAAAAAATAATATTTTTTCAAGAATCAGTGTAAATATTTTTAAGTTTAATCATAATTCGAGGGTCATCATCCTTAAAAATGCAAAAAAACAACCCGATGAAAATTTCAAAAAATGTAGTAATAATAAAATATTCTGAAGCGTTTGCAGCCCCACCTATAAAATTCAATATTTTTGTTACAGCTGTTAATTGATAAAAAATCAGACAGATTAAAAAGAAGTTTATGGATTTTTCATTAACTAATTTGAAAATAAAAATTTTCAGAAATTTAAGAAAGATTAAAAAATCCACAAAATTCATTATAGAAAATTGCTGCTTAAAAAATTCCTGTTTGAACTCTATATCATAAAGTTCAAGAGCAAGAGAAATTAAGCATAAAGATAATAGAAGAATTTTGGATAATTTGGATATATTTTTATCCTGTATCGAAATTAGACATAATAATCCTGAAATTACATAGAAAATATTTGTTTTTGAATGAAAAACAAATCTAGCAATTATCGTAACGATATCTCCGCCAATCAATGCTAAAAAAAATAAAAAAAATGTCCCTTTGATTTGTCTTATAGGTACAATAATCCAAACTATTAAACTAGTAATATAAAATACAATAAATATTGTATTCATTTATTTACGGACAGATAGGAGGGCAAGTTGATGATTTCTCTAAAACAGAAGAGCCGTTAGTTAAAGTAAGAACATTTGACCTTATTTCAACTGTTGTAACATCGGAGCCGCCCTGTTTTATTAGTTCAAGTATTTTACCTGTGCTAAATAACTTAAAGGCCTTTGTGGGTTCAACGGATTGAGGCTTGCCGACGACTAAAGAAGGGCCAGATATAACTTCCCTAGAAGCATTCAGCACATAGGCTTTTCCCTCAATGAGATTAAACATCATATACTTGGGGCTGTTTTCAGCAAATTTTGAAAGATCTTCAGTTTTTATAGTATCTATTGTCAAAATTGGGCCATAAAGTGAGTCTGCTTCGGCTTTTGTATAAATTTTCCCAACTTCGCCCGTAATATGCGCAGTATCCGAAACAGCAGAAGTTTTAGTTGAATCATTCGCGGTTTGTGAAAATGAATAATTGGAAGAAACACATAAGGCCAGGACTAATAAAAGATCAAATAAATAAATCTTTCTCATAACTTTCCTCCTGTTGCATGTGAAAATAATTGCTTTTTTCCATGACAAATTACAAAATAATTTTATTAAATGAGAAATTGTTACGCTGGAAAGTAAATATCCCGCGAAGTTCCTTAAGGATGAATTTAGGGGAATTTGTACAAAGATTCAGGAATATTGTCTTGCAAAGATCATATTATTAATAGTTTCCATCAAAACAGTATTACTTACAGGCTTTGACAAAAATTTATCAACACCTGCATTAAAAGCATTTTCTTTATCACTTTCCATAACATGAGCAGATATACAAAGGATGGGAATACTCCTATACTCATCGGAATCTTTTAATTCCTTTGTTATCTGAAGACCATTTTTTCTGCCTTTAATTGCTATATCCATAATAATCAGATCATAAAAACATTTTTTTATAGCTGTATAGAATTCCTCATCAGTTCTGCAAGTTTCAAGATCGAATTTTTTTCCAAGGAAAAAGTTCAGAAAAGTTAAGGTATCGTAATCATCTTCTACTATTAAAATTTTTGATTTTTCCATAAATTATCATCTGTTTTTATAAAAAAGGGAATCACCGAAATTTATTTTCCGGTGATTCCCAAATTCCCCTATCCCTGCCCCGACTGCTAAAAACTTTAATCAAAATATAAATACTATTTTATTTAAATGAATCAGTAAAAACACGTAGAAGCATCTAAGTGTTTTTACGTAGAAATTTCTACGTGTTTTTACGTAGATGAAAATACTACATTTCTAACGTCCTCATAAACACTTTATTATCAAATACTTACGATCATATGAATTTAGTTCTTATACTTATTAACCGCATTAATATAAACAGATAGAGAATAATGAATAAAAAAAATAATATATGAAATTATAAATTTTAAGATTAATTAATTGTTAATTAAATAAAATGTGCGTTTCAATTTAGATAATTGAATTATTTTTTAAAAGATATTACGCTGGGAAAATTATTTGTAACCTTTTTCAAAAGCATAAAAAGATAATGCGGCGGCAGATTTGAGGTTTAGTTTCTGCATAAGATTTGACTTATGGGTTTCAACCGTGCGGACACTTATATTAAGTTTTTCAGCAATGTCCTGGTTTGTGATACCATTTGCAATGTAGCATAAGACATCTTTTTCTCTTTTAGTAAGAATAACTTGTTCCTTTTCTTTACTTAAAAAATCTTCTTCAAATTTTTGCATTAAAGTATCAATCATTAACTCCGAAATACTGTTCCCGATATAACGCTTTCCAGTTGACACGCTTTTAATTGCGGCAACAAGCTCATCCCTGCTTACATTTTTATTTAGTATGCCGGAAGCGCCTCGTTTTAATGTATTGTAAAAGTATTCTTCGCTTTCGTGCATGGTTAAAATAAGTATATTAATAGAGGGATTTTCAGTTTTTATAATTTTTGTGGCTTCTATACCGGAAATATCAGGCATAGAAATATCCATCAAAACTACTTGGGGAACAATCTTTTTACAAAGTTCAACCGCACTTTTCCCGTTTTCCGCTTCACCGACAATTTCGATTTCCTCGACATCTCTAAGCAAGCTTATAATGCCTGTTCTTACTAAAAAATGATCGTCTACAATCAGGACTCTGATTCTATCCATTAAGTCTCCATGGGGATTTCAACTATTATTTCAGTTCCGCCTCCTAAATGCGAATCTAAAAGAAATTTACCATTAAACGATAAAACTCTTTCTGACATATTTACTAATCCGAGATGGTTTTTTTTTGCAGGATCAGTTTTAATTTTTTGTGGATCAAATCCTACTCCGTCATCCTCTATCATTAACATTAATACATCGGGATGTCTTACAAGTTGGACGCTGAATTCCTTGGCATGAGAATGTTTAACCATATTATTTAATGCTTCCTGAGTAATTCTGTAGAGCCCCGTTTCAAGTTCAGGATTCAGTCTTTGGTCAAGTTTATGAGCCTGAAATAAACCGTTAATACCGCTTTTATCAGAAATTTCATTACATAAGGCTTTTAAAGAAGGGACAAGTCCAAAATCATCTAATATCCTCGGTTTTAATCTGTAAGAAATTTCCCTGACTTCCAGCATTGCATTTTCCAGGAGATCTGAAATATCATTTACTATTAAATCTTTCGCTTTCATGCCAGAAGAGGGATTTTTAAGCATTTCAAGGTTCAATTTTATTGAAGTTAATTTTTGCCCAAAGCTGTCATGCAATTCTCTTGAAAGTTTTTGTTTTTCTTCTTCCTGGAGTTTCTGAATACGATTCGATAATTCCCTTAGGCTTGCCTGATACTGGGTCAATTCATCTTCAACAAGTTTTCTCCGCGTAATATTATTGCAATAAATTTGGCCGAATTGCATTTCTGCAACACCCTTAACTATAACATCGTAGTAATT
>Ga0181520_10008495_pt1 | contig 14552 bp, 13 predicted proteins | sample PEATcosm2014_Bin_29_FD_132451 | JGI IMG/M metagenome (GOLD analysis project Ga0181520, IMG submission 132451) | Peatland microbial communities from MTU Mesocosm Facility, Houghton, MI, USA - PEATcosm2014_Bin02_30_metaG | ecosystem: Environmental > Terrestrial > Soil > Wetlands > Peat | place... | reverse complement strand
TCCCGGCTGTCCAGCGTCCAGGGCAGGTTCGTGAGTCGCAGCCGCCCGTTCCTAACCGGCCCCGGCACGCCAAAGCACGCCGCATCGACTTTCGCCCCTCCCAGGAACTTCTTGGCGATCTCTTCCAGCCCGGCATACTCCTTGGCCGCATACAGCTCGTCCCGCGAATAGTCTAGTTTTCCATCTTTAAAGTCGTACAGCGCCAGGTGAACCTTGGTGCCGCCTACGTCTCCGGCCAAAATCATTGTTTCCTCTCAAAAAAACCGCAGCCTTCCGCATCTGTGGGTGGCAGAAGGGCGGCTGCGGCCTTATCCAAAATCAGCGTAAGTATACCGCTTGAAGGCCGTATTAATTGGCTGGGCAGGCGCTCCACGTCGCGCGGTCCAGTCAAGACTTGGTTCAGCACTCCCGCTTTATCAGGACCCGCAATCAGAAAGAAAACCGACCGCGCCGCATTGATCACCGGCCACGTCAATGTGACCCGCCAGGCATCCATCTGCGGCACTTGATTGGCGGTCGCAAGACGGCTCGTCTCGTGAATCGCCGCCGTGTGAGGAAACAGCGATGCAGTGTGGCCGTCCGGTCCCATTCCCAGCGCCACCAGGTCGAACCGGGGGCTCTGCGCGCCCTCCAGCCGAAAGCTGTTTCGCAGCTCTGACTCGTATTTGTCCGCGGCTGCTTGCGGCTTCAGCTCGCCCTCGATTCGGTGAATCTGCGCCGGCGCCAGGGGAACGTGGTCCAGCAGAGCCTCGCGCGTCATGCGGTAGTTGCTTTCCGCATCGTCGGGTCCGACGCACCGCTCGTCGACCCAGTAGAGCTCAAGGTCGTTCCACGGCATCCGCGAGCGCCACGGCTGATTCGGGTCTGCAAGCAGTTGAAATGTGGCCTTGGGAGTGGACCCTCCGCTGATGGCGATGCGGGCGCGTCCCTGTCCGGCAACGGCCTCGCCCACCATCTCAACAAAGTACTGTGCCGCGCGCTGAGCCAGCGACGCCGCATCGGGCGAAACGTAGTACTTCACCCTGACAGTCCTGGGCATCAGGCCGAATCCTCCATCTGCTAGGTTACACGGAAGCTATGAATCAATTGTCACGACTTTGTATCTTCAGGCAGGGGGACGCACGGCAAAGCACAATTGGAGTTCTGGCCTTGGGTCTTTGCGAGCGGCCCGCTGAGTCCGTTACTTCCCCAGATACACCCGGTACTGCGCTTCGAGCACTCCCGAAGCGCGAGCCAGTACAAGCTTGGCCAGGTTGTACTGGTAGAGGCTCTCGATCAGGTTGCTTTCGGCCGATGCGAGCGACGACTGTGCCTCCACAAGGGGCAGGTTGTCGTCCACGCCCGCATTCACGCGATCGGTCTCGTCGGAGACGGTGCGAGTGGCCAGCTCCACGTTGGACCGGGCCACAGCGACAAGTTGACGCGTGGCGTCCACGTCCAGCAATGCCACACGAACTTGGCTGTCGATCTGTGTCCGCAGGTCCGCGAGTTGCTCGCTGACTGAGTTCATCTGGGCTTGCGCCGCCTCGATGTCTCCGCGCAGCTTGGCCTCGCGAAACAACGGAAGGGTCAGCGAACCCTGGGCCACGAAGTTCCCGTGGGTACCGGCGTCATTCACTGTGCTGACCCCCCAGTACCCGCCAAAGGTCAACGTCGGCAGCCGGTAGCTGCGATACGCCGCATGAATCGCTTTGTACTCCACCGCCTGATTCAGCAGGTTCTGGTAGTCCTGCCGGTTCTTGTAAGCGATTACGCCAACCTCCTCAGGAGTCTCCGTACCCAGCTCGCCGTCGGGCGTGGGATCGGTGAGGGCGACCTTCTGGCCGGGAGCAATCCCGATCTCGCGCTTGAGCAGGATCAGGTCCTTCTCCAGCGAATTCTGTGCGGCGATCAGCGCCTGTTGCTGGGCCTGCAACTGCACCCGCGCGCGCAGCTCATCCAGATTCGAAGCGGTTCCCGCCTCATGCGCCGCGTGGGCCTGGTGGAACTGCAGTTGATCCGATTGTTCCAGTGCCTGCGCATTGTCCACTTCGCTCGCAGCGGCGAGGGCGTGCAGATACGCCGTCGCCACCTGCTGCACCACCTCGCCCCTGGCCGTCATCTTGGCAAAGTACGCAGCGCGTTCCGCAGCACCTGCCGCCTTGAATCCGGCGAACACGGGCCCGGAGAACAGTGTCTGGCTGAATTGAAGCTGACCCTGGGTCAGATCGTCCCGGGTGATCGTCGACAATCCGGGCGGGATTACGCCCCCTGGGAAAATGGATTTGAACTTGTCGATTAAGCTCAGGTTAAAGCCCAGGGCCGCCAGATTGTGCTGGTAGACGCCTGTGCCGCCGCTCAGTTGAATCAACGGCAGAAACTCCTGAATCGCCTCCAGCTTTTCTCCGTCGAGCGCCTTCTCGCCGGCCTCTGCCTGCTTCAGCCCGATATTGTTCTCCAAGCCCCGCTTCACCGCCTCATCCAGAGAAAGCTTCAACGTCTCATCCGTGGCTGGATGCGCCGTAATGCTGCCCCAAAAGGGGTTCGCCGCGGACGACGGGTTGGGTGCCTGGGCCGCGAGACTGCCCGCCCCGAGCGTGAAGCCTGCAAGAAAAAACAGCGACAGGAATACCCTCGAGCTTGCCGGCTTTACAAAGCTGAATTGCGGAATGGAAGACCGTAGAATCACTGCCATTATTCTCTCAGATGCCCGTCGAGTGCTGAGGGATTCGCCGGGATGAATGACAATTGAGATTGTGGCCTTTGCGCCCTCTGCTCAAGCGGCGATTGCTTGAAAACCCAGATCTTCAGCCGCACGCAGCAACTGGACGTCTCCAGAGATAAACGCACGGCCTTGGGGCTTTCCGGCGCACCACGATAACGCTGCCGCAAGCTGGAGCGCATCTGCGGCCTTGAGCACGAATCGTTCAAGCATGCGCTCTGCCTGATCGCGCAACGCATCGTGAGGCGTCATTTCCCGCCATCCGCCTTTGAAAAACCGCGCCTCAACCAATGCGGCTACGTGCTCGCTTGCGGTTATCTCCCCAGTCCTTCGCAATCTTTCGAATGCGCCACGAATTTCAACTTGAGTTGACCACCAAACAGCCATCCCGTATCGGGAGGCCAATCCTTGAACCGCCGGCGTTGTCTGATGCTGAATGCAGAGCCTCACAATCGCGCTGGAATCCCAAAACGCATACTCCATTTAGCGATCACCCTTAGCCCACTCGATTGCTTCTCGAACTGCTTCGTCTGAAACAGTGGGACGTGACAGAGCCCAAAACGCGTCCCAGTCCATTTCCTTCTCCGCCAACTTCATCCGCCCGGTTGCTACGAGATGTGCGTCTTCTTCAGTCAGAGTCTCCTTGAGCGGGCCAACTTCGTGTGTAGGGTAAGGCGAATCCACCGGAACCATCTTCGCAATCGGCACGTTCCGGTCGTAGATCACAACCTCTTCGCCGTTGCGCACATGGCGCAGATACGCCGAGAGCTGATTCCTCAAAACGCCGATCTTTGCGGTTCGCATGCCTTTATTGTAGCCCAACTTGGCTAAGTTGGCTAAGTTGCCCGTATCCCTATACCATCGCCCGCTCTTTCACCGTCAGGTAGTGGTTCAGGACTGAAGACGTCAGGAACTCCGGATGGATGTCCAGCGTCAAGGCGCCCTGTTCGTGCAGCCGGGCCAGCAGAAGTTCGCGCCGTCCGGCCATCTCCTGCGCCGCCGCCGCGCGGAACAGCTGCGCCAGGTTTGCCGGGCGAGCCTGGGCAATCAGGTCCACCTCCGGCTGCGCCATGGCCACAAAAAGCAACACGTGCCGCCGCAGCAGTTGCATCGCCCCGTCAATCACCTCGGGCCGCATCGCGGTCTCGGCCAGGTCGGTAATCCACAAGATCAGCGAACGGCGCGGCTGCAGCCGGTTCAGAATTGCCGTCGCGCGCATATGGTCGGCCTCGCCGTCCTCGGCTCGCACTACGGACAGCGCCTCGATCAACTGCCGCAGGTGCGACGCGCCCCGGCCCGGCAACAGCCGTTGCTGAATCCCCTGCCCATAGGCCAGCAGGCCCACACGGTCTCCGGAAAACAAGGCCAGCTGTGCCAGCGCAACCGCAGTCGTACAGGCAAAGTCCAGCTTGGAGTGAGTATTGCCGGCTGACTGAGTGTTTCCGGCAAAAAGAGCTGCACCATCTCCGAGAGCCCCGGCCGGATTCCTGGCCGGGACCTGCGCTGGATTTGGCGTCGGCGTCACGCGCGAACGCATCAGCCGTCCGCAATCCAGCACAATCCAAACCGCCTGGCTGCGCTCAATCTGGTATTGCCGTGTAATGGGGGTCCCGCGCCGCGCCGTCGCCGTCCAGCAGATATCGCGCAGGTCATCGCCTTCCCGATACTCGCGCAGGCTCTCGAAGTCCCGTCCCAGGCCGCGTTGCCGTGCCTGGCGCAGTTGCAAGTCGATCTGTCGGCTTCGCGCAAGAAAAATCTGTTGCTCTTCGCCGGTGCGCAGCGCCGGGTACACCCTCACCTGCTGCACCAGCGACGCCTTCGCCCAGCGCTCGGTCAAACCCAGCGGCGACCGATAGCGAACATAGAGCCATCCCGTCTCCGTATCTCCGCGCTCCTGCGGCATTACCGTATAGCGCAGCTTGGCGGGCACGCGTGGAAACGCCGTCAGCCTGTATGTTGGCGGCTCGGCCTGCACCCCGGTGAGCGCCACCGGCAGGTCGTCAATCAGCCGGCAATCCAGAATCGTGCGCCCCATGTTCTCAATCGTCAGCTCAATCTCGGTCTGGCTGTCCAGCGCGGGCGCATTCGACCAGGAACGTCCCACCGTAAGCTGCCCCGCGCGCGGCAGTCGCAGCCCGTCCAATAGAGCTGCCAGCAGCGCTAGCGCATCCCAGCCGAGCATCGCGTAGGCCAACCGCCCGTCCCAGAATCCCGGAATCAGCCACACAAATCCCACCAGCAGCAGGCCAATCGCCCGCGGCGTCAGCCCAAAGGCCCATTTCCGTCGCCGCTCGCAAACGGCGCGAATTGCTTCGGGATGGAGGCTGGGAAGGTTCATCGGAAGGACCTAGGCTAGATCGAGGGCGAATGCCAAAGCGCGGTTAAATTCAACCAATTTGGGCCCGGAAAGAGACCCGACGTATTGCGTCAAGACTGACTTTGGGATGCTTGTCAGACCATCGCACCAAATCCAGCAATCATGCTTCATGCCCTCGTCGATCCCGATGCTCACCTGCGTTCGAGCGCCTTGTCCGTTTGTAAATACTGGCGCACAAATCACGGTTGAAAACCGCGAATCGACTTCAGTTTGACTGCTTGCGATGACGAAGGACCGGAACTTCTTTGGATCTCCTGGCGGCTGATGCACGCGATAGATTTCGCCTCGACGCATTCTTCTTCACTCTGCCGATTCATAGGTGATTGGCGCCTGGTAGCGAAGCACGTCTTCCATCTCTCGATTGAAGTAGTCGGCGTGTTCATTGAGGATTTGAAGATCGCGCTCGTTTGCGGCGCGGCGGGCCTCGTCGCGGAGATGAGCGCGCAATGCCCTTTCGATAAAGGCAGATCGGGACCTCGTTGACCCCGCCTTTCTGTCCACTTCGGCGAGGAGGTCAGATGAAAGTGTGATTGAAGTCTTCGTTTTCATACTACCTTTATACCACGAATTGTCCTACCGAAGGCTCCTACTGCCGTGGCACCGGAACTTCCGAAATCACATCCGACAATGCTCGGTCGGCGTCGAAGCCTTCCAGCTCTGCCTCCGGCTTCAGCATCACGCGATGCCGCAATACCGGCAGCACGGCGCGCTTCACATCGTCGGGAACCAGGTAATCGCGGCCATCGAAGGCAGCCGCGGCCTGCGCCACGCGCATCAGGCTCAGGGCCGCGCGCGGGCTCGCGCCCAACAGCAGCGTCGGCCACTCCCGCGTTCGGCGAGCCAGCGACAGAATGTAGCCATAGAGCTCCGGCTCAATCCGGATGGCCCGCACCTCGGTGCACGCCGCGGTCAGCAATCCTTCGGGAATCGGAACAATCGCCGCTTCCTCCAGCAACCCACCCCCATGGCCGCCGTGGTGCCGCTCCAGAATCTCCCGCTCCTCCTGTTCCGAAGGATAGGCAACGCGAATCTTCAGCAGGAATCGATCCAGTTGCGCCTCCGGCAGCGGATAGGTGCCTTCAAAGTCGATCGGGTTCTGGGTGGCGAAGACCGTAAAATGCGCCGGCAGCGCGCGCCGCGTGCCATCGCTCGTTACCTGCCGCTCTTCCATGCACTCCAGCAGCGCAGCCTGCGTCCGCGGAGGCATGCGATTGATCTCGTCCACCAGCAACAGATCGGTAAAAACCGGCCCGGCGTGAAAGCTGAATGTGTCCGAACCCGGCCGCAGGATGCTGGTGCCCAGGATGTCGGCCGGCATCAGGTCGGGCGTCGCCTGCACGCGCTGAAACCCCAGCCCCATCAGCCGCCCCAGCGCCTTCACCATCAGAGTCTTGGCAATTCCCGGCACGCCTTCGAGCAGCGCATGACCCTGGCACAGCACCGCGATGATCACTTCTTCAATCGGGCCGCCCTGTCCTGAGATCACGCGCCCCAGCTCGGTCTGCGCGTGCCGGATCAACTGGCTTGTTGCCCCCAAAGAATTGAGCGAATCGCCCGCGCTCGAAGTTTGGCCCAGCTCTGCGGCGCCCGGTTCGGAGATGATTTCGTCACTCATGACTGCCTTTCCTGCTGCTTAGTATGAACCTGCGGCTTCTCTCTGCGCGGCCGCGCCGCTTCTTTCAGGTTTTCCATGTGGTGATGAAGCCGCACAACCAGCTTGAGCGCCTCGCGCGGCATCACCGTCTCGCCCCACGCTGCCTCTTCGCAGGTCGCGAGGTCGGCTTCCAGGGACTCGTCGATATTGCCAAACCGCCGCCGAAGGGTCGCCGCCAGATCGGCAGCCCCGATCGGTGCTCCGCGCAACCCGCACAGCCGCAGCGATTGCCGCCGGAAGCGTTCCAGCGCAATGGCCACCGCCGTTGAGGCTGCGCCCGCACTGCGATAGAGCGAGCCCAGCGCCTCAAGGAATTCAATGGGCGTGGCCCGCGCCGGAAGGGGGAGATCGCGCACCGGGCCGTTGCGCCGGCTGAAGCTGAAGACAATCAGGATGCTCAGCCCGATCATGCCCGTCCACAGCAGCGTCAGCGAAGGGCCGGACGCATAACTGAACGTCGACCGGATCTCGCCGTGCAGCGACTCGTCCCAGTAGAAGTGATGCCCCTCGCGAGGCCCCAGCGAATTCAGCAGCAGGTCAAGGTTATTGGAGCGCGCCAGCGAACCGTTCTCGAGCGGCGTCGGGCCCGCCCACCACACCACGTGCCCTTTGCCCCAGTTGTACTCCACTACGGCCGGCTGGCCTGCACAACTGTAGTTCACTCGCTGCGCCGGATTGCCCACCTCCCAGGTAGCCTGGGGAACCATCCACACTTCGCCCGTGCTGGCCAGGGACGCTATTCCCTCCGGCTCCAGTTGGCACGCGGCAAAGGTAAACTCCTCCGGCGGTGCGCTTGCTTCGCCCGGAAGAATGTATCCGCCCACCTGGCCTGTCGCCAGCACGCGCCCTCCGCGCTCCAGAATCTTCTTCACCGCCTTGACGTCGCTCACGTTTCCTGTAAACGGCTGCGCAAAGATCACCACCGTCTGCGGCCCTGCCTGCGCGGCAAGCTCCCCGAGCGGCCGTTCCCAGCGCTCAATCGCGTAGTTCGACCGGAGCAGCGTCTCATACGCCGCCCGCGCCCCATGCTGGCCTGCCAGATAGGTCGAGGGCAAGGGGTTGTCGTTGCTATTGCTGCTCGGCATCAGCAGGCCAATCGCCACGGCAAGCACAAAGGCAATCCCCACGCTCCACAGCAGCAGTTTGCGGTCGGCTGGGTCGAGCGAGGAGAGAAACTTCATCGCGCCGCCCCTTCAGGACTCGCTGGGGCTTGGCTCGCCCGCCCGACCCCGCCGATCAGCCCGTTCGCAATCTCCTCGGCGCGTCGGTACTCCGGCTCCCCGGCCGCTCGTCCGCCGTACCACACATGCTCGAAGCTGCGCGTGAGCGTCCCGAGCGGCGTCTTGCGCTCGTCTTCCGGCGCCACCAGCGCCAGATACTCGCGGGGAGTCCGCGCTCGGTCGGCCGGCCACAGCCGCTTCGACTCAAGCCGCGAAATCGCAGCCCAATAGACAAAATGGATCGCCTCGCGCCATAGGCCCGCGGCCGCGGCGCGCCGCGCATCCTCCAGCCAAAGCTGCCAGTCCCGCGCCGAAGCCGCTCCGGCTGCGGGCCCGTCGCTGTCAGGCACCAGCCGCACGCGCCACCGGCGTTCAAACTGAATCAATCCCCAGATCAGCCCCACGCACACAGCCACAATGAATCCCCATACGATCACTCGCCCCAGCCAGGCCGACTTTGCGGTCAGGTTCGAGGCGCTGTCAAACAGCTTGTTGAGCCAGTTGCCAAACTTCTCCAGCGCCGATTGCTGCGCGCTCTCGGCTTGCAGGTTTCTAAAGTCCTTCCCCGCTAGCACCTGCTTCATGACCGCTCTCTCGGCATCGTGCGTCGGCGTCGTCGCTGGGGGCCGGTCGCTGTCGGCCAGGTCGCCGGCCAATCGGGCCTCCGCATCCTTCAAGAGCTGGCTGGTCGTTGCTTTCGGCGGTCGAACGCTCTCCGTCCCTAGCCCTTTCTTTGCCTCCGGCGCAACGGCATCCTTGTCCAGCGCCTCCGAGAGCAGCACCCGCAACCACCCGTAGCGAATCAGTCGCCGGGCCCCCGTCTCGCCCGCCTGGGCTTTGCCGGGCTGCGCATAGGGAATGCGATCGTCCGGTCCAACCAGCGTGGGATCGCAGGTCTTCATGTCGCGCCCCTTTGCGCACGCCTCCACCAGGGTGGTCAGCGCAGTCAGATGCTCCTTGTAGTCGTCGAGCGACGCATCGCGCGGCTTGCTTGTCGAGGTCGGCGAAGGATGATTGGCCAGCGGCGAATCTGCGCGCGCCGTCGCCACGCCCAGAAGCGCGACCAGAAGCGCGGCTCCAGTTGCCGTCAGGAACCGGTAGTGGAGTTCGCCGCCAGATTTGGATTCGATTCGAGTCATTCCGGCCGCGGGCATCCTTTGCTCAATCTCGTGGTCTTCGCTGCGTATGCGCTGATGATAGTTCAGCGGCAGGCCTCAGCGGGAGGTGGACATGCGGCTGGCTTCCGCGAACTAAGGCCTCCAGCAGTTCAAGGCCTGCGCGGCGCCTTCGCCCCAGCCCTCTACTGCGCCGGGTGAATCCACACTGCATTCCCCCCGCCCGGGACCATGTTGATCTGCAGCACAGAGTCCTTGGTCACCGGCTGCCGCCTGATCGTGGTGTGCGTCGGTTCCTGCGCTGCGTCGGCGGCGTCCGCGTAGATCTCCGCCACAAAGTTCCCCGGCCCCAGAAAGCTCAGCGAAAGGTTCACCGAGTGGTCATCCCAGTTCGAAAGCGACCCCAGGTACCAGTCCTTCCCGCTGCGCCGGGCCAGCGAGATCCACTCCATGGGCCGGCCACCCAGCACGGCGATCTCGTCCCATGTCGTCGGCACCCGCTTGATGAAGTCGAACTCCTTCTGTCCCTGGTAGTGCTCGGGATAGTCCGCGACCATCTCAAACGGGCTCTCGAATACGACAAACAGCGCCAGCTCATGTGCCCGCGTCCCCAGCCCCATCGGCATCAGGTTGCGCGCAACAAAGGTCTCACGGTTTGCATTGCCAAACGCGCCGGGCGTGTAGTCCATCGGCCCGGCCAGCATCCGCGTAAACGGCAGCGTCGTGTTGTGCACCGGCCCGGTCCGCGCCGACCATTTGAGATACTCCTTGCCCATCACGCCTTCGCGCGTGATCAGGTTCGGCCAGGTGCGGTTGAGCCCGTCTGGCTTGTACGCCCCGTGAAAATCGATCATCAGGTGATGCGCCGCCGCGTTCTCCACCACGCGGTGATACCAGTCCACCATCCACTGGTCGTCGCGATTCATGAAGTCGATCTTCACTCCGGCGATGCCCCACTTTTCGTAGAGTGGAAACGCCCGGTCCATGTATTTCTCCACCGATGTCCAGTGAGCCCACAGCCAGATCTTCACGTTCCGCTCCTTGGCATAGCGGATCAGCCCCTGCAGGTCCACATCCGGGTTCACCTGCGTAATGTCGGCGAGTTCGGCGTAATCGCCCGGCAGACCTCCCGGCTTTGCAGCCCAGCCCGCGTCGATCAGCATGTACGGGAACCCCGAGTCCGCGGCGAAGTCGATGTAGTGCTTCATCGTGTTCGTGTTCATGCCGGTCTTGAAGCTCGCGCTCGGCGCAGCCTCGCCGCTCCACCAGTCCCATGCCGACTTGCCCGGTTTGATCCACGACGTATCGGCGATCTTTGACGGCGGATTCAGATTGAGCACAATATTCGACTCCACCAGCCTCCCCGGCTCATCCCCAATCATCAGTACGCGCCATGGGGAGTTCGCAGGCGCCGGCGTTTCCACCGCGATCGTCGCGTCGTCCACGTGCGGAGAGAGTTCGCTGCGCACCGCGAATGCCCCCTCTCCTTTCTTCAGGTACATCCCCGCGTAATGGTCGATATCCGCTTCCGTGATCGCCACCCACGCCAGCCCGGGCTCTTCCGCCAGAAACGGCAGCCCGATCAGCCAGTCCTTGTGCAGGCCGCTGACTTGACGCATCGTGTACTCGTCTTCATAGGGAGTCTGGAAGCCCTCTAGCAGCAGCGGATAACTGGTCGCATCTTTTGCAAAAGTAAACTCCGTCAGCTCGTCCGCAATCCGCACCTGGTGTATGGAGGGCTGATCGGGCACCGTGTAGCGGAAGGCCACTCCATCGTTGAAGACCCGTACCTCCACGCTGATCTTATGCGCCGCGCCATCGCTGAAATCCGCGCGCAGCGAGTTGTAGTTGTTGCGGACCGAACGCGTCTTCCCCACCGGAATCGTGTAGGTTTCGTCGGCCTGGCCGGTCTGCGCTGCGGTCTCCCGCATCCCCGGCCCCAATTCAACCAGTCCGCCTGCTCCCCCCAACTCTAGCCCCATCCGCGAGTGCTCGATGACGCGTTTGCCGTGAAATTCCACCGCGTAATACATCGACGATTCGATAGGATTCCTGTTCGCCGCAGTTCCAGTCGCGTCCACCACGGGCTGCGCGCCAGACAGCAGAAACGTGATGTTCCCATCCGGTGAACTCACTCTTCGCGCCCCCGCATCGCCTTGCTGGCTGAGGGAAGTCAGTGTGGCAACCAGGGCAGTCAGACAGATCAGCGTCATGCGCATTCGCGTCATGATTCCTCCAATTCGACGGGTCGAAAGCTATCTGGGTCGTCAGCCGTTTGCGAGCACGCGCCCGAGCGATTTCGATTCTGCGCTTTCCAGAAACCTGGACGCCAAGTGGCTTCTTCCTTAAGAAAAAGCCACCGTTCAAAAAATATCCAAAACGTCAGCCTTTGAATCGAAATCGCTCCAGTATATCCTTCCCCTGACCTCAAGCGGGTTGTGCGCCCGGCGGCAACATTTGATTACCGGCCCCAGGCAACTGAGCCGGAAGGGAAGCGTCTTTGCGCCGTCGTTGATCGTGGTAGACCACGCTGAGTGTCACGACCAAACTCGCGTAGAGCAGCGCGATCCACGCATAAAACAGAAACAGCAGAACGATTCCGGCAACCACGCCAACCAGGATGCCCACAATTGTCCACAGGTTTGTTGAATGAGCCGGCACCAGGTAAACCACAAGTGCGCCGATTGCGAAGGCCACTCCTGCAAGGATTTCGAAGACGAAAATGCAGGCGCTGCCGATGAGTTCCATCACCAGCAACAGAAGAAAGATTCTCCCTTTGCTTCCAAGGGTGAGGTGGCTGCTTCGGCGGATTGCTTCCCCTGCCGTGAGTCCTTCTTCGATCAACGCCGGAAAGGCCAGCGACATCCGCAACGCGACGATGGTGCCGTAAACAGAAGCCGCAAGGAAGAGGAGCCAAACCAGCGGAAGGGCAATCAAGGCCGCGGTAGGCGGATTTTGGTGGGCTCCGTCAAGGCCAAGCCAAAATAACAGTCGAAACCAGATAACTTCGAGGACTAGCAACGCGCCGAAGGCCCTGAAATAAATCCAGAGCAGCAGACCGAGCGAACGTCCCAGCCGGGACCATGCCGCCCCAAAACACTCCCCCACGCTGGTTGCGATTCCGGAGTCGATCTTGTTCCCTGCATGGAAGGCCGTCGCCAGATAGAACGCGATGACGACAGTCATCGGGATCATCGCCAGCAGAGTCCAGGGAAGAATGACCCGCATCATCGCTAACTGGGCATCGGCTACGGCAACCGGCCCCCCGCTCGTTGTTAGAAAAGGGCGCAGGTTGCGGAACATGAGTCCAAACATCAACCCATAGAGCAAAATCATCGCCACCGCAGGCGGCGCTCCGATCCCCAGGAACACCTTCAGGTGGTCGCGCAGGATTCGATACACGCGCGAGAGTGTAAATCCGAACGGCATGGGAGGGATTTCCGCGTTTGCTGTATTTGCAGGCAGGTTGGGTTCCGTCATCATTGCTCTCCAGTTTGTTCTCCGGTTTCCGGTTGCGTTGCTTTTATCGTTTCCACTGCGTCCGCTGGTACCGTTGCGACCTGCACGTATGCAGCGTCGGATGCTCTTCTCCAGGGGGCTGTTTCAATCTCGGCCGGGACCACCCTCGACTCTCCGCTCCCCGCTGTTGCTTCATCCGAAACCAGCCCCGCCCGCTCCATCATCCACTCAATGTCGAACCCCTCTTTGCGAATTCGCTGGTCATAGTAGAAGAGCATCAGCGCGATCGCGTAAACCGGCTTGGTCAAGGCCTGAACGGCAAAGGACGAGCCGTAAATCAGGAAGATCATCGCCATTCCCATCACCTGAGCGTTCTGCGGGCGGTTCAGCGCGGGATTTAGAGCTATTACGATCACGAAGATTACGAAAACGACCATGGAAACAATCCACCCCAGCACCGCTCCAAGCAGATACAGGACAAAGATCCGACCGCGCGTTCCCTTGCTCAGCTTGAAGCTTCGCTTGATCGCAGCTCCCGCGTTGATTTTTTCTACGACGCAACTGGGAAACGCCAACCCGACGCACAGAAGCATCCAGAGTGCGTACCCCGCAATCGCAGTGAACCCGAAGAGAGTCACCAGGCCAACCAGCGCGCCTGCGGTTTGAGGGGAAGCACCTCGACTGATCCCAGCCGCAAATGCCGTCATGAAAATGAGCGCCACAAACCAAATGCCCAGCGGCGCAATCCACACGATCAGAGCCTGCAGGACGTAGAGACCGACATACATCCAGCCGCGCCGCCACGCCTCGGCAAACGAACCGCGAATGCTGGGCCGTCTTCCGGCCAGCGCTCCCGCTGCCGCATGGTTCACGGCAGCCGTCGAGAGAGACGAAACACCAAGAATCACCGCGAGAGCCGGGAGCGAAATCACCACCAGGACAACGATGCCGATGGCCATATCCCTTGCAGAGTTGATCGGCGTAGCTGCAGCTCCGGTCCGCTCACCCAGCCACGCCAGCACCAGAAACACGCTGCCCGCAAAGACCAGCAGCACTCCTGTGGGAATAATGGCAATGCCGAGATAGACAAGAAATCGCTCGCGGTAGAGTTGAACGGTTCGATCGAGAATTTCGCCCAGGTTCAGCGGGCGCGGGGTCTCATTGCTGTTCATGGTCGATCCCCGGGGGCGTGGGTGCCGGGTCCGTGGCGGCTGGCTCCGGCGTCGCGACTCCCTCGCCCGTGCGCGCTGCGCTCTCCGCCTCCGGTGAGGCAGGCGCCACTGCCCATGGCGCGGGCTGTGCAACGCCCGGTTCAATTCCGGACCATGGTGGAGGCCACCCCAGTCCCGCCGCCTCCATCATCCACTCGATGTCGTACCCTTCCTTGCGAATCCGCTGGTCGTAGTAAAAGAGCGTAAGTCCTGTCGCATACATCGGGCCAATAAAGCTATTGGTCAGAAAGCCCACAAACTGCCACGAAATCTGCGCCCACACCGGCAGGATCCCATGGTTCTTGACGGCCAAAATGACCAAAAACACCACGGGAACGACCAACAGGATGAGTTCAACGATCAAAATCAGCAGCGCCAGCATGAAGATCCTGCCACGCGAACCCTTGCTGAGCTCGATGCTCCGCCGCATGGCCTTGCGCGCCTTCAGGCTCTCCACCACAGAGGCGGGAACTGAAAGCGAGTAGCGTAGCCCCATCAGGACTGCGTAAATCGCCCAGACGGCGATCAGCAACAAGAAAACGCTCAAACCCCCAAGGAGCATCAATGCAGTCTGTGGGTCCGGATGCTGTGCCTTTGCTGTGTTGAAAACACCGACCTTCCACATGAAAAAGACCATGCCGCCGTAGATCACGACAAACGGCGTATAGATGATCACCTGGATAAGGAACATCAGCCACACATAGCTCCCGATCCTCTTCCAGATGCTCTTGTAGGCGCTCCGAATTGTTGCCGGCTGTCCCAGGTTTACCCAGGCCACGGCGCGATTGTTGGCTGCCACTGCCGCGCCCGCGGCG
>Ga0181520_10008494_pt1 | contig 14555 bp, 10 predicted proteins | sample PEATcosm2014_Bin_29_FD_132451 | JGI IMG/M metagenome (GOLD analysis project Ga0181520, IMG submission 132451) | Peatland microbial communities from MTU Mesocosm Facility, Houghton, MI, USA - PEATcosm2014_Bin02_30_metaG | ecosystem: Environmental > Terrestrial > Soil > Wetlands > Peat | place... | reverse complement strand
GGCGCCGCTGGCAAGCCGTGCCGTGACCTGCACCACTCAAGCCGAGCTGGGATCGCTTGACCGGGATGCCCTGGCCTCAATCGCAGGCCGGCTGGCCAGTGCCGTAACGGCGCAGGATTATTCAACGCTGCAGGCGGACCTGCTGCCTCAAGAGGCGGGAGAGTGGGCAGGCATCCGCGGAGCAGTCGAACAGGCGGCCCCCCTGATCAAAGGAGGTCAATTTCAGTTGCGCAATGTGTACCTGCTGGATGCGAGCAATCAAACGGCGACTGCCGACACGCAGTTCTTCTGCTCGAATGCATCCGGATCTCTAACAGTAACCATCGCCATGAATGCGCTGCCGCCGGGGCGTTACGCGGTGGTACTGGCCGACGCATTGGGTGCGTCACTGGGCGGGCAGATGGGGTTGATTCTCGCGTGGGATCCGACGGCGACTGCGTGGAAGCTGGCCGGACTGACGGTGCGGCAGGGAATCTTCAATGGCCACGATGGTGTCTGGTACTGGTCGCGAGGCCGTCAAATGGCCAAGGTCGATCCCTGGACCGCCTGGTATAGCTACGATGCGGCGCGCTACTTGCTGCTGCCGGTTGATTTTCTGTCTTCACCGAATCTCGACAAGTTGCATCAGGAGCAGACGCAGATTATGCCGTCGCCGCAGAGTGCGTTTCCGTTGTCGCTGCCTGACGGCGATCGAACATGGGAGATCGAAGCAGTGGGCTTCGATCCCACCCTCCATGAGGACGATTTGGGCGTGGTCTATCAATCGACAGGCGTCACTGATCCGGCTGCATTGCGCACTGAAGCGACTGCCGTGATGAGCGCATTTCTGAAGGCGCAACCTGGCCTGCGTGCAAACTTCCACGGGCTGTGGGCCTATGCAGAGAAGGATGGCAAGCGGAATCCAGTGATGGAATTGCCGATGAAGCAGATTCCATAAAGACGCGGAAAGGGGAGTAGTGGGCCAGCAAAGCGGGACTCTTGTTGAGGAAGGGAGGCAGCGGCTCTCAATCTTCTCTTGGACCTTGGCCGCGATGATCGCAACGCTTGTCTGCATGGTGCAGCTTGGCGTCATGGTCTCGCTGATGGCCAGCCGTGCAGCATTCTCCAGTGTCTTTCCGGTTTCGGTGCTCATCGCTCTCGCGGTTGGTTGCGTCCTGCTGCAGCGAGCGCAATTTGCGGCCCGCAGCATTCTGATCGCGTGCGGTATCTTCCTCCTCGCGATCGCAGCCTCACTCGCACTGTCGGCCTTCTTCTTCGACTTCTCATGGGACGGCCAGTGGTACCACCAGACGGCCATCATCCATATCGCGCGCGATTGGAATCCGCTCTTCGACCCGATGCACAGCTTTCCGGCGCATCTTGAGACATGGGAGCGCCACTACGCAAAGGGGTCATGGTACTTTGCAGCGGCCGTCTTTCGAGCGACCGGACACATCGAGTGGGGAAAAGCAATTAACTGGCTTTCGCTGGCTGCCGCCTTCTTTGCAGTGCTCGCCGCCTGTCTCAACTTTGGCCTTCGTCTTGTCGCCGCTTTCAGCTTGGCCGCTCTCACCGCCTGCAATCCGGTGGTGATGAGTGAGTTGACGACCTATCTCGTCGATGCCGTCATGATCTCATTTCTCGTTGTTGCTGCTGCAGCGCTCTGCGCGTCTTGGTCCCGGCCGTCGGCCCCAACTCTTTTCGCCGGCGTCGCTGCCGCCATCGCGACAACCAACGCAAAGTTCACCGGGCTCGTGTATCTGTGTTTCGCGCTCGCCGCTGGACTCGTCTGGTGCTTCCTCCATCACCGGCAATGGCTCATCAAGTATGTCGGCGTCACCGCACTAACCTTATTTCTCGCCACCTGCGTCTGGGGATTCAATCCCTATGTCACCAACGTCTACTATCGCAGCCAGCCTTTTTATCCCATGCTCGGTTCCAGGCAGTATCCAAGCCTCGAGCAAGCGAACAAAGACGGGAACGAAAAATACGAAACTCCCAAAAACATGGTCGGGCGCAGCCTGTTCGTACGATTCGGCTATTCAATCTTCGGCCGGCCGGGCAACCAGCCTTATGCGAAGGGCCGCACCGCTTCGCTCATGTGGCCCTTCACGGCGACTCTCGACGATCTCTACGCTTACAAGTACCACGAGACTCGCGTCGCGGGCTTCGGTCCATTCTTTAGCGGCTGTTTTATACTCGCCGTCGTTCTCGGTTTCTTGGTTGGCTTCGCGGCACCCGAAGCGCGCTCGCCTCTCGCGCTGATGGCAGTGGCCATCATTTCCTCCCTGTTCCTGAGCCGCCATCTCTGGTGGCCTCGCTATGGTCCGCAGCTTTGGCTTCTGCCTATCCTGCCCGCAGGATTCGTTTTGGCGCAGCGCGTCTCCGGATACAAACTCGTCTTAGCCCACATGCTCCTGATCCTTCTCTTCGCCAATACAGCCATCGTCTCTTTTATCCGGCTGCAATGGGAGACAAATGCATCCATCACCCTTCGCCGCCAACTGGCCGAGTTGAGAGACTCAGGGCAGACCTACGAAGTCCAGACTAATCGTTTTCAGGACTCCTGGAATGTTCGCCTCCAGGAGGCCGGCGTAAACTTCGTTGACGTCGGCATGCAGAAACTTCCCGGCGGCCAGGAACTGATGAGCGTCGTAGAGCAATATCCTTTGGCGATCCACTATCGAATTCTGAACGGCGGCGTTCCGACGACAATCGGCAGCAAGAATTAGAACAGGCTGATACAGGAAGAAAGGCACTAGAGGTTGTCACGCATGATTGATTTACGTTCAGACACCGTGACGCGTCCCACGCTCGAGATGCGTGCGTCAATGGCTGCAGCGGAAGTCGGCGACGACGTCTACGGCGAAGATCCGACGGTCAATTTGTTGGAGCGCCGTGCGGCAGATGTTTTTGGCCGCGAGGCCGCGCTGTTTGTTCCCACTGGAACAATGGGCAACCAGATTGCGATCCGCTTGCTCACGCAGCCCGGCCAGGAAGTGATTGCCGAATCGCGCGCGCACATTCTGGATTACGAGATGGCGACGACCGCTGTCTTTTCCGGATGCCTCATTCGCGCCGTACCAACGGAAGCCGGCACCCTGAGATGGAAAGACATTGAGCCCGCGATCAATCCACATGGAGGGTTTCGCGCGCCCACCGGATTGATTGAAATTGAGAACACGGCCAATCTTGCCGGCGGGCGCTGCACGCGGCTTGAGGCCTTGGAGGAAATTTGGAGTGGCGCGAAAGATCGTCGATTGCCCCTGCATCTCGATGGCGCGCGCATTTTCAATGCAGCTGTCGCGCTGGGAGTGGACGTGAAGAAGCTGACGCGCGGCTTTGACACTGTGATGTTCTGTTTGTCAAAAGGTCTCGGTGCGCCGGTGGGATCCATGCTTGTGGGTTCTGCAGAACTGATGGCGAGAGCGCGCATCTTCCGCAAGGCTCTCGGCGGAGGAATGCGGCAGGCGGGCATACTGGCAGCGGCAGGACTGATTGCGCTGGAAGAAGGGCCGGCACGCCTCGCAGAAGATCATGCGCATGCGCGGCTACTGGCTGAGGCGCTGGCGAACACCGAGGGCGTTTCCATCGATCTCGAAACAGTCGAGACCAATATCGTCATCTTCCGATTGAGGGCTGGGCTTAGTGCAGCCGAATTGGCCGCGCGTCTGAAGGCGCGCGGTGTGCTCGCCGGTGCGTTTGCTCCGGATGCGATTCGCCTGGTGACCCATCGTGATGTGAGCCGCGCGGAATGCATCGACGCAGCCAGGGCGTTGACGGAGGAAATCACCGCGAGAGTGCGAGCGACGGGCTTCCAGTCTTTTGGCGCCGAAAACACCGCAACCTAGATCAAAATGACCAAAGGGCAGTTGAGAGCGAATGCAATAACGCTCTCAACTGCCCCTTGTCCAAGTGCCGGTTAACACTTGTCGAACTTGTTGCTCTAATCTATCGCTGCTGTTCTCACTTACTTCGTGGGAACAGTGTTGACGGTCTTCACGATCTGCGCCACGATCTGGTATGGATCGGCTTCTGAGTTCGGACGGCGATCTTCGAGATATCCCCTGTAACCGTTCTTGATGAAATTGACGGGCAGGCGGACCGAAGCGCCGCGGTCAGACAGGGCGTAGCTGAACTTGTCAATGGCCTGCGTCTCGTGGAGGCCGGTGAGGCGCAGATGGTTATCCGGGCCATAAACGGAGATGTGAGCGGCAATGTTGTTCTCGAATGCCTTCATCAGGGCCTCAAGGTAATCCTTACCGCCAACATCGCGCAGGTGCTTTGTTGAGAAGTTGGTGTGCATGCCGGACCCATTCCAATCGCCCTTGATGGGCTTGCAGTAAAGCTGAAAGTCGACTTCGTACCTTTCGCAAAGGCGAGCCATCAGGTAGCGCGCAGTCCACAGGTCGTCGGCGGCTTTGTGCGAACCTTTGCCGAAAATCTGGAACTCCCATTGCCCTTTGGCGACTTCGGCGTTGATGCCTTCATGATTGATGCCGGCGGTCAGGCAAAGCTCAAGATGCTCGTCCACGATGGTGCGAGCAATGCTTCCCATGTATTTGTATCCCACGCCGCAATAGTAAGGACCCTGGGGGGCGGGATAGCCGTTTTCTGGGAAGCCGAGAGGACGACCGTCTTTATACAGGAAATATTCCTGTTCGAAGCCGAACCAGATGTCCGGATCGTCCGGCGCCGTAGCGCGCATGTTGGTCGAGTGCGGCGTGCCATCGGGGTGCATCACTTCGCTCAGCACGATGTACCCGTTCGTGCGGGCGCCGTCGGGGTAGAGAGCCACGGGCTTCAAAATACAGTCGGACTTGCTGCCTTCTGCCTGCATGGTGGAGCTGCCGTCAAAACCCCAAAGGGGCAAGTCGGCAAGTGTGGGCGGCTTCTCAAAATCCTTGATTTGAGTCTTACCGCGCAATTCGGGAATGGGCTTTTTGCCGTCGAGCCAAATATATTCCAATTTGTACTTAGCCATGTATCTCCTTTGGGAGGCTTCAGATGATGAGGATGCAAGAGAATCCTAGGGCCTTGAGTATAAGGATTTCGTAAAGATTCTCGAAGAGTAGGAGCAGAAAATTTGCTTAACCCATAGATGTGGAAAACCTTGCTTAGTGGTGATGGGCAAGCAGCAACATCAGCAGTAAAACGACAACGGGAATCATTGCCAGGGCGCCGAAATAAATGATCTTCCGGGCAAGTTGGGATTTACGCTTTTGCCAATTGTGCAGCTCAGGACGGTCTTCAACGCCAACCTGTTCAGGGTGCTCGAGGTCAAGAAGGAATTGCTTGGCGGATGCGTAGCGATTCTTGGGATCTCGCTCCAGCGCTCGATAAAGGATCTCCTGCAACTCAGCAGAAATCGATGGATCAACGACACGTGGCGGGACAGGATGATTCAACAGACGATCGTTCATTGCGGCCAATGGCGATGGGCCAGAGAAGGGAAGCTTTCCCGTGAGCATTTCATACAGGATGACCCCCATGGAGTAGAGGTCAGAGCGCGCGTCACCGCGCTTGCCTTTCACCTGCTCGGGAGAGATGTAGTTGGGAGTTCCCAGCGTAGGGGTAAAGTTGGCATAAGTCAGGCGGCGAGAAGCTGAATCACTGGCGATTCCGAAATCGATCAGCTTGATGTTGTCTTCGCTGTCGACCATGATGTTTTCCGGCTTCAGGTCGCGGTGAACCACGCCATTGGCGTGGATATAGTCGAGGGCTCGCAGGATGCCAATTGCGATGCGGAGAGCCTGGTCTTGTGCGAGGCGGCCTTCATCCATAATTTGCCGAAGCAAGAGTCCTTCGCACCATTCCATGACCATGTAAACGCGAGATCGGTCGTGTTCGCCGTATACCCGCATCACATTCGGATGCTCCAGCCTTTCTCCGATCGCAGCTTCGCGCTGGAAACGATCGAAGAGGATGGGATCGGCTTCCATGTCGGGATGGGGAATTTTGAGCGCAACAGTGCGATTGTCGCGCACATCGGTGGCGCGGAAGATTGAGGCCATTCCGCTGCGGGCGATCGGTCGGTCGATTCGGTAGGAATCAACTTGCGAGCCCGCTTCCAAGCTATCGTAAAAACCCATCGCGCCTCTCTCTCCTGCGGGCTGCTCTATCTACTCTATCGGGTAGGAGGTCGAAAATAGTAAGGATTCCGTAAGCCTCTTGAGTCGCATCGATCAACTCCGGGCAAGCTGATGCCGTCTCAATCACCGGACCGAGGCCGCATCTTAAATCGGCAATCGGTAAGGCCGGCCGCGATACATGCCAACCTGTTCCACTGAGCGCACACGGATCACCTGCGCGGTGGTATTGTCGCCGCCGTCTATTTCCACGGCGCGGGCAACAAGTTCCTTCGCGATCTGGGCTGCGTCCTTTTTTTGCGATGCGATGGAGGCAATCTCGGCCTCACCCATTTCGTCGTGGAGGCCGTCTGTACATAGCACCAAAACGTCACCGGGCTGAATCGTGAGCGCGGCCGTATCGGGTGAGACGAACATCTCAGGCCCCAGCGAGCGGATAAGCACATGGCGGGAGTCTGAAGTAGCGATCTCGCCGGAAGAAATGAAGCCCATCTTGCGCTGCTCGTTGACCAAAGTGTGGTCCTGGGTGATCTGGCGAGCGTGGCCGTTACGGACCAGGTAGCATCTTGAATCGCCGACGTGCGATACGATCGCCTGGTCGTAACGGAGAGCGCAAGCCACCAGCGTCGTCGCCATTTTATGGCCACGGTATTTTGAAGAAGTGGTGCAGTCATGAACAGCGGCATTGGCCTGTTGGATCAAGCGAGGTAACAGGCTGATCAGCATCGTTCCCGACGGGGATTTGGCAAATTCATTCGTCATGACTGAAGTCGCCGTGGATGAAGCCACTTCGCCCAGGTCGAGCCCGCCAACACCATCGGCAACCACGAAGAGGAATCCGTGAGAGCGTGCCTGCTGGCGCGAAGCCGGAATAAACGCGGCGACAGAATCTTCGTTGTTCGTGCGGACCTTTCCGAAGTCGCTTGCATCGCCGAATTGTACGTCTAGCATATGCGCCGCCGCATGAGGCATCCCGCGCAGTTTCGCGGCCGGGATGCGCTTCATTATGGATTCTTAATGCGACCTTTGAAAACGACCACTGGGTGGCCCTCTATCCCGGCTCCTTGGAACGAGTCAGGAAAGAGGTTCCACCCAGAAGTATTGGCTAGATTAATTGTTAGACGAACGCAGTCCTTATTTCGCAGTGAGCAAGGCGGATTTGCCTTTTGCCTTCGATGATCGTAGGAAGTAGACGGCCCCATATAGGCCCCATATCGCAGAGATTCCTAGCGCGGAGAGCGGCTCCATCTTTGTACCAAGGTTGAAGAACGGGCCGGCCAAATAGAATCCCATGCAAGTCAGGTTGGCAATCAAGCCAAATCCCGGAATCAGTGTGTGCTTCAAGAGACTATAGTCGGGGCGCCCGTGGTAAGCCACGATGCACAGGAAGCAGCTGAGCCCGTAAAGGATAAAGGTGCCAAAGTTCGAGGTCAGCGTCAACGCCAGCAGAGAGTTGGGCAGCGCAGCCATTTTATCGTGGGTGGTGTAGCCGAACGTGGAGAAGATGCCATGAGGGAGAGCGGCAATCGTGGCATCGGTGGGAGCACCGGCGTCGCCGAAGGCCAGGGAGACAGCAACCACGCCGATAACGGCCGAGATAACCGCCAGCGTCCAGATGGCCTTGCGCGGTGACAAGGATCCCGCGTGCAGTATGCCGAAGTGCTCGGGAACCTCGTCGTCTTTGCCCATGGCATAGGTCACGCGGGCGCCGGTGTTCATGCAGCTCAACGTGGTGCCAATAAGCGCAAGAAAGACCGTGAAGGCTTCAGCCAGCATGAAGTACCGACCGTGGCCCTGGCCGAGAAGCGCGTCTCCTACGACGATCATCATATCGCCAATGGGTGCGGCAGAACTGGCTGCGCTCTGCATCGTATATCCCGAGTTGAGAAAGTAGTTAGCGCAGAAATACTCGAAGAGGTAACAGACCAACCCTTGTATCAAGAGCGATGCGATGACGGCGATGGGAATGTGCTTTGTCGGATTTTTAGCCTCGCCTCCCATCGAGGTCACCGATTCGAAGCCGACCAGAATAAGAATGGCGACTGTAGCCTGAATAAACATCCAGCTGAACTTGTGAACGCTGACGACAGAGGCTGCGTTCGGGTGGGTCAGGAAGTTGCCGCTCGAATCAGTCGTTGGGTAAGAGATTGTGAAGGGAACGGGTTTGCCGGCCGAATCCAGCAACGGCAGAGGGTTGCCGCTGGAGTCCCGCATTGTGGCTCCCGTCTTGTCCGTGGCGAACTGATAGCTATAGGTCGCCAGTGTTTGTCCGTCGTACTGGAATGCGGGTGCGCCGTTGGGATGGTTGGCGCGATAACCCAGAGCGAGGACGCTGAAAACAACCAGTGCAGAAATCTGAACAACGTTGATCGCGAGATTGACTGCCGTCGAAGCGCCGGCGCCTTTTGCGGCGATCCATGCGACGAAGAACGAGAAGACGACTGCGATCAAGCCCATGAAGACGGGGCCGGGGTTTGAGCCGCTGATGAAGTTAGGGTAGAGGAAGCCGATAACGTACCCAACGAAGATGCCGGTGACGGCCACCATCACGCCTGGGTAGACCCAGTAGTAAAGGTGTGAGCCCCAGCCAACGATGAACTTGGCAACGCGGGCGTACTTGAAGCCCGCATCCTTTGAGAGCATGGCTTGTTCAGCGTAGTAGTAGCTTGAGCCCGTGCCGGGATAGAGCTTCGAAATTTCGGCGTAGGCAACTGCCGTCGCCAAACAGAGCAGCAGAGCGGCAAAAATGCCGATCCACATATCAGGGGCGGTCGACGGCTGACCGGCAACGCCCGTGGTCGCCTGAATGAAGAACGTGAGCCAGAGGAAGGCGCCGGGGGCGATGAGCGCCATTGCGTTGCTGGTCAGCCCGGTTAGTCCGAGCGTGGCCTGCATCTGAGGTGCTTTTTGTTCTGCCATGAGCATTCTCCTGAGATTTGAGTTTCGTTTGACTGCTCCCGGCGGTAAGCCCCCGGGAAATTCTTATGCGGCAACTGCATGCGGTTACGTTTTATAACCGCCGCCGGCTTGTGGGCTGCCGTCGATTATGAGGGGCCGGCCAATCGATGCGTACGCTCGTTGGCCGATCCCGCTTTCTCCTGCGGTGCAGCGAGTCTACGTTTCGCCCCATGAGGACGAAATAAAGAATGAAATTTCAGCCTTAGCTAACGCTTCGGTCCGAAGAAGGCGATGAACGCAATCGTCAAAGTCTGCTGCTGATCCGATGTCTGATTCGCCAGCTTGTTGAAGTACTGCTTGTTTGAAAAATCGCAGCGGTATTCAGCGCGCATCAACAATCCCTCGACCCACTTGTATTCATAGGTGAATGTGCCTTCGTTCAGCTTCTGCACAGTGCCAGTCTGGGAACCCTGCGGATCGTCGAAGTATTCATAGCGGAGAGACACCGCGCTCTTGCTGCTGGCCTGAATGTGAGCTGCACCAGCGACGCCCCACCAGGTTTTCAGCAGATTGTCGCCGATTGTTACGTTGCCCGAACCGAAGTTTGCGACGTACTTGGAGTCCTGATTCTGTCCGTAGTCGAAGTTGATGTAAGCGTTGAACTTTCCTGGGGGCGTGAGCAGCAGCGTCGTATCGATCAGGTTGCGCAGCCCGCTCGTCGTATTCGCGTTTTCCGGACCGACAATGTAGTTAAGGTCCCACGTCGCCTTCGGCTTCACATACGCGCTGGTGAACACGCCCGTCACGCCGCCGTTGCTTTTGGAGACGTTATTCCACCCGTTGACCAACTGGAAACCGATGGTCTCAGTTTTCGACACAGGCATCGAGGTGCGCGCGCCAAAGTGCCAGTAGGGAATTGCGTTCACAAATAAAAGCGAGCGCGAGTAGTTCCAATTGTCTTTCGCCTCGATTACTTCGGCTCCGGCTGAAGTGACAAACTTGCCGAAGTCCATTTCGAAACCTTTGGCCTTTGGCGGTTTCAGGCTCAGGAATGCCTGTTCGAGATAGGGGAGTTCGGAGGCGGAGGTAGTATTGCTCGCCGCGGCATTGATGAGTTCCTCAGTGCGGCCGTACACGAAGTCGACGTGAGCACCGACTGGATCCGGATCGTGGTTAATTGTCAGCTTGGCAGCGCTCAGTTCGAACTGGTCGGTCTTGTCATTGAAGTTGTAGAGCTGGTTCAGCTGGTCGTTGCCGTCCGTCGTGTTTGGCCGGTTAAAGTTAAAGCTGTAGTAGCCGTCGATAAATCCGCTCAGATCCATCGGGCCAACGCTCCAGGTCGGCGCTGGAGGGGGAGTCGCGGGGGCAGCAGGGGCTTGGGCAGCGGGCGCGGCAGCCGGCGCGGCAGTGGATGAAGATGCGGGCGGGGTGTCGGTTGTTTGCGCGCCCGCCGTGAGCGCGATTGCCATCGCGGCTCCAGCGATCGATTGAACTAAGACCTTGACGTTCGGGTTCATCGGCACGATACCTCCAGGAAAATATTTGTGAATGACACGAGATAAAACAGGCGCAAGAGGACCCTAGAGCTCCCACAGCATCGCTGGGAAGGGGTTTTGCAGCTATTGGCTCATGGGCACACTTACAGCTCACGACCCCAACAGCATGGTTGGCAATCTTCTTTTGGTGGCCAGCGCTTCGGTTTTGGCGAAACGAACTAGCATTAGTAATGCAAATAATGCATAAAGAAAAAATGAGGATTATAAAAAGATTCTTTAAGTCTGTTCGAATGCGTGGAATAGTTGATAAAGAGCAGATGATTGCGGTCCCTCGTGTGAAGCGGCGGTATGCGATCAGGAAGGACGCACACTTTCGGGCACGATGTGAAGTGTTGACTGGAGTATGGTCACAGTTCTGGCTTGGTGTTTATTGGCGGGTCTCACAATAGTGGCGCTGTTGTGCCTGATGTGGCGAGAGAGAAACAAATCCGTGTGGGTCCGATTGCAACCCACACTGGCCATATTGGTTAGCTTATTGATTTTGTGGTGTTTGGTGAAGTACGGCGATGCGTTGCTTCACTGGATAAGGCTTAGGCGATGAATGCTTCGACAACCGTAGCGCACCGGTAGGGCATTACCTTGCCTAACAAGAGCCGGCGAAGAACCTGATAAAATTTAGCTTTCCTTGCTAGAGTCCGCGTATTGCCGGAAACTCCGCGCGGAGCTGCGATCGATCCTTTGAAGTGAAGGGGCGGTATGCAGGGGGCTGTGCTTCCCACTACCGCTTCCTCCACGCCTGGCGTGGACCCGCAGATACTGCAAAGATAGAAAGTGAGTAACTGGTTGTCTCAGAGCTATCTGGCGCGTTCGATTTCCCATTTCGGGCGCTCGCGTGGCTCCGGCTCGCGGCTGCTCCTGTTTACGCTGGAGTGTGCTTTAGGTGTAGCGGCAATCGTTTTAATGGCCACGCTGGCGCATTGGTCGAGTTGGCTGCTCCCGTTGGCCGCGCTTCTTTATCTGCTAATTGTCGTGCCAACCGCGCTCCTGTGCGGATTCTGGCAGGCTGTCATCGTCTCGCTTTCAGCGGTGGTCGCGCAAAGTGTTTTTACGGCGCGGCAATCGCAGCTTGGCATGGCGGCCGACCGCGAAAATTCGATCACACTGCTGGTCTTTGTCCTGGTCGCACTCATCGTCAGCCGCCTTTCCTCAAGAGTGACGAACCACGCGCGTGAAGCCGAGTCGCGTGGCGGGCAGATGCACGACTTGTACGAGTTCACGCGGCGAACTCTGCAAATGAATCTGCACGTGGAACCTGGCCCACAACTGGCCGAACTGGTGCATGAAATCTTCGATCTGGAAGCAGTGGCTGTATTCGATGCCGATTTGCACGATGTCTATCAGGCGGGATATTGGAGCGATGACCCACTGGAAATGGCGCAGAACGTATATTACTTCGAGACATCGGATGACGATCCGGAGACCGGAATCGGTCGTCGCGTTGTGCGCCTGGGATCTGTGCCGATCGGCAGCCTGGTGGTCCGCGGTGATACCAACCCATTGACGAACAACGCAATCGCGTCGCTGATCGCCATCACGTTTGATCGATATCGCGCCTTCGCCAACGAGAGCCGAATCGAAACCGAGCGCCGCACGGAACAATTGCGGGCCACGGTTCTCGACAGCCTGGCTCACGCGTACAAGACTCCGTTGACGGCGATCCGCGCGGCCTCAACGGGCTTGGGCGAGATGGGGCGCCTTTCGCCGGGCCAGGCAGATCTGGTGTCGCTGATCGACGAGCAGACCGATCTGCTGGGTGAGCTGACCACCCGTTTGCTGACAACCGCGCGCCTCGATGGTGGTGAGGTTGCCATTCATGTGGCTGAAATCAGCGTTGGAACGCTGATGGAAGAGATCTTGGCCGGCCTGAAAGAGCGGCTGGCCAGCATGAAAGTCGCAGTTGAAATCGAAGACGAGGACCTGGTCCTGAGCTGCGACCGCGAGTTGATGGTGATGCTTCTAACCCAGTACATTGACAACGCATGCAAATATTCGAATTTTGGCACGACGATCACGATCCGCGTACTGGCCGTATCGTCTGAGGTAATCTTTTCAGTGCACAGCTACGGGCCTGTAATACCCATGGCTGACCGCGAGCGGATTTTCGACCGGTACTACCGCTCTTCAACCTACTCGAACCGCGCTCCCGGTACAGGCATCGGGCTTTCAGTGGCCAAGCGCGCCGCGCAGATTCATGGTGGGTACGTATGGGTGACCAGCGATGAGCAGGATGGTACTTCCTTCTTTGCGGCCATTCCACTGACAACGGAGAAAGTGAGAGCATCATGACGCAGGCAGCAATTCGCATTCTTGTGGTCGACGATGAGCCGGCAATTCGCAGAGCCCTGCGGCTTCCGTTAGTGGAGCTGGGATTTCAGGTGGCCGAGGCCTCGCGCGGCGAAGAAGCGTTGCAGGCGCTGCGCTCTGCGACTTACGATGTAGTGCTTTTGGATATCAATATGCCCGGTATCGGCGGCATTGAGACGCTGCGAAGGATTCGCTCGCTGTCGCCTCGGCTGCCGGTGCTGATGCTCACGGTGCGCGACCAGGAAGAAGACAAGGTGGAGGCGCTGGAAATGGGTGCGGACGATTACGTGACCAAGCCTTTCAGCACCCGGGAACTCATCGCCCGCATCCGTGCCGCCGTTCGACGGGTTCGCGCTCCAGCCCGTCCGGAAGATGCGCCTATCGAGATTGGCGAAATTCGTCTCGAGCCGGTAAAACGCCGTGTGACCAAGCGCGGACTGCCGGTCCGCCTGACGCGGAAGGAATTCGACATTCTGTTCTGCCTGATGAACCGCGCCGGCCGCGTTGTGACTTACGCCAAGCTGCTCACTACAGTCTGGGGCGCCGATTGCCGCGAGGAGGTGGAGTACCTGCGCACCTTCGTTCGCCAACTGCGCAAGAAGATCGAGGATGATCCCTCCAGCCCGCTGTACCTGTTAACTGACGTCTATGTTGGTTACCGTTTCGCCGACGCGCAGATGTTTCAGGTAGAATCGACCGGGAGTGAGGCCGAACTTCATCCGGCAGACGAAGTGCCGGAGGACGTATTCTAGGACCGGTCAGAGATCGGAGACTCGGCGGCGACGAGGCTACTCGTCGTAATGCAGCAGGCTGAAGACGTCGTATTCCGTGAAGCGGTCGCGGCCCTTCAGGAAGTCGAGTTCAACGGCAAACGCAAGCCCGGCGATGTCGCCGCCAAGCTGCTTTACAAGCTTGACCGTTGCTTCCATCGTGCCACCTGTAGCGAGCAAATCGTCGACCAGGACGATGCTTTGTCCCGGAGCGATGGCATCCATGTGAATCTCCAACGAGTCAGAGCCGTACTCAAGGTCATAGGTGACGCGCGCAACAGGGGCGGGAAGCTTGCGAGGCTTGCGTACGGGGACGAATCCCGCGTTGAGCCGGTACGCGAGAGCCGGTCCGAAGATGAATCCGCGCGCCTCGATTCCCAACACCAGATCGATCTTTCGTTCGATGTAATGCGCCGCCAGGGCGTCGATGAGTTGAGCGAAGCCGGTCTTGTCCTTGAGCAACGTGGTGATGTCGTAAAAGAGAATCCCTGGCTTGGGAAAATCCGGCACGGTGCGCACCAGCTTTTTCAGATCTTCCACGTTGACTGGCTTACGTTCTTCAGGCATAGCAGTGATTCGCTCCTCAGGTTGGCCTTGCTGGTGCAGGACATGTGCGGGAAGGGAACAGGCGGGAATACAGTTCAGCTTCCCTACAGATTATAGCGGGGCAAGCTGCGTAAGTCGGGTAGCGCGGATGACCGTCGAGCCAGCTCGGTGCGCCACTCTTACCAGGCGCCATCGATGTGGAAAGATTTGAGCCCTTCTGCTTCGGACTCAGCGAGATTGTGTTCTATGACATGATCCACGCGACTACCACGCGGGCCGCGGTGAAGGCACGACCGAAGCTCGGCAATGTCCTCCGGTTCGCCCGTTGCGACCACCTCTACATCGCCGTCTTCTGTGTTACGCACCCAGCCGCGAAGTTCAAGGTCGCCGGCTTCGCGTTGCACAAACCAGCG
>Ga0181520_10008491_pt1 | contig 14559 bp, 8 predicted proteins | sample PEATcosm2014_Bin_29_FD_132451 | JGI IMG/M metagenome (GOLD analysis project Ga0181520, IMG submission 132451) | Peatland microbial communities from MTU Mesocosm Facility, Houghton, MI, USA - PEATcosm2014_Bin02_30_metaG | ecosystem: Environmental > Terrestrial > Soil > Wetlands > Peat | place... | reverse complement strand
TGGAGCACGTTCATGCGCGGATTCAGGGCGGCGTAGGGGTCCTGAAAGACAGGCTGCATCTGGCGGCGCAGGTGGCGCAACTCAACCCGCGAAGCACGGGCCACGTCGATGCCGCCGACGCGCACAGTGCCCCGGCTCGGCTCAGCGAGGCCCAGGATCATGCGCGCCAGCGTGGTTTTGCCTGAGCCGGACTCGCCCACCAGGCCCAGCGTTTCGCCGGGCTCAATGGAGAGCGAGACATTTTCGACGACCGTTTGCAGTTCCGTGCGCAGCCCCGCGTGGCGGGGATAGCTCTTCCAAACCGAGTTGACCTCAACCAGGGCCATGACTCGATGGTATACGCGCCAGGTCTTTGACCGGATGATTCTGTTCCGGTTGAGGTTCGTGCCATCCCAGGTTAGGCGCAAAAACAACGACGCGCCGAACCTGGGACACCCGAACGTTGGTGCAACTTCACGCTGCCAGAGACCTAGTCCAGCTTTGGGTGCAGGGTGTGGAAAGCGGTGGCCTGCTGGTATGCGCTGGCGAAAGCGGCCAGTGGCGCGTCCTGGTAATGACCGGCCAGGAAGGTCAGCGAGACAGGTGTGCCCGGCCCGCCGATGTCGTCGTGATTGCCGTCGTCGATGGCGGGCGGCTGGGGGGCATCGGCGCCGCGCAGGCCATTGGGCAGGATCAGCGCCGGGTGACCGGTCAGGTTGGTGGCCACCAGTTGCGTGTCGGTCGAGGGGGTGACGATGATGTCTACCCGCTGGAACAAGGCCGAAACCTGCTGGACGGCCAGTGAGCGGGCGCGGTTGGCCTGGATGTACTCGACCGCCGGATAAAAGCGCGCGATGCGGAAGTCGTTGGGCCAGTCCTCGACGCCTTGCTCGGTGAGCAGGCGGTCGCGGCCGGAGAGGGTCAAGTCGTCGAAGGCCGCGGCAGCCTCGGCGGTGAGCAGCGGGGACATGGCGCTCCAGGGCAGGCTGGGCAACTCGACCGGGATGAGATTCACACCCATGGCGCGCAGCTTGTCCAGGGCGGCCAGATCGTAGCGGCGGTCGTAGGCGCGGCGTGCGTGGGCGGCCAGCAGATCGGCGTTGCGCTCCTCGCGCTTTTTCTTGTCTTCCGCCGTCTCATGGGGTGCGGGTTCGCTGAGCGTGGGCTGGGCTGGCGGATCGAACTCGCTTTTCAGGTAGCCGACGCGGAGTTTCTTCCAATCGAAGCCGGGGTCCAAGAGGAAATCGGCGGGAATAGCGGAAAGATCGTGTCCGTCGGGGCCGTGGATGGCGCTGAGCACCAAAGCGCAGTCTGAAGCCGAGCGGGCGATGGGGCCGAGCTTGTCCATGGTCCAACTGAGAGCCATGGCGCCGGTGCGGGGCACGAGGCCGAAGGTGGGGCGCAGGCCGGTGGTTCCGCAGCGCGTGGAGGGCGAGGAAATGGAGCCCAGCGTTTCCGAGCCGATGGCGAAAGCCACGCAGCCCGCGGCCACGGCGCTGGCCGAACCCGCCGACGAGCCGCTGGAGCCTTGAGACGGGTTCCACGGGTTGCGGGTGCGGCCGCCAAACCACTTGTCGCCCATGGCTAGAGCGCCGAGGCTGAACTTGGCCACCAGCACGGCTCCGGCGGCGTCGAGCCGCTGGACGACGGTGGCGTCTTCGTCAAAGGACTGCTGCTCGAAGCCGCCCGCTCCCCAGGTGGTGGGGTAGCCCTTGACGGCGAGGAGGTCTTTCGCGCCCCAGGGAATGCCGTGCAGAGGGCCGCGATATTTTCCGGCCGCAATTTCGGCGTCGGCGGCTTTGGCCTGGGCCAGGGCGCGCTCCTCGGTGAGCGTGATGACGAAGTGCAGCTTGGGGTCGTAGCGCTTGAGGCGGGCGAGATACATCTTGGTGAGGGCGAGCGAGGTGACTTTGCGAGCGGCCAAGAGTTCGCTCAATCTCTCGATTGTGGCGAAAGCGAGGTCTTCGATGTGTGCGGGAGCGGATGGAAGAGTGCTGGAAGGACCAAAATCCTCGACGTGGATGGAGCAATGAGTCGTTTCACAAGCCTCGGCCGGAACGGCCTTCGCCGCTGGCAGCGGATGAAACACAAACGCCGGTGCAACGGAATTGGGGATCTTGAGGGCGCGAATGGCGTCGTAAGAGGCGCGCTGATCGTTCAGCCCGCCCAGCATCATCTTTTTCTGTTCCGCGGTGAACGGGCCGACCCCGGCCAGCGCCGCGGCCTGGTCAAGCATTTCCGGGGTAATTCTGGGAGCCTCTGGCGGCTTGGCGGCGGGAGCGGCTTCCTTTGCCTGGGCGGCAAGCGTGTACAGGATGCCGGGCAGCAGCGGAGAAGCAATGCCGGCGCGGGTGCAGGCGGTGAGAAAAGATCGGCGGTCAAGAGACATGGCGGGCATCCTCTTCAGTAAAGTGGTTGATCAGCCGGCGGGTTGAGATTTGCGGTTTCCCGCCCTTGCGCCAGAAATTGCAAGACGCAGGTTCTTCGACTCCGCTGCGCTTCGCTCAGAATGACAGCAAGGATGGGGCACGGAAGTCTACAGCAACAGCCAAAATGTTCTATAGATTCGTCCCATAAATACTGCCCCCGTGCCCCATCCTTTCCGCGTTTTTTGCGGAAAGGGTGGGAAACCTCAACACTATTTAAGGGCCGGATCAATAGTGCGCCTTGTTCAGGAAGGCGATCCGCATCTCGGCGACCTCGATCCGATTGACGCCGGTCTTGACGCTGGGGTCGGCGGAGGCGATGGCGCGGGCCTCGTCTTCGCTGGCGGCCTGGATGGCCAGAACCCCAAAGATTCCCCGGGGATCGAGCACCGGGCCTCCGAAGACACAGACGCCCTTTTCAAACTGGCCCTTCCAGTAGACAAAGTGCTGTTCCATGACCGCCTGCTCGGCCGGGGTCATGTCCTTGTCAAAGGTGGGCCGGGGTGGAATGAGGCGGACGAACCAGGATTTGAGGGCCGGCGCGGCGGCGGCTTGAGGCGCGGGAACGGATGGGGACGCGGCCGCCTGCGCCAGCGCACATGCACTGCCGGCGGCCCATAGCAGCATGGCAGCAAGAGACAGAGTTTTCATGAGGGGGAGCATAGCACGATTGGACAGCGTGATTTTGTGCTTTGTGCTTGTGCTTTCCCGGGTCCCAAAATCGGGGACATTGACAAAGCCTCAGAGCAATTCTCCTGCTGGTGTAGCGTACAGCGTGGACCAGGAGGTCCACGCAACAGCCGGCCAGGAGGCCGGCGCTACTGGTTCCTGCGGCGATCAGCCACATCGGCCAGGCAAGAGTTTCACTCTATGCCGATAGGAAAAATGCTCTCGAGCGATTTCGGTTTGACTGTTTACAGTCGAGGCTTGTGCTCTCCCACCCTTTCCGCGATGAAGCTGCGGAAAGGATGGGGCACGGAGCTTGATTGCCTGGGTCGGGTGCTACTTTCCGGCCTCAGCCGCCAGCCGTTCCGCCCGGTTGAGTGCGTCCAGCCGGTGCTGTTTCTGGGTCTCCGCATCGGCGGGGTGCGCATTGCCCGCAGCCGATACGTCTCTCGGCTTGGTCAAGCCGCGGGCAAAGCCTGCGCCGACCTCGGCAACAGCCGCCTGCGCCTTGGGCAGCACATCGTGGAAGTGGGCCATCTCCCCGACGCCGCGCTCGGGGTGGTAGCTGAGCCGGTCGCCGGATTGCATCGCGTCAAGCAGTGCTTCAGGAGGAGCAAACCGCGCCTGATTCAGGGCGTCGTAGGCTCCGCGCAGACGAGTCATGGTGCCGGCAAAGCCGTCCAGTTCTCCGCGGCGGCCGGTGAGGCCGGCGGCGCGATGCACTTCGACCGTCACTTTGGCTTGAACACTGGAGCTGGGCACGGGAATGACCGTGGTCAGCGTGTTGCCTTCAAAGCTCCAACCTCCTTTGCCCGTAGGCCCGGCGTGCTTTACCGCTGCGCCGTTTACCGTCACCGCAGCGGGCGGCCAGTCGGCGGGCAGGCGCACCTCGTAGGCGCGGGTTTTCATCATGCCCGGATAGCCGCCTTCGACAGGGCCGATCTCGATCCGCACCGTGTCGCCGGTTTGCGTGGCCTTTACGGGGGTGCGGGCAAAGACGCCGTTCTGGTACTGGACCGAGACGCCCGAGTCCTCATAAACCTTGTAGCTGGAACTGGAGCCCGGGGTGAGCGGCCAGACGTTGACGATCAGCGGGTCCACGGGCTTTTCGCCGGTGTAGCGCATGGGCGGCTGCATGGGCACAATGGCCCCGGCACGCAGGTAGACCGGGGTCTGATCGATGGAGAAACTGCGCTCGACCGAGGCCGGGCCGGCAAGATGCTTGCCCGTGGGCCATTCAATCCACTCGCCCTTGGGGAGCCATACCTTCTCGGCGGCCAGGCCGGTCACCTTGTCAGAGGGCGCGGTCACGGGAGCGGCCAGCATCTGATCGCCGAACAGGTACTCGCCCTTGCTTTCATACGCCGCGGCCTCTTCCGGCCAGTCGTAGTAGAGCGGGCGGAAGAAAGCTACGCCGGTGTCGTAGGTGCGCCGCGCCTCAGTGTAGGTATAAGGCTCGAGCGCGTAACGGAGCTGGAAGGTGGAACGCAGGATCGCCGAGTACGGCTCCGGATAGGCCCAGATGCGGCGCTCGGCATCGGGATTCTTGGTGGTGTGCGTGCGCAGGATGGGGCTGAAAGCGCCAAACTGCACCCAGCGCGTGTAAAGCTCGGGATCGACGGCGCCGGGCATGTGGCCGCCGATGTCGTGGCTCCAATAGGCGTAACCCACGTTGGCCGCGGTCGCCGTGAACCAGGGCTGGAAGGCGAGAGAATCCCAAACCGAGACGGTGTCGCCAGAAAAGCCGATCTGGTAGCGGTGGTTGCCCAGGCCGCCCCAGCGGTGGAAGAGCAAGGGCCGCTTGCCCTCGCGCTGCTGATCGGTGAAATGTACGTAGTTGAGCCACCAGGTGGGCATCACGCCGGTCATGCCGGTTTTCTGCTCCTGCTGCCAGTCGAGCCACCAGAAGTCGATGCCCTGCTTTTCCAGCGGATGGTGCAGCAGGTTTATATAGTTGGTTGCGAACTTCTTGTCGGTAATGTTGAACGGCACATATTTCTTTGTCGCCGGATCGATGCCCATGGCGCGGGCCATGGCGGGATATGCCTGTTCCCAGGGCTCGACGCCGGAGGCGGGATGCAGGTTCAGCGTGGCTTTCAGGCCTTCCGCGTGGAGTTTCGCCAAAAACTGATCGGGATCGGGAAAGAGCACGGGGTTCCACGTATACCCGCTCCATCCCAGCCCATGGCCCGACTGGTCAACCTCACCGGCGGCCTTGAGCTGCTGGTCGCTGATGTGCCAGCCCATGTCGATGACAAACACGTCGAGAGGCACGTCGTTCTCGTGGAAGCCGCGCACAAGCTCGTCGAGTTCCTGGTCGCTATAGTCCCAGTAGCGCGACCACCACGCGCCGAAAGCGAAACGCGGCGGCAGCGGAATGCGCCCGGCTACGCGCACATAGTCGCCCAATGCCTTGCGGTAGTCGTGGCCGTAGCCGAAGAAGTACCAATCCTGGCGCTCGCCGGCGGGCCGCTCCATGGCCCACGGCCAGGGGCTTTTTTCTCCCTGAAGAAAGCGAAAGTCGGCCGAGTCGAACAGAGGGCGCGTGGAGTCGTCCACCAGCGCCCAGCCGGAGCGAGAAACCAGGCCCGGCTCGATGGGTTCCTTCGTCTGGCTTCCCCGCGCGCCGTCCAGGGTGCGCGTGGTGCCCTGCAGGTTCTCGGCGTCAACAAGGCTCGGATGCCAGGTTACCGGCTTGCCTTCCACGGTAAGTTCAATGGAAAGATTCTCAGGCGTAAAGCGGCTGTCTGGAGTGGACGCGGCGGGCGTATAAGTCAACGTCAACGCAGCCGTCTTGATGGTCAGCTTTTGCCCGCCGGTTACTGTCTTTTCAAACTTGGGGAGGGGGAGGCGGCGATTGAGAAAGACGAAGGAAGCATGATCTTCAAACTTGCCGTCCGCGGCCCACTCCATGCGGACCAGCTCGGGCGTGAGCACGGTAAAGCGCGCATGGCCAAGGACGACGACGGCTTTGGCGTCGGCCACCGGGTCGGTGACAGGCTCAACATGCGCCGCTGCGGCGATCGCCACTGCGGGGGGCGCGTTCTTTCCGGCGACAGGCCCCGATGCCTGCGCCGCCAATCCAAGGCTGCATCCAATGGCGATGCCGATGACTGCAAGACGTTCAATCGTGTTAGGCACTGCTTCCTCCCTGTTTTTTGGCTCAGAGGAAGGCTAACACCGGCGGGCCCGGAAGCGCGTCAGACAACGATTTCAGCCCGATTGGCACGGTAGCCAGAGGGTCCCCGGCTGTGCTCTTTCAAAGCTGATGCTTGTGCAGAGGTACCCAAACCAATTCAGACGTTACTGTTCGATATTCTGCCGGTTGGTCTGGCTCTTGGTGGTGAAAATGCCGTAGATCTGGTTGCCGGCAACCACCCAGGGAACGGCTATCGAGAACACAAACCGCGCCACAATGGCCCGCATCCCGAAGCGGCGAAGATAACGCCAATCGCGGTGGAAGGCAAACCAGGACTCCAGCGCCAGGATCACCAGCAGGGGAACCATGCTCCAGCGCAGGCAGAGCAGAGCCAGCACCTCCACCACGCAGCGGGCGGCGTTGCGGAAGAGGCGCGGGAAACGCACGCGGGCAATGCCGTCGCTCACAGCGTAGCGGCCCAGTTGGTGGCAGGCAGTCTGGAAGGTGTTTTTGGGGTGGTAGAGGGCCTTGGCGCTGTCGACAAATGCGGGCGGCGTCAGGCGGCGCGCGTCAAAGTCGAATAGCGTATCTTCACCCACCAGCACCGACTCCGGAAATCCGCCGATGCGCTCCCACAGTTCCCTGGTAAAAGCCATCGACCGCGCGGTACAGGATTTGGTGGGCTCCTGTGGCGAGAGCTTGATGCTGAAAAACGGCGCCGAGGCCAGATCCCAAAGGGAGTGATCGTCCGGGTCGAGGCAGGAACCGCCCAGGGCATACTGGGCGCTGCCGGCAACAATGGGCGCGGTCAGGCTCAGGAGCCAGTCCGGAGCGTAGGTGCAACCGGCGTCCGCGCAGGCAATGATGGCGGAGCGAGCGGCGGCGATGGCCACGTTTCTGCCCCGGGATACGGGTCCAGCGGAATGTTTGAGGCTGCATGTTTCATCGCGGATGGGCCGCAGGCTGGGGTATTTTGTCTGGGCGTCGAGCAGCCACTCCCAGGTGCCGTCGGTCGAGCCGCCGTCCACGACGATGACCTCCGCCGGGGGAGGGACCTGCGCCATGAGGCTGTGAACCACTTTTCCAATGTCCTCGGCCTCATTGAGGACCGTTGTAATGATGCTGACAGGTTGCATGGGGGAAGTATAACGGGACCGGCGCGCTGAAGTTTCCATGCCTATGTTTGACGGCCCCGGTTGAGAGCAATAGCTTTGAGGAGTGCAGGGGCGCAAATCTGCGTCCCGGAACAAGGAGCGGGCATGCGGAGCGGAATGCGAGACAGGATAGGGCGTGCGGCACTGGGACTGGCGCTGGCGGCGATGGCCTTCGCCAGCGCGCAGAGCCAGGATTTGAAGAGCTTCGAGCAGAGAATCACCACCAAGGTGCTGCCGAACGGCCTGACGCTGATTGTCTGCGAGCGGCCGGAGGCGCCGGTCTTCAGCTACTCCACCTTTATTGATGCCGGAGATGTGAACGACCCCTCGGGCCAGAGCGGGCTGGCGCACATGTTCGAACATCTGGCCTTCAAGGGAACCAGCGAGATCGGAACCACCGACTACGCGACTGAAAAAGTTGCGCTGGCCAAGGTGGAAGCGGCCAACGACGCCTATGAGGCCGAGTACCTGAAGGCGGTGGGCCGCGACCCCAAAAAGCTGGCCGAGCTGAAGAAGGCATTTCTTGAGGCCCAGGCGGAAGCGCACAAGTTCGTGGTGCCGAACCAGTTCACCGATGTGGCCGAGCGCAACGGGGCTGCCGGGCTGAACGCTTCCACGGGGCTGGACCAGACGATGTATTTCTGGTCGATGCCCGAGAACCGTCTGGAGCTTTGGGCCTGGCTTGAGAGCGGACGCCTTTCCGATGTGGTTCCACGCGAGTTCTACAAGGAGCGCGATGTGGTGATGGAGGAGCGGCGCATGCGCACCGATTCCAACCCCATCGGGCGGCTCGTGGAGCAGTTCCTTTCGACAGCCTATGTGGCGCATAACTACGGACGCAGCTCCATCGGCTGGCCCAGCGAAGTGAGCCAGATCACGGCGACCGAAGCCATGGACTTCCACAAAAAATATTACGTGGGAGCGAACATTGTGGTGGCCGTGGTGGGCGATGTGAAGGCATCCGAGGCCATGCCGTTGCTGGAGCGGTACTTCAGCAAGGTTCCGGCAGGCCCCAAGCCGGAAGAAATGACTACGGTCGAGCCCAAACAGTTTGCCGAGAAATCGGTGACCATCCGCGAGCAGACGCAGCCGTTCTATATCGAGGGTTACCATCGGCCCAACTATCGCGACCCGGACAACGCGGTGTACGACGCCATCAGCGACATTATGTCGAACGGGCGCGTGTCGCGGCTCTATCGCAGCCTGGTGAGGGACCGGCAGATTGCCGCCGAGGCGCAGGGTTTCAGCCCCTTCCCCGGCGACAAGTACCCGGGACTTTTCGCGTTCTATGCCGTTCCGCTGCCGGGACACACACCGGCGGAGATGCGGGATGCGATTCACAAGGAAATCGACAAGCTGAAGACAGCGGACGTGACCGACGACGAGCTGAAGATGTACAAAACCCGCGCGCGGGCAGACTTGCTGCGCGGCCTGGCCGACAATCAGGGACTGGCCAACAGCCTGGCTGAGTACCAGACCCGCTTTGGCGATTGGCGCGAGCTGTTCATGGAGCTGGACAAGGTGGACAAGGTGACCAAAGACGATATCCGGCGGGTTGCCAACCAGGTGTTCGTGGCCGGCAACCGGACCAGCGCCGAGATCGACACCGAGGCTCCCGCAGCCAACGCAAAGAATGATGGAGGCGCGCAATGAAGAGACTTTCAAAGCATTTCTCAAATAGCTCTGTTTTGAAAGGGCACGACTTTAGTCGTGCCGTGGAACGCCCCCAATGGACTGCGGCTTTAGAGCATTTTGGCTTTTGCTATAGACTTCCGTGCCCCATCCTTTCCGCGTTTTTTGCGGAAAGGGTGGGATACCAAACACATTTTCGGTCTACACCATTTCAAAAAATGCTCTAGCCGCCGAGGGAATGCCAATGACTGAAGATTCTTTCCCTCGAGGGCTAAAGCCCCTGAGTTCTTCGCTTGACCAGTCGGCGCGGCTAAACCCGCACCCTTTCAAAGCCGCCCGATTCAGGGTTTCGCCTGGCTTTTCCGCGGCCTTCATCGCGAGCGCCATCTGCCTTGCCCTTCTCGTCCCCGTCAGTCTCCAGGCGCAGCAGAACAAGCCGTGGGAGAAAATTCCCATTCCCGCGCTGCACCAGTTCAAGCCGCAGCAGCCCAAACGCATTGAGCTGAAAAACGGCATTGTGCTGTTCTTGCAGGAGGATCACGAGCTGCCGTTCGTCTCCGGGTCGGTGCTGATTCCGGGCGGATCGCGCGACGAAGATGCCGCCAAAATCGGCCTGGTCAGCCTCTACGGGCAGGCCTGGCGGACCAGCGGCACGGCAAAAATGAGCGGCGACGCGCTGGACGATCTGCTTGAGGCCAAGGCCGCGCACATCGAGACCGGGGGCGGCGAAGACTCGACGATGGTTTCATGGGATTCGCTGAAGGGCGACGCGGACCAGGTCTTTTCCCTGGCGATGGACTTGCTTTTGCATCCGAAATTCAACGCGGAAAAGCTCGAGCTGGCCCAGCAACAGGAGGCTACGGGCATTGTGCGGCGCAACGACGACGAAGGGGAGATTGCCGAACGGGAATCTGCCAAGCTGGTATACGGAGCCACCAGCCCTTACGCCCGTCAGCCGGAGCTGGCCACCATCGGCGCGGTCACGGTGGACGACTTGAATGCCTGGCACGACCGCACGCTGGGCGGAAAGCTGATCGTCGGCATCAGCGGCGACTTTGACCCGGCAGCCATGGAGGCCAAACTGCGCGCGGCCTTTGAGGGCTTTCCGAAGGTGAAAGCAGCCCCTGCGCGGCACGACGTGTTCGCCGGTCCCAAGCCGGGCGTCTCCTTCATCGGCAAGGAGGACGTGAACCAGTCGAACGTTGAGATTATGGGGCTGGGCACGGACCGGCGCAATCCTGACGTTCCCTCGCTGGCGGTCATGAACGAGATTCTGGGCGGCGGGTTTGCCAGCCGGCTGTTCCAGAAGGTTCGCACGGAGCTGGGGCTGGCCTATGCGGTGGGCGGCGGTTACGGCTTTGCCTATGACCATCCGGCCACGTTTCAAGTGTCGGTGCTGACCAAAAGCGCTTCTACCGTGGACGCAACGAAGGCTGCGATGGGCGAGATTGCGGGGCTGACCACCACTCCCTTCACTGAGGAAGAGTTGAAGCGCGCCAAGGACAACATCCTGAATTCGTTCCTGTTCCGCTATGACACCAAAGAGAAAGTGCTGGCGGCGCGCGAGCGGCTGGAGTTCTACGGCTACCCGGCAGACTACCTTGAGAGCTACCGGGCAGGCCTGGAAAAAGTGACTGTGGCCGATCTGAACGCGGCGGCAAAAAAATACATCCACCCCGACAAGCTGGCCGTACTGGTGGTGGGCAACGGGCAGGAAATCAAGCCCGGGCTGGAAGAGCTGAAACTGGGCCCTGTGCAAACGGTGGACATTACCATTCCGCAGCCGGGCCAGCCATCCGGTAAATCCGGCGCAACGGAGAAGAAGCAGTAAGCCCCGGCCCTTTCACGTCCTTTGTCAAAAGGGTGGAAAACCACAAACCTGAACGGAAATCCGTTCATGAGGAGAAGTGAAGTGGAATCGAGTTCGAAGTTGGCAGTGGTTATCATGGCGGCGGGCAAAGGCACGCGGCTTAAATCCCGCCGTCCCAAGGTGCTGCACGAAATCGGCGGCAAGCCCCTGCTGGCCCACGTGATTGCGGCCGCCGCCAAGGTGGTGGCTCCGGGTGATATTTACGCGGTGATCGGGCACCAGGCGGAGCGGGTGCAGACAGCGGTGGAAGCAACCGGCATCCACTTTGTTGAACAGGCCGAGCAGCGCGGCACAGGCCACGCCATCCAATGCGCAAGAAATGCCATTGCCGGCTACAAGCACGTGCTGGTGCTGTCAGGCGACGTGCCGCTGATCCGGCCAGAGACTATCGAGCAGATCTGGCAGTTTCACCAGGCTGAGCAGGCGGCAATGACCATCCTGACCGCCGCGCCCGAAGACCCCACCGGCTACGGTCGGGTCATTCGCAAATCTCCAGGATCGCCGGAAGTCGAGGCGATTGTGGAGCAGAAGGCGCTCACGGCCCAGCAGGAGACCGTGCGCGAGATCAACACCGGCATCTATGCCTTTAAGACCTCATCTCTGCTCAAGCATCTGGACAAGCTGACCGACAACAACGCCCACAAGGAGCTTTACCTGACCGATATGGCCGGACTTCTGGGTGCTGCCGGGGAGCGTGTGGTTGCCATTGAGGCGCCTCTGGCAGCCGAGGTGCTGGGCGGCAACACCATTGCCGATCTGGTGGCCCTGGATGCAACGTTGCGCTCGGCCACCGCGAGCCGACTGATGGCCGCGGGCGTCACCATTTTCCGTCCGGAAACCTGCGTGATCGACGCCGAGGTGGAAGTTGCGCCCGATACGGTGATCGAGCCCTTTGTGCAGTTGCTGGGCCAGACGCGCATCGGCGGCGATTGCCTGATCCGGTCTTATACGGTGATCGAGAACTGCGCGCTGGGGAACCATGTGCTGGTTCGACAGAGCAGCGTGCTGACGGAAAGCACCGTTGCGGATGGAGCCAAGATCGGCCCGTTTGCCCACCTGCGGCCGGGCAGCGAGATCGGCGAAGAAGCCCACGTAGGCAACTTTGTTGAGACCAAGAAGACGCGCCTGGGCAAGGGCGCCAAGGCCAACCATCTCACCTACCTGGGCGATGCCGAGGTGGGCGCTGGAACCAACATCGGCGCCGGGGTCATCACCTGCAACTATGACGGCCAAAACAAGTTCGCCACGCGCATTGGCAAGGGAGTCTTTGTGGGCAGCGACTCCACGCTGGTCGCTCCGGTCACCGTGGAAGACGGAGCCTTCATCGGGGCCGGCAGTTGCATTACCCGCGACGTGCCGGAAGGCGCTCTGGCCGTGGCCCGGTCCCGGCAAATGACCAAAGAGGGTTGGGCTACAGCCCTGCGCGCCCGCCGGGAGGCAAAAAAATAGGCAGGCAGTCAAGCAGGCCAGACAGAAAAGTCGGCTTGGAAGAAAAGCAAAATTGCCAGAGGCGATTCGATCGGAATCTGCCTCTCCATGCGGAAAACTGATTGGTGGCGTCATGATTGATCCGGCCCCGAGCGATTGCATCACCACATATCTGTCATCCTGAGCGAGCGCAGCGAGTCGAAGGACCTGCGGTTGTTTTTGCGGAGCGCAGCGAAGTCGAAAGCCTGCCCTGAAGGGGATCCGCAGTCGCTTTTTCTCTGCTCCGTATCAATCCAACAGGGGCGGAATTTGACTGCGTACAGCCGCAACGCAGATTTCCGCACCAAGTAAGGAACGCTTTTTTCGACTAAATTCGTCGCGCGCGGCCGATTGTGGGCGTAGCCTATCTTTGCGGTGATCGAGATTCACCACGGAAATCGAAAGCTCGGCGACGGTAGAGATCGCCGATTTTTTCAATATGGATCCCGGGACCGGGATGCAGCTTCCCATTCCGGTCTGGATTGCCCGATCAGGCGTTCTGTTCGCCTACGTGAATAGGAATACATGAATTGCAAGGCGGCCGTGGAGACCATTCTTTTGCCCGGAGCGAGCAGAATCGTTGAACCTCGAACCGTTTCGATGCGTACCTGAATGGGTCGAGGGATGAACGGGCAGATGAAGGGCTGGTATTTCTCTCTCCGGTGCAGTCCCGGCAAGCCGGCTGCAATTGAGCGGTCAGGCAAGGAAGCACGTTTTTTGAGGCGCGGCTTCGGCTGGCAAAGAAGGTGGAGGACTGGGTTTGGCATTGAATCTGGCAGGACCGGAAGCGCCGGACCCCGCGGAGAATCTTCACGCGGAGGCTAAAGTGCGGACAAAATCGAGACGGCGCAGGACGGCGCGCGTTCTTGTGGTGGACGACGAGACACACGTCCGGTCGATGATGGGTTCCACGCTGGAACACGAGGGATACGAGGTTCATTTGGCCGCCGGCGGCCGTGAGGCATTTGAGGCCCTGGAACAGAATTCCTTTGACCTGGTGCTGACCGACATTGTGATGCAGGATGGCAACGGCGTGACCCTGCTGGAGCGCATTCACGCGCACCAGCCGAACCTTCCCGTGGTCATGGTGACGGCCATCCACGACATCAGCGTGGCCATCGACTCGATGCGCCGCGGCGCCTACGACTATCTGCTCAAGCCTTTCGAGCGAGCGCACCTGTTGAGCACCGTGGCGCGCGCCTTGGAGCACCGCGAGGTGCTGCAGGAGAGCCACAACTACCAGCAGAGCCTGGAAGAGATGGTTCGCGCCAGAACCGAAATGCTGCGCCATGCGATCGAGGACCTGGAGCACTCCTACGACGTGACGCTGGAGGCGCTGGGCGACGCGCTGGACCTGAAGGATTCAGAGACCGAAGGCCACTCCAAACGAGTGACCGCATACACCATTGCGCTGGCGCGGGCCATGGGCATCAGCCCCGCCGAGATCAAGGTCATTGCCCGCGGCGCCTTTCTGCACGATATCGGGAAGATGGCGATTCCCGACGAGATCCTGCGCAAACCCGGCGGACTGACCCCGGAGGAGCAGGACGTGATGCGCGAGCATTGCACGCGCGGCTACCACATGCTGCGCAAGATTCCTTTTCTCGCCGGAGCAGCAGAGATTGTCTTCTCCCACCAGGAGCATTTCGACGGCAGCGGCTATCCGAACGGGCTCACCGGCCCGGAAACTCCCATCGGAGCCCGCATCTTTGCCGTCGCCGACACCCTGGACGCCATCACCAGCGACCGGCCTTACCGAAAAGCGCGCGGCTTCGACGTGGCGCGGGAAGAGATTCTGCGCTGCTCCGGAACGCAGTTCGATCCCGGCGTCGTCGAGGTCTTCCTCAAGATTCCCAACGAGTTATGGCAGGAGCTACGGTCAGAGATCAGTGGCCAGAACAAGCGCTACTCGACCTTCGATGTCGCGCACGCCCCCACCCCTTCGGCGCCCTAGGGTGGTGTCTCTGAAGTTCACATCAACAACGCGCTGTCATCCTGAGCGAAGTTTGGCGCGCTTTTGCGCCAAACGTAGTCGAAGGACCTGCAGTTCGGGGCCTCAACCTGTGCGACAAACTTGATAGACAGGACACGATACAGGAGCAGAAACCATGCCAGCACTATCCGACAACGAGATTGCATTCCGCCTGACCGCTCTGCCGGGTTGGCAGTCCCAGGCCGGCGAGTTGGTGCGAACCTTCAAATTTGAGGATTTTCGCGCCGCCCTGC
>Ga0181520_10008490_pt1 | contig 14559 bp, 11 predicted proteins | sample PEATcosm2014_Bin_29_FD_132451 | JGI IMG/M metagenome (GOLD analysis project Ga0181520, IMG submission 132451) | Peatland microbial communities from MTU Mesocosm Facility, Houghton, MI, USA - PEATcosm2014_Bin02_30_metaG | ecosystem: Environmental > Terrestrial > Soil > Wetlands > Peat | place... | reverse complement strand
CGGTCTGCGCCTGCCCGAACGCCTGCGCATCCGGCAAATGGCGCAAAATGTAGTGCCGACTTTTGCAGCTAAGTATGCGAATTTACAGAATCACGACCCCTGAACTGGCGAAGTTGGGCTAGGCGTCGAAATCGACGCCGGATTTTGTGGCGTTCGATCCAGGCTTGCGGTCGCTTGACTTACCCAGGCCTGCATTCAATATTCTGGCAATAACTCGGAGGGCGCAATGACAAAGCGCTGGCGCATGTGGGGGATATTTTTTGCGGTTCTGTGCCTGGCGGAGCCCGCCGCGGCGGGAACGACGCTGGTTCTACAGAACGGCAAGTCGATCGACGTCGACGGCCAAGTGATCTTCGACGGGCGGGCGTTCACGTTGCCCGGCGGCCAGCGGTTCAACCGCGACGCGGTGACCGAGATCGACGTCGGCGCGCTGCACACGCCCGGCGCGTCGACCTGGTCGTACGATCGGGAACGCTACGAGAAATTGTTCGCCAAAGGCCGGGCCATGGCCGCGCGCCATCCGAATCGCGACGGCGTGATTCTCGAAGACCTGGGCGTGTTTCGCCTCGAAGCCGACGGCAATAACAGCTATCGCTACCGCTTTTCGGGCCTGGTCGTGAAAGACGACGCCAAGCATTGGGGCCAGGTGGAATGGGGCTTCGACACGACCCGCCAGCGGCTGGAAGGCCCGTACGGCGTCGTCATTCATCCGGACGGCAGTTTCGCGATTGCCGGCGACGCCGATCGCAAGACGATCTCGCCGTATCACGGGGCGCAATTTTTCGACCGCTACGAGGTGACGACCCTGACGATTCCAGACGTGCGCGTCGGCGACATCGTCGAATATTGGTATACGTCGGAAGAATTCCGGCCGCCCGATCCGGACTTCTTCTTCCCGTCGTACCTGTTTCAAAGCCCCGAACCCGTGCTGCGGTCGCGGATCGAAATCCGGATTCCGCCCGGCAAGCAGCTTTATTACGAAACGAAAAATATGCCGGCGGAGCAGGCGCAGCCGGCGATCCGCCGCGACGCCGACGGCGGCCAGACCTACGTCTGGGAAATGGACGACGTGCCGCCGTTCGACGCCGAACGGGCGATGCCGGCGTATCCCGAGGTCGTGGCGTCGATGCGCGCGACCGTGCTGCCCAACTGGAACAAGATCTTCGACCGCCTGAGCGAGTTTTACCGCACGCGCATGATCGCGACCGACGCGGTGAAGGCCGCGACGGCGGCGGCAATCGGCGACGCGACGCCGGTCGAAGACAAAATCGCGCGCATCTACCAATACGTGCAGCGCAAGATTCGTTACATCTCGATCAAGACCGACGTCGCCACCGATTTCACCGGACACCCGGCCGAGGTGACGTTGGCCAACGGCTACGGCGACTGCACGGACAAGGCGATTCTGCTGGCGACCATGCTCGGGGTCGTCGGCGTCGAGGCGCATCCGATCATCTTGCAGACCTTCGGCGGCCGGCGCGACCAGTATGCGATTCCCAACGTCGGCGGCGACCACGCCATCGACGCCGTGTTTCTCAACGGCCGGCGGTTCTTCCTCGACGGCACGGCCGAGACCTACAAGTATCCCGCCTTTCGCTTCGACGACTACGGCCGGCCGTATGTCGACGCGCTAGGCCGCACGGTCGGCTTCATCGACCGGCCGCCGCCGGGCGCCGATTCGGTCCGGCAGGAGTTCTCGTTGACGTTCGACGACCGTGGCGCAATCCGCGGCGCGCGAGTCAGCGAGGTGACCGGCGGCCTCGAGGCGATGACCCGGCAGGAATTGGAAGGCGTCGACCCCAAAGAGCGAAAGACTTCGCTGCAGCAGCAGCTTCTCGGCTACGGCGCCAACGCCCGGCTCGTGGATTACAAAGACGAGAACGTGAACGAGATGAGCAAGCCGCTGCACATGACCGTGGCTTTCACCGCGGACCGCGTCGCGAAGCCGGTCGGCGATCTGTGGTTGATCGACCTGCCGGGGTTGCCCAGCCGCAACAACGCCATCGACCTCGACGCGCGCAAGACCGATATGTTGTCGCCGCTGAACATCGGCGCGCACGCCGTTTATCGGGTGACGTTGCCGGCTGGCTGGCGGATCGCCGACCTGCCGGCGCCGCTGAAGATCGACAACCGGTGGATGTACTTCGACGGCCGTTACGAAAAAACGGCGGACGGCTTCGTGCTCCGCTACGACATCGTCGATCGGGCCGCCGAAGTAATGCCGGCCGATTACCCGGCCGTGCGCGCCAATGTGATCGAGGTGGAGACCTTCTTCGGCCGCCGGGCCTTTGCGCGGGAGGCGACGCGATGAAACGCGGCATTTTGTTGCTCTTCGTGTTCGCGTTCGTGGCGGCCGGCTGCGCCGCCGTCAATCTGCGGCCCGACCCGGCCTGCCCCGACAACCTCGTGCTGCAAAACGGCGAGGAACTGCCCGGCCGGCTGGCGGGCATGGAAAATGGCGCGTTCCGTTACGAATTGCTCAACGGTGAAATGCGCCTATACCCCGCCGCCGACGTGCTGCGCGTCGATCTGGGCCGCCGGGTCGGCGATCCGCACGTCGCCAAATTAGACGACCTGCGCGACAAGGAAATCGTCGCCGCCGTCCGCGAAGCGCAGAAAAGCCCGCCCGACGCCGACTACCCGACGACGGTTGTGTTCGAAGAGCGCCGCTCGGAGTTGACCGCCGACCATCAGGTCGTCACCGTCTGGCGCCGGCTGCTGCGCATCAACAAGGAAGCCGGCCTCGGCGCCGCCAACGACTCGTTCAGCTACAACAGCCTCACTTCCTCCGCCCGCACCGATTTCGGCTACGCCATCGCGCCCGACGGCGCGGTGGCGGTGCTCTCGGCCGGTTCGGTGCGCGACAGCAGCCTGGGCGACGGCTCGCCGGACGGGAGCCAATCGCGGACCGTGCAGATCGCGGTGCCGGGCGCGCGCCCGGGCGGCTTTGTCTACTATCAATTTTCCACTCGGGAAAAGCTCGATGGCTTGCGCCAGTTCGGCCGCGAATACACGGCGGCCTACGTTGCGCCGCTGCAGCATTATCGCGAGATCATCCGCACGCCGCGGGCGACGCCGTTGCGCGTTTACGAACGCAATTTCGACGCGACCGTGACGAAAACGGACCGCATCGACGGCGGCGATCGCGTCATCGTTTACGAGGTGAAAAACCCGCCGATTCGCCAGCCCGAGCCGATGATGCCCAGTTGGAACGTGGTCGCGCCCTTCTATGTCGTCACCGCCGCCGACCAGTGGCCGGCGATCGCCGCGACGTATGAGAAGGCGCTGGCGCCGCGGCTGGCGGCCGACGAGAAGGTCGCGGCCAAGGCGCGCGAACTGACCGCCGGCAAAACCGGCCGCGCCGCGGCGGAGGCGCTGTACCGCTTCGCGCTGCGCGACGTGCGCGATACGGGCGTCTATATGTGGGACCGCGATCCGCTGCCCAAACCGCCGGCGCAAACGCTCGCCGAGCAGCGCGGCAACCAGGTCGACCGCACGGCATTGCTGTACGCGATGGCCAAGGCCGTCGGGTTGTCCGCCGATTGGCTGCTGGCCGGCGGCTGGCAGGCGCATTGGCCTTTCGCCGAGACCCCGCTGTTGCCGCGGCTCAACGCGGTGATTTTGCGCTTTGATTTCGGCGCGGGCCCGGTCTGGTGCGAATTGTCCGGCGCCGACCAGGTGTTCGGCCAATTGCCCGATTACGCGAGCGGGGCGTTTTTCCTGGACGCGGCGCACGGCGCGACCGGCGTCACGCCGCCGCAAGGGCCGCAAATCAACCACGCGCTGAATCGCTACGACGTGCAGTTGGCGGCGGACGGCGGCGCGCGCATCGTCGAAGAACAGGTGCTCAGCGGCAACAGCGCGCAATGGGTGCGCGACATGCGGCGCCTGACCGACAAGCAGTTGCACGACCGCATGGCGAGCGCCGTGCGCAATGTCGCGCCGCGCAACCAGTTGGTCGAGTTTTCGATCGACGGCATGCAGGACCTGCGCGACCCGGTGACGGTCCGGCTCGTGTCGCAATGCCCGTTGCTAACCATCGCCGGCGGCGGCCGTTATCAGATGCTGCGCCTGTTCAACGTGCAGGCGGGCGAAATGAATCGCGTGAATCCGCAACGGCAGTATCCGCTCGAGGTGGAAGGCCCGAGTTGGAACCAATTCGAATATCGCTTCCACTTGCCGCCGGGCATCACCGTGAAGCAACTGCCGCCGCCGCTCGATGCGCCGAGCCCCTGGGGGCGGACGCGCGGCGGGTGGACCCTGCAAGGCGACCTGCTGACGTTTACGCTCGAAATCGTCGTCGACAAACTGGATATGCCGGCGGCGGATTTCGAAAAGCAGCAGGAATATCTACGTCTGCGGCGTGAATTGGTCGACAAGCCCGTGTTGCTTGAGCCCGCCCGGTAGGAGAAACCGCGCCCGGCAAGCCCCGGCGGGGCCCCCAACAAAACCCACCGCCTTTTCCCACCGATTCATCGCGGCGCTATTCACCTACGCCCGTTCCGCGGGCTTCTCATCGCAGCCGGATCGCACCCCCGGCTCGATAACGATCCAATTTCGGGAAGACAAAGTTCTTATTTGCCGATGCAAAACCGCGAAAACACCGCGTCCAAAACCTGCTCGGCGGTGGTCTCGCCGATGATTTCGCCGAGGGCATCGGCGGCCTCGCGCAATTCGACGGCGGCGAGTTCCGCGCCCGCGCCGGCGAGCGCGAGACGGCGGGCCTCGGTCAGGCAGGCCTGCGCGGTTTGCACAAGCTGCCGATGTCGCACGGCGGCCAGCAACGCCTCGCCGGCCGCGGCGTCAAGGCCGAGCGCGGCGCTGAGGCGCCCGCGGAGTTCGTCTACGCCGGTTCCGTCTTTGGCGCTGACGGCGACGCCGCGCCACTCCGCGAAAGCGGCGTCGGGCGGGCGCAGGTCGGCTTTGTTCCAGACGGGGATGACGCGGGCGGCGTCGAATTCGCCGACGGTCTGGCGATCCGCGGGCGTCACGCCGACGGCGCCGTCGATCACGTAGAGGATCCAATCCGCGCCGGCGATCGCCTCGCGCGCCAACTCGACGCCCTGCCGCTCAACCTCGTTTTCCGGCCCGCGCAGACCGGCGGTGTCGATGAGCCGCAGCGGCGCGCCGGCGAGTTCGATTTCGGTTTCGATCGCGTCGCGGGTCGTGCCCGCGGTTTCGTGGACGATCGCGCGGCGGGCCCCGGCCAGCCGATTGAAGAGGCTCGACTTGCCCGCGTTCGGCCGCCCGGCGATGGCGACCGCCGCGCCCTGCGCCAGCAGGCGGGCGCGTTGGCCGCCGGCCAGCAGCGCCGCCGCGCCGGCGAGCGCCTGGTCGAGCAACGCGACGGCCGCGCGCCGATCGAGTTCGCCGAGGTCGTCGTCCGGGAAGTCGATTTCCGCCTCGAAGTGCGCCATCGCCTGCGCGAGCAGTCCGCGCAACGCGCCGACTTTTTCGGAGAGCGCGCCGGTCAGCCGGCGATACGCGGCGCGCGCCGCGGCGAGGCTTTTCGCCTCGATCAAATCGGCGACGGCCTCGGCCTGGGCCAGATCGAGCCGGCCGGCCAGAAACGCGCGGCGGGTGAACTCGCCGGGCAGCGCCGGCCGTGCTCCGGTTTCCGCGAGGGCGGTCAACAGCGCCTCGACGACCGCCGGACTGCCGTGCACGTGAAATTCCACCGTCGGCTCGCCCGCGTAGCCGGCGGGAAAGTAGACGAGCAGCGCGTCATCAAGGGGCTGGCCGGCGGCGTCGAGCGCGGCGCCGAGCAGCATCTGCCGCGGGGGCGGCGCGGCGAGCGGCCGGCGCGGGGAAAACCGTCGCCAGCCGATCGCGAGCGCGTCGGGCCCGGAAAGGCGCACGATCGCCACGCCGGCCCGCCCGCGGGCGGAGGCCAGGGCGCAAATCGTGTCGCGATTGCTGGGCAGGGGCGGCATGGCCGCGAGTGTGCCGCAAGCCCCGGTCCTTGCCAAGTCTCGCGGCAACGGCTAAACGAAAGGCCATGAAATACGATGCCGCGCGCGCGTACCGCGAATACGGCGCGCCCAACCATCTGCCGCCCGAGGCCGAGCCGGCCTTTGTCGCCTGGTACGATCTGCTCGCCGCGTGGAACCGCAAAATGAACCTGACGCGCGTGTCGAAGCCGGCCGCGGCCGTCGCGTTTCATTGGCTCGACTCGTTGCCGCTGGCGCAGGCCGCGCCGCGCGAGGCGACGCTGCTCGACATCGGTTCCGGCGCCGGCGTGCCGGGCCTCGTCGTCGCCGCGCTACGGCCGGACTTGCAGGTGACCGTTTCCGAAAGCAGCGGAAAAAAGGCCGGGTTTCTCGTGCAGGCCGCGCATGCGATGAAGCTGGCTAACGTGCGCGTCGAGTCGACCCGCGCTGAAACGTTGACCGATCGTTTTCACTTCGTCACCGCCCGCGCCGTGGCGGAACCGAAAATCATCATCGAGAAATTCAGCCACTTGCTGCGCCCGCGCGGCGTAATTGCCTTGTTTCTCGCCGGCGACGTCGCGCCCGAATTGACCGGTGAATTTGTCGTGGAAAAGACGATCGACTATGCGCTGCCGCTGGATTATGGCAAGCGCCGGTTGGCGCTCGTCGCCCGGGCTGCGGCAATCGCCGCAAGGACGCCGACTTGACGGCCAAATGCGTTTCCATTCTCGGCACGGGTTCCGACGTGGGCAAAAGCATCGTCGCCACGGCGCTGTGCCGGATCTTCAGCGATCTCGGCCTGCGCGTGGCGCCGTTCAAGGCTCAGAATATGTCGAACAATTCCTTCGTCACCGCGGCGGGCGGCGAGATGGGCCGCGCCCAGGTGGTGCAGGCGCAGGCGGCTCGCATCGCGCCCCATGTGGACATGAACCCCGTGCTCTTGAAGCCGTCGGCCGACACCGGGGCGCAGGTGGTCGTCCTCGGCCAGGCGATCGGCAATTGCCTGGCGAAGGATTATTTCGCGGACACCCGCGCCCTCGCGCGGACCGCGCGCCAAAGCCTGAAACGACTGTGCGCCGGCAACGACCTCGTCGTCATGGAAGGCGCCGGCTCGTGCGCCGAAGTGAATCTGCGGCCGCGCGACTTCGTCAATTTTCGCCTGGCCCACGAGGTCGACGCCCCGGTCCTTTTGGTGGCCGACATCGATCGCGGCGGCGTCTTCGGCCAGATCGTCGGCACCCTCGCCGTGCTGCCGCCAAAAGACCGGCGGCGCATCCGCGGCCTGATCGTCAACCGGTTTCGCGGCGACGCCGACCTCTTTCGCGACGGCATCGCCTACCTCGAAAAACAAACGCGGCTGCCGGTGCTCGGCTTGATTCCCTATTTTTATCACATTGACATCGACTCCGAAGACGGCGTGCCGCTGGATATCCTGCTCGACCCGCCCGGCGGGCCGCAGCGGGACCAAATCAACGTCGCGGTGCTGCGGCTGCCCCATATCTCGAATTTCACCGATTTTCAGCCGTTTCAACGCGAGCCGGGCGTCTGCTTGCACTATCTGGCCAAACGCCGGCCGCTGGCCGGATATGACATTGTGTTTCTCCCGGGTTCGAAAAATGTGCGCTCCGATCTGCGATGGCTCCGCCAGGTCGGCTGGGAAAGAGAACTGCGCGATTACGCGGCCGCCGGCGGCCGAATCGGCGGGATCTGCGGCGGCTACCAAATGCTTGGCCGCTCCATCGACGATCCGCACGGCCTGGAAGGCGACCCCGGCAAGACCGCCGGACTTGGTCTGCTCGCGGCGAACACCACGCTGTACAAGATAAAAACCCTTTCCCGTTCCACGGGCGTCTGGAAAGCGTTCGGCGAGCCCGTGGAAGGTTACGAAATCCACATGGGCGCCACGCGGCGCGGCCGCGGTCTGGCGCCGGCCATTGTGGATTGCTCGCGCGACAACCGGTCGGTGCGCGGCGACGACGGCGCGGTTTCGCCGGACGGCAAAATTTGGGGAACATACTACCACGGCCTTTTCGACTCGTCGGGTTTTTTGGGTAAATTCCTGGCGCAAATAGGTGATAACGCCGCTGGGCGCCAAACGGGCAAGACGGCAAGCGGCAGCGTTTCCACCGCCGATTTCAGAGAACAGCAATACGATTTGCTGGCGGACCATTTTCGGAAGCATCTGGACCTGGCAAAGGTATTCCAAATTATCGGAATAGACGCTACGAAAAACGGCTGCGAGAAATGAATTGCGTCGTCGGAATTCCCGCTCGGAATCTATCCGGCTGCCTGCGCCTAACCGGTTTCGTCCGGAATTGCGGATTTCAGATCGCTTTCGAAACGAGCCGCCTCTGTACAGCGTTCTACGACAACGCCCCACTGGCTCGCAAACACCGGTGCGTATTCCTCATATTTTTTCCGGATTGGCTTTCCGCCGGAAACCAACCGACGTTTCTTCGGTTCCCCTTGAAGGGTTGCTTTGGGGTCGGCGCGGCATTCGATATCATTCTTTTGTTTGACCACTTTGTTTTCGGGAAATAACCCGACCAGCAACCACGTTTCAAGCTCCTTCGACGGCATGCAGAGAACCGTCTTCGGCGGCGTCGATCCTTCGCCCAACCAACGCAAGATCACGGCCCGCAGGCGATCGGTGGTGGCTGATGGCGGCGGGCACGGTTCTTCGAAAGGCAATGTCGCATCCGGAAACGGGTCTTTGACGCCGGCATCAGCATACTTAGACGCCGCGACGTCGGCGTCAACTTGAACAATCAACAATTCGTAATTGTCAAAAAGAGAATTATTGGCGAATGCCCCCGCCGCTTTTCCGGCGTTTTGCCGGCACCACCGACACACGCCGCCCCAACCGAAACCGGTCTCGGTCGGGACCGGAGTAAATGCCTCGGAAAATTCGGGTTGGAGCGAGTGGGAAACGAAGTCACGCCCGTTGAGGATTTTTTTCACAACGGCCTGCAACATGATGTAATCGGTCGTGCCTTCCACCACGAAAGCGATTTGGAGCACTTTAGAAGACATCCGGCACTCCGCCGAGATGGCCCGCAACCCACAATCGCGAAAGGGTCCAACCCTTTTTGGCCATCTTTCGGAGCTTGTCGTTTACGACAACGCGGCGAACCGTCGTTCGACCGCTGTCGGTGCGCGAAACTGTAAACAAACGAACACTTTCGTTATTAAGTGGAAGGCCGTCGAGCGCCGCCGGATTGTGTGTGGTGAGAAAAATTTGCCTTTTCAATGGCGAATTTAGATGCCACTCGCAGATGTGTCTGAACAAGCTTCGGACCAATCGTGGGTTGAGCGCATGGTCGGCGTTGTCCACGGCGCATACCGAAGGACTTAGCGAATGCGCAGCCAATACGGCGTGAAACAGGACATAGAGTGCACCCTCGCTGGCGTCATAGCCGGTCACCACGTTGCGGTCCGCCCTCATGAAACGGTCGCGAAATGCGATCACACGGGGCGAGGTCACCGAACGAGACAGCGGCGCCGCAGAAGCTGGCGCCGTATAAAAAGACTTGGCCCAATCAATGAGAGAAAGCGCTTGGTCAAGCACTTCCGAGACAAAAAAATGGGTACGGGCAGCAGAGACCGCGATGCCTTTAAGCGATGTGGCGTCGTCATCGAGGCCGGCAGCCTCGTGGCTCGCTTTCCGCATTTGACGCAAATCCCGAACCGCGTCCGGCAGCCGGCCGCCCTCGAGGCCAATAGGAGATAGTTGCTGAGAATCTGCGGCTATTCCTCGCAACACGTTGGTATTCGGGGAATAAATGCCATAATTGCGAAGGTCTCTGAGAAGCGACGCTGCGCGGCTTTTGGGAGCAAGATCCACCAATTTCAGCGCCGCCAATCCCGCCTCCGGATTAAGCTTTCTTTTCGTCCGGTCAGGACGTCCGGCGAGCGTGTCGCCGTTCTCGACGAGATTCTCAGTGCGAAAGTGCCACGCAGGTCGGGGATTTTCCATCGGGTTGGCGAGAGCGACGTTATACGTTGCCGACACGTTCGATGCGCCAAACGAAATATTCTGCGCGCGCGACATGCCTCGAAACGCGCATTTGTAAAGATCTGGAACGCCAGGGCGAACTCCGCGCCGTTGCAGAGTTTCGTCGTCGACGCGTCCCGAAGCAGCCGCTGACAAGACGCCGATCGCTTCGAGCAAATTGCTCTTTCCGCTGCCGTTTGCGCCCACAAGTACGTTTACCAGTCCAGGATCGAATTCGAGTTCCTCAATCGACTTAAACCGGTAGATTTGTATTTTTTCTAACATTTGTTTACCCCTGACGAGCCGATCGGATTGTTGAAATAGTAAGCTTTTTTGAGGGGAAATTCCAGGTGATCGCCGCCGAAGGTCACCCTTGTTTCTTCGCCGGCCCCGCGCGCCGAATAATCGCCAAAGCGATCAGAAACGAAACGGCCTCGCCGAGCAGATACCAAAAGCGTTGCAGGAGCGCGATGACGCCGGCGAGGGCCGGGCCGAAGGCCGGCGCGAGCAGCGCCGTCAGGGCGCCCTCGCGCACGCCGATGCCGCCGGGCAGGAACAACACGTAGAACGACACGTGATACGCGAAGTTGTAGGCGAAGGCGAGTTGGAAGCCGAGTTTGGCGTCGAGCGGCGCGACCGCCGCGGCGAGCAGCACGAAGGCCAGGCAGTGCACGAGCCACGAGACGGTCATGATGGCGAATTCGGCGAACATCGTCGGGCGGCTGATGACCAGGCGCACCGGCTCGGAGCCGCGGCGTGCGCGCCAGCGGTTGAGGCGCACTTCGAACCAAGCCGGCGCGACCAGCAACGCCGCCGCCGCCGCGACGGCCAGCGCCGCGGCGAGGACCGCGACCCAGGCGCCGTAGCCCGCGCCGAGCGCCGCGACGGCCAGCGCGACCAGCGCACCGCATTCGCCGCACAGGAACTGCACGACGCTCGCCGTCAGGGCCGACGAGCGCCGATAGCCCAGGCGCTCGGCCATGTAGACCTGCCCGAGAATGAGCCAGATCTTGCCGGGGATATAGCGTCCCAACTGCGCGTAAAAAATGACCGCAAAGGTTTCGCGGAACCTGACCCTTTCGCCCAGGTCGCGAAAGACGAACGCCCACGCCCAGGCGGCGAGCGCGAAATTGACGAACAGCAATGCGAACGAGCCCGCCGCCGCCGGCCACGACAGCCGCCATTGCTGGGCCATGAGTTGCGGCCAGCCCTTGACGATCTGCGCCGCGACGAAGCCCAGCGAAACGACGATCAACGCCGCCGAAGTCAACTGCTTGAGCCGGCGATGCGACGGGGTCGGCGGCGATGCTGGCAAACGGCAGCCCTTTCGTCAGTGAACGGTGAGCAGTGAACAATGAACAGTGAACCCACGCAAGAGCAAAGGGCCGACCCAGATCCGCGGCTGCGAGATTCTGTTGTTCTTTGACAGAATGGACAGGATTTGCCGGCTCGTGCGGCGGAATCCGGTCCCGATCGTTCCGGCCGACTATATCTGCCGCTTATCCGGGGAACAAGGGTCGAAGCAGTCACTGTTCATTGTTCACTGTTTTCGCTTGTGAACCCGCGGCGGAAATGTTAAAAAGAAACCCCTTTGCATGGCGTTTCCGATTTATTGCGCGGTCCGGATCAAGGTGAGTTTTCGTTTCGGCGGGGGAAGGCAATGAGCGGCGTGTTGGCCATCGCCAATCAAAAAGGCGGCGTGGGCAAGACCACGACCGCGGTCAATCTGGCGGCGGCGTTGGCGATGGCGGCGCGCAAGGCGCTGCTGATCGATCTCGATCCGCAGGGCAACGCGACCAGCGGCGTCGGCGTCGAACGCGGCAGCGCGCCGCATTCCCTATATGAAGTGCTGCTGGGCGGCCTGCCGTTGACCGAAGCGCTCGTGCCGACGGCGATCAAGAACCTCACCGTGGCCCCGGCAGACCGCGACCTCACCGGCGCCGAGGTCGAACTCGGGCAGCGGTCCGAGTGGGAATACGCGCTCGCCGACAAGGTGCGCCCCATCGCCGCCGACTACGATTTCATCCTGATCGACTGCCCGCCGAGCCTCGGCCGCCTGACGGTCAATGCGATGGTCGCCGCCGACGGCGTGCTGGCGCCGCTCCAATGCGAATTCTACGCGATGGAAGGACTGGCGCAGTTGCTGACGACGGTCGAGGCGATCCGCAACGGCTTCAATCAAAAACTCAAACTCGCCGGCATCGTGCTGACGATGTTCGACGCGCGCACCAACCTGGCGCGGCAGGTCGCCGACGAGGTGCGCGGGCACTTCGGCGAACTGGTGTTTGAAACGATGATCCCGCGCAGCGTCCGCCTGGCCGAAGCGCCCAGCCACGGCGCCCCGATCTTCTTGTATGACATCCGCAGCAGCGGCGCCGGCGCTTACCTGGAACTGAGCCGCGAATTGCTCGCCCGGTTCAAGGCGCAGGCCGCGGCCCCGGCAAAAGGAGACACCGCGCATGTCGGATAAAAAACGCGGGCTCGGCCGCGGCTTCGGCGCGCTGGTCGATCCGTCGCACGGCCGGCGGCCGCTCGAACCCCTGCCCAACACGATTTTTCACGTCGCGCTCGACCGCGTGCGGCCCAATCCGTTCCAGCCGCGGCAGCGTTTCGACGAGGCCTCGCTGCAAGCGCTCGCGGCGAGCATCCAGCGCGACGGCATGTTGCAGCCGCTAGCGGTGCGCCAGGCCCCCGACGGCGCGGGCGAGTATGAACTCATCGCCGGCGAACGACGTTTGCGGGCCGCGAAGCTCGCGGGCCTGCGCGAAGCGCCGTGCGTGCTGATCGAAACCGACGACGAGGGCCTCGGCATCCTCGCGCTCGTAGAGAACCTGATGCGCGAAGACCTCAACGTGCTCGACGAGGCCGAGGCGTATCAACAACTGAGCGACGTCTTCGGGCTGACGCAGGAGGTCATCTCCGCGCGCGTCGGCCGCAGCCGCTCGCACGTGGCCAACACCGTGCGCCTGCTCACGCTGCCGGAGACGATCCGCGCCTGCATCGCCGCCGGCGAACTGACGGCGGGCCACGGCCGCGCGCTGCTGGCGGTCGACGACGACGCCGACAAGATCACGCTGGCGCAGGAGGTCCTCGCGCGGAAGCTGTCGGTGCGCGAGACCGAGACGCTGGTGAATCGCGCCGCGCGGGCGCTCAAGCGGCTGCGCGCCGAGGCGGACCCGCAAACGGCGGCGCCGCACCCGCACGCGGACCTGATCGAGCGGTTCACGGTGCACTTCGGCACCAAGGTGCGGCTGACCGGCGGCCGGGCGAAAGGCGCGATCGAGTTGCACTATTTCAGCGAAGAAGAACTGATGAAGCTGGTGGAAATGTTGCTGCGTTGAACGCGGCGTGCTTGACAAGCTCGCCGGGTTGAGATACCGAGGGGCGGCCAACCTAGACGCGGCGTTACGATTTACCAAAGGGGTTTCCCATGCTGGGACGGAAGGAACGCGACCTATCTTTCGAACCATCACAGTCTTTTGCGGGGCCGGTGATGAAGGAGGGACCGAGAATGGCGGACGAGCAGGAGTTGAGCGGCCTGGGCAAGCCGAACACCTTTATCGGCAAGGGCAGCGAATTTGTCGGCAAACTTACCTTCGACGGCACGGTCCGCATCGACGGCAAGATTGACGGTGAAATTTTTTCCAAGGGCACGCTGATCGTCGGCCCCGACGCCGAGGTGTCCGCCAAGGTGCAGGTCGACACGGTGTACCTGTCGGGCCTCGTGCGCGGCAACATCACCGCCGCCAAAAAGATCGTGCTGAAATCGCCCGGCAAACTGTACGGCAACATCAAGACGCCGGCGCTGGTCGTCGAAGAAGGCGTGATCTTCGAAGGCAACTGCAAGATGGAAGGCTCGGGCGCGGCCGAGGGCGGCCCCGAGTTGAAGCTCGGCGGGCGCGAAAAAGAATACCGCGATACGTTCAGCGGGAAAACCGAGTAGCGCGGCGCGAAAGCGCCGGCGGCGATCCGGCGCGGGAATCGGGACTCGGGAAAAACAGGCCTACCACTGTTCGCTGCTCGAGATTATTGCAAAACTACCTTTTGATTGAGGGGGCGCAGCAAGCGGCGCCCCTTCTACAGCGAAAATGTTTCGAGAAGGTTACGAGCGCGGTGCAACCGCGCTCGTAACCACGTAGGGCGCCATTCAAAGAAACGAGCGACCGTCACTGGATTGTTTTTGTGCGCCCGCGGCGCGACCCCGTCGCGCCGCTTGCCGTTGGCGATGCCGACGAAAAACCAGTGACCGTCGCTGATTTTCTATGTCTGCAAGGCGAGGTGCTGAAATAGTGGGGTTACTCCCAGGTCACTTGCAAGAAAGAAACTCGCAGTGAATCTTTGCCACTAACTCTGCTTGACCCGTTATTGAGAGACACAGATATGTCTCCGCGCCAACACCGATCAGCTGAACGCCCAAGACTGCGACTTTTGGCCGCATCTTCAGTCGCTCCGGCTACGACCAGGTTTCCAGCGCACCGCACTACCACGTCGATCCGGCGAAGGGAATTTGGATTTCTCTAACCCAACTTCGCCAGTTAGGAAAAAAATGAGGGCTGATTTCGCCTGCGGCGCGGCGCAAGCGATTGAATTCTCGGCGCCGTCGTCGAAAAACGGCGTGTAGTGCCGACCTTCCTG
>Ga0181520_10008488_pt1 | contig 14560 bp, 12 predicted proteins | sample PEATcosm2014_Bin_29_FD_132451 | JGI IMG/M metagenome (GOLD analysis project Ga0181520, IMG submission 132451) | Peatland microbial communities from MTU Mesocosm Facility, Houghton, MI, USA - PEATcosm2014_Bin02_30_metaG | ecosystem: Environmental > Terrestrial > Soil > Wetlands > Peat | place... | reverse complement strand
TTCTATCATGCCGGGCTCGAGAGGCACGAGAAGAAGACGATAGAGGAGTGGTTTTTCTCTTCGGACAGAGGCATCCTCTGCTCGACCTGCGCCTACGGGATGGGTGTCGATAAGAAGAACATCCGGAGCATAGTGCACTACGAGGCGCCCGCATCCATCGAGGCCTATTTGCAGGAAGCAGGCCGCGCCGGTCGGGACGGCCTGCCGTCGCGCGCGGTACTGCTATCCGGACCGGGTGTGGAGGGCAGGATCGCGCTCGAAAAAAACGAGCTCCGCCGCTCGCGCTTCCGCGCACTGGCCGCCTACGCGGAATCGAGCGAAGGATGCAGGCGCGATAGCCTCCTCGACCTCCTCGGAACGCCGCGGGAGAGCCGGGGGCCCTGCTCGGGATGCGATCGCTGCGAGGGAGGCGGGCGCGGCCCGCGCGAGGGCGAGGCCGAATTGCGCGATTTCGCTACGGCCAACGTCCGCCGATTTACCTGCGACGAAGCGCTCCGACTGCTTAGGGGTGAGTGTGCGGGGACGGATGAGCCGCCTTGTTGCGCACTTTGGGGATCGATGTCCGGATGGGACGCGAAGGATGCGTCGAGAGCGATGGAAGAGGCGATAAAGGCAGGCATCGTCCGAAGAATATCCGGATGGCCTTGGAGAGGCCGGATAGCCCCGGGCTTCGAACATTAGGCCACGGACCTCGAGACCGAAAATGCGACATTGGAACGGAGAAAGCCCGCGAGATCGCGGAATTACTCGATCATACCGTCGCCCACCTTGTTGACAGGCGCGGCTGATTCTCTTTCGCTCCGAGTCGCCGAGCTTTTTCGACCTCCAAGATTGATCGGGCGGTTTCGACGCGCAGAGGGGTCGCGATATACGGAACCGATATAGCGCAAGGCGGCCCAAAGAAGGATTACGGCGATCGTGATGAATACGATCCTACGATCGGAGATTACCGTGAAAGAGAGATTGATGATTCCCGGCAAATCCATGGTCAAGCGCCTCCCGCCGCTTGCCCGGACGCGGGAAATTCCTCGTCATCGCCGTATAAGTGTCTGGAAAGCGTCGCCATATCCCGGGTCGAGAGATCCATGAATGCGATGCCGCAAAAATTCATCCCGCCCTCCTCATATCGACGAGCGACCCTGCCGGAACAAACGATACTCTTGTCCTTCAGCACGATCCGTTGCTGAAGGACCGAACCCTGCTCTATCTTCGGACCATCGCTCGGGACAGCCGCCAGGAGGCCGGCAGGGCTCGCATCGATAATATTGCCTCTTCTCGGCGGGGCGCCGACGCTCGAGTGTGCGAAATACTCGTGGCGCTTCAGGAACCAGGCAAGTATCCGCGAGAACTCCCAGGCGAGATCGACGGCCCTGAAATCGAGCGCGCGCCGCCTTTCCGGACCGTTGGCCATGAATACCAGGCCTATTGCGTAGCGATAATAGACGACCGGACACCACAGCCCCGAATTGAGGCCGGCCGCCGCGCGGCCGCGCAGGTAGGCGGAAAGCCGGGAGCCCTGGGCGGTGGCCGATGGTCCCTCGTAATCCTCGGCCATCTCCCGGGTAATTATCCGGCCCGACGGGTATGGATCGACCAGAGGCAAAGCCTCCAACGTGGACGGCACGTAAAGGGCTCGCCCGAATCTCGCGGCCATCGACTCGGCGATATCGGCCGGGCCCCTTCCCTTGTACATTGTCACCCGCCCTTCGCTGGCAATCTCCGAGGCCTTCGCCTTGAAGCTATCGACGAGGGCGACGAGGCTGCGCGAGTCCAGCCCTTCCCTGAGCTCGGGCAAGTCGACATCAAACCAGGTCTGGGATTCCGGGCAATCGAGGGTCAGTTGCCGGTCCGGCAGCAGGAATTCCACTGTGAGGTCCTTGGGCGCGCTCACTCTGGGCCACCTGCGCGAGAGACTCCGGTACATCGCTGCGGGAAAGCCAAGCTCGACCGTCCCCGAGACCGATTTCAGGACGGGAGCCTCGAAGACCACCGCTTGGCCGCGGAAATCAAAACATACCGACACTAGCTCGCGGGGAGCGAAGAAGAGAGCGGCGCCCGGCGTCGTGAAGCCGACTCCGGCGCCGCTTATGGCGGAAAGGCGGCATTTCATGGATTTGCCCGCGGTCCTTAGCCGAGCCTCAGTCTTGGAATCGGCCGCGGAGGATAGGATGAATTCTTTTTCGACTCTGTCGATTCGAACAGCCATGGGCCCCCCACGATGCATTATACTATCTTTTTCGGTAATGAGCCCGCCTTGATGAAGAGGAAGACCGCGGATATCATACAGAGTGATGAAAGGAGCCGCACATGATCGATTTCAAGAGGCTCGACGAGACGAAGGCATTTCCCGAGCTCGCCGCCCTGCCGATCCCGCGCATCGACGAGATCCTCACGACCGAGCGGATAGCCGCCTGCGACATTCCGCTCGGCGGCGGCCTCACGTTCAACTGGGCGGCCACGCCCGTGGACGGACCGATTCTCGCGGCGCTCGGCGCCCTTGCCGAGGAACAAGGGCTCGTTGAGAAGTACAGGCTCCTCGCAGAGGGAGCAGAGATGAATACCGGCGAGGGACGCATGGTCCTCCACCACCTTGCGCGCGGCAGGCTCGGCAAGGCGGTACTTCGCGAAGATCGGGACCTGCGGGCCTTTTACGAGGGCGAGCGTGAGAAGGCCGCCGAATTCGCCCGCGCAGTGCATTCTGGCAAGATCGTAGGTTCGAGCGGCGAGCCCTTTGCGACGGTCGTGCAGATCGGCATAGGCGGGTCGGACCTCGGCCCGCGCGCCCTTTATCTGGCTCTCGAACGCTGGGCCTTGGCCGAGGGCAAGGCGATGATGGGGGCCTGCTTCATTTCCAACGTGGATCCCGACGACGGCGACGATCTGCTCTCGAGTCTGAACCTATCGACCAGCCTCTTCGTTCTCGTATCGAAGAGCGGCGTCACGCAAGAGACCCTCGCCAACGAATGCCTCGTCCGCGATAGGCTCGAGGCGGCCGGTCTCGATCCGGCCAAGCATATGATAGCGGTGACGAGCGAAACGAGCCCCCTCGCGGGCAACCCTGGATACATCGATTCATTCTACATCGACGATTATATCGGGGGTCGATACTCGTCCTCGAGCGCGGTAGGTGGAGTGATCCTCTCCCTCGCATTCGGTCCGGAAACCTTCGCCGATTTTCTCTCCGGAGCGCACGAGGCCGACAGACTGGCCCAGGAAAAGGACATCTCGCGCAACGCGCCTCTGCTGGACGCGATGATCGGGATATACGAGCGAAACGTCCTGAAAATGGGAGAGACCGCGATCCTTCCCTATTCCGAGGCGCTCTCGAGGTTTCCCGCCCACCTGCAGCAGCTCGACATGGAGTCCAACGGGAAGCGGGTCGACCGTTCAGGCCGGCCGCTTTCCTACTCGACCGGGCCGGTAGTCTTCGGCGAGCCCGGCACGAACGGACAGCACTCGTTCTACCAGCTCCTCCACCAGGGTACCGACCCCGTACCACTCCAATTCGTCGGATTCCTCAAGGGGCAGACCGGAGGCGACATCGAAGTCGAAGGCTCGACGAGCCGCCAGAAGCTCAATGCGAACCTCGCGGCTCAGATAGTGGCTTTCGCTCGCGGCAAGGGAGACTCGAATAAGAATAAGGAATTCCCCGGCGGCAGGCCGAGCACCCTTATCCGCGGAGAGCGCCTGGATCCGCGTGCCCTGGGCGCCCTCCTGGCCCATTACGAGAATAAAGTCATGTTCCAGGGCTTCGCCTGGAATGTAAATTCCTTCGATCAGGAGGGCGTTCAGCTAGGGAAGCTGCTCGCCAAAAAAGTCCTCGCGGGGTCGCAGGGCGACCCTGCCCTCGCGGCATACGCGAGGATGCTCGGCCTGGCGACGGCGGAGTAGGCAAGAGGCTGTGGAAAAGGCGACTATAGCCTTCACGGGGGGGGGCACAGGCGGGCATGTATATCCGGGCTTGGCCGTAGCCGAGGCCCTGAGAGCCTGCGGCTTCGATGGAAAGATCGCTTGGATCGGCTCCAAGAAGGAATCGGATCGCGAGTCGGTCGAGGCGGCCGGCATCGAATTCTTTGCCGTCCCCACAGGCAAGTTAAGGCGCGAATTCTCGCTGAACAACGCAGGGGACGCGTTCCGGGTTATGGCGGGATATGCCCATTCTCGCCGACTGCTCAAAGCGCTGAGACCGGCTCTCCTGTTCTCGAAGGGCGGGTATGTGAGCGTGCCTCCCTGCGCCGCGGCGGCCTCCCTCGGGATTCCCTACTTCACTCACGAATCGGATATAACGCCGGGACTCGCGACTCGCCTCAACGCGCGGGCCGCCGAAATGATCGTCCTCAGCTACGAGGCGACTCGCGAGCTGCTCCCGCGATCCGCGCGAGGACGAGCTCATGTCGCGGGCAATCCTGTCCGCGCAGCGATCCGCCGGGGCGACGCCGCTCGAGGGCGCTCTCTCCTCGGCATCGGCGATGACCTGCCGATCCTATTCTTCCTCGGAGGCAGCCAGGGTGCTCGGCAGATCAACGAGCTCGTCCAATCCGCTTTGCCCAGGCTTACGAAATCCGCCTTTGTCCTCCACCAAACAGGCTCGGCATCCGCCGAGGGAATCGAGGCCGTTCCTGACCTGGCTCTCCGCTATAGGAGTTTCGAATATATCCGCAAAGAAATGCCCGATATGCTGGCGGCAGCTGACTTGGTCGTAGGCCGGGCCGGCGCGGGCACTCTTTGGGAGAGCTCCGCGCTCGGCAAAGCGATGCTCCTCGTGCCGCTCTGCGGAACCGGCACAAGGGGCGACCAGGTCGACAACGCCGATTTCTTCGTGCGTTCCGGCGCGGCGGTAGCTCTGGTTGGTGCGGAGGCGACTTCCGACAGGCTCGCCGAGGAGGCGCTCGGCCTCCTTGCCGATAGGCGCCGCCTCGACGCAATGGGGGCCGCGGCCAATGCCGTCGCCGGACGCGACGCGGCCGCCGAAATAGCCGAACTTATATTGAAACGCATAGGAGAGGCATGATGAACGCGCTAGACTGGATCTTCATAGCCATCCTCGCCCTCCTTGGAATTCGTTGTATGATCAAAGGCTTCGTGGCCGAGGTCCTTTCGGTGGCCGCGGTGCTCGTCGGCATACTCGCGGCGGTCTTCCTCTATAGAGGCGCGGGCCTACTTTTCGTCGGCTGGGGGCTTTCCGCTGCTCCGGAGATCTTGCCGGCGATCCTGGGGTTCGCGGCCGTATTTCTCGTCGCCTTCATCATAGTCAAATTAATAGAGCGTCTTCTCGAGGAAGGCATCGAGGCGGCCCGGCTCGGAGGCGTCGACAGAGCCCTCGGCCTCGGCCTCGGCCTCGCCGAGGGACTTGTACTCGTCTGTCTCGTCCTGATCGCGATGAGCCTGCTCGAGCCGGACATGAAATCCGTCTCGGGATTTTCGAAATCCTTGCATAACTCCTTTTTCGCGAGGGTATTCCTGCCCATTGTCGGGCCCGAGCTGGCCAAAGCCACACAGGGCATCGATCTACGCGCGCCCGAGCTCAAGATGCAATTGAAGGCTCCCGCGCTCAAGACGCCATAGGTCCATCGTGTTCGAGAACCTACTCGGCCAAGACGAAGTGCTCCAGGCTCTCAAATCGGACGTCGAGGCCGATCGCCTTCCGCCCGCGATTCTCTTTTCGGGCCCGCTCGCCTCGGGCAAGCTTACCGCTGCGCTCGAGCTCGCGCGCGTACTCTCCTGCGCACAACCCGGCGATGGAGTCCATCCTTCGGTCAGGGCCGCATGGAACTGCCCATGCCCCGCCTGCTCGCGCCATCGACTATTGGTCCACCCCGATCTCGCCCTCCTCGGCTCTCGCGGCTTTCCCGAAGAGATCCCGGCCGCCCTAGAGCTTCTCAAACGGGCGCCCGGGCAGGCGGCGGCCTATTTCTTCTCGCGCGCCGTCCGCAAACTTGCGCGGCGTTTCGACGCCATGCTCTACGAAGGCGAGGAATCACGCCTGGTCAAGGCGGCGCCGCTCCTGCGCGAGCTCGAGGAACAGCTCGACGCCGTGGCTCCCGAGCGTGCAACGCAAGCGGCCCTGGCTTCCGGCGCGACCGATGCCGCGGCCAAGGCCGCCGCCTCATGTACGAAGCTCGAGGTCCTGGTTCCGGGATCGCCGCCGGTCTTCATGATCCGAAATATCGAGTTCTGGGCGCGCCTAGCGCCCCTGGGCCCGCGAAAAACTGTTATCATAGAGAATGCCGATAGGATGCTGGAAGCCTCGCGTAACGCTTTGCTCAAGATACTCGAGGAGCCGCCCGACAGCGTGAGGTTCTTGCTTCTCAGCTCGCGGCGGAGTGCTCTGATGACTACGATTCTTTCTCGTGCGAGGACCTACCATTTCGCGACACGCGGCGTCGCCGCCACGGCACTTGTCATCGAGCGCGTGTTCCGCAGTTCCGAGCCCTCGCCTTCGGTCGAGTCGTTCCTGACCGCCCGAAGGCCTTTCCCGCCATCCGAGGCGCGCGAGAGGGCGCAGGCTTTCTTGGGCGCAGCTTTGGCTGCGTACTACGATCCGGACACAATCGCACGGCCTCTGGCCGTGCTCGTCCGCGAAGCCCGTTCCGAGGGTTACAGCCGGGCGGCGGTTTTATCCGGCCTCCTCGAAGCAACGAAGGACTTCGGGCAGAGGGACGACAAGTTCTCGTCCAGCTTTCGATCCTTTCTCTCCGCCCTCTCGACGGTTCTAGGCGCCGTCCTATCCGAGCAGGGAATCGATGCCGAGGCGGTTGGCATCATCGAGCGCGCGGCCGGCCTGATCCGCTCCGCCTCGAACGAATACGAGACCCTGAACCGAAGTCCTATACTGCTTGCGGAGTCCCTGCTATACGCATTATCCGAAGGGGGCCCTCGTTGAGGCGTTTCGTCGAACGCGCCCTGGCCAAGCTCCCGCGGCTCAACGAGGACCAGATGCGGTCCCTTCTGTACGCCCTCGCCGAGGAGAACGGACGTATGGACGCCGCCCTAGACTCGATGCTCGACGGCATCGTCGTCTGCGATCGGGACCACCTGCCGATCATCTACAATAAATCGGCGGAGCGCATGCTGAGGTTCACCGGCCCCGACACCGCCGAGAGGCCCTTGTGGCAAAGCGTCTCCGATGAGGACCTTTCGGATTTCTTCCGCGAGACCCTGGAGGGCGAGGAGACGGTGCTCGACCGGGAATTCGGAGTGGAGGCGAAGGGCGCGACAAGGCTTATCGCGGTCTCGGTCAGCACCCTGGTGTCGCAGGGCCGCATCGAAGGAGCGATCGTCCACATGGAGGACATCACTGAGAAGCGTCGTAAGGAGGCCCAGCTGCGCAGGGCCGAAAGTCTCGCCTCGCTTACGACCCTCGCGGCTGGCGTCGCCCACGAGATCAAGAATCCCCTAGGTTCGCTGTCGATCCACATCCAGCTCATCCGGAAGGCCCTCATGGGCAAGGCCGTGGTCGAAACGGTTTTCCTCGAGCGACATCTCGGGGTCGTTGACGAGGAGATTGAACGGCTGAACAAGATCGTCGTCGATTTCCTCTTCGCGGTGAGGCCGATGGACGTGCAGCTTCGAGAGTCCGACCCCGGAGAGCTCGTCTCGGGGATAGCCGAGTTCATCAAGCCCGAGGCGGAGCGAGCAGGCGTCATGATCGATCTGCGACTCGGGGATAATCTGCCCCGGGTCGCTCTCGACTCCCGCCTCATGAAGCAGGCAGTGCTCAACCTCGTGAAGAACGCTCTTGCCGCGATGCCCGGGGGGGGCAAGCTTCGCCTGTCGGCGGACCGCGTCGACGAGGAGGTCAGGATATCCGTCGAGGACAGCGGGGTAGGCATTTCCGAGGAAGACTTGCCGAAGATATTCGAACCCTATTTCACGACGAAGGAAAACGGGACCGGCCTTGGCCTGACCATAACCTTCAAAATCGTCAGAGAGCACGACGGTGAGATCTCGGTCGCCTCGCACCCCGGCCAGGGCTCGACCTTCGTGATCAGTCTTCCCGTTCCCCAAAAGGAGCGGCGCCTCCTGCCCTACGACGGTGCCGACAAGGACCCGAAAACCATCGAGAAGGGGGCGTAGATGCGCTTTACGATCGTCGTCGCCGACGACGAGAAGAACATCCGAGAGGGCTTGGCAGAGGCATTGTCGCTCGATGGCTATCGGGCGCTCCCTGCAGCCGACGGAGAGGAGGCGCTGGCCCTCGTCGAGTCGGCCGACGCGGACCTCGTGATAACGGATCTGCGCATGCCCAAACTCGGGGGGACCGACGTCCTCAATCATGTCGTCAACCGCTATCCCGGTCTGCCCGTCATAGTGCTTACCGGGCACGGCACGATAGAGGACGCGGTAGTCGCCATGCGCGCCGGCGCCTTCGACTTCCTTACGAAGCCCGTCAACCTCGACCACCTCTCGCTCCTGGTCAAGCGTGCCCTCGAGTCGAGGGAACTCGCCCGCAAGAACCGGGAGCTCGAGGCCGAAGTCGAAGCGCAGCGCCGATCGAGCTCGATAATAGGCAAGAGCGCCGAAATGAAGAAAGTCTTCGACCTCGTCCGACGCGTCGCGCCCACGCGCGCGAGCGTCCTGGTGACGGGAGACTCCGGCGTCGGCAAGGAGCTCGTCGCGGATGCGATTCATAACTTGTCGCCGAGGCGCGACGGTCCTCTCGTGAAGGTACACTGCGCCGCCCTGGCCGAAAGCCTTCTGGAGAGTGAACTGTTCGGACACGAGAAGGGGTCCTTCACCGGAGCACAAGCCAGGAAGAGAGGCCGCTTCGAGCTGGCGGATAAAGGTACGCTCTTCCTCGATGAAATCGGCGAGATCAATCAGAACGTGCAGATCAAGATCCTGCGAGTACTCCAAGAGAGAAAATTCGAGCGCGTCGGGGGAGAGGACACGGTCGAAGTGGACGTGCGTATCGTGGCGGCGACCAACAGGGACCTCAAGGAGGAGATCCGCAAGGGTACATTCAGGGAAGACCTCTATTATAGGCTCAACGTGGTCAACATACGCGTCCCTCCCCTTCGCGAAAGGCGCGACGACATTCCCCTGCTCGCAATGGCGTTCCTGAGCGAGTTCGCCGAGGAGAACGGAAAAAAGCTCGAGGGATTCGATCCCAAGGCGAGACAGGCGCTATATGCCTATCCCTGGCCGGGGAACGTGCGCGAGCTGCGCAATTCCGTGGAGAGCGCGGTAGTGATGGCGTCGAGCGGCTTAATCGGGCTCGATGACCTTCCTCCGGGCGTCCGATCCTCAGGGGAAGAACGGGACGTACGCGTGCCGATCGGCTCGACCCTGGAAGAAGCCGAGAAGATCCTTATTCGCGAGACACTCGCGGCGCAGGGGGGAAATAAATCCAGGTCCGCGGAAGTACTCGGCATCGGCAGGAAGACCCTCTACCAGAAGATCGAGGAGTACGGACTCGAGGGCAAGGAAGCGAAAGAGGGCTGAAGAGCAGGAGTCGCGGGGGTCATGGCCTGGGCGCATATGATCTTTGGCATCTTTCGGCCATCGCGCGCAGCTGAATGTCCGAGTCCTCGGCCGCCGCCTGAAGCGTCGTCCTGAAGAGGCGCTCTCCAGTGGCCATAGCCAGCTGCAGTAGGCGGGCCTTTTGCCGCGTCGACGAGCGGATGAAGAGCGCGGCCACCTCGCCCTCAGCCTGCCGCGAGCCCAGCAGCGCCACGGCCCTCACCGCCTCGAGGGCGACATCCTCTGAGTGATCGTATAGCGCGCGCCTGAGGAAGATATAGGCAGCCGACCTTCCCGACAAGCCGAGCGCCCGCGCCGCGGCGCCTCGAGCGCCCGCATCGGGATCGGATGCCAGCACCTGTCCCAGCGAAAAGATGTCGCCGCCGGCGTTCTCCACGCTGCGGTATCGCGTACCGGACCGGAGAGAGGCATCGCCTTCCTTCGTCGCCAGGACTTTATAAGCCCTCACTACGTGCGCGAAACGCCTGGCGGTACGGGGGTCTCCGGAGACGTCAGGGTGGTACCGCATCGCAAGGCGCCTGTATGCGGTACGGATCTCGCTTTCGTCCGCTGTTGGCCCGAGTCCGAGCGAGACCAAGGCAGATTCCCTCCGATCCTCGCTTTTGCTCACACCCTATCACCGATGCCATCGCCGACGCGCCTGCCGCCGCGGGCCTCGGCCCGTCTGGCGAGAAGCTCGCCAACCAGTCCCTCGAGCTCGGCCTTGAGCATGCGAAGCTCTCCTTCCCGGGTATTCGAATCGAACGCCGATAGGGCGCGACGACGGAGGTCGTCAAGCTCGGCGACGAGGCCGCGCTCCAGGACGAGGCCCTCCATCAGATCGTCGAGTCTGCCCGCGAGAAGAGAAGCCTTTCGCGCCAGCTCTTCGCGGCTGTCGTCGGACGCTCCCCTCCCGATGTCGGCGATACTGATGGCCTGCTCTGCGCCGCTGTCCTGATCCACCGCGGTCACGTGAAGCATGTCCGATTCGTCGATTGTAAAATTCACTTTTACGCGCGGGCTTCCAGCTTTTGCCGGGCGTATCCCCGCAAGGAGAAATCGTCCCAGGGAGAGGTCCTCCGCCGCCACTTTGCTCTCGCCCTGGAGAACGTGTATCTCGACAGAGTCCTGCCCATCGGAGACTGTCGTAAAAACTCGGCTCTGCGCAGCAGGCACAGGACTGTTCTTGCGAATCAAAGGAATGAAGGCGCCGCCGTCCACTTCCAGGCCGTAGCTGCGGGATACTACGTCGATTAGGCGGAATCCCCCCGCCGCCTCATCGGATCCCGAGAATTGGGAAGCCCAGACGGCCGCGCCCAGCGCGACTATCTCCTCGGGATTCACTCCGCCTACCGGCTCGAGCCCGAGCCTTTCTCGCAATATTCGGCGTACAAGGGGTATCCGACTCGAGCCTCCAGAGAGCACCAGGGAATCGAAGTCCCCTCTCCCCACGCCGGCATCGCGTATTGCTTCCTCCATAAGATCGAGGCTTCTCTCTATATAGGGCCTGGCGATCTCCTCGAAATCGGAGCGCCGTAGATCGAGGGTCGGATGAAGTATCCTTCCGCCGGCCGCAGCGAAGGCAAGGGCAATGGAAGCCTCCTCGCGCTCGGAGAGCTCGATTTTCGCCCTCTCGGCCGCCTCTGCGAGCTGCTGGTCAAGGACACGATCCGCTTCCGGATCCAAGCCCTCGTCCTTGAAGCGCTCGACCGCGAGCCGCCTGAGTTCTCGGTCGAGATCGTCCCCGCCGAGCCTGCCGTCTCCCCGCGACGCAAGCACGCGCCAGTCCTTTCCTTCGCGTCGAAGGATCGTAACATCGAAGGTACCCCCGCCATAATCGTATACGAGCACGAGCGATTTCTCGGGCCCTGCGGCCCCGAAACGCTGATATACGTGCGCGGCCGCGGCGGCCGTCGGCTCGTTGATGATTCTGAGCACTTCGAGCCCCGCGAGTTTCCCTGCCTCTGCGAGGGCGCGACGTTCCCTGTCGGAGAAATGCGCTGGCGCGGCGACCACCGCCCCGTCGACCGGGGACGACAGGTAGTTTTCGGCATCCTTCTTCAGGGATCCCAGGATCAGGGCGACGATTTCCTCAGGGCGCCACGACTTTGCCCCCATCGACAGCTTGTTTCCGGAGCCTAGGAAGCGCTTGACTCCGGCGATCGTATTCTCGGGATTGATGTAGGCCTGATTCTTGGCCGACACTCCGACGATAGCTTCGCCCTTGACCGTCATGGCGACGACGCTCGGTGTGGATCGCGAGCCCCTGGAGTTGGGGATGATTACGGGCCTGTCTCCGTCGAGCAGGGCGCACAGGGAATTGGTGGTCCCGAAATCAATGCCGATGATCGGCCGCATGTCAGGGCCCGCTTCCCCGACCGGCAGCTCGTCTTTCTTCGATCTCCACAAGGAGCTCGATCTCGGCGACCGTCGCACCGGTTCGAACGGCTATCAATTCGGCCGAGAAGCCGCGTCGATAGAGCTCCAGGGCTTCTTCGCGCTTGGTCCTTCCGGGAACTACGCTGCTTTCAAGGGCGCTGATTTCGGGTGTTCGCCTAAGGTCCGGTGGATTCGCTTCGGAACGTCCCAGAGTGAGAATCACCGGTGCATCGAGCGCAACGGTCCTCAGGGCCTCGCGATTCGGTTCTTGAAGGATCGGTTCAATGGCCGTCGCGGAGCTCGCCGGCTCCGGCACTATCGGCCGTCGCTTGTTCAGCATGGCGTACACGTCGCGTTCGCTCTCTCGAGACGCGAGCTCCTTCTTCCCGACCGCGATCCTCCGATCCGCTTCGGCGAGGAGTTCGTGCAGAGCGGCCATCCTGTCCTCGACAAGCGAAACGTTTCGATCCGCGGTCTCATTGAGCTCCAAGACGAGAGCTCGAGCCTCGTCGCGCACGCCGTCCAGGAGGTTCCCGAGTTCGAGATAGCGCCTGACCTTCGCCCGAACGACGAACCATATCACGAATAGCCCAGCTACTTCGATCGCGGCCAAGAGAAAGAATTGAGTGACGGCGCTCATCCCGAGAGGTCCACACGATTACCGAGGGAGGGATCTCGCACGATCTCCTCCTGGGGCTTCTCCTCGTCCCCGTTCCCTCCTTCTGCTCCCTCTTCGCCCTCATGGCCGCCTTTCCCGCCCTGCGCCGGCGAGCGTCCAGGCCGCTCTTTGACCGCCGCCGCGCCATCACTAGGCTCCTCAGGGCGCCGCACGGCCTCCTTCGTCTCGATCTCCTTCTTCTGCGCCGCGGCTCCCTGGATGGAGCTTTGCAGCGCCGGACCATCCTTTTCGACAGCCTGGTCGCGCCCTACCTGGGACATTTGCATGAGGAGGGTCTGTAGGTCAATCGGCCTTATGGGCATCTGGCGGCCCCTTCCTGAGGATATCGTCCTCGGGCTCTTCATAACGAGTCGTCCGAATCATCTGGTTCTCGAGATAGAAGGTGATAGCCTTCTGCTCAGTCTTAATATCCTCACGTACATCCTTGATGACAAGCTTGACGCCGGGATACACGCGGCCCGACGCGCTGATCCTGCCCTTGATCTTGAGCCCGTTGAGGTAGGATTGGATACTCTCTATCTCTTTGGCCAGCCCGCGCACTTCCGCTACGAGCTCCTCCCGGCGAAGGACGTAGTCCTGAAGGAGGGCTTCTTTGTCCTCGGGAAGGGTCTTCCTCTGCTTCTTCGTCGCGTTGAGCGTCGCGATATTCTTATCGAGTTCCTCCGCCTGTCGCTTGATTTGAAGAGCCTGGGCCTGGAGTCCGTCCATCTTCTCTTTGCTCTTGGGATCGTAACCTACCTCGAGGATGGTCTCGGTGCCGCCCACGGGAGAACCGAGCGTTTTGGCGTTGATCTCCTCGCAGGCTCGGTACTTGCCGCCAACGATGGCGGCCCGCTTGCCCTGGCAAATGATTTTTTTATTCGCAACGATTGTCGTATTTATCAGACCGTCCGAAACGATGACGTTCTCCCCTGCCTCGACGGTCGTATTCTCTATGAACTTGCTCCATATGTTCTTGCCGGCCTGCACCGTCCCGCCGCCTTTGCCGGCGACGCCCTGATGGATGATTATGTCACCCTCGGCGACGATTTCGCATTTGCCGACCGAGCCGCGGACTTCGATATTGCCCGAGGCCTTGACCGAAAAGCCGTCTTCGACGTTGCCTTGCACTATCACCGTTCCGAGGAACATCACATTGCCGGTCTTGAGGTCGACGTCCCCCGGGACCGTAAAAATCTCCTCAACGTTGATCTTGCCGCCGATGAATGTCACGAGACCATTGATGTCCGCGATGAGAGTGGCCCCGTCATCTGCCATATGGACGTTACGCCCCATAGGCGTCGGCATATCCTTGCCGTTACGGGCAGGAATCACTTTCCCCGTTACGGTGCGCCCCGGCTGACCTGGCTCCGGTGGGAGCTTGCGAGCGAGCGGCTGCCCCGCAACGACGTTCTGGATGAGGCCGAGTTCCTTGAAATTCACGCGACCGTCGGCGGCCTCCTTCAGCTGGTGCCTGTTTTTATCGGTCTCGAAATTATACTGTATATAGGAATCGCGGCCATTTTGAGGCCGGGAGCCTTCTGCCATAAGGACGGGCTCGCGGTATCGCGGCCTATCCTCCAGCTCCTGCAGGGCAGACTCCGACACCCCGTGAATTATCCGATTGTTTCTAAGGAATGCCAGAATGGCGTCCTTGGAAAGGTCAGATCCTCCGGGGCCGGGCGGCGTAAGGATGACGAAACCTTTCATTTCCTGGTCGGTTATCTCAACGGTGATCAGCGCGTCGTTGGCCGGATTCGAGATGAAATCGCCGACCCGAACGTAATCGCTGGATGCCTGCTTTATGACTTCCTTGACGAGGGCCTCGTCGTAGGCCCTTACGGCTCGAGACAGGAGCTTGTCGTAGGCCTGGCGCTCGGTGACGCGCTTCCCTCTCCCCTGCGGCGAGCTTACCTTGAGGAGTGCCCCATCCGGAGAGAGACGCACGAAGCATTCGCCGTCGGCATCCTTCTCCTCGACTATCGGCGTCGAGTCCGCGAAGTCGTCGACAATTGCCCGCTCGGACGGCATTTCAACCGCGCGCTTGGCGGCGGCGGGGTA
>Ga0181520_10008485_pt1 | contig 14566 bp, 7 predicted proteins | sample PEATcosm2014_Bin_29_FD_132451 | JGI IMG/M metagenome (GOLD analysis project Ga0181520, IMG submission 132451) | Peatland microbial communities from MTU Mesocosm Facility, Houghton, MI, USA - PEATcosm2014_Bin02_30_metaG | ecosystem: Environmental > Terrestrial > Soil > Wetlands > Peat | place... | reverse complement strand
GTGGGCAGCAGACGGCCGCATCTTGCCAGCCCACTCTTTCAGTTGATCGAACGAGACGTTCGCGTGTCCTCCGACGTCTTTCGTATTCCAGACTTCAATTTCCGTAGCCTTGTACTTTAGTCCCAGAGCAACTGAGGCATCCCAATCCAAACTCGGTGCGATGGTCTGGAATTCGATCGGCGGACCGAGCTTTCTGAACTCTGAAGCTATTTCTTCCTGGCGATCCGAGATGGCAGGCTGAAGTCCGTGGTTTGCAATCACTCCCCGGCTGCCATACCTCTTGCGAAAGGCTTCGAGTATTGCGATCGTGAAGCGATTGTCGTTTACTGGCCGGCCACTATCGGAGTCGCGAAAGGGATTGACGGTAAAGTCGATCACAGTGCGCTTCCAACTGCTGTAGTCGTCTATCGCGCCCATCAGACAGGATTGATAGCTGGCATCGCTGAAGCCCGCTGCGTGGAGCGTGAGAATATTCACCGGATTCAAGGCGATGATGAATGGCTCGTCGGTCATGGTGGAGCAAGAACTGACAGCTACCTCCTCCATCAGCGGATCGTCGTCGTAGCGCGCCGCAAGCATAATCTGCAAGTTCCTCCATGCCTGGCGATACGCGGCCGTCCAAAAGCGGCCGACGACGACCGGGCCCCGCTTGCTTTCCATCGTGAAGGATCCGCCGCTCTTGAGAACCACCCAATCAGGCGTGTTCCATCCAGCGTAGACGCGCAGCTTGGCTTTCACGGGAGTTTCAGGATGCCTTTTGTTGTAAGTGCGAACCGCATTCAATCCCTCATCGATCCTGGAAGCGTCAAGGGTGCCTTCGACGTGCTCCAACTCATCCCAACTGACCTGTATCACCACTCCCGAATAAACGCCGGGATGAGCGTTGGCTTCAGTCAGGAGATTGTTGGCATGCCCTCCCTTCAGGAACATGGGAGCGAGAGCACCCATGGTAACGAGCCCGTGAATGGGCGGTTTCTCCATCTGGTTGGTTTGTCCGCAGAGGCGAACAGATGAAGTGCACCAGAGTAGCAGGCAGGACAGTGCGAGCGACGGCGTCTTCAAAATCATAACGAAGCGATCTCCAATCAGCGGCTGGACTGGGTTGAGCCTGTACCCCTAATGTGGTTTCGGCGCCCCGAGTTCGGCAGCCCATGTCTTCAGTTGATCGAACGAGACATTGGCCGGACCTCCGGCGTCTTTGGTATTCCAAATCTCGATTTCCGTGGCGCGAAACTTTAAACCCATGGCTACCGACGCATCCCAGTCCACATTGGGGGAGATGGTCTGGAATTCGATTGGCGGGCCGAGCTTCTTCAATTCTGCATAGATTGGCGTCTGACGGCCGGCGAGCTCAGCCTGCAGTCCATGATTTGCAAGGACACCCCGGCTGCCATACCTCTTGCGAAAGGCTTCGAGCACGGCATTCGTAAATCCGTCATCGGGTATCGCCTGGCCACTATCGGAGTCGCGGAATGGGTTGACGGTATAGTCAATCGCTGTGTGTTTCCAGTCGCTATAGTCATCGAGCGCGCCCATTAGGCAGGCTTTGAAGCCGGCATCGCTGAAGCCTGCCGCGTGGAGTTTGGGAAGGTTCTCGGGCGTCAAAGCCATAATAAATGGCTCCGCAGTCAAGGTTGCGCAGGAACTGACAGCTACCTCCCTGAGCAGTGGATCGTTGTCGTAGCGTGCGGCCAGCATGGTCTGCAGATCGTGCCAGGATTGGCGATAAGCCGGGGTCCAGAAGTGACCGATGGCAATCGATCCACGCTTCTGTTCGAGCAGGATGCCACCGCCGCTTTTTGTGATCACCCAATACGGGGTGTTCCACCCTGAGAAGATGCGGAGTTTTGCGTAAAGGGGAGTGTTCGGATACTTCTTGTTGTAAGCACGCACGGCATCGAGCCCGGTCTCGATCCTCGAAACATCGAGTTTACCCTCGACGTGTTCGATCTCGTCCCAACTGACGAGGATCACCACCCCGGAATACACACCGGGATGAGCATTTGCCTCTCTGAGCGAGTTGTCGGCGTGCCCTCCCTCCGTGAACAAAGGAGTGAGCCCTCCCATGGTGACAAGACCATGAAGAGGCTGCTTGTCCTCGCCTGCCGTCTGTGCTTTCGCACTTCCCTGCAAAAGCACGCCTAAGATCATCAAGCTTAATAAAGCCCGTTGGTGCATTTTTCCGACCATTGATGAGTACTCCTCGCCCTGCAATACTGTTTCTCAGTTGTGCGTTTGCGCGTGGAAAACGAATGTGGCGGGGTGCGGCAAACCCGCGCCCCCGCCACGCTGAATCCACCGCAGGATCTCAATCTACAGCGGAACCAGAGTAGATGTCCCCCGAAGGCCAGCCCGCCAAGTGGCCATTTCCTCAAGAAACAGCCACTTGAAGGCTCTCAGCAAAGGCGCGCCTGCTCCGGTTCCGCTCTAGAAGTACAGCTTGGCAGCGAGTTGCAATTGACGCATGCTGCGCGCCGCGGTTACTTGACCGTACTGACCGTTATTGAAGGCGGTTTGAACGGTGTCGTAGTTTACATGATTGAAGACATTGAAGGCCTCGAAGCGGAACTGAAAGCGCATTTCGCCAGGAAGCGAGATGTTGCGGAACAAATCCGTATTCCAGATTTGATTTCCAGGACCTAAGACGGCATTGCGACGTTCGTTGCCGGGACGATAGAGGCCAGCGGGAACCTGCGCAAACGCAGCCTTGTTGAAAAACTGAGCTACGTTTTTCGGCGCACCGTGGTTCGGGTCTCCGATCTGGTCCAGACGAACCTGGGCATTAGTCGGGGTGGTAAATACGCCCTGGCCCGCCGGATCAGCGTTATTTTCCGTGACTGTGCCCCATTGACCGCTCATGGCGTCGACGATCCCTGAAAACTCCCAGCCGCCCAGCGTTTCATGAAGGAGGGCATTGTGTCCACTCAGTGTGGGCAACTCGTAGACGACATCGCCCACGAAGACATTGCGGCGATCCTGAAAGCTCGGTCCCCACTCCGGTTTCAGGTCAAAGCGATTCTGAGGACCGACGAACAAGGTCTGGACGTCGCTCATCGACTTCGACCAGGTGTAGTTCAGATTTAGCATGGACTTCTTGCCGAATCTCTTGTTGAGAGAAGTCTGGAGACCGTTGTAATCTGCGAAGCCCCGCGTGTCGTAGTTGAAGATAAGCCCGTATCCCTGGTATGGACGATAGGCGTTCACGTCGACGTCTGTACCGGACGTCAGGTAAGCTGCGTTGTTCGTCACCGAGTTGTAGTAGCCAGACAATGGCTGGTTCAGGTCTTCCACCATGAGCAGATGCATGGTGTTGTTGCCGACATAGTTAATTTCCGCAATCATCGAATGCGGGAATTGCATTTGCACACCGAGATTGAAGGACTGTGTATAGGGCTGTCTCCAGTTGCGGGTTTCCCCGTAGACCTGTCCCACGGTATTGTTTGAACTTCCGGCCGCGGGATTGGCAAACGATGCGGGAGTCGCGAAAACCGGGTTCTGTACATAGGCCGGATTCGCATCGACCTCAGTGACTCCGAGATCGAGTTGCGTCTGATTGAAGAAAATGCCGTACCCGCCGCGAAGGGACACCTTGCCGTCGCCGTAGACATCGTAGGCGAAGCCGAAGCGAGGTGCAAAATCGTTGTAGGGCGTTTGGGTTATTTTATCGCCGAAGGAGTTGGCCGAGTTGTTCAGTACGATTCCATTCAGCTTGTTGTAACCGGCGTTGACGCTGGTACATCCGGTCCCGACCGCGGAGCAGATCGTTCCGTTCGCGGTGCTAACTACCGGAGCATTCGCGGCGCTGTAGAATTGCGGTTGGAACACGCCGAGATGGCCACGCGCGTCGTTGAATGGACCGTAGATCGAGTAGCGCACGCCGAGGTTCAGCGTGAGCCGTGGCGTGGCGCGCCAGTCGTCCTGCGCGTACCCCTCAGAGATTGTCTCGTTGTTGACCGATATAGGATCCAGAGACGCTTGGGTGAAGGTGTTCGCCTTGCCGGCAAGGAAGTTCGAAAAGGCGGCCTCGTAAGCGGTTTCCTTGGTGGTTGCGTTCGCAGTGCCGGTGAAAGCGAAGGCGCCTGCATTGGTCAGGCCAGAGCTGGCGGTACGGCTTGTGTACTCGAAGTTCCCGCCGAACAGGATGTTCTGGCGACCGCGCACCCACGTTGCGTTGGCATAGGCTTGGTGGGCCTCGTCCTCATCGTCTGCGGGGCCACGAGTCGTGAAGCTCGGGGTACCGTTGATCGCGAGATTTGGGATTCGACCAACCGTGGACGGGAACGGCAGTGTCACGTGAACGTCGGGGGACTTTGAGCTAAGCAGATTCCCCGTCGGCAGAATCGAGATACCATAGGGCTGATAAGAGTATCCGCCCTCGATCACCATATTCGGGGTGGCAGTGAACGTGATGTGCCCTTCCACATTCTTGCCCCAGGTGCCGACGTTTGTGTCGCTCGCACCGGGAAAGCCATTTGTCGCGCCGTTGTACTGGTTCGGAACACTTAGACTGATCGGATCGTCTATAAAGCGGATAAATGCGGAAACCCGCGAGCTGAACTGGTGATCAAGCCGGACCAGTTCCTGGGTCTCGGCGCTGGTTGACTGCTGAGCAAGGATCAGTCCTTGAGGATCATTCGGGTTATTCTGCTGCGCAATCGCCAAAGCCGGATCAATCAGGTCTTTGATGTATGCCTGGGCGGTCGGATCGATGGTCTTCAGTTGATAGTTGTATCCGGCATAGGGCGAATTCGAGATCTGAGCGGTTCCGGTTTGCGTGGTGGGATGCATGAAATATCCGAGCGTCTGGGGAAGCGTCGGATAGTTGGTGAAGGTCTGTGGCGGCGCCTGGCCGATGCGGCGGATCTCCTCGGAAAAGAAGAAGAACGTTTTCGTGCGATCTTTGGGGTAGATGCGGGGAATGAAGACCGGACCGCCGATAGTGCCGCCGTAGTCGTTGTAGCGCAGCGTGGGGCGGGACAGCTCGGGCGTGGCGATCAGGTTGAAGAAGTCGTTGGCGTTGAAAATCTGATTGCGGAAGAAGAAATACACATCGCCGTGGTAGTCCGATCCGCCGGTTTTGGAAGCGATGGCGACCTGGGCGCTGCCCGCGCCGCCATACTCGGCCCCGTAGCCGTTGCGGATGATCTTGATCTGGTTTACGGAATCGACACTGGGGTAGATGCTGGTTTGATTGTTGCCATTGTGATTCAAGATGTCCGTGCCATCCAGCAGCCAGGTAATCTGCGAGTATTGCAGGCCGTTGATCGCGAAGTTGCTCGCGGTAGCCGCGCCGGTCGCATTGGTCATGCCCGGATACAGTTGATCGGGACCGTTGTAAACGACACCGGGAGCAAGCTCGATGAGCTGCTCAAAGTTTCGCGTGTTGAGCGCAAGTTCGTTCACCTGCACATTTGAAACGGTCGTAGCGCTTTCGTCATTTTCCAGATTTGGACTATTTGAAGAGCCCGCAGACACCGTCACCTCTACAACAGTGCCGGCAGGCGACAGTTTGAAATCCTGTTGCACGGCGTCGCCGACTCCAAGCTGCTCTACGGCGCTGTTTTGATTGGCAAAACCGGGAGCCTTTATGCTCACGATATAGTTGCCGACGGGGAGCAACGGGGCCGAGTAATTTCCGCTATCCCCGGACTTCAGGGTGCGCGTAGTCTGCTTGGTGTCGATATTCAGTACCGTGATTTCGGCACCCACGACAGCGGCCCCGGTCGTATCCGTGACTCTTCCGTCGATTTCTCCGGTAATGTTCTGAGCTGCGAGTGGCCACCTCACCATAAACGCAAGGGCCAATAGCAGGACAGATGCTCTTCTTGTTGCCACGCAGTGCGTACACATAGTGCGTCTTCCTCTCAAATACAAATAGATGTATTATTCGCGAGTCGCGAATAAACTACACAATACGATCATGGATATGCACATGTTGTCAAGTGCACGTTTGGGCGAGGGAGCAGCATTTTCAGCGAATCATCGTGCGATATCCTGCTTCTCTCGTGTATCGTTAATTTGCGCACGAACGCGCTGCGACTCGCGACATTAAAGCAGTTTTTTCAATTCACATGCTCTGGGAACACGTGTGCATGGCGGCTTTTTCTTTGGAAAAATCCCTCTTGAGCGCAGTGCTTTTGGTGCACAGCAATCAGAGCACCGCTTTGGCCCCAGTATTCCCCAGTCGCTTGGCATGAGCATCCGCCGCGAGCACAGTAATCAAGACACCCGGCATCGAGCCAGCGGGCAAAGAAAGCCAAAAGAGGAAAAACGGATATGGCAGGAGCTTGGAGGACAAGAGTTGATTTCAGGCGCGGTTGGCCCTTTGCGGCTGCCGCCATGGCGTGCTGCATCGCCATCGCGCAAGCTCCGAATCGCATTCCCGATCCGGTTGCACCGCCGCGGGCGCCGGGATCGGCTGTTCGCATTGAGCTTGTGGGAGACTCCACCCTTTCCCCTACATTTGGATACGGCGATGGATTCTGCGCGAACGTAACCCCGGCTGCTGATTGCATCAGCATGGCGAAGGGCGGGACCAGCTCAAAGACCTACCGCGACCAGGGAATCTGGGCGAAGGCTCTGGAAAGCAAGCCGGACTACATGGTCATCCAGTTCGGTCACAACGATGTCCCGACCCCCGCCCGCATGGATCGCGAAACCACGATGGAAGAGTATGCGGCCAACATGAATCGCTTCGTTACCGACGCCCGTGCGGCCGGCATCACGCCCGTTTTGGTGACTCCGCTCTCCCGGCGTTTCTTTGGTCCGGACAACAGGATTCATTCTGATTTGGAGCCTTACGCTGCGGCGGTTCGCGCTATCGCCAGCCAAAAGCAGGTGCCTCTCATCGACCTTCATGCCGAGAGCGTCGCCTATCTCGACCGTCTGGGGCCCGATGCGCAAAGACTCGTCAGCGGGCGCACCCGAAAGACTCCCCTAGGAGAAATGGTTCCCGACAAGACGCACCTGAATGTCTTCGGAGGATACACCTTTGGCCGCATGGTGGCGGTGGACCTCGGCAAAGCGGTTCCCAAACTCCAGCCGTACGTAAAGCCGGAGGCAGCGCCCATTCCTGGCGGCCAGGCAGCACAGAACAAGCCGGAAACCACAGCGTCACCGCAATAAAGACCAGCCGAGGCCGGCTGTAAAACGGCCGCGTTGCGTCGTTGCCTCTTACATCGCGTCAAGAGCAGGATTGCAGGGGTTCGCCGTGTCCGCCTGACCATTTCATGCAGCCTTATAAGAATTTGTTGCGTTTGGCGCATAAAGGTGATAGATTTTTGCCCATGATGCGCGGGCTGGCTTTTCACCGTCTCCATCCTCTTGTTGCCGGTTTCCTGTTTGCCTGGGTGCTGCACAGCTCACCGGCGCAGGAAGCGACTGTGACGGCCTTTCATATCTCAACCCGCCTGGTGGTACTCGATGTGTCCGTGCGTGACCGCGCGGGCCGCTTCGTTACCGGCCTGGACAAGTCGCAGTTTGTCGTCACCGAAGGCAAGGCGGTGCAGGCCATCAAATATTTCGAGGGCCCTGACCAGCATATGTTGCCAGCTGGGCAAATGATCGTGCATGGCAGCGTGGACCTGAGAAAGATCGGCAATGCCCCGGTCACCCTTCTGGTGCTGGACGAACTGAATACGCCGTTTGCCGACAGAGCCTATGCGCAAGGCATGATGATCAAGTATCTCCAGAAGCAGGCTGCGATCATGCCGTCCCCAACGCTATTGGTCGCGGCGGGCGATTCCCACTTCACCGTGCTTCACGACTATACGCAAAGCCGGGACGATCTCATGGACAGCGTCCGCCACCACTTCCCTGACTATCCATGGACGATGATGCGGCAGAATGCCGGCGACCAGATGACGCGAACCCTGGGGGCCTTGGACCAGATCGCGGATAGTTCGCGCGGCACACCGGGACGCAAAAACGTGATATGGGTGGGATCCGGATACCCGTCGATCGACGAGACCGGGATGGCGGAACACGACGCGCAGGAACTGACGAACGCCATCGGGATTGTGACCCGGCGCCTTATGGAGGCCCGGGTCACCCTCTACACGATTGATCCCGGAGGACCGCAGGTGGCGCCGCCGGCGCAGCTTTTCTCCGGTTCGGACGGAAGTGGAGCCGCTTCCAGTCCGTCGCTGGGGCCATTCGATCCCAGCGACGTTGACTTTGCCCAGTTCGCGCTGGCCACGGGAGGGCGCGTGCTCTTCGCGCGCAACGATATCGACCACGAAATCGCCGAAGAGACAGGGGAAGGAAACTCGTATTACACGATCAGCTATCGTCCGGCCAGCGACAGCGATGCCACCAAGGTCTACCGTCAGATTCGCGTAACCATGAAGGATCCCAGCCTTCAGGCGGTAACACGAGATGGCTATTTTACGGCTCCTCCGCCCGTTGAGAAGGTGGAGACAAACGCTTCGCAGAAACAGCCCAGACAACTATCGTATGACCTTATCAGCGCGGCCCAGACAAACCTGATTTATAACGGGCTCCATGTGGAGGCTGTACGCATGAACAATGGTTACTCGATCAAGGTTCGAACCAGCGAAATGCAATGGGTTGCGCAGGAGAACGGCGAGAGGCTGGCGGAGGTGACGGTACTGGGCGTAGCCTACGGCGCTAAAGGAAAATCCGTAAGCAAACGCGCGGTGCAACTTACCGAGCGAATCGGGCCCAAGGACGCCCTCGACAAGAGGACGCAGGTAACGCTTACATTTCCTTTCGCAATTCCTCCCGCAACTGCGCGAGTTCGGCTGGTGGTGCGCGACTCAGGCACGGGCGCCATTGGGACGGCAGACCCGAAGCCCTGAGAGCATACGAAGAGTCCTCCGCCAGGGAACTACACAAGGTCCGTGGACTTACTGCGCTGTTGGGGACCGCAACATAACTCAAGGTGGCTGATTTTGGAGGCACTATGAAGATGAAGACCACGGTTCGGCTGATAGGCGCGGCGTGCTTGATGACCTGCGTCTTTGACGTTTCACTTTGCGCACAGATGCCAGGGTCTACAGAAGATGGCGTAGCCATCAGGGAGGTTTTACCGACAGCCGCCGACCCCGCGCTGAAGACCGACTTTGACAGCCCGAACCTGGTCTATGTCCCCGCGGGCAAGCTGCGCCCGGAACTTGTCGTCTTCCTCCCGGGGACTCATGGAAAGCCGCAAGCATACATGACATTGCAGAAAGCGATCGCTGCCACAGGGTTTCGCGTGGCTGGCCTGATGTACAACGATGTGCCCTTGGAAGGCAATGTCTGCGGAGCCCAGGAGGACCCCAGGTGCCCCGGGCGATTTCGCGAAGAGCGCGTGATGGGCGAGGTGCCCGACGCGCCGGTTCAAAACTCCGTGCAAGAGTCGATCGTGCGCCGGCTTGTGAACCTGTTGAAGTTCGAGGAGAAAGCCAATCCAAAGGAGGGATGGGATGCCTATCTTTCCGGGGAAAATCCGAACTGGGCAAAGATCATCATTGCCGGCCACTCGCAAGGTGCGGGCATGGCCGCCTACATCGCCAAACATCACGAGGTCGCGCGTGCTGTCCTGTTCTCCGGAGGCCCGGATCCTGCGGGGGGGAAGTCTGGCACTCTGCGCATTGCATCGTGGGTGATCGAACCGATGAGCAAAACGCCTCCCGATCGCTGGTGGGCCGAGTACCACGCGAAGGAGTTCGCTGGGACCTTGCTGCCCGCGGGATATGCGGCATTGGCAATCCCGAAGGACCATGTCATTGAGCTTGGCCTGGAACCGCCAGCCATGGTGAAGGCACAGGGACTCGTCGCGTATCACATGGCGGTGATCGCGGATCCGCGGTATCTTCCCGAGTGGAAAAGGCTGTTCGGTATCGAGCCCAAGTAGGCCGTCCACCAGGGACAAGCTACGATTCACGAATGCACTCGCGAGCCACGGCCGGAAATTTTCGTTTCGGCTACGCAGAGATCGAACAGTGATGGAGCTGTAGGCCGTTTCCAGGCATCGCCAGCAGCTCCACTGGGGGGCGCGGCTATTTCGCCGCGCACGCCATCGCGGCTTTCCAGTTGAACAGGTCAAGCATCGTATAGTCCGCCTGTCCGCCTGCATCCAGCGAGTTCCAGGTTTCAATCTCTGTCGGATGGTACGCCAGTCCCTTCGCAACTGCTCTATTCCAATCCACATTCGGTGCCACCGTTTGGAACTCGATGGGTGGCCCAAGCTTTTTGATCTCCTCATACACCCGCACCGCCCCTGGGCGCAGTTCGTCGTTCAGTCCGTGGTTCGCGATCACTCCGCGCTTCCCGTACTTTGCCCGGAACGCGTCCATCACTTTCGGCGCGAACTCCAGGTCCACAACAGGCCTGCCCGAATCCGAATTGCGAAACTCGTTGAATGTGTAGTCGATGGGTGTCTTTTTCCATACCGAATAGTCGTTGATCGCGGCTGCCAGGCAGCTTTTCATGGCGGCGTCGCTGTAACCGGCCTGGTGCAGTACGGCCAGGTTTTCGGGCGTCAGGGCAATGATGAACGGCTCCGCCGTCGTTGACGAACACGAACTTACGGCCACTTCACCCAGCAATGGATTATCGTCGTACCTGGCCGCGAGTGCTGCCTGGAGATCGCGCCATGCATCGCCATAACCCTTTGCCCAGAAGTGGCCCATCGTGGTGGTGCCGCGCTTGTCTGTCATCGTAAACGGATCGCCATCGAGCTTCTTCACCCACTCCGGTGTCCCCGCTGCCGCGAAGACCCGCAGTTTGCCCACCATGGGGCTGTTCGCGTGCGCAGCGTTGTACTTCCGTATCGTCGCAAGCGCTTCCTCGATCATCGAGAAGTCGAATTTGTCGCGTTCCGGTTCCAATTGCTTCCACTGCGCCAGAATCACAACCGCGGTGTAGCCTTCATGATGCAGGGTTGCCTCTTTGAACGTGTTTGCCGCGGAACCACCCCGCAAGAACCCGAGGTCGCCCATGGTCGCCAGCCCGCAGATCGGCTTCTTCACACCCGCCTGTGGTTCCTGCGCCAGACCCGATACGCTCCCGACCGCGAGCGCGCCCATGACGATCCACAACGCCAATCGTGTACGCATCACTCCGCTCCATTCACTCGTTCATTCACTTGTATTGCTTGTTGCGAGACAAAAGCTTACTCCCGGCCTCACGTTCTTGTCATGCCGGGTCTTGTATGAATTTACGGTTCCAATGAACTCTTCGCTTCCCTCACCCGAGCGATCCAGGAATCTTGCGGGTCTGCTGCAGAAGCAGGGACGCCTTTCGATCCTCCTCGACAGGAGGTTCAGTTCAGTGGCTTGGTCTAGGGCTTCGCGGCTGTACTCCGGGAACAGAATCCTTGCGCTAACTATGTGTCTCATAGACCTTGCTCTTCATTCTCCGTTCGATGAAACCCACTTGCCGTTGGTATCGAGTCCCCAAAGGGGCCGAAAGCAGAAAAAGAGTAGGGAACCCCTGGCAGGCGCCACATTCAGCTTGCCAGGGTCTTGTGTTGGGGCAGGTCAGAAGCCGGTACAGCTCCCGGAGGGGAGCGAGCCGGGAACGCCGCCGGCCAGCCAAGTGGACCAGTTGTTAAGGTCCGTGGTGGTGTAGGTGGCCAAGTGAGTGCCGACTGTAGTGCGGGTGGAAGGGAAGAGCTCGAATTCGGTGAGGCCGAACTGGCAGGCGCCCCAGAAGAAGGTGTTGTCCCAGCCGCCAGTGGGTGTAGAGGCGCTGTAGGACTGGAAAGCCGTGGGCGCGCCTTCCGCCTGCATGCCGTAGCCGTTGGCGCCGGTATAGGAGCCAGAGGTTTCGCCAAAGTAGATCACCGTGCCTCCCGGAGGCGGGTCGGCAAGGTCATGGTTGGCGATGACACCCTGGCTGCCCAGCGCATAGCGGAAGTTACTCATCAGGATCATCGAATAATCTTTGTTCGGGGTGGACGAACCGCCCGAAGAGGTGAATCCGTCGGTGGCGTTATACACATTCATGGTGTAGTCGATGGGTGTGTGTGTCCAGTAGGTGGAGTAGTCGGTGTAGGCGTTCGTAAGGCAGCTCTCCATTTGTGCGTCAGTGAAGCCGGCCGTGTGCATATTCTGGACGGAAGTCCAGTCGCTGGAGTTGTAGATGAAGGGTTCGCCCGTCTTGGAGGAGCAGGAAGTGATGGCGACCTCCTGGATGCGGGGATCCATGTCATAGGTCTCAGCGAGCTGCTGGACCATGTTGTTGAAAGCGGTACGGTAGGCGCTGGACCAGAAAGCAGGGAAGTTTTGGTAGTTACCCGCTGAGTCCATGACGCTGACCGGGCCGCCACCAAGAGTCATGGCCCAGGACGGTGTGTGCGTGCCCGCGAAGACGCGGATCTTGGCGGTAACATTGGTGCCGTTGGCTGTGTTGTATGACGCGATATTGCTCAACGCCGTCTCGATCGCGGACGTGTTGATCGTTTCGTTCTGGCTGTCAGCTTGCAGTTGGTTCCATCCGACTCCGATGATCGCTGTAGTCCAGACACCGGGATAGCCTGATGCGTGATCGTTGAGCTGGGCCATGGAACTGTCAAAGGGATTCGCATTGGTGGTGTCGATCTGGCCCTGTGCGTCGAGGCCAACGACACGAACTTTTGCGAAGGGAATGGTGACAGGTTCCGAGTTGGAGTTGCCGCTGGATTGCTCGACCTGCGCGGTGACTGAGGTGGTTCCCTTGGCGGCGGTGTAGACAGGAACTTTGACCTCGGTAGAAGAAACATAGGTCGTGGTTTGGGCGGCGCCGTTGATGTATACAACGGAACTGCCGGAAATAAAACCCGTGCCTTGAACATCGACGAGGTAGTGAAGCGTGTTGGGCGTCTGGGTAGCAGTGGCCGATGTAATGGTGGGCGCTTGGGCCATGGCCGCTAGAGGCGCGTAGGCGAAAAGCGCGATGGCGAGTAATGGGACGGATAATCGCATTTGGTTTTCTCCTGATTTGGTTGCTAAACACAACTAAAGAGTTGCGCGTGAACATTCGATGTGCAAACGGGGAGGCTTGTCAAGAGAATAATGAACAACGACAGCAGTTTTAGATGCTTCGGAAACTTGCAAGAGCTTAAACATTACGCCGGCTCAGAGCTCACGCAGCGAGTACATGGTCCATGTTGTGGCTGATAAGTGGCATACTCGAATCCGGGCGATGACGGCAAGCAGAGGGCGATAGCCATGGCGGCTCCAGGCCGATACGGCGCGAAGGGCGCTTGATCGGGTGCACGGCAGAAGAGAAGATGGTGCAACTTTCGCTCGCTTATGCAGGACAGCCCTCGCTCTTCCGGCAATTGTTCCGACACCGTCGGTCAATCTGCGCAGCGGAGCGCGCGATGCCACGGCGCAGGTCACGGCAGGCATCAGCCACTTCTGAAAGGGGTGAACGAGGTTTGCTATAATCGACGGTTTGTAGTATGCGTAACTGATGGAATCGACAACATGACACTGAAAAACGGCATTGAGACAAAACCGGTTGGCGTCGTTTCTGCGAAACCGCAGACCGTGCGCCAACTCAACCGCGCGACAGTTCTTGAGCTGATACGGCAATACCAGCCCGTCTCGCGGGCCAGTCTGGCACGCTACGCCGGAATTCATCGCAGCAACATCGCTATCATCGTGTCGGATCTACAGAAAGAAGGCTTGCTGCGGGAAGAGCGCTGCAAGCAGACAATGCGCGGGCGGACGCCGACGCTGATCTCACTTGATCGCGGGTCAGTCAGCGTGCTGGCTGTAAACCTTAGGCGGGCGCGCAGCACGGTTGCGCTGGTCTCCCTTGATGGTCACGTGGAGTCGACCTACAGCTTTCAGACGCCCGAATGGCCGGATGCGTTCGTGGAGGAACTGGTCACGGCGGTGGCTTCGATGACCAGCGAGCTTGGCGTCTCAAAGACACCGTCCTCGCAAATTGCTCAGATGGTGGTCAGCATCCCTGGCATCCTGGACTTAAAAACTACAAAGCGGTGCACCATATGGACACCGGGCTTGGAAAACTACTCTGGCACCAACTTGGCGAAGGCTCTGCGGGAGAAACTCGGCGTTCCCTGTCTGCTGGCGAACAATGCAAGTCTGGGCGCGATTGCGGTTCTACGCGCGGCAGAAGCCAAGAAGAAGCAGGTGGAGGATTTTGTACTCCTGATGATCGGCGATATCGGCGTCGGTTCGGGGGTGGTCATTCAGCGCAAGCTCTATTCGGGCTACAATGAGACGTACGCGGGTGAAGTGGGCCACATGGTGATCGATCCCAAGGGGCCACAATGCGGTTGCGGGCGGCGCGGGTGTTGGCAGCTCTACATCTGCGACCGGGCGACGTGGGCGCGCTATAACCGTAAGGTGGAGTACACGGCGGCGCGTTTCGAAGAGTTTCTGAGCGCGGTGGAAGCGAATTCGCCAAAGGCGTTGAGTGCATTGCGGGAGACGGCGGCGTACCTAAGTCTGGGCATTTCAAATATTGCACTGACCCTGAACCCGGAGAAGATCGTGCTGGGAGGAGCACTGGCCCGAGTATGGCCGTTTCTGCAGAAAGAGCTGAAGTCTGCTTTCTTCCTTCCGCACCATCACGCAATGATAGAGGCGATTGACGTACCCGT